>Ga0206868_10308_pt1 | contig 10844 bp, 8 predicted proteins | sample Alteio_BWOrgCont_38_FD_152901 | JGI IMG/M metagenome (GOLD analysis project Ga0206868, IMG submission 152901) | Enriched cells from forest soil in Barre Woods Harvard Forest LTER site, Petersham, Massachusetts, United States -... | ecosystem: Environmental > Terrestrial > Soil > Temperate forest >... | reverse complement strand
GCAAAAAACTGCAACAGCCATTACCACCGTCACCTGCTTCTACGCGGATTTTTGCTTCGTCGATGAATTTCATAGTGATGCTGTATTTTATCCCCCCCCCTTCTGGCCTTCTCCCTGAGGGGAAAGGCATACTAACAAGTAGTGATTTACTTTAAAAAAGAGGAGAGAACAAAAAACACTGCCATTGTCCTGAGTAACACTCTCGAAACGCTATTACGCCGCAGACGCAGCTGTTTCTTCTACAGCAATAGGTTCAATGCTAACGCACTGTTTATGTAATGCACCTTTATGGCCAAATACAACCTTGCCTGCCACCAATGCATACAGAGTATGGTCACGGCCCATACCTACGTGGCGCCCACGATGAATGCGCGTACCACGCTGACGTACAATGATTTCGCCTGCATTAACTAACTGCCCACCATAACGCTTAATACCTAAATATTTCGGGTTTGAGTCACGACCATTACGTGTACTACCACCCGCTTTTTTAGTTGCCATACTTGCAAACCCTCTTACGCTTCAATTTTTTCAATCTTCACTTCTGTGAAATACTGTCTATGTCCCATCTGCTTTTGGTGGTGCTTACGGCGTCTAAATTTCATAATATGAATCTTCTTATGCCGTCCTTGCCCAACCACTGAGGCAACCACCTTACAACCATTGACATAGGGCTTACCAATTTGAATAGTCTCACCTTTAGTCACCATTAAAATTTTATCAAAATCAATGGTTGAACCCACTTCAGCCTCAAGCAACTCTAATTTAAGTGTTTGCCCTTCCGCTACGCGGTACTGTCTAGCCCCGCTGAGAATTACTGCATGCATGTTTTTATACTCCGGATCGTGCTATGTGATTTATTTTAAACCACATTCAAAAGAAAACTCGGCCATTATAGATATTCTGTGAACAGAGCACAAGCGCTGCTTTTAAACAAAAATAGGTTGATAGTTGCACATACCATGCAAATTAGGGTATAATAAGAGCAATTTTACCTCATTCGATTCTAATTTATCCACAAAATCCAGAGGTTACAATGGCCACCGCTCGCGCAAGCACGAATACACTGCTTAAACAGTACATAGAAATAGACAAACACCCCGGCAAACCGAACATTCGCCCGGCTCATCCAAACAACCAATTGACCATTGGCGACTTACATAGCAACGCTCTTAAATTTCTTAACTTTCTGATTCGTGAAAATATCGTAGAAATGCCGCCAGAAGATTATCAGAAAATAGTGAATGAAATTTATTACAAAAACCCTTATAAATTCCAAAGATCAGATTTAGATTCATTTATTAAAATCATTTCTAGCGCAAAAATCAATACTCATACCGCTATTAGGCTACTGGGCGACGAATTAGCAGACAGAGGCCAAAATGATATTTTTATATTACTTATCTTGGACATTTTGATTCAAAAAGGGGTTCCTGTTGAAATATTACTTTCCAATCACGGGCTCGAATTTATTCAACACTATGAACAAAAACACTTGGTTAATACAGAAGATGAAGAGAAGCAGCCAAAAGAACTTAAACAGATATGGCTTAAACAACCTAATCAAACGCATTCTTTGCATCGATTATACCATTTCATTAAAAAAAATATCGTGAGTAATGAAGAAATAGAACGTTTAGTGGAAAATGTTTATAAGCCCTGCTTAAAAGCATTGAGCTATACTTTAAGCGAAGATGAATCACAAATAACACTACACAGCCATGCCAAAATCGGCGTAAAAAATATTGCATTTATTGCTCATAAACTCAATCATATTCGCGCTAGGCTTGCTGAAGCTGGCATCGTTCCTTTCGAATTAGATATTGAATTTAAAGATAATACCCCTGCAGAGTTAGGTAGAAGCATTGATGCAATCAATGCTGCCATAGCACACTATGCAAAACAAAACGCATTACATGTTTTATTTAAAGGAGAAAAAATCTTCGGAAGCGCCATTGATAATCCGTTAATTTTTTTACTATGGAACTGTAATGATGATTTGATAGAACGCCCTCGCCAACATCCAGATCACGGGTATGACATCCACTATGTACACGGGCACACGCCTGGGGAAACAACCGATTATACCTTTGGCATGGATAATACGTTAGGAAAAGGAGAGGAACGCTCTGATTATCGCGGTGTTGATACTGTGCTTTTTTCACAAGATAAGACCAAGCCTGACTTTATACCGAGACTAGATGAGGAACAGGAGCAGGAGGAAGATAATGAAGTAAGAGGCACTACAGCGCCCTCTTCACCTATAAACACCCCTCTACCTGTTCCTGAAAATCGTAGAGCAACGATATAGTATAACTCCTCATGTGGCAGTCAGAATCGACTGCTACATTTCTAATGGCAAAGATAGGCGCGCTCGATCTTGATGTAGAACAGCGGCGTCGTGGGTATGATGAAATTAAAGACGAGCCGCGAGAGAAACCCGTAAATTACCATACTCTCTAAGAGTTTAAAATTTCACATTAAAGATTTTTTTAACAGTCCAAAAAACCAATAAAGATTCCGAGCGCTTATTAAGCTTGACAGCTAGCTAGCGTTCCCACTACGATTCAACTTTTTGATAATCCTAAATCGGCAGTTGGAATCGTAGTCTCTCGTAGTAGGCTCCAACTGCCGAATTTAGGACAATATTAAGAGTCCGCCCTTCATGCCTCTGGAATCCATACGCTCACTCGTCCATACGGACTTAACAGATGTCGATCGGTTCTTGGCTAGCGAATTAAAATCTGATATTCCTCTCATCAACCGGCTAGTCGAGTATATTTTGAAGTGTGGTGGTAAACGTATCAGACCTTTGTTGGTTTTATTATCTGCGCGGGCTTTACACTGTGAAAAGCAATGCCACATTGAACTTGCTGCTGCGATTGAGTTAATTCATACAGCCACATTGCTTCATGACGATGTAGTCGATAGTTCTACCTTGCGCCGCGGGCATGAAACCGCTAATTCAATCTGGGGCAATGAGGCTAGTGTACTCGTAGGTGATTTTTTATATTCACGTGCTTTTCAATTGATTGTGGGTTTGCAGCATTTCCCTATCTTAGCTATTTTTTCTAATGCAACTAATCTGATTGCAGAAGGCGAAGTATTGCAACTGATGAACTGTCACAATCCTGATATCACTGAAGCGTCTTATTTTGAAGTGATTACACGCAAAACAGCAAAACTTTTTTCTGTGGCTGCTCAAACAGGTGCAGCGCTTGCAACAGATAATGAAGCTTATATAAGTGCTATGCAGCAGTATGGATTGGCATTGGGTATCGCTTATCAGCTTATTGATGATGTGCTTGATTACAGTGCTTCTGCGGAGCAAACAGGTAAGAATATGGGGAATGATTTAGCCGAGGGAAAGCCCACACTTCCTTTGATTTATGCATTAACGCAAAGCACCGCACAAGAAGCTAAGCTGATGCGTCATGCGATTAAAACAGGGTCTACTGCAGACTTAACCCCTATTGTCAAAATTATTGAATCCACCGGCGCCATCGAGTACACTGCCAACGCTGCAAGTCAGTATGCAAAAAAAGCGCGTGATGCCCTTATTCTTATTCCCGAATCGCCTTATCGCCAGGCATTGCATACGCTCGCTGAGTTTGCGGTAGAACGGTGTTATTAGGGCCTGCTGCCATAGTAGAAATGCCAGCAGGCCCTGTCTGTGCGGGGTGTAGCTCAGCTTGGTAGAGCACTGCCTTCGGGAGGCAGGGGCCGCATGTTCGAATCATGTCACCCCGAGAATAAAATCAATAAGTTACAAAAATTCACTTAATGTAGATCAGATTCTTTGCCTTATGGTTTGGAACACACAGCAATGAAAAAAATTTACTCGCTTGCATTACATATTTTTAGGAGAGATTTGCGTTTATACGACAATACTGCCCTCATAGAAGCGCTGAGATCGTCTTCCTATGTTATTCCTCTCTTTATTTTTGACAAAAGACAACTAGAAAAAAATGATTATAAAAGTGATAATTGTATACAATTCATGGCGCGCTCATTAGAAGAATTAGAGGCTGAATTAAAGAAAAAAAGCGGCAAACTTCATTTATTTTATGGGATCGCTGAAGATATTGTTGCACAATTGCTTAATGCATTGGACATAAAAGCTGTTTTTATTAACCGTGATTACACTGCATTTAGCCAAAAGCGTGACCAGAATATTGAAAAGGTGTGCCATGACTTGGGTGTTGATTTTCACTGCTATGCAGATCTATTACTGCATGAACCTGAAGAGATACTTAAACAAAATAATGAGCCCTATACCATATTTACTCCCTTTTTTAAAAAAGCAGCTGAATTATATGTACAAGCACCAAAAAACAACTTATATGAGAACTATTATCAAAAATCTATTTCTGGTGAAAGTAAGAATATTTTAAAAACTTTGTTTAAAAAAAATAATAAATCTATTCTTGTAAAAGGTGGCAGAAGCGAAGGATTATCTTTATTAAAGAAAATAAAGCATTTAAACAATTATCAAATGGTACGTAATCTTCCTGCTCTTCAAGGCACTACTCATCTATCTGCTCATAATAAATTTGGCACTCTTTCTATCCGCGAAGTGTATGCTGCTATTGTGAAAAATTTTGGTAAAAAACACACTCTCATTGCTGAATTATATTGGCGTGATTTCTTTATACATATTGCTTTTCATTTCCCACATATCTTCGGTGATGCCTTTAAAAAGAAATATTCAGGGATTGCTTGGAATCAAAATGAAAATCATTTTGATGCTTGGTGTCAAGGTCTAACGGGGTTTCCTATCGTGGATGCTGGGATGCGAGAATTGAATACAACTGGATACATGCACAACCGTGTGCGTATGATTGTTGCTTCCTTTCTCGTAAAAGACTTGCATATTGATTGGCGCTTAGGCGAAAAATACTTTTCACACAAATTAGTAGATTATGACCCTGCCATTAACAATGGTAATTGGCAATGGGTTGCTTCCACGGGCTGTGATGCACAACCTTATTTTCGTATTTTTAATCCTTGGTTACAGCAACAGAAATTTGATCCTGACTGCGCATATATTAAACGTTGGATCCCAGAGCTTGTTACCACTTCACCAAAAGATATTCACAAACTTAACAAAATAAGAAAAAAGTTAATAATAAATTATCCTTACCCTCTTGTTGACCATACTATCGAAAGCCAAAGGGCTAAGATAATCTATAAAAGAGTAGCTAAATAATTTCTATTTAATTTAGCCATCTTCAAAAAGATCTGGATCAATGAGCAGCAAAAATGACTGTCGCATTTGGCTCTAGAATGCGCCTCTTTACAAGCATACCAACTATATGAAAGAATTAGAATTTTACAATCTGAAGCATGTTGGATGATTAACCAGATGAATAGAGATGATAATCTGCTAGTTCACGACACTACCAACCTAAAACGACGTATACCTTTTAATCAACGGCTCAATTTTTGGATAGTTGTATTGTTTATTGTATTGATTTGGGGGGATTATCGTTTTTGGCTGGGAATGCTAAGCAGGAGGACATCTGTAGCGCCACCTGTCGTTGTCGTATTGAGCAAAGTATCATCAGCAACAGTGCCGGTTTACTTAACAGCGATCGGCAGTGTGATTCCAACCAATACAGTGACAGTAAAAACTCAAATTAATGGCACTTTAACGCAGGTGGCGTTTCGCGAAGGGCAAATGATAAAAGCAGGTGATTTGCTCGCACAGATTGACCCAAGGCCGTACCAAGCGCAATTATTGGAATATGAAGGGCAGCTTCTTCGAGATCAAGCATTACTTGAAAATGCATTGATTGACCTCAAAAGATACCAAACTTTATATAAACAAAATGCCGTTTCCCAACAAACACTAGCAACGCAAGAATCATTAGTTAAGCAATATCGTGGCGCAGTTCAGATAGATCAAGGGTTAATCGAAAGCACTAAAGTAAGTTTAATTTATTGCAAAATTACGGCACCTGTTGATGGAAGAGTGGGACTCAGATTGGTAGATCCAGGTAATTTCGTACAAACCTCAGATAGCAATGGCATTGCTGTGGTTAACACCCTTAACCCTATTACCGTCATTTTTACTATCGCTGAAGATTATATTCCCGATGTATTGCAGAAAATTTATGGCAATGTTCCATTAGCAGTTGAAGTATACGATCGACAACAAAATAAATTACTAGCAAGGGGAAAATTGTTAACAATCGATAACCAAGTGGATCCTACAACCGGTACAGTGAAGTTACGAGCACAGTTTACTAATGACAACAATCTGTTATTTCCCAGCCAATTTGTCAATGTGAAATTACTTATTAAAAATCTGGTGAATGCTGTGATTATTCCCACAGCCGCTATCCAATATAGCGAAAAAGGCCATTTTGCTTATGTGCTAAACGAAAGCAAAACAAATAAAACGGTAAGCGCGAAGCCTATTAACACCCTTCCAGTCACTATTAATGATAAAACTGTTGTTGCTTCTGGCGTGGCGCCAGGTCAATTTGTCGTGACTGAAGGCGCAGATAACCTGATGGATGGATCTCCAGTGAGTATTAGCCTAGGACACAAAATAATATGACGCTATCCGGACCCTTTATTGCCAGGTCCATTGCTACGTCGCTCTTAATGGTCGCTATTTTATTAGCGGGCATATTCTCTTATCACATCCTGCCAGTTTCATCATTGCCAGAAGTAGATTACCCGACTATCCAAGTTGTGACGTTTTATCCTGGTGCAAGTCCCGATGTGATGGCATCTTCTGTCACCGCACCCCTGGAACGGCAATTTGGGCAAATGCCAGGGTTAAACGAGATGACGTCAACGAGTTCGATAGGCGCTTCTGTTATTACATTACAATTTATCTTGTCAATGAGCCTAGATGTCGCTGAGCAACAAGTACAAGCAGCGATTAATGCGGCTAATAATTACTTGCCGACTGGGCTGCCTAATCCACCTGTATACAACAAAGTAAATCCTGCAGATATACCCATTATGACGTTGGCATTAACTTCTAAGACGTTAGCATTAACAAAAGTTGAAGATCTAGCAGAAACTAGATTAGTGCAAAAAATTTCAGAGCTCTCGGGCATTGGTTTGGTTAGTTTAAGTAGTGGGCAACGACCTGCGGTGCACATACAAATGAATCCAAACGCATTGTCAGCTTATGGACTTAGCCTAGAAAATGTTCGCTCGGCAGTCTCGACTGCTAACGTCAATGCTGCAAAAGGCAGTTTTGATGGGCCACGTCTTTCATACATGATTAATTCAAATGATCAGCTTCTCTCAGCTGAAGCCTACCGTCCATTGATAATAGCCTATAAAAATGGTGCGCCCGTTCGACTATCTGATGTAGCGCTTGTTACCGAAGGTGCAGAGAACCGCATGCTTGCAGCATGGAAAAACAATGAACCAGCAATCATTGTTAACATCCAACGGCAACCTGGCGCGAATGTTATTGCGGTTGTGAATCGTATTTATCAAGTGCTGCCACAATTACAATGCTCTCTGCCTAGCGATATTCGATTAGATGTGTTAACCGATCGTACCACTACCATTCGTGCTTCCGTTCGAGATGTGCAGTGTGAATTGTTACTAGCTATTTCCTTAGTCGTTATTGTTATTTTTTTATTTTTACGTAATCTCCCAGCAACCATTATTCCTAGTATTTCTGTGCCGCTATCATTAATTGGAACCTTTGGCGCAATGTATTTGCTGGGATTTAGCCTGAATAATTTAACCTTGATGGCGCTCACCATTGCGACTGGTTTTGTGGTTGATGATGCCATTGTCATGATTGAGAACATTAGCCGCTACATTGAACAAGGTGATGCGCCGTATGCAGCGGCAATAAAGGGTGCTGAACAAATAACATTTACCATTCTGTCGTTAACGATTTCGCTCATTGCTGTACTGATTCCTTTATTATTTATGAGCGATATTGTGGGGCGATTATTTCGTGAATTCGCTCTAACATTAGCCGTAACAATTTTAATTTCAGCATTTGTTTCGCTCACGCTAACGCCGATGATGTGCGCTCGCATTTTGCGTCATCAAGAAAAAAATCAAATGAGTTTGTTTGCACAAAGGGCTGGTCAAATACTAGATAATTTGATTGCCGCTTATAGCCGAAGCTTACAATGGATATTAGAGCGTCCATTTTTTACAATGATGATTTTTATAATAACTACTTTAATGACTGGAATTTTGTTTTTTTATATCCCAAAGGGTTTTTTCCCTATTCAAGACAGTGGCGTTATTCAAGGCATTTCAGAAGCACCGCAGTCGATTTCATTCTCTGAGATGAAACAACGACAACAAGCATTGGCCAATGTGGTACTACAAGATCCTGCCGTTGAGAATTTATCTTCATTTATTGGTATTGATGGGATAGACACGACATTAAATAGCGGCCGCATGTTTATAACGTTAAAACCGTTAGCCGATCGCAAAATAAGCGCAAATGACGTCGCTCGTCGATTGCAGTCTAAGCTACAACAGGTGCCTGGCGCTGTGTTATATATGCAACCTGTACAGGATTTAACGATTGACACACGCGTCAGTCGTGCTCAATATCAATTATCTATTGGTTCATTCAATGCAGATGCTGTTACAAAATGGAGTACGCTCCTAGTTAAAACACTTCGCCAATCTCCTGTATTACAGAATGTGGCAAGCGATCAACAAAATCTAGGGCTTATGACTTTCATCAATATTGATCGTAATTCAGCTTATCGTTTTGGAATCACGCCACAAATGATAGACGATACATTATACGATGCTTTTGGACAACGACAGATATCTATCATGTTTACGCAACGCAACCAATATCGCGTAGTGCTCGAAGTCTTACCTGAGTTGCAAATCGGTACGGAATCATTGCAAAATATTCGCATAAACACGGCATTAGTTAATAGCAGCAGCGCTTCTACGGCAAATCCGACTATCGTTAATCACGCATCGAATCAAAGTGCAGCACCTGCTGTGAATGGCCTCTATACGCAGACAACAACTCCCAGTGCAAATATAATTTCATTGACACCAACCTATAACAATACCTCTGTTCCCCTTAGCACCATTAGCACGATCACACAATCTATCGCGCCGCTAGTGATTAATCGTCAAGATCAATTTCCTGTCGCAACGATTTCTTTCAACTTGGCACAGGGTGCAGCATTAGGCGATGCAGTAAAAATAATTGAACAAGCCAAACAACATTTGCATCTCCCAGAAAGTGTGCAAACTAGTTTTGAAGGCTCAGCAAAAATATTTCAAAATTCTCTCAACAATGAGGCATGGTTAGTATTAGCTGCAATCATTGTTGTTTATATTGTATTAGGCGTTCTGTATGAAAGCTATATTCATCCATTGACCATCTTATCGACGTTGCCTTCCGCAACGATGGGCGCATTGATAGCACTCCTATTGACTCATAATGAGTTAAGTGTCATTGCGTTAATTGGTATTATTTTATTAATCGGCATCGTGATGAAAAATGCCATCATGATGATCGATTTTGCCCTAGAACAAGAGCGTAACTATCAAAAAGTACCGCGAGAGGCTATTTATGAAGCCGCTCGCTTGCGTTTTAGACCTATTTTAATGACGACACTTGCTTCATTATTTGCAGCGATACCTCTCGCGATAGGTTCAGGGATGGGATCGGAGCTACGGCGACCACTGGGTATCGCGATTATGGGTGGCTTAATGGTCAGTCAATTGCTTACATTGTATACCACGCCGGTCATTTATCTTGTATTTGATCAGGCAGCTCGTCGAATAATGGCATGGCGTGTTAGTAATAACACACCGCCTGCTTTATCAGAGCAGGAAAGATAAAATGAATGTTTCTTCACCTTTTATCAAACGTCCTGTCGCTACTACGCTTCTTGCAATTGGCCTTGCTTTGGCAGGCATCGTTGCATTTAATCTATTGCCAGTCGCGCCATTACCACAAATCGAATTCCCAACTATCAGTGTGCAAGCATCTTTGCCGGGTGCGAGTGCGGAAATCATGGCAACATCGATTGCAACCCCACTAGAAACACAACTGGGACGTATTTCTGGCGTAACAGAAATGACATCTGCCAGTAGTCTTGGCTCTACTCGTGTTGTCTTACAATTTGACCTCACGCGCAATGCCGATGGCGCAGCGCGTGATGTTCAAGCTGCGATTAACGCGGCGGCCTCTTATTTGCCAGCAAATTTACCCAGCAGCCCGACTTATAGAAAAATTAACCCAGCTGATGCGCCGATTATGATTGTGGCATTAACGTCAGAAAAATACTCCATTGGGGAATTGTATGACATGGCCTCCACTATTTTGCAGCAGAAATTTTCTCAAATTGATGGCGTAGGGCAAGTGACCGTCAGCGGCAGTTCATTACCGGCTGTGCGCGTAGAGTTAAATCCAACTGCGCTTAATCAGTATGGCATCAGCTTAACTGATGTTGCAACGACACTCAATACAGCCAATATTAATATCGCAAAAGGTCAACTTGATGACGGTAAAATTATTTCGTCTATTTACACCAACGATCAAATTTTTAAAGCGTATCAATATAAGCCGCTTATTATTGCCTATCGTAATAAACGGTCAGTTAAAATAAGTGACGTTGCTGAGGTAATAGATTCAGTACAAGATATACGTAATGCCGGCATAGCTAACGGTAAACCAGCAGTCATATTAGTCATTTTCAAGCAGCCTGGCGCAAACGTGATTGAGACGGTGAATCGCGCGCGCTCTTCATTACCTATGCTCAAAGCATCAATTCCTCAAGATGTCAATATGTCCATCATGATGGATCGCACCACTACCATTCGTACTTCGTTACACGATGTTGAAGTGACATTGGTTATCG
>Ga0206868_10307_pt1 | contig 10877 bp, 5 predicted proteins | sample Alteio_BWOrgCont_38_FD_152901 | JGI IMG/M metagenome (GOLD analysis project Ga0206868, IMG submission 152901) | Enriched cells from forest soil in Barre Woods Harvard Forest LTER site, Petersham, Massachusetts, United States -... | ecosystem: Environmental > Terrestrial > Soil > Temperate forest >... | reverse complement strand
AGGCCTTGCTTTGAAAGCAACCGAAAATTTGTTCTGAGCCCTACTCCCGCAAACGTCAAAAGGAAAGCCCATCGCGATAGATTCGCCAGACTCTTCACCTGATCCGCATTGAAAGCTCCAAAAGAAACCGCCGCTGAAATCAGCAGAAACCCCAAAACAAACTTTGGAAACTTCTGCCAGAGAAAAGCCGCCTTGTTGCCGATAACCGCAGCCTGCCCCTTACGCGCCCAATAGACCGCATACCCCAGCACCACAAAACCGATCATCGCATTGCGGCAAGTCTTCGTCAGCACCGCAACCTTTCCAGCAGCATCCGAAAACAGCGCCCCTGCAGCCGTAGCCTCGGCCGTGTTGTCGACCGCCAACCCGGCCCACAGTCCGTAAGCGTTATTGCTCATATGCAGCGCGCTCCCAATCGCCGGAAACGCCACCAGCGAGATCGCTCCCAGCGCCAGAATCGCCGCAATCGCAAACGATGAATCCTCATCGTCCGCGTCAATCGCACCCTTCGACGCAATGATCGCCGAAACTCCGCATACCGACGAGCCAATCGCCAGCAGATTGATCAGCTTCGGCCTCAACCCAAAGGCTTTGCCCAGCGCAGTCATCAGCAGCAGCGAACCGCCAATCTCCACAAACACCAGCAACAAACTGATCCCGCCTAGTTTTTGAATGTCGCCCACCAGAAAGCGCGACCCGAGCAGCACGATCCCAGCCTTCAGCCAGAATTCATACGTATCGATCCCCGCCTGAAAGATCGCCGGAACCTTCACCAGATTTCCAACCAGCAGCCCAATCACAATCGCCCAAAGCACGTACTCGATATTAGGGAAAACGATGTGGTGCGCCTTCGTATATCCGTTGATCGATTGCTCAATCCACTTCGCCGCCAGCCCAATCGCCGCCAGCAGCAGAATCCCCGGAATCAACCCCGCCACGCGCAGCAGCGGATTCTGTCGTTCGTTCTCAAGTGCCAAAGCTGCAGTAGCCATAGTCGTACCCTCGCCAATCCTTACCAGGAAATGTGCTGCAACCAGCCCACCCGCACCAGCAAGGCAAGCACCAGGGCCAGCAACACGGCCCACCAATCGAGGCTCAATCCCCAGCCGCTCTTCTTTGTCACCGCTTCTTGAGCTGCCTCATTCACCATTGCACCCTCCTTTTTCGAACACTCCCAACAGCAAAAAGCCCACACCCAGCAAAGCTGGCGTGTGGGCCGGATTACAAATCCTGTGTTTGGAAAACCTAACTCAGACCTGAACCTCCGGAACGCCAGCGCGCACACCGTCCACAACAACAACAGGTGCAGGCCATTCCGAGAGCGCAGCGTCCAAAGTCCATATCGCGTTTATATCCGTATGCGGCTTTTCCGTCAATCGAAGTAGCGCAAAAAAGCCGTCCGCCCCCTCTGATGCGGCGCAGACGGCCTTCGATTCCAAATCTCTTCCTCTACCAGCCCAGTACGTACGCAAAAATCAACGGCGCAACAATCGTCGCGTCGGATTCGATGATGAACTTCGGCGTATCCACGCCCAGCTTACCCCAGGTGATCTTCTCATTCGGCACCGCGCCCGAGTACGAACCATAGCTCGTAGTCGAGTCGCTGATCTGGCAGAAGTACGCCCACAGCGGAACCTCAGGACGCTGCAAATCCTGGTGCAACATCGGCACGACACATATGGGGAAATCGCCTGCAATGCCGCCCGCAATCTGGAAAAATCCCAGCGGCGTCTCAGCCGTCGTTTTGGTGTAAAACTCCGCCAGCTCCATCATGTATTCAATGCCGGTGCGAACCGTATGCACCTTCTTCACATCGCCCGAGATGCAGTGTCCCGCGTACATGTTACCCAGCGTAGAATCCTCCCACCCCGGTACAAACATAGGGAGATTCTTCTCGGCAGCAGCCAACAGCCAGCTATTCTTCGGATCGATCTGGTAAGAATCCTTCAAATCCCCTGACAGCAAAATCTTGTACATGAACTGATGCGGAAAGTAAGCCTCATTCGCCTGGTCCGCCTTCATCCACTCCTTTAGCACCACTTTTTCAATCCGCCGCATCGCCTCCATCTCCGGGATGCACGTATCGGTCACCCGGTTCATGTGCCGGTCCAGCAGCTTGACTTCATCCTCGGGCGTCAGATCGCGATAATTCGACACGCGCTCGTAAAAATCATGCGCCACCAAATTGAAAACATCCTCTTCCAGATTCGCGCCCGTGCAGGTAATCGCATGAACCTTGCCCTGCCGGATCATCTCTGCCAGCGAAAGCCCCAGCTCCGCCGTGCTCATCGCTCCGCCCATGGTCAAAAACATCTTGCCGCCCGCATCCACGAGCTTGATATAGCCCTCCGCCGCGTCCACCAGCGAAGCCGCATTGAAGTGCCGGTAATGATGCTTGATAAATTCCTTAATAGCCAAAAAACACTCCTGACGGCATCTAATGCCATCCTCGAAATTATCACAAATGCGTTACAGAATGGGTCCAGGTCTATCCCAGACCGGGATCGTAAGCTAGGCTTTCAACTTCGGCATTCTCGCTCAAGCACTCCTGCCATGGCCTCAGCCTCCTGCCGCTCCAGAGCTCTGCGCCAGTCGCGCAACCCCAACACCGCCAGCGCCACAAACAAGGCATACAGTCCCGCTGTCAGATTCAAATGCTTATAGACGTACTCGCCAATATAGATCAGGTCCACGGCAATCCATAGCCACCAGTTGGCCAGATATTTGCGCGCCTGCCACCACTGCCCCACTAGGCTAAAGCTGGTCAGTGCCGAATCCAGCCAGGGCAGGGAAGCATGAAAATAGCGCGCCATCACGAAACCCAATATCACGCTTCCAGCCGCTCCTGCGGCTAATCCCCACACCCATCCTCGCCAACTCAGGGCCTCCACCGTAACTGCCCCCTCGGTTTGCACTCCGCGCACCCAGTGCCACCATCCATAGACAGCGCAAGCAGCAAACACTCCCTGCAACAGCATGTCCGAGAGTAACCTTGCCTCGCGAAACACCTCACCGTACAAAATGCATGACACAAGTATCACCGGCCAGCAGATGAGGCTTCGTCGCGTGGTCAGCCATACGCCCACCGCACTGGAAACGAACGCGACCTCCTCCAGCCAGTTCTGAATAATCCATTCGCTGACCGCGCTCAAATTGACGAATGCAATCTCTACACAACTCATCGGGCGTTCACGCGCGCGGCGGATTTTCGGACAGCTTTCTCCGCCCACCGCTCCAGATGCGCCAGCATCCGACGCCCTTGTATTCCTTGAAACCACTGTGCATGGGCCAGGAAATACCCTTCATAGGCTAGATACGCCTTTTCCTCTGAATGCAAAATAGTCAAAAAATAATCCGTCTCCGCAAGCGCAAACTCGCAATGCACCAGCGGTAACATCGCCACCAGAGCGCGAGCCTCTTCATAGCTCAAAGGAGACATCTCCTCATAGCCCGTCAGCAATGCATCCAGATGATCGAAATGAACGATCTCCGCATCTGGATCGTCCATTCGCAGCCACTCGACGATGTTCCGCTCGATCGCCGTTGCCAAATCATGGATCGCATTCGTCCGGTCAGCCAGTCCAAAATCGATAACCGCACAAACCTTCGCATCCTCGCGATCTCCGCTCCACATCAGGTTCGAAGCATGAAAATCGTTGTGTGTCCAAAGCGGTCGTAAGTACTCCAGCCACGGCTCAAGCTTTTCGTACAGCGGTATCAACAACTCGTCAAACGAGGTTCGCCAATCCCGTTGTTCGACGTACTCAGCCAATAACGGACGTTTTTTTAGGTAAGCATCCATCCGCGCAATTGGATCGGCACGATAGCTATTTTTCGACTCAGATGAATAATTACTGTCCCCAGCGAAGATAGTAAAGCTGGTCACTAACTGTCCGGCCTTTCGGGGAGACGCCTCATATCCCTCTGCCGCACGATGCAACCGGGCAAGAGCCTGTCCAGCAGCGCGTGCATGACCGCCGGACAGGAACGGTGTCCACGAGAGGGCCTGCTCGTACACATCCACGCCTCTTGCCAGGGCATGAACCTCATACGTCCAATCATCGACAGTTACTACCGTCCCACCATCCGCATCGGCCAAAACAGGCGCCACCAACTCCTCGCCCCTGGTCCCCAAAAAAGTAATCAGCCGATGCTCCTCCAACAATTCATCCCGGTCCCGCACCGAACGGTGATGCCGCTTTACAAACACTCTGCCACCAGGCGTGGCAACGACACTTGCTGCCGAAAACGGTCGTGGACTAATCGAGAGCAATCGTTCCGCACCAGCTGCGTGCGGATACCGTCGCAGCAGCGCGTCAACCTCAGCCAGCATCAGTGGCGGCCAGTCCGGTGCCTCCAACGAGCCCTCCAGTCCATGCGCCTTGTATTCGTCCCTGGTGATAGTGCAACCCTCGCAACTGAAATTCCAGTGTAGCGCCGCCACTGGGCAGGTACATCCTCTCCCGCTCAAAGAAAAAGGGCCATTCCAAATCCTGGGATGGCCTTTCTGCTGCTATGCCGAGCATCCCAGAATGCTATCGCTCAAGAGGCCGTAGCGGTCCATGCAGAATCGATGTCAGTTGGATCGTGTAACTAGCCGATGTCACAGAACTCAACGAGCCCCCCTTCGCAACCGCGACCGCCTTTAGCGTCTCACTGGCGCTTACTTTAATTGCCCCGGTGTATTTGATCGATGACGTTGTCGGCGCGCTTCCATCCGTCGTAAAGTAGATCGTCACACCGGTGGTCGTATCGCTAATGGTCACCATCTGTTCAGAGCTATAGGCGCCTGCGGCAGGTGAGAAGATTGGCGCGGCTGCCGGCACAAAAGTATTGCCTCCTGGCGGCGTAATCGTGTAGGTTGCCGATGCCACCGCGCTCGGAGCATACGCCTGGGCCATAGCCAAAGCCTTCAGCGTTTCGCTCGTCTTTATGCTGATCGCAGCGGTATATGGCGCAGACGAGGTGGTCGGCGTCGTCCCGTCAATCGTATAGTAGAGCGTCACCCCAGGCGTCGCATCGCTCACAGTCACCGTCTGCGGAGTCGTGTAGGTACCCGCAACCGGAGAGAAAGTGGGCGTAGCGGCTGGCGGCATGTAGGCAACCAGAATCTGCGCCGTATGTATGTGCCCACCGCCGGTTGCCGTCACTACCGCCGGATAAGTTCCCGCCGCCACCGTGCTCGCCACTTTGAACGTGATCGTGTCTGAGATGGCACTCCCCACCGTTGGTGCCGTTATTGTCGGAATGCAAGTGATCCCCGCCTGATTCGTGGGTCCCGAGCATGTAATCGCCACCGTCCCGCTATAGCCGTTGATAGGCACGACAGCCACTGTGCCTGCTCCGGATTTGCCGGCCAGCACCTGTACCGCTGGCGTGGTCGTAGTCAATGAAAAGTCGCTCCCATTCAACGTGATGGAGAGCGGAGCCGATGACTGCGCCGAGTAATTTGCGTCCCCATTGAACGTAGCCACAAACAGGTTCGTCCCATTCGCCAGTTGATTGGCCGGGAAAGTCAGCGTCCACGCCGCCGCGTTCGCGGAAGTCTTCTGAATGGAATAATCGTAATACTGGCTGCCATCTTCCCAGGTAAAGTACAGGAGTCCAGTTGGCGCTGCTCCTCCCGCCGGTCCAGTCACAGTCCCTGTCATCGTGACAGTCTGCGTCGGAGTGTAAGAAACAGTAGCCGCTGTCAGAGTCACTATGGGTGCAGGCTTGCTGGCCAGCGAGGTCACAGTTCCATAGAGACTCGAACTCCCAGTCCAATTCACGTCCCCCGCATAGGTCGCCGCAAGCGGCAAGATGCCTGCGCGCACGTTGGTAAAGGTTACAAGAGCCTCTTGCGTCGCGCTCCCCTTTGTTCCCCAACTCGACCAAGTGGCTGTCAACGTCTTCGAGCCTAGCGTCACATTCACGCTTCCCGTTGGCAGAGTTCCATTGAGCGGCAGATAGTCAGAGGACATCTCCACATCCACCGTCACACTGCTGCCCGCAACGACATTCGTTTCAAGCGGATGAACATGGATCGTCGTCGTCCCCTTGAAGATCGTCAGCGCCGTCGTCGCCGCCGAAGAGGCACTGTAGCTTCCATCACCTGCATACGTCGCTGCAATCGTATGAATGCCCACCGCTAGTGACGGGGCGTTCCATTCGGCCACCCCTGTACTATTCAAGGCCATAGCCGCTGTCTTCTTCGTAGTGCCCACCATATCGCTAAAAGTCACTGCGCCCGTTGCCGGCGCATTCTGTCCCGGCGTAGAAGCCGCTTCATTCACGCCAATCGGCTGAGCGTCCACATACACCTGCGCGCCATACGCAACTGACATGCCCGCCACCAGCGGGTATAAGTAATCATCCACGGGATTCAACACCCAGCCGGAGATGTTGAGCGTGTCCTGCTCCGGAGTTACCGTCACCAGCACAGGCGCGGAAGCACTGGGCGCATAAGAACCATTCCCGGAGTAATTCGCGATTACCTGATACATCCCACCCGGCAGGTTGTTAATCGATGAAGTCACCGTCCCACCGAGCAACGTAAGCAGATCAAGTCCGTTCGCGCCCGCCTGCGGATCGGTGCTGTCCAGAGCGACGTTACCAGTCAGCGTCCCTGCACCGGATTCAGGTGCAACGCCGGCCGTTACCGTTACCGCAGTACCATGGACAAAAGCCGTTGGCGTAATGCTCAGAGTGGTCTTGCTGGGTTTGAAAGCCACCAATGGCCAATCGTTGATCAGGTTGGCTGCATCCACCGTTCCCAGGCCAGTAGCCCGGTCGTATCCTGCCGTGGCGAGGTAGCTGCTCTCCGCGTAGAACCCTTTGACTTGTCCGCTCGCTCCCAGCAGGCAATTAGGCGTGCCCATGTCGCAGGGAACCTGATTGCCACCCGTCTTGATGTCGTTGAACGGCTTGGCCGTCATCGTCGCCGTTTTCGTGGCCAGCGCATAATAGACATAATTCGCCTGCCCTTGGCGGCTCTTCGTCGCCTGATCCACCAGCGCCTGGATGCCAGCCATCGCCGGAGCCGAAGCCGACGTACCACCCACGCTTGTAATGGTCACCGCGCCGGCACTGGTTGCATTCACGCAATCGCCGGCCAAAGCGCAGATCGGATAGTAGACATAATTTGCCCCGTCCGCAGCAAACAGTGAGACATCCGGCACATCGCGTAGCTTATCCGGCGGTACGCCCGTGCCAGCCTGCCACGTTGGCTTGGGGTACCCAGTCGCTGACCCAGACGCCAGATAAATCGCCGTGCTGCTCGCACCTCCACCACTCGCCATGATGGTTGAAGAATTCCGGTTGTACACGCCTCCATCCAAAGCATTCAGGCCAAAGGCGTCATTCCACACCTGCTCGGGAGCAGCCATCAGAAGGGAAGTGACCGGCGAGGCAGTCGAGCTCGGACTCCAGTACGAACTAAGCTGAGCCTGAAGCGTGCTTCCTCCCACAGCGTAGTCGCTGAAGTAAAAATCGGTTCCTCCTACCGACACGTTGTACGGTGTCGACCCATATCCGTTCACCGCCAGCCCGGAATCGGCAAACTCCTGTGCGTCAAAGTTGTCGCACCCAGCCGATCCACCGTCGCCTGCGGAAACAAACCCAGTAATTCCCTGAGCCGCCGCCTCCTGCCACAGTGCAGACCACGCCGCGTTTCCTGAAGCGCCCAGCGCCGCCTCGCAGGTGGCATAGCTCATGCTGAGCACGCTCACCACGTTGTCTTCCAGCGCCCTCCATCCAGCCGACAGCAGCGGATCGCTTAGCACCGTCCCGGCCGAGGTATACAGCACCACCTTGGCTCCCGGCGCGATGGCGCCCGCCTGCTCCACATCCAGATAAGCCTCCGTCGCCGCATAGTTCTGGCCAGGATCGTCTCCATCGACAACGACGGTGGGTAAATTCGCCGGTAGGCCAAACAAGCTCTGGTACGCCCGCACCAGGCTCAAATCTATATTCGAGGCGCTCAAAATCCCAATGCTTTGCCCCGTCCCCGTCGTCCCCGCGTTGTAGACCGGCGCTAGATCGTACTGCACGGCAAAATCCGAAGGAGCAAGCTCATACGCGAAGCCGCCGCCCACATCCGGATAGGTCCACTCCGGCATAGCCACGTGTGTCTTCTTGTTGTAGCTGGTCTTTCCCTGTACCTTAATCGTTGGCACGGAGCGAAAGCTGTGCATCGGCGCTATGCCTGCCACGAGCGGCCCAAACGCCACCGGGATCTGCGGGTCTGAAGAGTTCGCAAACTCCGTCTTGCCTTGAATGTTGTAGCGGTGAATCTCCGTATGGAAAGCCGCAGTCACCTGCGCCGCGTTGCCGGAAAACTCAATGGCCACGCGTCCCGGATGAACCTTGTTCACCGTAAACCCATGTGACTCAAGCCACGCAGTCAGCGCCGCAACATCCGAGTCCGCAGCCCCAAAACGTCTGCCAAACTCATCCGGCGTCAACCATGTGTGATAGCTCGCCGTCCCCGGCATATGAGCATCTTGTAAATACTGGTTCAAAGCTTGCTCACGTTCATTCGAACGCTTCAAGATCAAGGTGAGCCGCTCCGCAGCGAATGAATCCTCCACGCGCCCCTGGTCGTACTGTGCCTGCGCCATCGGATGCACATTACCCGCCAGGGTGACCCGCACAGCATCATCCACGGCTCTCCGCACCAGCGGCTCCGCAGCAGACTCGACCGGGTCCTGCACCGCCTCTACGGCCTTCATGGCCCCCGCGTTGCCTGTAAGTGCGGCAGCGGCCATGACGATCACAATCATCCGTGCAACCGAAGCCAAGCGCCCAAACGAACGCATAGATGATTACTCTCCCGCGCCGTCGCCCATAAGATTTCTCTAAGATGGGGACGGCATTCTTGCCTTTCATGGTGTGAAAAGCAAGCAAGGGGCCATATTCAGGCAGAATTACATTGATGGAAATTACATCGATGAATCGAATATAGGGAGAAATATTGGCTCGATCGCACACAGACCGTGCCTATTGCGAGGCAACTTGTAGAGGCCTGCCTTGTATATATTTTCTTCGTCTGTTGGAGTGGCTTCTACTCTTTATCCGGCTTCTGATAAGCCTTTTGCAAATACTGCCGCGCCTCATTCACCGCGCCCTGTGTATTGTCATTCGTCTGCACAGCCTGCCGATACTCGTTCACCGCGCGGTCCCGCTGCCCGGTCACATCGAATATCTTCCCCAGTTGAATATGACTCCACACCTCGGTCCATCGCGGATCGCCGTCCCCGCGCAGCGCGTCGCGATAAGCGTTCGCCGCCGCCTGATAGTTGTTCTGCGTGAACAGCACTTCACCAATGCGGTAACTCGCTAGCGAACTCTGCGAGTTAGCCTCCAGCGCCTTCTGGAACTCCGTCAACCCACCCGCCAGATCGCCCTGCGCCACTAACTGCTGACCCTTCAAGATAGCGACTCGAACCTGCAAATCCGGCGAAGCCTTCAAAAGCCAGTTATCCGGATCGATCGAGATATGCCGCGGCCGCCCAAAGGTATCCACAATAAATTGCGAATCGGAGCCCACCACATCCACCTTCTTCAGCTCAGTCTTACCGTCCGTTTCCACTCGCAACTCCACCGGCATTCTGAAAAGATCAAGGTCCTGCTGAACTTCACCAATCGTCCGGAACCCCTTGTTATTGCCAAGCCGGTATACCGCATATTTGTTCACAAACTGCGGCGCTCCCGTGCCATCCACCCACTGCGCAAAAAACGGAGTCAGTTGCTGCTGGCTCTGCGCCTCAGCCACCTTCTCAAAGTCGCTCGAACGCATTCCCTTGTCCGTGTACTGGCTCAGCGCGCCCTGCAACACCTGCTTGAACATCTTGTCGCCCAGTTCCCAGCGCAGCATATGAAAGACCATCGCGCCCTTTTCCAGCGTCATCGACTGGAACTGAGGAGAAAACGCGCTCAACCGCCCTGCGCTCGACAGCGGAGTCGTGTCATATGCCAGCGCCCCGGCAGAAACATCCTGCACCGCCGTCTTCAACGCTGTCCGCCCGTTTTCATCTTCCAGGTACATCAACTCCGCATAGCGCGACATGCCATTCGTAATCCACGCATCGTTCATCGTCTGCGGACTCACCTCGGAACCCCACCACTGGTGCGCAATCGTATTGGCCAGGAGGCGTACCCCCGACTTGTCCCCCGTCCGCGACCCCGAGATGGCCGCCAGTTCCGGAGCCCAAACCGCCGGCAGAGTATCGTCCGGCAGCTCCACCACGTTCAGCCGCCCACTCTCTGCTCCGCCAAAGGTTCCGGTAAAGAAATCGAACTGCTTCGCCGCCGTTTCACCTAACTCATGAGCAGACGCCTGATGCTTCACCGTCAGATACACATGAATGCTGGCCCCGCCGCCGGTCACTGCTACCGGAGAGACAAAACGCCCCGCAATCACCGTCCCCGGAAACCCAGGCTTGGTCCAGCTGAAGTTATACTGCTCCCCCTCTTTACCGTTGGCCAGCTTCGCCGGAGCCGAACCCTGGCTCCCACTCGCCAACACCCGCATCCCCTCCGGCACCTTGATATGGATCTCCGCTGTGAACCGGTTCGTAAGATAGCCGGTCATCGGAAACCACCGCGCCGGATACAACAGAAAACTCACCGGCTCCTGGATCGCCGCCAGCTTCAATCCCTCTTCCGGCCCATCCTCATCGCCCGTAATCGTCCCCTCGTACGCAAAGGTCCAATGCGCCGCCTGCCCCTTCACAAACGGCGTCGTTGGCGTAATTCGAATCGCCCCATCCGCCGACCGGTCGCCTGTCAGCAGTTTGCCCGTATCGTCCGTCACCTTGGTCAGCTTCAACGCCGGATGAAAACCAAATGTCACTACATCCGCAGTCTCGGGCGCTGTGAACGTCACTACCGCCGTT
>Ga0206868_10306_pt1 | contig 10893 bp, 10 predicted proteins | sample Alteio_BWOrgCont_38_FD_152901 | JGI IMG/M metagenome (GOLD analysis project Ga0206868, IMG submission 152901) | Enriched cells from forest soil in Barre Woods Harvard Forest LTER site, Petersham, Massachusetts, United States -... | ecosystem: Environmental > Terrestrial > Soil > Temperate forest >... | reverse complement strand
CCTGCCTTTTCTATAAAGAGCCCGCCCTCTTGCCCTGAACTCAGAAGAGGTAAGTTTTCCTAGCGACTTATCTGTAATATTGGCAATCTTTAGCAAAATATCTGTATTCATAACAACCTGTTAAAAGAGAAGATTTTATCAAAGAATCTCATCAAAAACCCCCAAAAAGACTAATACTCACATGAATAAGTCTATCAAAAGGAGGCGTTATAGTCATCCGGTAGGAATATTAGAATTTTTCAACCTGGAGATACCTGGACCGATTGCGAATGTTTTTTTAAAAAAGCCTGCATCGGGCCAAGCTTTTTGCAGAAAATCTGGGTTATTATCATTGATTATGCCATAGATTTATGACTACACTAATTGTATAATAGATACGATCATTATGGTTAACGTAAAGGATAAAGCTATGATTTTTTTGGACCCTAAAAGCGATCTTGCTTTTAAAAGATTGTTTGGTGACCTCACCCACAAAAACATTCTCATGAGTTTCTTAAATAGTGTGCTTGAGCGAGCAAAGGGAGAAGAGATAGTTGATGCCATCATAAACGATCCTAGCAACGTAGCCGAAACCCCTTTATCAAAAGCAAGCATTGTTGACGTCAGATGTACTGATCAACGCAATAACCAATACATTATCGAAATGCAGGTAATTACACAAAAAGATTATGCCGCCAGGGCTCAATACTACAGTTCCCTTGCCCTTAGTAGACAACTCGCTTCTGGCGAACAATATGACAAGCTTGTTCCGGTTATTTTTGTCGGCATACTTAACTTTAAACTATTCAAAAACAAACATTATCTGAGCCATCATTTTATTCTTGATAATGAAACTCATGCACATGAACTTAAACATTTGGAATTTCATTTTATTGAACTGGATAAGTTTGATAAAGAAGTTGAGGCACTTGACGCCATTCTTGATAAATGGATTTATTTTTTAAAGCATGCAGTAACATTACAAAAGGTCCCAGCATCCTTTAAGGATCCAGTACTAGAAGAAGCATTCAACGTGCTTGCACAAAGCAATTGGTCAAAAAAAGAATTAGAAGCATATGATCGATATTTAGATGCGATGCGTTCTACAGCAAGCCAACTTGAAACAGCGCAAGAAATAGGCATGGCTAAGGGTATGGAAAAAGGCATAGAAAAAGGAAAAATGGAAACTAAAATTGAAATAGCCCAACAACTTTTGGATGTACTTGATGTTGTAACCATCGCCAAAAAAACTGGCCTAAGCATTAAAGAAATTGAAAAACTTAAAAAGGACTAATCTAAATTTACAACCCGCGTATATTTTGGCCGATTACGAATGACTTGTTTTAAAAAAGTCTGCATAGGCCATGCCTTTTGTAAGCAAAGTGGATTAGTATCATTGTGAATATAAAGAACATCTTCGATAAAGCGTATTCGATTGCCAGCCATTTCTGCCATAGGAATCATAGTAGCAACATCAGCTGCCATAGAAAAAAAAGCACCATTGTACTTTAAATCTTCTTCTTTTATCAATTTAAAAAGTCCTGCGTAAAATGTCCGCAGATGGCCAAATACCCAGGGATGCTGCCTAATATTGTTATTTTCTATCATTGATGCCTGAACTTGTCGACAATAACCAATGCTGTTATTGTTAAACTCACGAAATTGTCCGTAGGTAAGCCAAACATTTTGATCTTGATACACATTATTTACATATTCAAGCACATGATTGTGCGCCAACCAATCGTCACCATCAAGAATCACTATTATTTCCCTGTTAGCACACGCATGAATTGCTGCATATTGATTAGCTAAATGTCTTTGCCTCTTATCATTTTGTATGAATGTCACACGGTATTCTTGCTTGCACTGTTTGATATATTCTTGCACCGCCTGGCCTGTGCCATCGCACGAACAATCATCGATATAGATCATGCGCCAGTTATCGTACTCTTGGCAAAACACCGAGTCCAAATTTTGTTTATACCACGTAGCATTATTATAACTTGCGGTAATGATGGCAAAGGGTTTGTGCTCAAAAGCTTGTAGATTAAAAAAAATAAAAATAAGTAACAAACTATATTTTAACATATTTAAATTAGCTATTTGTTTATCTACTCCAATTCTAACAAGAGAATATACATCATTTTAGTCATTTTTTAAAAATTTCATTTTTTTGATTTAAATGATGCTTATAAGGCTGTTTTATTAAGAAGAGGCCTAGTTTTGTAATGATATTGTTGCAATTTGAAATAAAAACCTGTTAGTCTGAAATTAAACCCAAGATAGAATGTGCTGGGAATGTATTGCTTAAAGAAAGGATTATATCCATGAGACATAGAAAAATAATTATTTTAACATTGATATTGTCGCCTATTCTGAGTGTATCAGGTAAAATGGACGGTAGTGCATTAGAAGCAAACCTTCCTGTAATTGTTAAAGAAAAAGAAGTTAAACAACTCATGCAAAAATTGAGAAGTCATAACGGTGATGCATCTTGGCCACAACGAAAAAAAATTATAGCTCAACTTATCCAAGCACATAAAATTAGTCCCAATGCAATAATCCTTGATTTCTTAGACGAAAAACCGTTAAAAGACGCCGTCTTGCATGATGACATATTCTTCGCTTCGTTTTTACTCAAACATGGGGCTGATCCAAACATAATCAATCTAATATCAGGAAAAGAAATTTTAGAAACTGCAAAAAGTAGACCGATGGCTCAGTTACTTTTTGCACATGGAGCTCAATTAACTGAAAATCTCAAGAAAACAATACTAGGCTCTGTTATTTGGCACGACAGAGATCCTTCACTAATTCCATTGTATATTCAGCATGGAGCAACAATACATGGTGATATGCCGTTATTGATTGACGTGATATTACATTTAGATGCCCAGAATCTAATCAAAAGCAAAAAGTATCTCCAAGAAAGCAAAAAGTATCTCCAAGAGTCTTTGCTTGCAGGAGCAAGGATAGAGGAGAAAGTGACTCGTCCTGGCAGTTCTTGGGTAGGATGGAATGCTGCAATGATTTTAAGAAAAAAAATAAATGATGCAACTGCAACCCTCACCCGCTCATTAGATCCTGAATTTATAGAACCATATCCTGGCTATATAGATAACAGACGTAAAGATATAGATAATTTGCAAGATATACGATCAATAATGAAGCAAGCTTATGCAGAAGGTGAATGCGCTATAAAAAAACAAGCTATAGGTGTTGATTTAGTGCCTGAGCTGGCAAACATGTGCATAAAAAGTTACGAAGAACTTGAAAAACTTCCCTGAAACTCGTTGTAAGAACTCTTATTTTTATTGAATCTGCGTATAAAACTGGTCAGACGCGCCAGCAAATGGTAAAGCCTCAAGTCGCTTATACCGTTTTCTGTTCAAGACATGCTGGCGAATTTCCATTTGTTTTTCTCTTTGCGAATGCAAAAAACTTGTTGGATTATCATCATTATACACATATAAAATATCAGGAATAAATTTTGCTCGTTCAGCAGCCATTTCAAACATGGGATACATAACTGCCCCATCAGCAAACATCGGATAAAATTTACCTTCATAAAGTAGATCTTCTATATTAATAGCCTGAAACAGGCCAGCATAAAATGTCCGTAGATGTGAAAGAACCCAACCGGGATAATCTCTAATTTTATTCATCATTACATATTCTTGGGGTATTTTTTGGCACAAACCACGCACATTACGCTTAAAATACCAAAATTGCCCATAGGTCATCCACACATTTGGATCCTGATAGGTTCTGTTTATATAGTTAAATACATTGTTATGTGGTAACCAATCATCACCATCTACAATAACTATAATCTCTTGCTTGGCGCAGGAATGAATCAAACTGTATTGATTAGGCAAATGTCCTCTTCGAGTTTTGTTATCAACAAGTAGAACACGGTCTTGATACCCATGCTCCTGAATATAGCTCTTAACAAGCTCACCTGTTCCGTCAGTAGAATCATCATTAATATAAATCATACGCCAATTGTCGTACCGTTGGCCAAACACAGAATCTAAACTCTTTTTATAGAAATCTTTATTATTACGAGAGCTCGTGAAAACAACTAATGGCTTTTGCTCCATGTTTGCATCCGCAAACATAACAAAAGTAAATAACATACAATATAAATTTTTTGATAATTTCACCATTTCCTCCCCCTATACATCTGTAAAAATTAACGTGAACTCGACCTAAGAAATATTTCTCAAATGCTTATTCAGAAGATTTAATTCTTTCCGTTCGCCCTGAGGGGAGCAGCTTTGCTGCGAACTTGAAGGGTAAAGTCCTTATTTTTTAATTTTATTTGGACTGATCCTTCAAGTTCGGGCCTACGGCCCTCCCCTCAGGACGAACGAAGAAATAATTTCATTTTCATAATGTTTCTTGCTATCCGACTTTTCAGATAGAAACTCACATTAATTTTAATACTTTACGAAACTTTAAATTATCGATGCAAGATAAAATTATTGTAAACAGTGTCGCCCTTAATATACAATAATCAACATAAAGGGGGATAGTAATGGAGCCACTAAAAAATGGAATGGTTATCCAGCGCTCACACATGTTTGCGCTGTTTTTTTTGTTTCTCATAGTACCTATAAAAACAATCGCTCATCAAAAAAGTGCTGATCTCATTGTTTTTTCGTACGATAGGCCTTTGCAGCTTCATGCCCTGCTCAGCTCAATGAAGCAATATGTAACCAACATCAATACCACTTTCGTAATATATCGCTCTAGTAATGAGTTCTATGACCATGCTTACCAAGAAGTGATGACCTTGTTTTCTGATACCCAGTTTTTTAAACAAGGCACAGAACCAAAAAAAGATTTCAAACCTCTCACCCTCAATTGCCTCAATCAAACAAATTCAACGCATGTTTTATTTGCTACTGATGATGATATCATTACCGATTACGTTGACATCAATCAGTGCGTAGAAATATTGGAGACTACAGGAGCATACGGATTCTATTTAAGATTAGGAACCAACATCACCCATTCATATTATCAAAACATTGCTCTAACCCTACCGCCTATGGCCGATACCACCCCTGACATTGTTTCATTTTCATTTGATGATGGCCAAAGCTACTGGGCTTATCCAAATAATGTTGATATGACCATTTATAATAAGTCTATTATCCAACCAGCATTCACTCAATTATCTTATTATTCACCTAATATTTTAGAAAGCAGGTGGGCGCGACTGTATAAAATAATAGGACGCGGACTTTGCTTTAAAAAATCAAAAGGGGTGAACCTCCCTTTAAACATAGCACAAGATGACTGGCACAATAAAAACGAAGAACTGTTCTCCACAACACAATTATTAAATTTATGGAACCAGGGATACACCATGGATATTTCATCATTTTATAAGATTAACAACTGCTCTGCACATATGCCATATACCCCAACATTTATTCAAAGGCCAGTCGTCGCTCCTAAGGAGCTATGACGGGCGGGGGATTAAAAAAAAGGAGACACTATGTACAAAAAAAGTTTTATTTTAACATACTTGCTATCAGCAGCAACAATCCTATATGGGCAAGACATACCAGAAAAGAGGATAGTCGTAATCATACCGTCATACAATAATGCGCTATCGTACGTACAAAATTTAACCTCCGTATTAACGCAAGAATATGACCACTCTCATATTATTTATATTGATGATGCCTCAACAGATAATACGGGAAATCTCGTTGCACAATTTATTGCAGACAACCAACTAGAAAACAAAATAACCCTCATCCAAAACACCTATAATAGAAAAGCTTTGGCAAATATGTATAGAGCAGCGCAACTATGCAATCCCTCTGATATTATATTAGAGCTCGATGGTGATGATTCTCTTGCCGACACACAGATATTGAAAAAAATTAATGAACTTTTTTCGACAACTGATGTCTGGTTTGCCTATGCCCAATACAAGAATGTGCCGGAAGAAAAAGCCAAAGAGAATAAGATCTCAATCATGGGTTATACTAAACCAACACCCGATTCTTTAATTGAAAGTCGCGAGTTTCGCACCAAATGGTTTTGGTCAGGTCTTCGCATGTATTATGCATGGCTTTTCAAACAGGTGAAACTTGAAGATCTTATTTTGCCGCACAGCCCCTACAATGGAAAGTTTTTTCCTACAAGCAAAGATGGTGCACTAGCCTATCCTATGCTTGAAATGTCTGGATACAGGATCAAACATATTCCTGATGTCTGGTTACTCCGCAATATTGATACACCACTGAATGATTATAAAATCGCGCGAGACCTGCAACTTCATTGCGGTGCAACACTAAAAGCGTCCCCTCAATACCACCGTTTAGAGCAACCAGTATACAATAATCTAACATCTGATGAGCAAACAGGTGCAGATCTGCTTATTTTTTCACATAATCACTCTCACCACGAACTTGCAACATTACTAGATTCTTGCTACGCCATGGCAACAGGGATTAACGATATATATGTTTTTTATGATGATAGCGCACAACATTATCAATCGCTCATCAAAAGATTTCCTGATGTTATTTTTGTGCAAAGCCCAGAAAACAGCAATATTACCTCTTTGCTTGCCACCACATTACCCGACATGAATCATTATCTTATCCTTACAACTCCCCAAACAGCTTTCACACAACCGGTCGATGTGCAACAATGTATTAATACCTTAAATAGCACCTATGCTTACGCCTTTTATTTAAAACCAAGCCTGGGTGATTTTGGCGACTTTCAGCACATAAGCATTTTACCCTGCGAACAAATAGTTGATGACATTTATACCTGGAAGTTCGGCTGCTTCCAACCCCAAAGCACAACCATCCACAACTTTGACATGTCTCTCTATCGTAAACACGATGTGATGAGAAAAATTATCGATATGCAACTCACAAGCTTAAAAGATTTTGAACAACAATGGAAAGCAAGCTCTGTGTCTATGAGAAAGATAGGACTATTTTTTGAGCAGGGGAAAATATAGATTCCTAACGCACAAGCACACTTTTCATAGCGGGATTAAAATATAAATTTAATATACGTTACTTTTTCACGATAGAAATAAAGCAGCTCTTAGAGCACCCGATGCATAAACCATTGAATTGTTCACATATAAGCACTTGGCTAATTTTAGATTTTTTACATTGACTTTATTTATTTCATCCTATTAAGCTGGTAAAAAAAATTCAACACAATTAAGGAGAAGTATGAAAGCAATCCAATACACATTCAAGTCATATATTGTCACCTTGTTGTTTTTTAATATATTTCATATATATGCAGATCAAGCTACACCACTCAACATGAGTGCGCATAATGCTGTATTACTCAGCAAACGCCAACTCCATGACCTTGAATTGTTATTGATTGGCGGATTTGCACCACTTGATGGCTTTATGGATCAAAGAAATTACGATGGAGTTGTCGAGCACATGCGTTTAACTGACGGCTCCTTATGGCCAATGCCAATCACCCTTGATGTATCTGAAGATACTGTTAAGCAGCTTGCTAACACAAACAAATTGGCCTTGCGTTCTCCTGATGGCCCAATATTAGCATTTATGGAAGTTACTGATATTTGGATGCCCGATAAAATAAAAGAAGCTGAACTCGTTTATGGCACTTCAAACATTGAACACCCTGGAGTAGCATACTTATTACAACAAACAAAAAAATATTACATCGGCGGACAAGTCACAAAAGTTAACTTACCCACTTATTATGATTTTACCGAATTACGCAAAACACCGGATGAACTAAAAAAAGAGTTCAAGAAAAAAGGATATACTAAAGTTGTCGCATTTCAAACACGAAACCCTATGCACAGAGCTCATGTTGAATTAACGCAAAGAGCATCAAAAGCCATTGATGGTCATTTGCTCATCCACCCAGTTGTGGGTTTGACCAAGCCAGGTGACATCGATCATTTTACTCGTGTGAAAATCTATAAAAAATTGTTAAAATATTATCCAGATGATTCAGCAACATTAAGCCTTCTTCCACTTTCTATGCGCATGGCTGGTCCCCGCGAAGCATTATGGCACGCTCTTATTAGAAAGAACTATGGCTGTACTCACTTTATTGTTGGCCGCGATCATGCTGGGCCAGGCAAAGATAGTACAGGAAAAGATTTCTACGGTCCTTATGATGCACAAAATTTGGCAAAAAAATACGAAAAAGAAATGGGTATCGAAATTCTACCATTCCAAGAAATGGTATACCTAGAAGATCAAAAAGCTTACATGCCAATAAACGAAGTACCCCAAAACAGCAAAGTTTTGTCTATCTCTGGAACACAATTACGTTACCTACTAAACAATGGTCTTTCAATTCCATCATGGTTTTCTTATCCAGAAGTTGTTGAAGAATTGCAAAAAAGTTATCCACCGAAAAATAAACAAGGATTCACAATATTATTTACTGGATTGCCAAGCGGTGGCAAATCAACGATAGCAAATGCTCTTGCTGTTGCCTTAACAGATTTGCAAGACAGGAACATCACAGTACTTGATGGGGATGATATACGCACATATCTCTCAAGTGAACTTGGGTTTTCTAAAGAACATCGATCGATTAATGTTCGGCGTATGGGCTTTGTTGCAAAAGAAATTACCAAGCACGCTGGCATTGCAATATGCGCTCTTATCGCCCCTTACGAGCAAGACAGAACGCATGTTCGCAAGCTTATTCAAGAACATGGAGGGTATGTTGAAGTCTATATATCAACCCCTCTTGCTATATGTGAAGAACGAGATGTAAAAGGACTGTATGCGAAGGCAAAACAAGGAATTATTCCTAATTTTACCGGCATCAGTGATCCTTATGAAGCCCCTAAAAATGCTGAAGTAAGCATAGACACTTCTAGTATGTCTACAAAAGCGGCAGTACAGAAAATTATTATGCATCTAAAGAAAGAATCATACATTTAAATTATAAAAATCAGCCATCGATAAAACAAACTATATTGTTGGCTGATTTTGTTCAAATAAAAAATAAAAAAAGTTTTATTTAATTAAATTATTTTGTACCAAGCTCCTATCAACTTAATAGCGTTACTGTTATTAAGTTGATAAAAAATAAAAGAAGTTGAGGAAAAACATGATACATAAAAACATATTTTTAGCATTATTACTTATGTGCACATGTCTTTCGCATACACACAAACAAATTATACAAATATCTATACCAAAATCTGGCACCTATTTACTTTCTAAATGTATTAGTGCATTAACAGGTAAAAAAAGTGTTCCAAAAGAAAAAAATCAAAAAAAAGTACCGCAATTATCATACACTCCCTCTATAGATAATTTTTATACTATGATTAACTTGCCTATCGACCAATTTTTAAGATGTCATTTATATTATTCTAAAGAACGAGTGGATATTTTGAATGACGAAAAATTTATTAAATTTTTCATCTATCGCGATCCTCGAGATCAAGTGGTTTCATTTGCTTTTTACATGTTAAAGGAAAAAAAAATTTGGCCCAAAGCATCAAAAATGTCTTTTGACGATCTCCTTTTAAATATTATTACTAAAAGTTCTGTTTTTGGAGACACACCTCCCAATGTCAAAGGAATTACTCAACTATATGAAGCATATCTTCCTTGGATTGCTACAAAAGATATATTAACGATTCGCTTTGAAGATCTTGTCGGTGAAGATGGCGATGGTATTCGCGAGACACAAGTAAATAATATTAAAAAAATCGCTGTTCATTTAGGCATTGACCTTCCCTCTGAAGCAATAAATTCTATAGCAGACAATCTCTTTGGCGGCACAACTACATTTAGAAAAGGAAAAATAGGAGCTTGGAAGAAATACTTTAAACCTGAGCATATAAACGCATTTAAGGAAATCGCAGGAACTCTTTTGATAGATTTAGGATATGAAAAAGACACGAATTGGTAATCACATCTTTATTATTTAGAGCTTTAAAGGAAATTATGAAAAAATATAATCACATATTAATATCTATCTTAATGATATTAACAACCATATCACTAAAGTTGATTCCACATAAACAAATTGTACAGATCTCTATTCCAAAATCGGGTACTTATCTAGTCTGTAAATGCATCAAAGCATTCACAGGAAGACAATGGGTATCTAGAAAAAAGCGACAAAAATTCAACCGTTCCATGTATTACATGGTTACCATGAATGATCTAAAAAAAATGACAAGCTTACCACCAAAAGAATTTTTAAGATCACATCTCTATTATTCTGAAAAATATGCGCAACATTTGAATAACGAAAAAATTATTAAATTTTTCGTATATAGAGATCCAAGAGATCAGGCTGTTTCATTGGCCTTTTATATGCTCAAACAAATAAATGTATGGCCACACATAAAAAACATTTCTTTTGATGATCTTCTTTTAGATATTATCATTCAAGGATCAACTTTTAATAATATGCCTCCATCAGTCAAAGGAGTCGCTCAATTGTATGAAGCCTATATGCCCTGGATGCAAGAACCCAATATACTCAGCATACGTTTTGAAGATCTGGTAGGCAGCAAAGGTGGTGGATCAGCTGAAATGCAAATTTTTACCCTTCAAAAAATAGCTGAGCATTTAGACCTAGATCTTTCTCGAGAAAAGATTGATAGCATAGCCGAAAAACTTTTTGGTGGGACAGAAACTTTTAGAGAAGGAAAAATTGGATCCTGGAAAAAATACTTCAAGGAACAACATAGAGAAGCTTTTAAAGAAGTTGCAGGGAATATTTTAATAGCCCTTGGCTATGAAAATGATACAAACTGGTAAAACTTATCATTGTTTATATTTTATATGTCTTTTGTAGTCACGCCATTGACTATTTTGAACTAAAATGTGAGTATTTTGGTCGATATACTTCATCTTACCAGTCATATAAAAAGTTTTCTGTTGATTG
>Ga0206868_10305_pt1 | contig 10926 bp, 7 predicted proteins | sample Alteio_BWOrgCont_38_FD_152901 | JGI IMG/M metagenome (GOLD analysis project Ga0206868, IMG submission 152901) | Enriched cells from forest soil in Barre Woods Harvard Forest LTER site, Petersham, Massachusetts, United States -... | ecosystem: Environmental > Terrestrial > Soil > Temperate forest >... | reverse complement strand
GAAGTCGAGAATGCGGTCGGGCGTGTCCGGCGTATCGCCGTCGAGACCCATGATGATGCCGGAGACGACCTCGATCCCATAGCTATTGAGAATCTGGATCGACTCCAGGATCGGGATCTGATTGTTGTGGTCCTTCGACATTAACTTCAGCGCCGTTGGGTCAGGGGTTTCGATGCCAACGAAGATGGTCCAGAAGTCGGCTTCGCGCATCAACGCCAGCAGGTCTGGCGACTTCACGATGTTCAGCGTCGCCTCGCAGGCGAATTCAACGGGATACTTGTTCTTCTTCTGCCACTCGACCAGATGCGGCAGTAAATCCTGCGCAGCTTTCCGATTGCCAACGAAATTGTCATCCACGAAATAAACGGCGCCGATGCAGCCGTTAGCGACGATCGCATCCAGTTCGCGGATGATCTGTTCCGGTGTCTTCAGCCGCGGATTACGGCCGTACAACTCAGGGATGTCGCAAAACTCGCAGCGATAGGGGCAGCCGCTGGAGAACTGAACGTTCGCCAGGAAGTATTGCGACATCGGCGCGAGATCGTAGGCCGGAGTGGGGAAGTCGGAGAGTGGCAGCCGCTCTTTCGTCTCCAGCCGAACCTGCTCGCTGGGTCGCGCAACGGAGAGAGCCAAAGTCGCGAAAAGCGCATCGGTAGCGTCTCCCATCTCGCCGACGTGCAGGTAGTCGAACTCGGGATAGTACTCGGGGCAGCCGGAAACCGATGGCCCGCCGAGCGCGGTGACCTTGCCGTGCGCATGGGCGCGCTGGTTGATCGCGTTGATCTGGTTGCGCTGGATGTGCATGCCGCTGGTCATCACGACATCTGCCCAGCGATAGTCGCCGTCGGAAGCGGGACGAACGTTCTCGTCGATGAAGCGAACCTGCCAGTTCTTGGGGATGTAGGCGGCGATTACGAGCAATCCCTGCGGAGGCATGAATGCCTTCACGCCGAGCAGCGGATAGGCGTTGTCGAAGGTGCCAAAAGATTTCGCGTAGCGCGGAAAAACGCAGAGCACGCGGCGCGAGATCGAACTGGGATCCATAGTTTACGTATGCCTGTCGAACGAGCGGGCTAGTGCGAAGAGTATAGCCGATCAGTACGCCAACAGAGCCACTCCGGCAGCTACCAGTGCCGCGGCAACAAACCGGCGCGAATCGACGTCTTCCTTTAGAAATATCTTGGCGGCAAATGCATTCGTGATGAACGTGAGCGACGCCGACGCGGGCACCACGAGGCTAACGTCTCCCCACGAGAGTGCGATCATGAGGCTAAAGAACGCTAATGCCATGAAGCACAGTCCCAGCATGAAGCTTGGGCTGGTAATTACGCGGCGGATGACGTAAGGCAAGCCGCGTTGGCGCCGAAGATCTCCCACGTCGCCGATGCGTTTCATGGCGCTCGATTGCAGGACGTCGCCGGCCGTGGAAGCGAAAACCACAAGCGCAATGAATCCCCACGTGTAGAGGTTTCTCATCCCCGCACCTCGGCAGCTTCCGGTGTCGGTGTCTCATCTCGTTTCGTAACGTGCGATCCGGTGGCGACGAAGCAGACGCCCACGACGATCAACCCGATCCCAAGCCAACGCACCAGGCTCACCTGCTCATGCAGCAGAAATTTCGCAACCAATGCGATCAGGATGTATCCCAAGGCGCTGGCGGGAAGCACGTAGGTGAGGTCGGCCCACGAAAGCGAAGTCAAGTAGCTGGCGAAGTAGCCGAGCAGGAAGATGACGCCGACATCTACCCATGGATTGAGGAATGCGCGTTCCACGCTCCACCAGTGGCTGAGGGAGATCTCGCCGAATTGCTTCATGCCGTGCGAGAGGGAACAATCCCCAAAGGCCCCAAATACGACCACGGCAAGCAGGACTAAGTAGCGCTTAAAACTCAAAATGTTCCCTTAGGAATGCGGTGCACTCTCTGCACATTTATTAGACCACATCCCTGACGCAGCGATTACACCGGTTCCGCCAGTTGCAGTGCAGGAACAACAAAGGCACGGCCGCAGCCGTGCCTTTGTTGCGAAACTTCGTCGACTTAAACGTTGACGGTTTCCGCGGGCGTTTCGCTCTTTGGCGCCGACGGAGGATTGATGTTCGACTTCGCCTGCTGGTCGCGCGCTTCCTTAACTGCCTTGTTGCGCATCGACCGCAGCTTCATGAAGTCTCTTGCTTCCTTGTAGAGACGCTTGCGTTCCACATTGTTGAACACCGCCTTGCGCACGATGCGGAAGACCTGCTTCGGGCGGAAGTAGTATTCGTCGTAGAACTTGTGCACCATCTCCATCACGTAGTCGCGGGGCAGGCCGGGGTACACGATCATTGCGACTTGATGGCCCTGGGCATCGACCATCGCGGCGCCTTCCGACACGATGAAGCCGTTCGACTTTGCGTAGTCGTAGAGCTCGGTGCCCGGATACGCGTGCGCGATCGAGACCTGGATCGTCTCTACGTCGAGTTCCTTCGCGAAATCCATGGTGCGCCGAATCGTTTCTTTGGTTTCGCCCGGCAGCCCGAGAATGAAGTCGCCGTGAATGATGAGCCCGAGCTTCTTGCAGTCCTTGGTGAACTGCCGTGCGCGCTCAACGGTGGCGCCCTTCTTGATGTTCTTGAGAATCTGCGGATCACCGGACTCGTAGCCGACGATCAGCAAACGGCATCCGGCGTCTTTCATCGCCTTGAGCGTCTCGTAGTTCGTCGTAACGCGCGAGGTGCAGGACCACGTCATGCCGAGCGGCTTCAACTTCTCGCAGAGCTCGACGGTGCGAGCTTGCTGGATGTTGAAGGTGTCGTCGTCGAAGAAGAACTCTTTCACCCAGGGGAAATATTCCTTCGCCTTCTTCATTTCGGCGACCACGGCATCGGTGGAGCGCTTGCGCCACGGATGTCCGCTGAGCGTCTGCGGCCACAGGCAGAACGTACACTGTGCTGGGCAGCCACGCGTGGTGTAGAGCGAGATGAAGGGATAGAGCAGGAACGGAACGTTGTAGCGCCTGATGTCGAGATCGCGCTTGTAAACGTCGATCACGTCCGGCATCGCGTCGAGATCGGAAGCCACCGGCCGGTCGGGATTGTGCACGACCTTGCCGTCCTTGCGATAACTGATGCCTGCAATCTCTTCCAGCGGCTTGCCATTGGCATATTCCACCGTCGCCCAATCGAACTCACGGCGCACCACGAAATCGATCTCGGGGCACTCGTTGAGCGAAACCTCCGGCAGGGTGGTGACGTGCGGGCCCACGAAGGCGATCTTCAGGCCTGGCTTCGCTGCTTTCATTGTCCGGGCGATTTTGCAGTCGCCGGGGAAGCCGGGGGTGCTGGTGAACAGCACCACGAAATCGTAGTCCTTGCTGATCTGGATGGTCTCGTCGAACCCGATGTGGTGCGGCGACGCATCCAGCAGCCGCGAACCCTCCAGCATGCCGGCGGGGTAAGCGAGCCAAACCGGGTACCAGTACGACTCGATTTCGCGGGTGGCAGGCCAGCGCGAACTGGCGCCTCCGTCGTAATTTTCAAAAGAGGGCGGATTGAGGAACAGTGTCTTCAAAGGCATTTGTGTCCTGATTTTACCAGAGTGGGAACCACGGAGAAAGCTAATCGGACGTGTAACTTAGGGCACATTTGTGACTTCCCATCCAGTGGAGAAACCGTCCACTGAGCGGTAAAGATTGGACGCTGAACGGCTCCGCCGGGAGGCACAATATTTTGCGCAGAAAAAGGCCGGTGGAATGATCCACCGGCCGGTTGCTTCTCTGACTGCCTATTGCACGGTCAGAGTGACGTTCTGGGTGTGCGTCGTAGTGCCGTAGGTGCCGGTCACTCCGACGGTATAAGTGCCCGTCGGCGTTCCGGTATTTCCGCCGCCACCACCACCATTGTTATTGCTGCCGCCTCCGCAAGCTGCCATCCCGATGAACCCGGCCACGATCATCATCATGCCGAGATACATCAGCATCCGCCTCCGACGCGAGCGGCTGACGAATCCCGGAATCAGGAACGCCAGCCCGGGTATCGCCATAGACGCCGCCAGCAGCCCTCCCAAGTGCGAATTGCTCGCCGTGATCCGGCCCTTTTCCGCGCTGCTGTTTGCCGTGGTGCTGATCGTCAGCATCACGGTCCCGGCGGTTGTCACGCTCGTTGGATTGAACGCGCACGCCGTCTTGGCCGGCAGACCCGAACAAGCGAAGGTGATCGCGGGGTTGAACGTCGCGCCGCTCGGAGTTGCGTCGATCACCAGGCTGTAGCTTGCCCCGCTGCCCGCGGTCACCGTTGCCGTCGTCGTGCTCGTCGAATCGAACGAGAAGTCGGTGGCTGTCGGCGCGGTGGCTGTGCCGGAAAGAGCAACCGTCACCGTCGCCGTCGTCGGGTCCGTCGTCGTCACTGTCATGTTCGATGTAAACGTTCCTGCTGCGGTCGGGCTGAACTGCACGAAGATCTGGCAAGTCGCCGATCCCGCCAAAGTCGTCGTGCAAGTCGTAGGCGTTGGTGCAACCGCAAACAGCCCCGCCGTGCCGCTGAAAGCCGGCAAACCGAGGGTGAGCGCAGTGGTGTCGTTATTCGTCAGCGTCACGCTCATCGTTCCGCTCGTAGTGCCAGCCGTCGCCGAGAACGTCAAAGACGTCGGGCTTGCAGTCACGCCGGTCGGAGGCGATGCCAGCACCGTCTCCCACGCACCGCGTCCATGCGTCCAGGCACGCAGCCGCTTGTCGCCGCCGTTTTCGTACATCGCAATGTGGAAGACCGTAGTGTTCGGCAGGAAGCCGGTGGCCCCGATCGTATTCGGACCCACTTCCACCCACGTCGCTTCATCGCTCGTGACGAACACGCCGATGTCGGTCGCGACATAGATCACGCTGCCATTGTCCGGATCGACGAGCACATCGTTCGCCGGAACGTCAGGCAGATTGCCGCTGATGTCCGTCCATGACGAACCGAAAGTCGTAGTGCGCCAAACCTTGCCGGGTCCACCAGTAAAGCCCTGGATCACCGCGATCGCAGTACCGCCGGTCGCATCATGCGGATCCATCGCGACACCGTTGATCTGGTAGCCATTGGGATTGATGGACCCAGTGACATCCGTCCAAGCCGTGGGCGTGCTGCCGGGAGCGCCAGCGGCTTTCGTTACGTACACACCGCCGCCGAGGGAAGCTCCGTACGAAGTTCCGGCGTAGATCACCTGCGATCCGGACGAGGTCTTCGGGCCGCCTGCAGCCAATGCCGACACATTATTGTCGGTTGCGTCATTTCCGCAAGCGGTATCCAAGGTGGAATTGAACTTGTGGCTTAATGCATTTTGCAGGCTGGTGTCGGGCCATGAAGCGTTTGTATTTCCTCCGCGCCATACGCGGCAGGTACCAATAATCACTTTAGTCGGATCTTGGGGATCGAGGATGAACGGAGTGTAGAAGGCCGAGTTGTCACCATCTACGCTGTCGAAACCATAACCTTCCACCGCGACAACCTGCCACTGCGTGCATCCCGTCCAGCCACCGGGGCACGATTGCACCGTTACGCCAGTGTTCGAGCCGTACCAGTTATCGCTGGGGTCGATCGCGTTGTATCCGCCGTCACCGCCCAATACTTCCCACCAACCCAAACCCCCTGGTCCGTTGACGGAATCGGTATACATCGTGCCGTTATCTTGCGTGCCACCGATGAGCTCGGTGTTGTTGTTGTATTTCTGGCTGCCCCAAACAAATTGTGAAAGTGACCCGAGATCTGCGTTCATGCTGTCGAAAACATTAAGCGCGGAGCAATCGCCTGTTACGAGCGTCGTTTCGTCGAGGGTGCGGTACATGCCACCGTCGTTGCCGAAGAAAACAATCTTCGGATCGGATCCCAGGTAATCGAAGCCGTGCTCATCCGGATGAACGTTGGGATAGTTCGCATTGCACGTGCTGTCGTAGACGTGAGTCAGGTTCAAGAACGGCTTAGTGGCACAGGTGGGGTTCGAGCTGCTGACCGAGCACTTGTAAATGTTAATCGCGCCCGCATACAGATCGGTTCCGGTGCCATTCGGTACCGCTCCGAGATAAACGTCATACCAAGCCTGGTCGACTCCAAATGCGTCGCCGCCGGTCGCCGCATTGATTCCGGCTTCGTTCATCTGTGTCCACGACGTGCCGCCGTTTTTCGTCTGGTAAAGATTGAGATCGATAGTGTTGCCGCTGGAATCGAACCCGATCATCCAGATGTACATCTCGTCCGTCGCAGTCGACTCGCTGCCGGGTGTAACGTACCGGACTGCCATCGCATCGCGATAAACCGGGCAAGTAGAGCCGTTCGTGGCCGACGGGCAATTTGCTGCGGTGAGCAGGGTGCCATTGGGCTGTGTAGCCAGTCGGTTGAACGTGTGCCCCTGGTCGGTGGATACGTACACGCCGTGATAGCGGATGAGAATGAAGAACTTGTTTTCAACCGGGTTGTACACCACCGACATCACTGAGCTGCCCGTCAGGGTTGTCGTTCCGTCATTGATCGTTGAGGTGTGCCAGGTCGAGCCGCCATCGGAGGAATAGACTGCGCCTCGAATACCGTCATCTCCGCCCACAAAAACACCGGGGCTGGCCACGCCCGCAACCACGTTGCTGGTATTGCCAGGACGTGAGTTGAAGGCAATGCCGCTGATCGTCTTGCCATTGAATACCAACGGCGTGGTGTCGGAGGTCTGCTGCACCAGCGTCCAGTGCGCGCCGGTATCCGTGCTCACCAGGATTCCCATGCCGTAGTAAGAATCGCCAGCGGTGTTCGCCTCACCCGTGCCGGCGATAATCGTCGCGCCGTTGCCGGGCTGGATCGCTACTGCTCCCATCGAGAGCGTCGCCTGGTCGTCGGTGAGCGACGTCCATTTAATATTTGCCGGGACTGGGTCAGCCGCGTTCGTGGAGCGCCACACACCGCCGTACGCTCCGCCGATCACTACCGTGTTTCCCGTCGAGTCGGTCTGATCGACCGCAACCGCCGTAATGCGGCCGGTCCAGCTCTGCGTCGCGTCGGAGCCCCAAACGATCGGGCTCGGTCCCAACGAGGTCCACACCGAACTCGCACTGCCTACTCCCGCTAAGCGCTTGCCCGCTAGACGCGCCGATTGAAGCTGGCGCAGATGGTCCGCGCGCAACTTCATCTTCTGGTCCGTACCTTTTTTCAGCAGCGCAGCTGGCGACTCATGCGTGTTGCGCGGGACACGGCTCTTCATGAACCACTTGTCAAAGCCCGACGGGTCATCGTCTTTTTCGTGTTTTTTGTTGAACTTGTCTTGACCGAAAGAGAAGGACAGCAAAATCAATAGCGACAACAAGACTGCGACGCCGGAACGACGATTCATGGAATGCCTCGGAAGAAGGTGGTGGTGCATTGGTTGGAGCTGAGATCGAGAAGAAAGTATGTTGCTGGTGGGGAACTCTGTCAAACGGAAACTACCATGGACAATATTTGTTTACATCGTCAAGGTGGGAAAGAGCTTGGGATCGGGGCAAGGCAGGGTATTCGCCTTAGAAAGCGATCAACACATAACTAGCAGCGAGCGCTTTAATACTTCCGCATGTGGATTTCGGTGCCATTCTTTTCGAACTTCACCTCGTCCATCAACCGATTGATCAGGAAAATTCCGCGGCCGTGGTTGGAGAAGATGTTCTCGCCGGCGAGCGGGTCAGGCACGTTGTTGGGATCGAACCCGTTGCCGGGATCGCGCACCACGATCAGGATCCCGCGCTCTTCGCAGCTTACGCGGCACTCGATAACCTTGGTTGGATCGCTCGCAGCGCCATGCTTGATCGCATTGGCCAGCGCCTCGCGCAGCGCAATCTCGATGTCCAATTCTTTGCCGTTGGCGCATTGGGTTTCCGCCACCAACTGCATCACTTTGTCCACCACGGGGGATACTTCGGACTCAGCCGCCTTGAGAGTAATGGTGACGCCATTCTCGCCGCGGCCGTGCGCAGAGGCGTCGAAATTCTGTTCGGTTGACATTCGTTCGTTTTGCTGGGAATGCATCTTACCATCCCTTGATTTAATTGTAGCCCGATTGTTTGGATTCACCACGGTCGCCAAGGTTACGTCGGTGCATCCGCGTTTACACTTTCAGACGAAACCTCGACTTGCCTGTTACATCCACCTAACGAGTAGAATCGCCCACGCGTGCAGGACGTGTTCATGAAACTCAGCCGCATCGCTTCACTCGCCGCCGTCGTTTGCTTCGCCGCCGTTGTGATCGCGCAGGACAAGACCAGCGCATCCGTTCCGGTTCATCCGCCGGCCAGCAAAATCGATTCGATTCGCGGCTTCAGCGCCGACATCCAGGAGCTATCGCGCACCGTCGGCCGCTGCGTCGTGCAGATTTCTTCCACCGGATACACCATCGACCAGCAGGGCGGCGAGCATGGGCAAACCAGCCTGCTGCAACCCGAACGCAGCACTGGCTCCGGCGTCATCCTCTCCGCCGACGGCCTGATCATGACCAACGCTCACGTGGTTACCGGCGCAACCAAACTTCGCGTCCGCCTCGCCGGCCTCGAACATGAGCCTGGATTTTCCCTGCGAGCGCATCAACTGCACCACGGACCGCTGGAAGCTAAGCTCCTCGGCCTTGACCGCCAGACCGACCTTGCATTGATCAAGATCGATGCGCAGGATCTTCCATTCCTCACCCTTGCCGACTCGGCGGAAGTGAAGCAGGGTCAGATCGCACTCGCTTTCGGCAGTCCCTTCGGGCTGGAGAACTCGGTGAGCATGGGCATCGTGAGCTCGCCCGCGCGCCAGATCGATCCTGACAATCCGATGATCTACGTGCAGACCGACGCCGCCGTGAATCCCGGGAACAGCGGCGGCCCGCTCGTTGACGTGGATGGCCGTGTGATCGGGCTCAACACCTTTATTCTTTCTTCATCCGGCGGCAGCGAGGGCCTCAGCTTCGCCATCCCGAGCAACATCATCCGTTCCGTCTTCACGCAGCTCAAGAAAGACGGCCACGTGCACCGCGGCCAAATCGGTGTGCGCGTGCGCTCCATTACCTCTGCGCTCGCGCAAGGCCTGAACTTGAAAGATGATCAGGGTGTGCTCGTGGAAGACGTCATTCCCGGAGGCCCGGCGGAAAATGCTGGCATGCAGATCGGCGATGTGATCGTAGCCTTCGACAGCAAGCCCGTCGCAAACATCCGCCAGTTCGCCGTGAATTTGTATCGGCTGAACGTCGGAGAGATCGCGAACATCGACGTGCTGCGCAAAAACCAGAAGACGACGCTGCAAGTCCATGTCACCGAGCACAAAGACGACCCCGACCGCTTCGCCGACCTCATCACCCCCAGCAATTCAATTCCGCCGCTCGGGATTTACGGATTGGATGTAGCTGGCCCGATCGCCGCGATGCTTCCGACACTGCGCATCACCTCCGGTGTAGTCGTCGCAGCGCGCAGCGCTAATTCCGACTATTACGGCGATCGCCCCAACGTCGGCGACATCATTCATGCCGTCAACGGCCAGTCGGTTTCGTCGATTGACCAGGTCAAGCAGGCACTCTCCACGCTCAAGCCTGACGATCCACTGGTGCTACAAGTGGAGCGCGATGGTGACCTCGCCTACCTCATTCTCGAGCACGAGTAGCTGCGAGCATTACTTCTGTCATCCTGAGCGGAAAACGCGCACACATTGCGCGTTTGCAGTCGAAGGACCTTGGGTTTCGCCTGAGATTACAAAACCCTGCGGCTCTCGATAGCCGACCACCCGACCATGGCGGTCGGCATCCAACCAAGAAATCCGAAGACAATAAGGAGATTTCATGGCGGAAAAGAATCTGCAAGGACTGCGCGTAGCCATCCTGGCTACCGACCTATTCGAAGAAGCCGAACTGATCGAAACACGTAAGGCGCTCGATGCCGCTGGCGCGAAGACGGAAGTCATCTCACCAAAGAGCGGCGAGATTCAAGCGGTGAAGCACGATCAGAAAACCCAAAAAGTGAAAGTCGATCGCACCCTCGACAGCGTGAATGCCGACGAGTTCGATGCCATCCTGCTTCCCGGCGGCGCTATGAACGCCGACGCGCTGCGCATGGAGCGCAAGGCCCAGGAACTTGTTCGCAAAGCCAACGAAGCCAACAAACCCATCGCAGTGATTTGCCACGGAGGCTGGCTGCTAGTGTCAGCCGGACTGCTGCAAGGCCGCAAAATGACCAGCTATAAGACGATTCAGGACGACATCAAGAACGCCGGCGCCACTTGGACCGACGAACCGGTCGTGCGCGATGGAAATTTCGTAAGCAGCCGACAGCCGGATGACATCCCAGCCTTCAACCGCGAAATGATCACTCTCTTCGCGGAAAGCCGCACGAAAAAAGACAAGGCCGCATAACAAAAGCTGGGTTGACCTAGTACAGCGGGCCTCTCAGTCCCGCGCCCCACTTCAGCACTGGGCGCCAGCCGTCTTGGGTAAAGCGGGCCTTCAGGCCCGCGCCCCAGCTTCAGCACTGGGCGTCAGTATTGGGTACAGCGGGCCTTTCAGGCCCGCGTTTTAGTTTCCTTCTGCACTGGGCTTTAGCCCCTGAGGTCTTACCCTTGTCACTTGCAGGAACCACCTTGAAGCCTGACATTGAAAAAGTGCAAGTCCGTCTTCGCGACTACCGAGCGGAAGACTTCGAGGCCCTGTGGCGTCTCGACCAGGTCTGCTTTGAAGATGGCATCTCCTACAGCCAACGCGAACTCGCGCATTACATCGAGCTCAAAACTGCATTCACCGTGATCGCCGAGGCCGACATGCAGGAGGCCGCCGAGCGCGCGACCTCGATCTGTGGCTTCATCATCGCGCACCGACGACGCGGCGGCTACGGCCACATCCTCACCATCGACGTCGATCCCTATTTCCAGCGCCATGGCGTCGGCACAAAGTTATTGCAAAGCACCCACGAGCGTCTCGCGCGCGAAGGCTGCCACACCATC
>Ga0206868_10303_pt1 | contig 10943 bp, 6 predicted proteins | sample Alteio_BWOrgCont_38_FD_152901 | JGI IMG/M metagenome (GOLD analysis project Ga0206868, IMG submission 152901) | Enriched cells from forest soil in Barre Woods Harvard Forest LTER site, Petersham, Massachusetts, United States -... | ecosystem: Environmental > Terrestrial > Soil > Temperate forest >... | reverse complement strand
ACCATTACGGCGTTGTCCCAGGTGAGCCTCGTTACGGGCTTGGGAGCTTCCTGTAGCCAGCCGTTGTTGGCATATTCACCGTCACCGATCGTCGGATCGGGACGGAACACAATCTCCATTGCGCCGGCATTTGCAGCAGCGGCAGGCGCCTGCTGCGCAAAGTCGGAGCGTAGCGCCATTGAGAGAGCAGGGAGGGCCGTACCGGCCACCAAGCCATCATGAAGGGATGTTTCCCAGAACGCTTCAAATGCCTGCCCCTTCTCTGAACGCTGGCTCTGCCAGTACCCGTGAACAAGATCGTGCGCCGATTTGTCCGCATCATTCGTCAACAAGGCGAGAATTTCGTGAGCCGAATGCCCTTCGTATAACGGAGCGATCAACGGCTGAGTAATGCCGACCGTGCCATCGTACGCGCGGGCATCGCTCCAGGACTCGAGATAATGAGTAGCCGGAACATTCCAATGGCACAGAGCGCCGGTTTCGTCATTGATGAGACCCGAATAGACGCGCGTTTTAGCCTTCAAAATTGCAGCCGCAAAATCCAGATCGGCCGGCGCCGTATAAACCGGATTGACGCCAAGGATCAAGAGCAGTTCCACCTTGCCCGCATTCAGATCATTCACCAGATCCCGCAGCGAATCCATTTGGTTAACAGGGCTGATTTCAACCGAATCCGTGTAGACCACTGTCTTGCCCACGTTACCCAGGGCTGCATTCATCGCGTGCGCTAATGCGTGAACAAATGGAGGCTGGTATTCACCGGCGATCACAAGCGATGAGCCGCGATGCTGCGCGAGGTCGCGCCCAACGGCCTGAACCCAGTCGGCCGGAATCTTCGAGCCGGATCCCGCCGATACCGTCACGCCAACAGCAGACGCCAATTGGCGCGCCAAGCCTTCCACGTCCGCCGCCCGCAATGGAAGGCGATGATCTGCCATGGAACCCGTTGTGGTCGGCATCGCCTCCGCTACATAGAGGCGGTTCAGCTTAGACGAGGTTCCGGCCTCCAAATTCCGTCGCGATGAGAAATCTCGCGTATAACGCGTGTGTCCCGGTCCCACATTTAGAAAATCCGCGTCCAGCGAAACAACCACATCCGCTTGCTCGAAGTGGTAGACAGGATTCACAGGCTTTCCGAACGCCAGGCGAGTGCCCTCGCGCGCTGAATCTCCACCCGAAGGCTCATACTGATGCCACTTCGCTTGCGGGAATTGCGCGAGCAACTTCTTGATCTGTGCGCCAAGAGTGGGAGATGTCACCGTTCCAGTCAAAACTCTCAGCCCAGCGCCCGCCGTACCAAAGTTCACTCGGGCGTTACCCATGGCAGCTGAAAATTCAGCCCAGCCGCTCAAGCCCTCTTCGTGCAGAACCGCTTGAAGACGATCGGGGTCGTACAGATTCAAAATGGACGCCTGCATGAATACGTCCGTACCACCCATACTGCCCGGGTGCTCCGAATTCCCTTCTATTTTCGTGGGCCGCCCCATGTGGCTTTCAACAAGAAGGCCCGCTGCAACACCCGCCTGGGTCATCGATGTTGCGTAAAAGAGCGGCCGACCGGGGACGATCTCTTCCGGCGGCCTCACGTAAGGAACAATCTTCTCCGTAGGGAGTTTGGTGCAGGCGCTCAGACCTGCCATGACGGCGGACGCCCCCATGAGCTTCATCACATCGCGGCGATTGATTCCACCGTCCTTCTCACCATTTGCGGGAAACTCGTTTTCAAGAAAATTGCGGTATTGCTTGGTATCCGCCAATTCCTCGATGCTTTGCCACAGGAGCTTACCGCCGTCGCGTTCAAGCTTCGTGCGGACAGCAGTTAAGTCAATCGAGGTCTTCGAGCTGGAGTCTTGATTCATCGTCTCACTTTCACCGATGGCACGTCGAGCAATGCTGCAGGCTCTGAATTTTGTATTCCTTCACCAATTGCCTTCCCAACTCAAGCTGGTTCGGAGGCGGCTGGTAAAAAGGATTGAATACCTCCGACTTCGGCCGCACATACTTCTCGGGCTGCCTGTGGCAATCAAGGCACCAGGACATGTACAGCGTCCCGGCGCGATACGTCAGAGGCATTTCCGCGATTGGCCCGTGGCAGGTGGTGCATCCCACCCCCTTCGCCACGTGAATGCTGTGATCGAAGTACACAAAATCGGGCAATGCGTTCACTCGAGTCCATGCAAGCGATTGATTCGTTCGGTAACTTGCGCGCACCGGCTCAAGCATTTCCGAGTTCGTCCAAATCTGCGAATGGCAAGTCATGCAAGTTTGCGTGGGAGGAAGACCCGCAAACGACGATTTCTCTACCGAGGTGTGGCAATAGCGGCAGTCGATTCCAAGTTCCCCGGCATGGTGTCGATGGCTGAATGGTACAGGTTGCTGGCGCGTCACGTCCTGTTCCGTGTAATACGGTGACATCGTGATTTCCCAAAGCGCAATTCCAAGCAGCCCGACCAAAGCAATCGCAATAACGATGCTGCCCCTGGCCAGAGCATTTGCGCTGCGATGGAATATCTGTGGCATCGATTCTCTTGGTGGCTCTCCCTAGGCGTGCAATTTTTCTTCTTCTGTTTGGTGCACCAGCGACCTTACTTCGACCATGGAAATCATCGGCAGAAAACGGATGAATAAATAGAAAAGCACAAAGAACAAACCGAAAGATCCCGCCAAAGTTGCCCAGTCCCAGCGAGTCGGGTAGTACATACCCCATTTGCCCGGGATGAAATCCCGATGCAGGCTGATCGCGATAATCACAAATCGCTCAAGCCACATTCCCACGTTAATGACTAGAGCAATCGCGAACAGCGCAGCGGCGTTTCGCCGAACTTTTCGGAACCAGAGAAGCTGTGGAATTATGAGATTGCAGGTGATCAATCCCCAATAAACCACCTTGTATGGCCCCGTCATACGATTCATTAACATGAACTTTTCGTATTCGCTACCGCTGTAAAAGGCCATAAAAGCTTCAATTAGGTACGCATATGCCACGATCATTCCCGTCGCAAGCATGACCTTGGAAATAATGTCCAAATGCCGGATCGTCACTAAGTCTTCCAGGTGGTAGTACTTGCGAAGCGGAATCGCAAGCGTCAGCACCATCGCGAACCCCGAGTAGATGGCGCCGGCGACGAAATAAGGCGGGAAAATCGTGCTATGCCAGCCCGGAACGATCGCGGCAGTGAAATCGAAGCTCACAACGGTGTGAACGGAGACCACAAGAGGAGTTGCAATTCCCGCGAGTAGAAGCGATGCAAACTCGTATCGCGACCAGTGGACGGCGGAGCCGCGCCAGCCCAACGCGAGCATGCCATACACCACCTGCGAGATTCGGCCCTTGGCTTTGTCGCGCAGGGTGGCCAAATCCGGAATGAGGCCGACGAACCAGAACAGGAGCGACACCGTGAAGTATGTGGACACCGCGAAAACGTCCCAAACGAGCGGGCTACGGAACTGCGGCCAGAGCCACATGGGATTGGGATAGGGCATCATGTAATAGAAAAGCCACGGGCGCCCCATGTGCAAAAGCGGGAACATGCCAGCGCACATAACAGCAAAAATTGTCATCGCCTCAGCGAACCGGTTGATCGAGGTGCGCCATCTCTGGTGCATCAACAGGAGGAAGGCGGAAATAAGCGTGCCGGCATGCCCGATTCCGATCCACCAAACAAAGTTCGTGATGGCAAACGCCCAAGCCACCGGGACATTGATGCCCCAGATTCCCACGCCAAACGTGAAGAGGTAGACCATTACCACGTTCAGCAAAAGGAAAAGCATGACTGCAATCGTGAAGCCGCCCAGCCAACCCTTGGTGATACCAGGAGTCAGCACGATCGAGCTGATCTTGTCCGTGACAGTCGCTAACGTATGACCGGGAGCGATGATCGGTTCTGGCTCTGCTACCGCTGTATGTTTTTGAGAACCTTCAGAAGCCACGCAACATCCTTCGAGTTTGCTTTCTGTTATCTGGTTGCAGGGTCAAGTTGTAATCGCCGCCGGCGCTAAAAGCAAATCGGCAAACGATTTGCTGTCGAACGCTATCGTGAAGCAGGCACTTATAATTTCCAAACTTTTTGCGACCTCAAAAGCCATTTAGGACGAAACAGAATAAAACCGGACGCGCTGAGACGCAAGCTCAAATCAAAGATTTTTACCACACCAAGAAACATATCGCCGAATCGTGCCGCAGTCTTTCGTTCTGACGACTTGTGCCGACACAACCCTTGTCTCGCGCAAAGCGGAAAAGACACGTATGGCAACTTAGGACATTGGCCAGCGACGTACCAGGGTGTTCCGCTGCAGCAGTTGATAAAATCACCGAATGCGCATTTCGCGTGCCGGCCTCTTTCTGCTGACGGGTCTTTTTCCGCTGACGGGCCTCTTTCTACTGACGGGTCTCTCTCTGCGAGCCGATACGATCATCCTAAAAAATGGCCGGCGGATTACCGCGGACAGTGTGACGCAAGATTCTGAGCGGGTCTCCTATCAAACCCCAGCTGGCGAGATGTCGATTCCGAAATCGATCGTGGCGCGAGTGGAACGGGATGACTTTGGTTATTCTGCGGCGTCCAAAGCAGCTTCCGCGCCGCCAGTCTCCGCACCCGAGATCCAGCCGGTGCGAGGGCATGAGGATGTCGTTCGGCTTGCGATCCACGACAACGCCATAGACTATTCCTATCTGGCTGAACTTGAATCCGAAGCGCGCTCCGGCTCGGCAAGTTCCATCGAGAAAGTAGCTGCCGCGCGCCACGCCGCGGCGCAATTCTTACTTGCCAGAGGCGATACGAGCGATGCCATCAATCAATATCGCCAAGCCCTTATTTTTGCTCCGGACAACGTGGGACTGCTGCTGAATCTTTCCGTTCTATACCTGCGGGAAAGCCAATTCACGGCCGCTCTTGACCCTCTCGAGCACGCCCGCCGCTTCGCGCCTGATCCCGCACCGCCGGCAGCCGATATTGCGAAGTTGATGGGCTGGGCCTTCTACGGCGCGAACAAGATGAATCAGGCCATAGAAGAATGGAAACATGCAGAACGGTTGAGGCACGATCCAGAAGTGGAGCAGGCGCTCCAAAAAGCGGAACGCGACAAGTCCGAGGAAGAAAGCTATCGCGAAGGCGAAACCGCGCATTTCGACCTCAAATATAATGGGGCCGCCACGCCTATTCTGGCAGTGGCAGTGCTGCGGTCGCTTGAATCGGACTTCCGCGACATCGAATCGCAGCTGGACTACACGCCGCCGGAGCAAATCAGCGTGATTCTTTACACGGGCCAGGACTTTGCCGATATCACGCGCGCGCCCAGTTGGGTAGGCGCGCTCAACGACGGCCGCATTCGCGTGCCAGTGCAAGGATTGAGCAGCGTGACGCCGGAATTGGCCCGCGTGCTGAAACACGAATTGACGCACAGCTTCGTAGGCCAAAAGTCACACGGCCGCGCGCCCACCTGGCTGCAGGAAGGTACTGCCCAATGGATGGAAGGAAGAAGGAGCAGCCAATCTGCCGCGGCTTTGATTGATCTTCAGTCCCGGGGAGCTATACCGCCGCTTGCATCGTTCGAGGGGTCATGGATGAGGCTTTCTGGGAATTCAGCCGGGTTCGCCTACGCGTGGTCGCTGGCTGTCGTGGAATCGATCATTCAGGCCGGGGGAATCGTCGACATCAGCCGGATTCTTGATCGCATCGCTACTTCCTCTTCCAACGAGGACGCCCTTCGCGAGACGCTCCACAGCGACTACGCCGACCTCTCCCAACAAACTTTCGATTATCTCCGCCACACGTATCTTCGCTGACGGAGACCATTTGTTTCACAGCCGCCTATAAGTCGGACGCTTCATCCTGTATCATTCGGTTTCGTCTCCGCTCGTTTTTCGCAATCAGTGAAAGGGGAATATGCATGGCTAAATCCGCGACCAAAACGCGGCTCGCCGTCTTGGGGGCCGGTAAAATGGGCGGCATTTTGATTGAAGCCTTCGTGAAGCAGGGGTTGGTTGCGCCAGGGAATATTTCGGCGACCGTGGGACACGCGGAACAGAATCGAAAGAACCTATCAAAACTTCCAATTCCAGTGGGTACGGACAATCAAGCGGCCATCCGAGATGCCGACGTCATTCTGCTCTGCGTGAAACCGCAAACGGTGGGGCGAGTGATAGACGAAATCCGACCAAAGCTCAGCGGGAAAAAGCTTTTAATTTCCGTTGCCGCTTCGGTGCCGACCGAATATATCGAGCGGCGGATTGGCTCCGAGGCGCGAGTAGTTCGCGCCATGCCGAACACACCTTCCATGGTCGCGGAGGGGATTACAGCCATATCCGCGGGGAAGTTCGCAACGCAGAAAGACGTCGAGACGGCCCGCAAACTTTTCGACGCGGTCGGTAAGACAGTGGTGGTAGACGAACGGTATATGGATGCAATTACGGGCCTGTCGGCGAGCGGCCCTGCGTTTATTTACATCATTCTCGAGTCCCTGGCGGAAGGCGGAGTGAAGGTGGGCCTCCCGCGCGATTTGGCCACTCTGCTTGCTTCGCAAATGACGCTAGGCGCGGCGAAGATGGTGATCGAAACCGGCGACCATCCAGCGCTGCTCAAAGATACCGTGACGACGCCGGCAGGGTGCACGATTGACGGGATTCTCGAGTTGGAAGAAGGTGGACTGAGAGTAACGCTAATCAAAGCCGTGGTGAAAGCCGCACAGCGGGCCAAGGAGCTACTTCTCACAGATCAGACTTAGATTGGGAAGGGCTGGATCGGAACGCGCCGACAATCAACTCTCGAACAGAACGCGCGACAAACTTCATAGCCGAAACAGGCAGTGGAACGTCATGCAGAGATCACCCGCCAGCCCAAACTGAAGATCTCCTCCATCCCGAGAACGTCCGCCGATGATTCACCGGTATGAATGGAAATCATCTTGGAAAACAGACCGGGGTCGCGAGCAAAAAGCCGCAGAGCCTTCCGCCGAATCCAATTGCTTCGATCCATCACGAGTAGCAGGAGAGTCGAGAGAATGGCCGTTCTAGTGACGCGGCGATGAGCTGACTTGTAATAGCCGAGATCACCTCGCGCGAGGGCCTCAGCCAAATGAATCGCTTCCTGAAACGCCAGACTTAATCCCTGACCCGCTATTCCGTCGATTGTGCAAGATGCATCCCCGACAAGGGCCACATTGCCGCGAGCGACGGTTGTGGCACAGCTCAGGGCGGTAACAGTGCCGGACTCAGCCGCCACTGCCGGCACGCGATGCAAGCGGCTTGCAACATCCGGAAATTGATCGAGTGCTCGATCGATCCGCATCTGCGGGCTACTTGAGAGCAGCGCAACACACACCTCGTCTGTGCTCACAGGCGTGACGAACATCTGACACCGGTCGCCCCAACGAACCTCCACCACGTTCGTCCAGGGAGAGATTTTATAATGTCGACGGAAGCCAAAGCGGGACAGCGTATAACGCCTGCCTATCCGTGCGATTTCGCGAACGGCTGAATGCTGGCCATCCGCTCCCACTATCCATTCGCAGGGGAACATTTCGCCGGATGCAATCACGCCTTGGGAATTAAAACCCGTTACCCTAGTGCCCCATCGGAATCTGACGCCTAATTCCGTCGCACGGTCGACTAAAAGCCGATGAAGAGAGACGCGCCGGAGTCCGAAAGCTTGTCCTTGGGTAATTTCGGCGGTCGCAGAGGAAAGTTCGTCGGAGAAACGCAGGCCAAAGAACTGGAAAGCCAGACGGGAGTTAAGTTCGATTCCAAGAGTTCCGAGAGCTCTGACCGCTTCTGGAAGCAATCCTTCTCCGCATGGCTTATCGATCGGTGGCTGGCGTGAATCGAAGAGGGTAACTCGGAAACCTTTTAGAGCAGAGGCAATGGCCGTTGCGATTCCTGCCGGCCCCGAACCGATCACCGCCACATCTGAATCCATTGGCACACGACCTCATTCTTCTTTACCACCGCAGAAGAACGAGCTCGGCGCAAAATCCGGGTCCCATTGCAGCGAGAATGCTCAGGGTGCCCGGCTCGGGGCGGCGGTGAGAATAAACGTCTTCCAATACAAGCAAGACCGATGTGGAAGAAAGGTTCCCAACCTTTCTCAAACACTCCCACGATGCCTCGAGTTCCTTTTCAGTGATATCCAACGCGGCCGCCGTTGCTTCGAGCACCTTCGGCCCGCCTGTGTGCATCACCCAGCTCTTGACGTCGCTCCGGACAAATCCTTGCTCAGCGAGAAACGTATCTACGTCTTCGCCGAGATGCCGTAGGACGGTTTCGGGAACTTCCGGCGACAGTACGATGCGGAAGCCCTTTTCAGAGATGTCCCAGCCCATCACTCTTTCCGAATTTGGATAAAGGATCGATTTCGTGGCGAGAATCTCGGGACCATCCGATTCAACGTCCGATCCCACAACGATAGTGGCGGCTGCACCGTCACCAAACAGCAAAGCGGAAATGAGATGTGCCATGGAGAGATCGTCACGCTGAAGCGTGAGCGAGCATAGTTCCACCGATAGAAGCGCAGCGGCTTGGTCGGGGTAGCCTCGCACGTAGTCAGCCGCGCGGGCAATACCGGCTGCTCCGGCTACACAGCCAAGCCCGAAAATAGGAATGCGTTTGATATTTGGGGAGAGACCCATCCGGTTGACGAGCCGAGCATCGAGCGATGGGGAGGCGATGCCTGTAACAGACGTCACAAAAATGGCACTCAGCTCACTTGGCTGGAGCCTCGCGGCAACCAGGGCGCGGCACAGGGCCTTTTCTCCGAGTTCGAGGCCAGCTTCGATCCACACGTCGTTGGCTTGTCCCCAGGTGGTGAGGTTTAAATAGAAGTCGATCGGCCGGACCAGATAGCGACCGTCCACTTTCATGCTCTCTTCCAGACGATTGAGGATATCCGGATTCGGCAGCTTATGCCGCCAATCGTTCTTGAGCGCCTCGACGAGAATCTGCTGACTGTAATAGTGCTTCGGGTACGCACTCGCAACGCCGGCAATTCTCATGAAGGCTCCTTGTATTTAATCTTAGGCAACAGCAAGGTATCGTGAACGAGAGCACTCTTCAACACCGATGTAAGAAAACATTTAGACTACTCCCGCCCGCCAGTTAACACTAGAGAAACTGGCGCGTGAGCTAACTCTGCAAGCGGAATTCACATTGCAGTGAACTGCTAAAGAAGAAAACTGAACTACGTGTCATACCGCTTCGAGCTCGGTCACCGGAACCCCACGTAATGATTGCTTGGCCGGTTCAAATCTCGATTCAAGCCCCGGTAAAGAAACAGCCCGCACGCGGCCGAAATCGCCACGAGGAGAAAACCAGTCCGCCATGCAAGCAAGCAAAGCCTCCCGATTCCAAACAGCGCTAAGTAGATCATGGCACAACCCACCACCCAATCACAAAGGTTCCGGCCCAAAGCGCGCTCTGGAAGAACATCGGGAGCCATGTCCGCAATTGGCTTCCAACCTAATGCATCCGGACGGACGCGAGAGTAGAAATCGACTAATTTTTGGCGGGGTTCGGGTGGCGTGAGGAACGTCACAAAAATCCACGCCGTAGTGGTAATCAAGGTTGTGAGCAAAGTCTGTTTGGCAAAAATGGAAGCTTCGGAGCCGTGAAAAGGAGTCATGAGCCGAATGGCAACCGTCACGAGTAAAGCAGTCACCATGGCAGCAATTTCGCTCCAGGCATTGATACGCCACCAGTACCAGCGCAGAAGATAGACGCTGCCAGTGCCAGCGCCAATTTCGAGAACAATTTCCCAGCCACCCCGAATCGTGACAAGTTCCCAAGAAACCCAGGCGCTTAGTATGACGAGCAAAACCGCAGCCCAGCGGGAAACTGTGACGTAATGCCTTTCCGTGGCGGAGCGGCGCACAAACCGGCGATAGAAATCGGAAACCAGGTACGAACTTCCCCAGTTCAGGTGCGTCGCGATCGTGGACATGAACGCGGCCAGAAACCCGGCAACGAGTAAGCCACGCATGGCACTGGGGAGATGGTCAACTGCGAGAAGGATGTATCCAGACTCCGGATGCTCAAGGTGTGGGTAAAGCACTAAGACGGCGAGCCCAGCCAGAATCCAGGGCCAAGAACGCAGAGCATAGTTTGCGAAGTTGAACCATAGAACGGAAAGCAAGCCATGGCGTTCATCGCGCGCGCTTAAAATCCTCTGTGCAACATACCCACCGCCCCCCGGTTCCGCGCCTGGATACCAGAAGGCCCACCACTGCACGCCCAGGTAAACGCAGAATGTGATAACGGGAATCGTCCAAACAGCTTCACTCTGGAACCCTTGGGAAAAGTCCGGGAAGAACGAAGTGATGTGACCCGCGGAAGGGCCGGCAGCGCCTTGGATGGCACGCAGGCTGGCAAGCAGACGAGACATTCCCCCTGCTGCGGCAACACCGTACCACGCGACGGCGATCACGATCCCCATTTTCACGAAGAACTGAAACAAGTCGGTCCAGAGCACGCCCCATAACCCACCCAAGGAAACGTAAATGCCTGTGAATGGAATCAGCACGAAGACGCACAGCATGAGAGCAGTTCGATCACTTATACCGAGGACGATCGCGACAATGGTCGTCATCGCCTTGGTGACCCATCCGAGGATGATGCAATTTACCAGCAGGCCCAGGTAGAGTGCGCGGAACCCACGAAGAAATGCGGCGGGTTTTCCCGCATAGCGGAGTTCGGCAAATTCGACATCCGTAAATAATCCAGCGCGAACCCACAGGCGAGAAAACAGGAACACCGTCATCATGCCCGCCGGAAGCATGCTCCACCAAATCCAGTTTCCAGCAATTCCATTCCGATAAACGAGGCCAGTGACTACCAAGGGAGTATCCGCCGCAAACGTTGTCGCCACCATCGATGTGCCGGTGAGCCACCACGCCGCTCGTCTGCCCGAAACAAAATAATCGGCTGTGCTCCGGCCCGAGCGCCTCCGAAAATAAAG
>Ga0206868_10302_pt1 | contig 10950 bp, 1 predicted proteins | sample Alteio_BWOrgCont_38_FD_152901 | JGI IMG/M metagenome (GOLD analysis project Ga0206868, IMG submission 152901) | Enriched cells from forest soil in Barre Woods Harvard Forest LTER site, Petersham, Massachusetts, United States -... | ecosystem: Environmental > Terrestrial > Soil > Temperate forest >... | reverse complement strand
AGGGGGCATAATCAAATCATATTGGTCAACACCAATTAGTCGCAAACACCACGCCATTCCACGCGCTATCTGATGTCTAAAAAAATTACTCGCGCGCGTGGGTAAAGCAATCCCTTTAGCACAAGCAAGCCCAATACCAGCAGCAAACGCCCACGGTAATCCAAAGACAGGATAGAATAACCCAGCAATCGTACAAAATATCAGCGCGCTAAAAATAAAAACTGCAATCTTAGCCTTGCCATACAACTCTTCTGAATAAAGACTAGCTATTTTTTTTAGTAAACTAATTTCATCTTGATCTTTTTCATAAACTAGCCTATTTCGAAAAACAACCTCATCCACTTTCATGGCATGCTCTTCTATACAGGATAAAATATAGCCCCTCTCTTTCTCTTCTGCTTTTGCACCTGGCCGCGTTCCTTTGCGCCGAGCATAGTGAAGCTTAACACTCAACACTGTTTTAAGCTCCATAGCAACCGGTTCTGCATCTTGATCTCCATAAGGACTCATGTTGCTCTCTAAGTGTGTTATGGCCTGAGTGCATGTCTCTTCATAATTCTTTTGGCGAGAAAGAAATGGCGCTGATGGTTGTGGTTGTCGTGATGAATCACTTGGCATGCCATTCGAGAATTCAGCACTGAATGTATCTGGTGGCGAAGCATGATCATGATGAAGAGTTGACATGTCGTGATGCGATGATGAATCAGATCCACTCGAAGCAGATCGAGAACTGTGTGACGCTGTCACTACATTGGTATTTTGCGAGCTGGTATGCTGTTGTGGCAACACTCGCGGTGATGAGGAACTGCTAGAAGTTGATGACGGTGCAACATTCGACGGACGAATAACGGATTGTGAAGCAGCACCTGCTGCTTGCGTTGCTAAAACAGTACGAGGAGAGACACGCCCGCTTGACGAACTTGATCCAGAAGAACTCCCTGACGATGTTCTAGACAAAGAAACTTGAGAATGCGACGATGACAAACGTTTTATAACAGAAACGTGAGAACTCTTAACTTCATTACTACCAGAATTACGGACACTTCCGCCACCAGAAACGCTCGCCCCTGCATCACTAGAAGTGACACGACTAACGCCTTCCTCGTTCCTCTCTAATGCCGGATCCGCAGCAACTCTGCCGTCATCGGCCCTAGTAGAGTCAACAGAATGCGTGTTGCGTCTACTATGAGAATCCCTACTCCTACTTCTATCATGTCTACTATGGCGGCTACCGGAACCACCGCTACTTTCACCACCAGACTCACTAGTCGCCGTCTGCATCGGATTGCTAACAGTACTTTCAGAAGCAGAGTTAGTGACGCTCCCAGACTCACCCCTCATAGCAATGTCGTCGTGCTGAGAATCAGACGCCTCACACCCGCCATTGAGTTCCCCGCGTCTTCGTCTCCTACTTTTAACATTACTAGAACGATTAGCAGACGCATGAGAGGAATTAGAAGCTGAATTAACAGCGCCCTCTGGCGCTACCCCGGCGCTGTCATGCCCAGAGTCAGAAGGATGCGCGCTGCGTCTTCCGTGTTTCTTTCTTTTAGCATTACGGGAATGAGATGTGTGAGAAGACGTTCGTCTTCTCTCCTCATCTCCAGGAGATAAACGCAAAGCTCTGGCTTGCTGCTCGAATAATGGAAGGAGTACGCCTGCCTGATCAGGGTGTTTGAGCAACATCTCTGTTTGGTTTGCATATATGTCTTCCACCGGCACCGGGGGACGAAAACGTCTGTGAAGCGGTGGCGGTCTCCCTCGCTGATTAGAGTCAGATCTTGTTTGCCTTTTATACGAGCCACGCGACTGAGAATTTGACGAGCGTCTTCGACCAACTGGAGAAGAATGACTAGAAGAGTCATCACCGGATGCTAAATCATCGTCCGGCTGAGCTTGTTTGGCCAATCTTTGCATAAGTAAACACGCTTCTAGTTAACTAACAGTGGTCGCTGCTCTTTCCTAAGCATGTAAGCTATGTCCATAAAGTATGAACGGCATTCTACTACAGCAATGTGCGAAGAAGAATAATTAATTATTCGAATAGAATATTAATTAAACTGAATAAATATATTTGTTTTTATATACGTCAGAATTTGTGAGTTAGATACAAAATAATCAGATCTTAAAAAAAACAATAAAATGATTTTTATTTTAATTTTATACATTTGGTTTTATTTATTGCAGAATAATTGCATGCATTATTTGTCTTTTTCTCATCGTTAACAGGATGAATGCAAGTTTGTGTTGGAATAGAGTGATCTCTGAATTCTATTGCGTCACAGAACTCAAGCAGTTACAGTTCTGAAAGACGCAATTATCCTGTTATCGTAACTACTCACACCGTCATTGCGAGCGGAAGCGAAGCAATCTAGGTTTTTGAGAGCTGATTAGAATCATCCATGACTCGAAAGCAGCGTTGAAAGGCCTAGATTGCTTCGCTCCCGCTCGCAATGACAGCGTAGGTAGTTACCTTTATTTTAAGGTGTAAAATGTCTTCGCTGCTCTCCTTACTTTTAGAATTAATACGCTGCCCTTCCATCACCCCCAATGATGCTGGCTGCCAAACCATTATCAGTAAACGCTTAAAAAACGCGGGTTTTAAAATAGAATCGATGCGTTTTAATCACGTCGATAATCTATGGGCGCGTCATGGCACACAATCACCACTCATGGTATTCGCAGGACATACCGATGTCGTTCCGACTGGGCCATTAGACGTTTGGACGACCAATCCTTTTGAACCACATATACGCGATGGCTTGTTGTATGGTCGCGGCGCAGCGGATATGAAAAGTGGTTTGGCCACAATGATCATTGCAGCAGAAAATTTTTTACAAAAAAATCCACTTTACGCGGGTTCCATTGCTTTTCTCATTACTAGCGATGAAGAGGGTGCCAGTATCGATGGCACTAAAAGAGTGGTAGAGACATTAATGCAGCGCGGTGAAAAAATGGATTACTGCATTATTGGTGAAGCGACGTCTAATCAGATAATAGGTGATCAAATTCGTGTTGGTAGACGCGGCTCTCTCAGTGGGAAGTTAACACTATTTGGGAAACAAGGTCATGTTGCCTTTCCTCACCTAGCCAAAAATGCGATTCATTTACTCGCACCTGCACTGCAAGAATTAACGACGACACAGTGGGACACAGGCAATGCCTACTTTCCACCGACCACTTTTCAAATATCCAATATACATGCAGGGACTGGCGCTAATAATGTGATCCCTGGACAATTGGAAATGCAATTTAATTTTCGATTTTCTACTGCCGTCACTGTCGAAGAATTACAGCAACGTGTAACACAGATACTTGAAAAAACTTCATTAACATTTGACTTGCAGTGGGATTATTCGGGTCAGCCGTTTTTGACACAGCAAGGCAAACTCATTAACGCTGTGCAACAGGCTATTCAGGGTATCACTGGTTTGGACACAGTGCTCTCTACTGGCGGAGGCACATCCGATGGGCGATTCATTGCACCGACGGGCACCGAAGTCATTGAATTAGGGCCTTGTAATAACAGTGTGCACCAGGTAGATGAGCATGTGCGGGTGGAAGACTTAGAAATACTGGCCAGAATATATGAAAAAGTATTGGAGCAATTGTTTTTGTAGCTGCTTAAAAGACGCAGTGAGCGCTTTCACGATGAGGCCTTGGGTACAAGCTGGACAGTCACTTGTTTTGTAATAACTCACCCTGCCATGTCATTGCGAGCAAAGCGAAGCAACCCAGGCTTTTGAGAGCTGATTAGAATAATTCATGACTCGAAAGCAGCGTTGAAAAGCCTGGGTTACTTCGCTTCGCTCGCAATAACCGGGGAATGGGGTGAACTATTATCTTGTTTTTTTGATTGCACAGCCCCCTCTCCTAGTTTAACCTTACGCCTCACTCTTGTGCAGGAGAGATGTCCGAGTGGTTTAAGGAGCACGCCTGGAAAGCGTGTGTACGTTCATAGCGTACCGAGGGTTCGAATCCCTCTCTCTCCGCCAATTTAAAAAAAGCCCCTTCTTTTTAGGGGTTTTTTAATTACTCGGTTAACCCATTGATTACAATTGAAGCCAGCTGTCGCCACGGTGTCATCCTAGCCAGTAACGCCCCTCTTTATTTGATCGAAATCAGTGTTGCCCTATGGCGTTACTGGCTAGAATGACGTCGGGATTGACGTCGGGGTGATGACAATATCGAAAGAATTGCGCCACAAGGCAAATCCTTAACCTTATATTTCTATTAACAATTAATTTTCAAATAATAGCCTATACTATTAATGTAGATAAATTTTTATACTGAAATGGTGGTATATGCTATTAAAATACACAGGCTGTTTGGTCGCTTCACTACCTCCTTTCTCCAACTTTATTTGTTTGGACAATCTATTGCATCACTTCAAAAATAAATTTTTCTATCATAGGAGGATAAGCAATCTGTTACTGCTGACGTATTTCTTATGAAGTACAGTCAAAAAATAATCAGTAATTTAAAATTGATACAAAATAAAATCACTTCTGGTGCGACTGCTTTCCTTATTTGTAGCGCCTTATTTTCCGATAGTTTTGCCTTACCACAAAATGGATCGGTGGAAAGTGGTGCCGCTTCCATCTCTTCCACATCGAACACCATGCAAATTAATCAAGAAACGAATAAAGCTATCATCAATTGGCAGTCTTTTAATATTGCATCAGACGAACATGTTCATTTCCAACAACCAGACGCCTCTTCGATTGCACTCAATCGCATTAGCCCTCAGCAAGGTGCTTCTGAAATTTATGGGCGGCTATCTGCAAACGGTCAAATATGGTTGATTAATCCGGCGGGTGTTTTTTTTGGCCCTTCTGCTTATGTCGATGTCGCAGGCATGATGGCTACCACTGCCAATATAAGCAATCAAGATTTCATGGCGGGTAACTACCATTTCGTCCAATCGCCTAATTGGAGTGGTGCCATTATCAATGACGGCATGATTAAAGTAGCGGAAGCAGGATTAGTTGCTCTTGTTGGGCCTGGTGTCGTGAACAATGGTTACATTGAGGCTAGATTAGGCACGGTCATCCTTGCCGCTGGCAGTGAATTTACTGTTCATTTTTCTGGAAATAATTTAGTTGAATTCACGGTAGACAAAGCCGTGCTAGCACCTGGACACGATATAAATGGAAATACATTACACGATGGCATTCAAAACGCCGGAACGATTATTGCCCAAGGCGGGAAAATTGAAATGACAGCACGCGCTGCCGGAAAAATTTTAGATCATGCCATTAATATGTCGGGCATTGCGGAAGCAGACTCTGTCGGCATCAAAAATGGGGTGATTGTTTTGATGGGCGGCAAAAAAGGTAATGTCAAAGTCACTGGAACACTCCTTGCAGCAGGAAAAAAATCGGGTGAAACAGGCGGTACGGTACAAATAACCGGTCATCAAATTAAAATACTGGATAATGCACTAATTGATGTAGCGGGAGATGCTGGAGGCGGTGAAGTATTAGTCGGTGGCGATTATCAAGGAAAAAATAGTGCTGTTCAAAATGCAAAAAATACATTTATTGGTTCTAACGTGATGATATCGGCTGATGCAATAACAAATGGAAATGGGGGGAAAGTTATTGTTTGGTCAAATGACAATACACAATTTTACGGCACTATTTCTGCACGAGGCGGCATAAACAGCGGCGATGGTGGATTTGTTGAAACATCCGGTAAAAACTATTTAGACCTTAACCATTCAACCATTGATTTACGCGCACCTCTTGGCAATACAGGCACTTGGTTATTAGACCCAACCAATATTTATATTGCGTTAAACCAAGCGAATGCAACTGCAGCAGGGATGTCTGGCTCTGACAATACAGCCGATATTGGCTCGACTCCCTTTCAAGCAACAGGTGCCATACAAGATTCTTTATTAACAACAGGTACACTCACCACTGCGCTTGCCGCAGCAAATGTGGTGGTAACAACCACCAATGCAGGTGGAACGGGGCTTGGCAATATTACAGTGGTTGATCCCATTAGTTGGGCAACCGCTAGCACGTTAACATTAACCGCTGCCAATAATATTATGATCAACGCAGGAATTACAACAGGCACAGCTTCCTCTGCGCTCATACTCAATGCAACCGGTAACGTCACTCAAACAGCAGCGATTGGCGGCTCAGGGGGACTCACAAAACAAGGTGCTGGCACGTTAACGCTCTCACAAAATAATACCTATACAGGTACAACAACCATCACAACAGGAATCGTCGATGTGCAAAATAATTCAGGACTAGGCACATCCGCAGGAGCAACCACAGTTGCATCGGGTGCCGCGATACAAATCGATGGAAACGGCCTTGTTATTGCTGAACCTATTAGCTCTCTCGTTGGAACTGGGGTCAACACAACCGGCGCGTTACGTAATTTAGCCAATAACAACGAATGGAGTGGCGCAATTACAATAGCAACTGCAGCGGGTGCAACGATTGACTCGGATGCAGGTACGTTGACGTTATCAGGTGGTCTCAGTGGTACGGGTGGAACACGCCCATTAACCGTAACAGGCGCAGGTAATACTTTAATTAACTCTGTGATTGACACAACGATCAGCACACTAACCAAAACAGGGAATGGATTATTAACATTAACTGCCGCTAATACGTATGCTGGCGCAACATCAGTCAATGCAGGTCAACTCACACTGAGTGGTAATGGCACGGCAACGAGCACCGCTTTTTCTGTTGCAAGCAATGCGAAATTAACACTTGATAATAGTACAACAAATAATACAGATCGTATTGCAAACGCATTGACTTTAACAGGCGGGGAATTTGAGATCATTGGGAACAGTGCTGCTAATACAACAGAATCAGTAGGCACGTTAACGCTCACTTCCGGTTATTCAACTGTCACTGTATCACCTAATGTAGCGTTCAACACACAGTTAACCTTTGCTTCACTTAACCGCTCAGCAGGTGCGGGTATTTTATTCCGTGGTGTGAATTTAGGCGTAAATACGGTTGCCTCACAAACAGCGAATAACTCCAATATTGTCTTTACGGCAGCACCGACTTTAACAGGTGGTGGTGGCAATTCAGGTACTACAACGGTTAGTATTATTAGCGGAGCCATTGGAGATGGTGGCGCAACAGGTAATACCGGATCAGGAACAGATTTCGTTACATACAATCCACCCACCGGATCAGTCAACGGTCTACGTCCATTGTTAGCATCTGAATATACCGCAACACCCGCCGCTAATGTCAATTTAAAATTAACAGCCAATCGTACGGCAAATGATACGTTTTCAATTAATTCTCTTCTGTTATCAGGCGGTGTCACTTATGACTTTGATAGCGCAGCACCCACCAATACCCTAACGATAGGGAGTGCAGCACTCAGCGGAAATATTTTATCAATAGGCGGCACTAATATCATTCAAACAACACTTTCTCCATCAGGAGGTCTGGCTTTTGGTACAGCAGAAGCAAAGATATTTGCAATAAGTGATTTAACTTTTGGGTCAAATGTACCTATAGCAGGCACTGGTAGTCTCACTAAAAATGGCGCGGGTACTTTACTCGAAAATCGCAGCGTAGCGATTAGTGGCGGTATTCGAGTCAATGCAGGTACGTTAAAATCTGGTATTGCGAGTGCATTTTCGACCGCACAAGCTTTTACCGTGCTAGCACCAGGCACTCTCAATTTGAACGGGTTTAATAATACGATTACAACATTAACATTAAATAGCGGTGCTACCACAGGCGCGACTCTTTCAACAGGTGCAGCAGGTACGTTAACATTAGGCGGCAATGTGACACTGAATGTCAATGGCTCAGGCGCAGTAGGCGCCACCCTCTCTGGCAATCTTGCATTAGGTGGAACAACGCGTACATTCACTGTTAATGATGGCGATGCGACCAATGATTTAAGCATTTCAGCAATCATCAGCGATGGCGTTGCAGGAATCACAAAAACTGGAGCAGGCACGTTATCTTTATCAGGCGCTAACACTTATGCAGGATTAACTACAATCAGCTCTGGGACATTAGAAGCGGCCAATGCGACGGCTTTGGGTACCACAGCAAGTGGTACAAATGTCAATGCGACCTTGGTCATTAATAATGTTTCGATTGGAGCAGAAAGCATTACTCTCAGCAATGGTGACACATTAAGCGGTACGGGCACTGCTTCATTGAATGGTAATATCACCCTGGGTGGTACAGCTGCAAACAGAACTATTTCCACTTTACTTTCCACTGATACATTAACATTAAATGGTACTATCGATGGCTTAGCCGCAGCGCTCACTTTTTCTGGGCCAGGCACCGTTAAACTCCAAAATACAGTCGGTGCAAGCACTCCTTTGACCAGCATCACTTCCAATACAGGCAGCACACTTGCCATCAATGGCGGAACTATGCAAACAAGCGGTTCACAAACTTATAATGGTATTGTCACCATGACAACCGCACCTGCTACTTTTGAAGTGACCGCTGCAAGTTCTGATATTTTAATGCCGAACGCATTGAATAATATTACACAAGCAATCAGTTACGCAGTAAGCGGCGCTGGATCCATACGCGATATTTCTTTAGGTAATAATGCAGCCACCGCAGTGATCCCCACTTTACCATCTGGATTACGCAATTTAACACTCACTTTTAATAACGCAGGCATGAATTTTCCAACTCTCACATTAACAGGAACATTAACTGCTTTCTCGTTAGGCAGTGATATGACACAGAGTGGCGCATTAGCCATAACAGGGGTAACGACACTCGGATCAGGAAGTCATAATATCTCTTTGACTGACTCAAGTAATAATTTTGGCACCCTCACAGTAAATGGCGGAAATAATGTATCAATACGCGATACCAATGCGATTGCTCTTGGTGGTGCTACCGCTGCAGTCAGTGGAAATTACAGTATTACTTCAGGTGGTGCAATTACAAACAGAGCTCGTATCTCAGCAACGACTCTAACCACAAATTCAGTAGGTAACACCACCATCAATTCTGCAAATAATACTATTTCTAATTTTAATGCAACCACTACTGCCGGTAACATCACACTTGTTAACACTATTCCCATCTCGTTAACAGGCATTAGTGGAAGCGGCACTGTGAACATCACCAATACAGGCACGGTTTCTGTTCCAGATGGCGTGACCATTGGTTCTGGAACTACTTTATCTATTACTGCAGACGATTTAAATTTGAATTCTACCGGAGCAATAGCCAGCGGCACAACCACTTCTATTACACAACGATTAGCCGGCGGTAGTATTGGTTTAGGTAATACAGCAGGCACCATGACAATTAGCGGCGCTGAACTACAACGCATCACCGCAACGGGTCTAACGCTGACGAATTCAAGTGATGGCACTATTTTGGTAGACGGCATCACTTCAGCAAACACCGCATCTGTTTCTGGTACCATCACATTAGCAGCAACCACGGGCACGCTCGGCACCCTATCTTTTACGGGTTCTCCTTCTAGCTTTAGAACATTAACCGCTAATTCTGATGCCGGCACCACCGTGGGAACTAATTTATCCACTACAGTCGGTGCATTGTCATTCACTGTTAATACCGGCGCATTATCTGTATCCGATGGTGCAACTGCACTGAGTAATACAACCCTCGCCGTCACAGCAAATGATTTAAATTTAAATACAACTGGCAGATTGACCAGCACGACAACCATGAGCATAGCGGAAAATATCGCTAGTGGTAGTATTGGATTAGGTAATACAGCAGGTACGATGAGTATCAGCGGAACAGAGTTATCTCACATGACTGGAACAGGATTAACATTCACTAATGCAAGTAATGGCGCCATTACTGTCGATGGTATTTCCGCTACCGATACTGCCTCTATTTCAGGTGCCATCACCTTAACAGCCACGACAGGCACAACAGGCACATTAGCCTTTATCAATAATCCATCTGGCTTTAGAACATTAACAACCACTTCTGATGCAGACACCACGGTGGGTACTAATTTAGCTACCACAGTCGGTAACTTGTCAGTAACTGTTAATACCGGCGCATTATCTGTATCAAACGGCGCAACTCTATCAAGCAATGCAGCAATGACCATCACCGCAAATGACTTAAATCTCAATACAACAGGCGCACTCAATAGTGCCATTTCAACAACCATTACCAATAACATTGCAAGCAGCGATATCGGATTAGGTGATGCAGCAGGTAGTATGAATATCAGCGGTTCAGAATTACAACGAATCACGAGCCCAACATTATCTATTGTCGCCTCATCCAACGGTAATATTCTGGTTAACGGCGTCACAGCAGCCAATACAGCTAATATCAGCGGGGTTACTTCCTTAACTGCAACGAATGGCACGTTAGGTGCAGTATCTTTTCAAACCGCGTCTTCTACTTTCACGAATGGATTAACCGTCTCCTCCGATAACGCTGTCTCTGTCCCCAATGGAGTGACCGTTGCTACCAACAATGCAGCTATGTCTATCACCGCATCCGACGTGAATTTAAATAGCACGGGTGCGCTCAATAGTGGATTGGGCAATACAACCATTGTCGCTAATTCAGGGACATTTGGTCTAGGTAATGCAACAGGCACTATGACTTTAACGGGATCAGAATTACAGCGCATCACAGCGAATAATTTAACCCTGACTAATGCAACTAATTCACCGATTGTCATTGATGGCGTACAAGCAACCGATGTGGCTAATATTGCAGGTACGGTCACCATCAATGCTGTCACAGGTACCACGGGAACTGCTGTGTTTCAAGCTAACGCATCCGCTTTCAAAACACTCTCTGTTATCGCTGATGGAACCATCACCATTGACGTGCCTATCACAACAACCGTTGGCAACTTAGCGTTCACTTCTAACGCATCCCATATTGATCTCAATGCAGATACTACTTCAGCAGGCAGTATCACATTCACAGCACCTAATGCAGGATCAGGTGGCATTAT
>Ga0206868_10235_pt2 | contig 11022 bp, 5 predicted proteins | sample Alteio_BWOrgCont_38_FD_152901 | JGI IMG/M metagenome (GOLD analysis project Ga0206868, IMG submission 152901) | Enriched cells from forest soil in Barre Woods Harvard Forest LTER site, Petersham, Massachusetts, United States -... | ecosystem: Environmental > Terrestrial > Soil > Temperate forest >... | reverse complement strand
AGCTTTAAAAGGAAGATTTTTATTTTCTATTGAATCTGATGCTAAAAGAGCAGGCGAATTTTTAAAAAAATCAACAGTCTTACTTAGACCAATAATTTCAACTGAAGCAGATAAATTAAATTTAGCAATTGTGTTAAGTGATCTCAGCGTAGTTAATAGATACTATGATAAAGGGGATTATGAATCTTCTCAAAAAGATATTAAAGAATCATTGTTATTATTAGATCAAATAAATAGAGAAAAATTTAACGATTTACACAAGTTGAATTCTACTCGAGCGTGGATCCTTACTATTCTCGGAAGAAATTATCAATGTCATGCACGGTTTTTAAACGATGAAGAAGGCTATAATAAGTCAATGAAACATGCAGAAAAAAATTATTTACTTTCTATGCAAGCAAGGCAAGATAATTATAAGACAACGAAAAGCAAAGATGACTTAGCTATTCTTTTTAGATCCTATCTTAGATTGAGCCGGTTTTATTCAAAAATAGGGGAGAAAAACAAAGCGCTTTTTTATTTGGGGCAAGTCAATGATAACAGAGAGCATTTATCACCTCATTTACGCGGGTGGCTGCACACAGCATATTCATTTTTTTATTTGCAGTTTGAAAAATATAATAATTCTAGAGAAGAAGCCGAATTAGCTCTTAAATATTGGGATTCTTTCTATGGGAAAGACACCAATCATTTTGATAAAGGCGACGCCTACAATTTGATTGGGTGTTCAATGGTAAACGAAGCGAAGCGATTAAATAACAATAACAGTCCATTACTTGATAGTGCAAAGGGTAATTTCAAAAAGGCGGAAAAAATTTATATAGAAATATTTGGATATGATAGTTATGATGTTTTGTGGACGAAACTCAGAATAGCTGAAGTCCTTCGATTACAAAATGATCCAGAGGCAAATGATCAATTTAGAGAAATCGAAGTAACTGCTAAGAAACAAGGTTTCTTAAGGTTAGCGTCTAAGGCTAACGCTGCTTTGTCGATCAAGCCAGGTTTAAAATTATAAGAATCTATTCAAAAGTAGGGTCTGAGATCACCCGCTTTTGGATGTGTTTCTTAGCGAGATTGAGCGGGTTTAAAAGCCTGATATATTGCACTACCAGGTATATTAAACAATTTTTAGGAATAAGTGGCATTATTGATTTAATTATACTGCACTAATAGTGTTGTAATTCAGCTAAAAGGAGTAGGCTAATTTTATAGATAGGTATAGAAAATAACAGAGAATAAAAAAATTGGAGCCGATTACATTAGCTCTACTTGGGTGACTTAATAATACAATAACAGGAGCGTTTTTTTACTATGCAATCCTCTTCGCCAGGCTTTCAGGTCCAGTTTACCGTTACGATCCCCATTATTGAACCGCAAGCCCTGCAATTTGATTCGGACGTGGAGTCAGGTGCAGATAGAATAGAATTAGGCCGAGGTGGATTCGGTATTGTGTACGCAGGTCGTTATCAAGGAAAACCTGTTGCAATTAAAACATTACATGTGACTACGGCTTCCATTGTCGAAGCACTACATAAAGAAGCCGCTATGATGTTTAGAATAGCATCGCCTTATACTGTGAAACTCCAAGGTATTTGTTCAACGCCTAAAGTAACATCATTAGTAGTGGAGCACATGACAGGCGGTTCTTTGTTTGATTTATTGCAAGATAAATCACAAGAATTGCCTTGGGTCTTACGTTACCGTTTAGCGTATGAAATCGCAGAAGGACTTTGGGCTTTACACAGTCAGGAAATCATACACCGTGATCTCAAGAGTCTTAACGTACTATTAGATGGAGAACAGCACGCTAAAATTACCGATTTTGGATTTTCTCGATTACGCGGGCAAATTACCTCTGTTGCTGCATCATCTAAACGCTCACTCGGTACCCCTGCTTACAAATCACCCGAATTAGTCGAACAAGACTTAGCAGACAGTGATAGCGATAGCAACAACGATAAAGAAAAAGCAACAAACATAAAAGATGCTAAACATCTAAGTCCTTATAGCCCTTATTCAGATGTATATGCGTATGGTGTTATCTTATGGGAAATTGCGACACGTAAAATACCGTTTGATGGAGTCAGTCAACGTAGAATTGAAAAGAAAATTCAAAGCGGCAAACACGAAAAAATTCCTGCTGACTGCCCACCAGAATTTGCAGAATTAATTAAAGCTTGTTTGGCAATGAAGCCAGGAAAAAGACCTAAGACAGATAACATTGTGGCACGCACAAAAACATTGTACCAAGCAAGTTTAAAAGCAGAGAGAGTCATAGTAAACGATGGAGGAGAAGGACGAGAAGAAAAAGAGGATGCCTTTACTGCCCCTTGGCACATTGATCCTCGCACCAAGCAAGCGGCGATACAGCTATTGAAAGAACGCGCTTTGGATAAAGCGAATCCTAATCCTAACAAACATGTGTTATTGCCTGGGAATGAAAAAGATATGGAAATTGTAGTGGCTTCTTATGAAAAAGCCCCTGTGCCTGGTTACACGCTTAAAAGTGTTAAGATGATGTATAACCCACTTTTAAACCAATCTTTTGATCATGCATTAGGCCTTTTGAGTGCCCGTCATCAAAACCCCACTTTTGCCCCTGCTTGGCGTAAAGAACAAGGTGAGGTTGCCGAATGGCGCAATACTACCCATCAAATCTTAGAAAGAATGGCAGCTCCTTATAAAGACCCCAACCATCCGCATCTTAACTTATTGCCTATGTGGCATGCGACGGATGCAGCCATACTACCGAGTCTTTTTGAAACAGGGTTTGCCACATTAGGCTTAGTCGATGCAGGGTACTTTGGTCGAGGCATTTATTCTGCAGGCGAAGCGCGTTATTCGTATAGCGTGTATGGCAAGATGGTTGAGGGTAAAGGCAAAGAAGCAGCGCTCTTGATGAATTGGGTAGCGAGTTACTCTGCTTATCCTGTGATTGATGCGGATGGTACCAATCGTGAAATGCAAAGCTTAGAAGGTAAAGGAAACCATGCTAATCACGATGCACACTTTGTACCAGTCCGTCCCAATAATCCTAAGAACCCTAAAGAAAGTGTGTTTTTTCCGTGTCAACCTGGGCAAGCGTATACGTATACTGAATTGGTGGTTTTTGATAAAGCCCATTGTTTACCGCGCTATGTGGTGGAACTGCAATCGGATTTATTAAAGACCCCGCAAGAGAGAGAAGAAGCAAAACTGAAACACGAAGTAGAGCAAGCACAAAAAGCTAAGGCTAAACAACAAGCCGAGGCAGCTAAGGAAGAATTTTTAGCGCAAAAAGCCGCAGAGCAAGCACAAAAACGGGTAGAATCGCTTGAAAAAGAGAAAGAAAAAGAAAGAATCAAAGCTAAACAAATTGAAGCAGAAAAAACTGCTGCCGTAAAACAAGCAGTAGAGGCAGCAAAAAAAGAAGCGGAGAGAGAAACAGCACAACAAAGACAGGAACTACAAATACTCAAAGAAAAATTAGCACAAGTAGAAGCAGAAGAAGCAAAAAAAGTGGAGGAAGCGGAAAAACGTCGTGCAGCAGAAGAAAGGAAAGACGATGAAGATAAAACTGAAAGACAGGTCAAGGTCTACTCACCTATTTGGCAACCTGCATTTAGTAAATTCTGGAAACCCAAAGCGCAGACCCTGCCGCAAGTGGCGCAATTTTTACGATTAGTCACCGAAGGTGAACAAGACAAAGCAGAAGCGATGTTAAAAGCCAATCCTAACTTAATTCTACAATCGGGCACCGTGACCGATTTATCTCAACGCACGTTTGAACACATTACCGCGTTTCAGTATGCAGTCTGGGCACGCGATTGGCACATGTGGACGATGCTTTTAAAATATTTACCACAAGAAGAAGCGATATTACAACTACATTCATTAGAAATCCATGGCACAGAGCATGGGACACATTTTGATTTTAGCTCATTGATAGGCGCGTACGAGATGCTTGGGCAAAATTGGGATAATTGGGACTATAATCAATGTAAAATTCACTGGATAAAACGGGTAGGAGGGAAACAATTATTAGCGCCAGCACATGTAGCGAACGAATATAGTAGACAAGATAGGCCGTTCTATCCATTACCGGACTTTACGCAGGGAGGGTTACCTAGGGAGAGAGGTTATAATGGCCAAGACTGGTATGCTAAGGAGTTGGGTAAAGAGTGGAGTTGGAGCCGTGCTGGTCACCCGACGGCATGTTCATACCATGCGCATTGGTTACTGTCGATGAAAGAGACGCTATGTAGCTGGAAGGATGGAAGAGGTGCAACTGATGCTGTCGCATTGCAGCAGCTGGTGACAACGCGCGAGCAGCAACTGCAAATACTGAAAACAGAGCTAAAAAAAGTAATTAAAGAGCAAAAAAAACTCAAACCTAGAGTAGAACAAGTAGAAAAATCCAATGCTGAGGAAGCAGAAAAGCGCTGCGCAGCGGAAGAACGAAAAGACGATGGAGATAAAACAGAAGGACGGATCAAAGCTTACTCCCCTCTTTACAAACCTGCAGCCGCACCAGCTTGGTACGAGTTATGGAAGTCGGCAGACAAGACACCAAAGCAAGTCGCTAAATTTTTACGGTTAGTCGCCGAAGGCGAACAAAATAAAGCGGAAGCGATGTTAAGAGCAAACTCTAACTTAGCTTTACAATCCGGTACGGTGACGGATTTATCTAAACGCACATTTAAACATATCACTGCGTTTCAATATGCAGTCTGGGCAAGGGACTGGCACATGTGGATGATGCTTTTAAAGTACTTGCCAGAAGAAGAAGCGGCGTTACAGTTTCATTCATTAGAAACGAATGGCACAGAACATGGGACACAATTTGACTTTGGGATATTGATAGGTGCCTATCAAACGTTAGATCAAAATTGGTGGGATTACAACCAACGAGATACCCATTGGGTAAAACAGATAGGAGGAGCACAGTTATTAGTACCAGCACATGTTGCGAATGAATACAGCAGATCCGACAGGCCATTCTATCCATTACCAGACTTTACGCAGAAAGGACTGCCAAGAGAGAGAGGTCACAAAGGACAAGAGTGGTACGATTTTTCGTGTTTAGGAAGCGAATGGGCATGGGCCAGGGACACTGGGCCGAGGGTGGGGTACACGGCGAGATCAGCGGGAGTCGTTGAAAATACACTGTTAAAAACAAGGGTAGCAGTGCAGCAGCTTGTGACGACGCGCGAGCAGCAACTGCAGAGCTTGAAGGCGGCGCTCTATCAGAAAAACCCGCACTTGAGGGCAAAAGTGGTTTAGCTGGTTCTAAAAGCTGTCGTGTCTATGCTTGTCCTGCGTGGCTTGAAAACACCACTAGCCCTCACTATCGGGTGAGTTGTATTTTATTGAAAATAAATTAATTTTACTGTTTTTCTATATTTACATGCTATAATATCCATAATAAAATTAGTTGATTACACACCCTATCGCTTTCAAATCATCGGTGTTGTGTTAACATGCAGGGATATTCTATAATAAGGTTGACAGAACCCGCCGCGCCTCTCAACGATGCGAACCAGGGCGGGGCATTTAAAAATATATGAAAAATGCCAAACTCTTCTACAATAGCAAGCCATTAACGTGCGAAGAACAAATCGCACTTCTTCAAGAAAGAGGTATTCTCGTCAAAGACAGCCAAGCTGCAATACAACACTTGTCTTCTGTGGGCTTTTATCGGCTATTTTCCTATGTTAAACCTTTACTCGCTATTTCTTCTCATCCTGTTGATTTTGACCAAGCCTGGGATCTCTATGTATTTGATAGAAAGATACGTCTTCTCCTTATAGATGCGATTGAGCGAATTGAAGTGGCCTTCAGGGTAGCCATTTCAGAAAGGATGAGTATTCAGTATGGGTCTCTCTGGTATAATGATCCTAATCAATTTTCTAATCTTAAACGCCATGCTGATTTTATCCAAGAAGTAGCAAAGCTCATCAAAAGAAAAAAACACCCTCTCATTAAACATTATTATGAAACGTATTCTGCTCCTTCTCTTTCACCCAGTTGGATGTTGATTGAATGCCTGACGTTTGGTAATTGCTCCAAAGTTTTTTGTAACTTAAAAAATAGAAAAGATAAAAAATCAATAGCTGAACACTTTGGACAGACATTCAAAACGCTAGGGTCATGGATAGTGAGCTTGACTGAACTGAGAAATATTTGTGCGCATCATGAAAGAGTGTGGAACCACGTTTTTCACTATCCACCAAAAAATGCACCGAGTGCTCCACATCAAAAAGAAAAATTTTATCAGCAAAGCTACATCGTGATTAAACTACTTCAACAAATTTCTCCTCATTCAGATTGGCAGAAGAAGTTAAAAACGCTCTTTGAAGAGCATCCAAAAACGCCTTTTTATCAAATGGGATTTTCAGAAAATTGGCAAAATGATGGTTTTTGGAAAATATAACATGACAATTTATTCTAAACCCACCCCTATTTTGGATAAACTAGAGGACACAACAGTAAATAAGCTTACAGTTTCATCTAAATCTTCTAAAAATGATTTTTCTACTGCACTGGGTTTTTTAACCCAATATAACGGTAATCAAGCCACCTTCAAAGCCTATCGCCGTGAAGTGGAACGTCTTTTGCAATGGGCATGGCTAATCGCTAAAAAATCAATCCTTGAACTAAAACGCCAAGACATTCAAGACTATATTGCATTTTGCCTTGATCCACCTAAGTCTTGGATAGGCACAAAATGCGTTCCCCGTTTCATTGAACGTGGCGGCAGCCGAAAACCTAATCCGCATTGGCGACCATTTGTTGCCACAGTCACTAAACAAGAACATAAGCAAGGCGTAAAGCCAGATAAATATAAATACAAATTATCGCAAAAATCGATCCGTGAAATTTTTACCATCTTAAGCAGTTTTTATAATTTTTTAGTGTTGGAAGATAAAATCCCTACTAACCCTGTGGCTCTCGTCAAACAAAAAAGTAAATACCTGCAAAAACGACAACAACAATCGCCTGTCATGCGATTAACCGACATCCAGTGGAAAACATGCATCGAAACTGTCAAAAACATGGCAGATGACAATCCAGAAAAACATGAAAGAACGTTGTTTATTATTTCAGCGTTATATCTTCTCTATTTACGTATCTCGGAATTAGTCGCAAGTGATCGATGGATCCCTATGATGAAACACTTTCATCGACAAAGCGACGGTTCATGGTGGTTCAAGGTAGTTGGCAAGGGAAATAAGCTACGAGACATCGCCGTGAGTGACGATATGTTAGCTGCATTAAAACGTTATCGCGAAAAACTGAACTTGAAGCCCCTTCGCTCACCTAATGAAAAACGTGTCTTGTTGCCCAAAGAGAAAGGCCAAGGGGCAATGACGGATTCGCGTCATGTTCGCCGGTTAATACAACATTGCTTTGATAAAACAATTGATCATTTACGAGAAAAGAAATTATTTAGCGAGGCAGATGCCATGGAGTCAGTAACCGTACATTGGTTAAGACACACAGGGATCTCTGATGATATTAATAAGCGTGGTCGTCCTATTGCACACGTGCGCGATGATGCAGGTCATAGCTCAAGTGCCATTACAGATCGGTATAATGATATTGAACTTAGAGAGCGCTATGAATCAGCGAAACTAAAAAAACTATCAAAGTGAATGTGAATAGTGTTTCATATTGCAAAGCCTTCTTGTTTATTTTTAAGGGTATCTTTTTATGCTTAAACGTGATCCTTCTTTTGGCAGCCAAACAGCTATTTTAGATGCTTTAAATCGGCTTCCCGTTCCTTCTTATCCTGTAGAAATAGCAGCTCCTCTTAAAGAGCTGAAAGAAGCAGAGCCAAGTGAATCAACTCAAATTAACTCTACAACCGCTCCGGTAGTAACTGTCCCTATTAAACAATTATTGAAGTATTCATGCACTGCGTTTAGTTGCGCAACATTATTTTCTCAGTTAATACAAAAGACTAACCAAGAAATAGAAAATCCAGAGAAAATACTGCGGTTATTCGAAATAGCCATTTACCCTCACGTATGGAAAGAGAGAAAATGGATAGCAGATGAACAAAAATCTATACAATACCTCAGGCAATATTTAAATGAAGACCCTATTATTATCATTATTATTTCTGAAGAAAAAATAGAGCTTGCTCTACCTCTAAAAGGCGAGGCTTTTTTTATTATTGAGGAAGAAAAAGGAGAAAGTCATGTTAAATTGGCAGTAGAAGAAGAAAATCAATTCGTTTATCAAGGTAAACGATACTCTTCTTTATTTGATATATCTGATAAAATCAAAAAAATAATAAAAGTAAAAGAAGAAGATTTTAATATGTCGTCTATACAGGCTCTTTATCAGCAAGCTCAAGAAAACATAAAACAAGCGGTCTTTTCTTATTCTTCGGAGTGCTATCAACATTTTGATTATATATCGAGTTTATTGAGGTGTTGTCATCTTTTTCCTGAATATAAAAACGCTATCATAGAGATAGCATTATCTCATTTTTATTATTATTTTCCTGATCTTGTGACTCTCAAAGAAATAGTAGAGATTTTACCTGAGTATAGAGACCGAATTTCAGCAATATTTTTGAACAATTTTAACTATTATTTTGAATATCATATTCAGACGATATCTATTCAGGAGATAATCGCTATTTTTCCTGAACATGGGGATAAGCTAGTAGAATTAAACCTCAAATTATCCAATCCCAAGGAATTTTCTCCACATACTCCTCTTACAGAATCGAATATTTTTGGGGAAGGTGTACCATTTCATCACTCTCTCGATAATTACTCTGATGTTAAAGAAACATTCTATTTTCGCGCTATTGAATATAAAGAAGAGGCTAACATAAAAAATGAACAAAAAAACTTATTTTGTCATATTCTATCTAATATGCAGATACAAATTTTCTCTTATCTTGATCCAAAAGCTTTCCTTTTTATAGGGCTTGCATGTAAAGAAATAGCAAGTTTAGTAAATAATAATGCGAGAGGAAATCGATTATACAGAGCGACACAGAACCATTTGTTCAAACCATCATTACTAACGCTTACTCCTTTAAAACCTTCTCGCAGAGTATCAGCATTGACTAGATTACAACAACGCCTTTCAGGACAATCACTGGCAGCTCTTCACCAAATTCAAGACGTTTATAATGATCAGCCTCCAGGTCGAGGGTTTGCAATGCTTTCTCATAGAGCAGCAATGGAAGAAATACATATTAAGCCGGTGCAGTGCGCACTGTAAGGGTATAGAGAAAATGTATGCTAGCTTCGTTTATCGATTATTACAGGATGGAAAATTACCATTATCTCGACAAGCGTTAAAAAAACAAATCAAAGGCAATGCAGAAATCTCTCCCAGGAATTATTTTTTAATCCCACTGGATAAAAAAATTAAATTACCAAACAGCTTATTTGGCGATAATTGCTTAGTACTCACTAGCCATTTATCCATTTTTGAGTATTTTGATACGACTGTTACCGAGCTAAGTGTTTTACATCATACGCTAAAATGTCAACTGGGCAATCAGCGTTTCAGTATCCATGTATATTATGATAAAAACGCTGTCTATATTGGATACGGGTTAACCTCAATCACAGGCGATGCATGCCCAATTGCGTTGCTTAATCCAATGCTACTACGTCAAGTGAGTGCGCAGATGTGTGGTGAAACAGCGAAGAAATTACTTACCACAACGGATGAGGAATTTGAGAGCCGTTCCGACATCATTGAACAAGAATTGACTCAATTGGAAATGTTAAGCCAAGATATTAATTTTGATTGTCCGCAAGATAGAAAACGATATCAACAACCCGCTAATCACCTCGTCCAACAAATGGATGACCTTGATCCTTATCGTACTCAGAAAAAACAACGCCATCAATTATTTCGATCCATGGTCAAACAATTCAATAGCAAACACCTCAATCTTCCTCTGGCACAAACGACCGAACAACATTATCAACAACTGATCGCTAGCGTATCAGCAAAAATGCCTGCGGATATAAACCCTATCCAATGTGTATTAACAGAATTAAAAATAATAGAAGAGCTCATTGAATTAGCAGAAGAAGCTCCGCCATCGCTTAACTACACAGCGGCACTTTTTAGGTTACAAAAAGAGAAAATAACGGAAGTAGAACGATTATTTACAGAATTGCTTCATGCGAATGACCTTGAGTCAGCACAGCAATTGATTGGTTATATTAAAAAAATCTCTGTGGAACTTTTTTTTGAAGTGGTCTCTCGTAACTATATTGAAATGAGGGCACTGTTGCGAAAATTTCAGCTTCTGATAATGTAGTCTCAAATTACGGCAGAGATTAATTTAGATGACTAATAAAAAACATAAAGATGAGTCAAAACCATTCAAATGGAAGCATGTTGTTGGCGAAGTTATTTTATGGCTAGTCCGTTGGTATTCCAGATATGCGTTATCTTATCGTGATTTAAAAGAAATTGCAGCCGAACGTGGCTTTGAACTAGACCGCTCTACAATTTATCGCTGGGTACAAGAGTATGCGCCAGAAATCAATAAGCGCTTGAAGCCTTATTTAAAAAGCACATGCGACTCCTGGAAAATGGATGAGACGTATGTAAAAATAAAAGGTATTTGGCATTATTTATATCGTGCCATTGATAAAGAGGGCAATACATTAGACTGGATGCTAAGCAGAACACGTAATAAGAAAGCAGCCAAGCGATTTTTCAAGAAATTGCTGGGTAATAACCACACTGTTGATCCAAGGGTAATTAACGTTGATAAAAGCCCCACGTTTCCGCCAGCGTTAAGTGAACTACAAGCAGAAAAAGAAGCGCCAAAGGAAACAAAATTGCGTGCTATAAAATACTTGAATAATAAAATGGAAAATGACCATAAATTTACAAAATCTAAATCGCGTTATCGTCAATGGTACCAGTCATTTTCAACAGCGAGAAATACACTCGATGGAATTGAGACGATGCGTATGATTCAAAAAGGGCAAATTCGCCATGTGGGAAAAAATGTGATTAAGCGGAATAGTTTTGTCCGTAGCT
>Ga0206868_10301_pt1 | contig 11099 bp, 5 predicted proteins | sample Alteio_BWOrgCont_38_FD_152901 | JGI IMG/M metagenome (GOLD analysis project Ga0206868, IMG submission 152901) | Enriched cells from forest soil in Barre Woods Harvard Forest LTER site, Petersham, Massachusetts, United States -... | ecosystem: Environmental > Terrestrial > Soil > Temperate forest >... | reverse complement strand
GGCTTGGAAATTGATTTGGGTGCCGTCGTAACGGGCTTGGAGTTCTTTCAGGACAGCGGAGTTGATTTCGTCACGTTGTGGGTTGGGGATGGATTGCAAAAGCGGTTTGAAGGGAACTGTAACGTCCTGAAAGTAGAGCCAGAAATCTTCGGGAGGACCGGGCCAGTTCCAGGGGACTTCAGATTGACGCTCATCGATGTGCTGGAAACCCGCTTCCTGCAGGGATTTCGAGACGGTTCCGGGCGCGCCAAATTTGAACATCGTGGCAGCAGAGCCGGGGACGACGGCGTTGGGAAGATGGCGGAGCACGGTGCCAATGGTGACGTCGAAATAGGGCTGCTGCATGGGACCCCAGGCGAGGAGGGTTATGCCGCCATCCTTTGTTACTACGCGATGAATTTCGCTGAGAGCGCGCGGGAGTTCCGAAAAGAACATTGCGCCCAGGCGGCAGGTCACGCGCTCGAAGCTGTTGTCTGGAAAGGGAAGCGCGTGGACGTCGGCGACGAGGAAGCGAATGTTAGACAGATTGCGCTCGCGGGCGCGCTGTTCGCCGATGGCGAGAGGCTCGGCAGAGATGTCGGTGGCGGTGACCATGCCGGTGCCACTGAGCGCGGTAGCGATGGAGATGGCGGGCTCTCCGGTACCGGAGGCGACGTCGAGAACGCGGAGGTGGGGAACGATTTGGGCTTCGGCGACGATGGCTTCGGTCATAGCGCGTCCCATGGCGGCGGAGGGCTTGCGCCAGCGCTGACTGGCGTTGGTGCGCGCGAAGCTGTTCCAATCGGAGTTGGACATGCTGCCCATCATAGGCCTGGCTCTCCTTGTGTGCTAAAGCGGGAGGCGCAGGAAGCGACGCCGGAGGCTCGTAACTGCACTTCTCTGCGCGATGTATTACTCTATTGGTATTGTGAGTTCTGCGGTCATCGGCTGATTTTGGCCTTGATGGTTTAAAACGGTTCAACACTGGAGTGACGAGGGAAATGGCGAATATCAATAAGAAGAAGGGCGTGATTGCAATCCTTACCGGGGGCGGCGACGTCCCGGGGCTGAATCCTGCGATTCGTGGCGTTACTTTCCGCGCGCTGCGCGAAGGCTACGACGTGATTGGTCTGCGGCGCGGTTGGGGCGGGCTGGTGGATATCGTCCGCGAGAAGGATTACGACAACAGCGAGAATTTCGTGCACCTGTCGGAGACAGTGGTAAACCGTGCGGCGCGAACTGGCGGTACATTTCTGCACACCTCACGTACGAATCCGAGCAAGGTTGCGAAGGACAAAGTTCCGGCGCATTTGCAGAGCACCTATAACGCCGACAAGAATGACCTGACTCCGGAGATGGTAAAAAACCTGGAGTGGCTGGGCGTGGATTACATCATTCCCATCGGCGGCGATGACACGCTGAGTTACGGCGTGCGCCTGTACCAAGAAGGGCTGAAGGTCGTCGCGATTCCGAAGACGATGGACAATGACGTGCCGGGAACGGATTACTGCATTGGGTTCAGTACTTGCGTGACGCGGACGATCCAGATGGTGAACAGCCTGAGGACGTCGGCGGGATCGCACGAGAGATTTCTGGTCGTCGAAGTATTTGGGCGCTATGCGGGATTCACGGCGTTGCTGCCGACGATGGCGGGCGCGGCCAATCGCTGCGTGATTCCGGAATACAAGTTCAATATGGAGTCGCTGGCGGAGTTAATGGCTTCCGATCGGAAGCGGAATCCGAGCCGGTATTCGGTCGTGCTGATTTCTGAGGGCGCGATGTATGAAGGCGGCGAGATGGTCTTCCAGAGCGAGACCGCCGATGCATTCGGTCATAAGAAGCTGGGCGGCATTGGTGACCTGGTGGCCGCGAAGCTCACCGAACTGTCGCCGAAATATTGCGGGAAGACGGTGAATTGTCTGACGCAGAAACTGGGATACCTGGTGCGCGGGGGCGATCCGGATGCAATTGATTCGATCGTGCCGATGGCGTATGGAAACCTGGCGCTGGATCTGATCTTGAATAAAATTCACGGGCGGCTGGTGGTTCTTAAGAATGGGCGGTACGACAATGTTCCGGTGGATGTCGTGACTTCTTCGAAGAAAGTGGTGAATGTGAAGGAGCACTACAACACCGAGAGATTGCGTCCGCATTATGAGAGCTTTGAGATGAAGCCGCTGTTTATTATGACCTGCGAATCTGCCGATTTCGCCCTTCGTCGAGCACAATCTCTAACCAGCAATTCTTTTCTCCGCGGCGCAGGACTGTCGCCTTCCGCGCCCGCAAAAGTTCACCGTCTGTCCGAATCCCAGCGTTCAACTGGTTCAGCAAATCCTTACTTGTCAGCGCCCCAATCTGCACGTGGTAGGTCTTCTCAAGATGTGTAGCGGGATCCGTAATGCGCGCCGCCCACTCCGAGTCATTGGTCAGCAGCAACAGCCCTTCGCTCGCTTTATCCAACCGTCCCACTGGCGCTATCCACGGCAGATTCGGCGGCAGAAATGAGTAAACCGTGACTCTGCCCTTTTCGTCGGCAGCGGTTGTGACAATGCCGCGCGGTTTATTCAGGATTAGATAAACAAATTCCGCCTTCACCAACTGCTTCCCGCCGACAGCAACTCGATCGCGATCCAGATGCACCGGAAACTCCGGATCGCGCCGCGCCGCACCGTTTAGTTCAACTTTGCCCTGCCGAATCAGCTCAAAGGCTTGCGACCGCGAGCAATACCCGAGCTTCGACAGCGCCCGCGCCAGCCCAACCTTGCGCGTGCCAACTTGTTTGCTATCTGCCACTCCGGACTCATACCCTCCAGTAGTCGCCACGCCAATTGCGCACGGCCTTCTTGATATCAGCGTTTGTCATTTTATTCGCCAGCACCTGTTCGACGAGCGCAGGACATTCCGCATCCGACGCAAACCGCACGGCCACGATCTGGCTCTCTGTGAGTTCTGGAATGCGCGACCGCAGTGGCTCCGTCAGCAGTTCGTGCAGCCGTAATCTTTCTTCCAGCCGTATCACCCTCGTCTGCACCTTCAACGCATAAAACCGCGTCTTGAACGCTAGCAGCAGGATCGCGACGAAGAAGATCACGAACGCTACCGAGTGATACCCAAAATGCCGTACCGCATGAACGATCGACCAGATCGCAGCGATGGAAAACACTGGCAAGATGAAGAAGTGGAATGCCGGATCATAGCGAACATGGTTTTTCAGGGTCTGCGGAACCGCAGCGCTCATGGCAATCTCCTTACGTGGTCGGCGCTGCCATCTTAACGCACGGGCCGTAACACGGTATTAATGCAATAAATTCAGAGTTCCACGACATCTTGCGATTCAGCAGCAGCATCCCTTTTGTTACGCTGAAGAACGTACGGCGACCGTTTCGTCTGGAGACCACCGTGGGCCCGCTCCGTCTTATCCGCACCCCCCGCCCCTCATCGTTCCAAGCCTTTTTACTTCTAACCTTGCTGATCTTCTGCGCAGCCGGAATCGCATCAGCTGCCACCGCGCCCTGCACTCTAAATCCAGCGTCGCCTTCAGTCACCATATGCGAGCCCGCGAACGGGGCCTCGGTCACCTCTCCCGTGCAAGTGGTCGCCGGAACCACCGACAACGCGAACCCCGTCACGGCGATGATCGTCTATCTGGACAACGCACAGGTCTACAAGGTCAACGCCAACCAACTGAGCACTTCCCTCACCTTGGGCTCTGGCCAGCACAACATCACCGTCAACGCATGGGATTCCAGCGGCGCTGTTTTCAAGACCACCGTGATCGTGACCGCCGGCAGCGGTGGCGGACCGGTATCGGTAGCGGTCTCGCCCAGTTCAGCCACGCTCGCACCCGGCAAGACCCAGCAATTCACCGCAACCGTGCTGAATACATCGAACACTGCTGTTACCTGGAAAGTGGATGGCGTAGCCAACGGCAACAGCACCGTCGGCACCATTACCACGGCAGGCCTCTACACCGCACCGGCTACGAATGGCTCTCACACCGTGGTTGCTACCAGCGAGGCAGATCCCACCAAGAGTGATTCCGCGATCGTCACCGTCACGAGCACCACCACCGGCTGCACCGATAAGCAGACTCCGCCATCCATCCAGATCTGCAGCCCGACACCTGGATCGACCGTCGCAAATCCTGTCCAACTCTCGGCGGCTGGCGATTCCGACTACGCCATCACGAAGTTCGACATTTACGTGAACAACGTTCTGAAGTATTCCGGCTCCGCCAGCAGCGTCAACACTTCCATGACGCTCGCCGCCGGACACAACAAGATCGTTTACCAGTTCTATTCGAACGGCGCGTGGACCCTCGCCACCGACGACATCACGGTCTCAGCCGGCGTCACCATCTCGGTGAGCCCGACTGCGGCTAGCGTCGCGCCGGACAAACAACTGCAGTTCACCGCGACCGTCACTGGCAGCACCAACACCGCCGCAACCTGGGCTGTCGATGGGACGCCCGGCGGCAATTCCAGCATCGGTACGATCACGTCGACCGGCCTCTACACTGCGCCGTCAGCGCTGGGAACGCACACGGTAACCGCAACCAGTGCCGCCGACACAACGAAGAGTGCCCATGCCACAGTGACGGTAGCCAATCCGCCGCCACCCGGACTCGTCCCCGTGACGACCTACCACAACGACATTTCTCGTGACGGCGCCAACACCAGCGAGACCACCCTCAACCCGTCGAACGTGAACCAGAGCACCTTTGGCAAGAAGTACTCGTTCCCCGTCGACGGTCAGATGTATGCGCAGCTGCTTTACCTGCCGAACGTCACCATCGGCGGCGCGAAGCACAACGTGGTGTTCGCCGCGACGGAGAACAACAGCGTTTACGCCTTCGACGCCGATGGCACCACGACCACCGCACTCTGGCATGCCTACTTCGGCGCACCACCTAGCTCCAGCGATTCCGAAGGCATCAGCCCCGTCCTCGGCATCACCAGCACTCCGGTCATCGATACCACGACCAACACCCTGTATGTGGTCTCCGATACGCTGGAGTCCGGCAAACGCGTTTTCCGCCTCCACGCGCTCGACGTCACTTCCGGCGCCGAGAAATTCGGCGGATCGAAGATCGTGACCGGCTCCGTGGCCGGCACCGGATACGACAGCTCCGGCGGCAACATCACCCTCGAACAAAACTGTTACCAGCGCTCAGGTTTGGCACTCAACGGCAGCACTGTATACATTCTCTTCGGGCACTGCAGTCACGGTTGGATTCTCAGCTATAACAAGACCACTCTCGCCGCGGAAGGCATCTTCAACGCTACGCCCGACGGCGGAGGCGGCGGCTTTTGGAATGGTGGTGGCGCGCCCGCTTTCGATGCTTCCGGCAATCTCTTCGTAATATCTGCAACCGATCAGAATGATCCCGGCTCCGGATACAACGACAGTTTCTTGAAACTGTCTACGGCACTCGCCGTCACCGACTTCTTCATGCCGTCGAATGACGCCTTCTTGCGCGCCAACGATGCCGACCTCGGAAGCGGCGATCTGGTAATGGTTCCCGACAACAGCTCCGCTCATCCTCATGAATTGATCGGCGGCGGAAAAGACGGACGCATCTTCGTCATCAATCGCGACAACATGGGCAAGTTCAACACCAGCTCAAACCAGGTCCTCCAAACCGTCCAGACCGGTACGCAGCAGTTCGATAACATCTTTGACACGCCTGCCTACTGGAACGGTCACATCTACCTACATTGCGAAAACGACGTTATCAAGGAGTTCACCTGGTCCAGCAGCACCGGCCTGCTCTCAACTACCTATGCATCGAAGGGTGCACACGTCTTCGGCGTTCATGGTGCAACAGTTTCGATTTCGTCGAACGGTACGACTGACGGCATCGCTTGGGAAATCGAATCCACCAACCAGACCAGCAATGGCCCGGCGGTTCTGCACGCCTATGACGCCACGAATGTTGCCACCGAGCTCTACAACAGCTCGCAAGCGGGATCGCGCGACACCGCCGGCAAAGCCGTTAAGTTCACCGTTCCTACTATCACCGACGGCAAGGTCTTTGTCGGTACTGGCAATGAACTCGACGTGTACGGACTGCTGTAGGTAGCTACTTCCCCCGTTCGCCCGGACGCCTCCGTCCGGGCGTCTCTGTTTGCAGACCCCATTGGCTTGTCACGCAGGCTTGTGATATGAATCTCCGGATCATTAATTGGCCTTTGGTTGGCTTCTCACGAAATCCGCAGTCGCCTGGAGGGTTTATGGGGAATGTTGCAGTGGTGCCGGGAACGGCTAACCCGGAATACAGCATCTGGCGCGTCATCATGGCTTCCTCAGTCGGAACCATGATCGAGTGGTACGACTTCTACATCTTTGGCAGCCTCGCGGCGATCCTTGGCCCAAAGTTCTACCCTCCGGGCAACGACACCTTCGCCTACATCGCTTATCTCGCCACCTTCGCCGTCGGCTTCCTCGTTCGTCCGTTCGGTGCGCTCTTCTTCGGGCGCATCGGCGATCTCATCGGACGCAAGTACGCCTTCCTCGTCACGCTCTCCATCATGGGCTTCTCCACCTTCGTCATTGGTCTGCTGCCGTCGTTCAAAACGGCAGGCTGGTTCGCGCCCATCATGCTGCTCCTTATCCGTGTCCTGCAAGGCTTGGCACTCGGCGGCGAGTACGGCGGCGCGGCCGTGTACGTCGGCGAACATGTGCCCGACAACAAGCGTGGCTTCTATACGAGCTTCATCCAGATCACCGCAACCCTCGGGCTCTTCGTCTCTCTGATCGTGATCCTCGCGACCCAGGCTTCCATGTCGAAAGAAGACTTCGCCAACTATGGCTGGCGCATTCCCTTCCTGATCTCGATCATCCTCGTACTCATCTCCCTGTACATTCGCCTGAAGATGAAGGAGTCACCGATCTTCGCGCAACTCAAGAGCGCCGGGATGACCTCGACCCAACCTCTGCGCGATGCCTTCACCAAGTGGCCGAATCTGAAAAACGTTTTGATCTCGCTTTTCGGCGCCACCGCAGGTCAGGGCGTCATCTGGTACACCGGCCAGTTCTACGCGCTCTTTTACCTTCAGACGATCCTGAAGGTAAACGTGAAGACCGCGAACATCATTGTCGCCATCGCCCTGCTTTGCGCCATGCCGTTCTTTACCGTGGTGGGCGCGCTCTCCGATCGCATGGGACGTAAGAAACTGATGATGGCTGCCTGCCTGCTCGCCGTCGTCACCTACATCCCCATTTACAAAGCGATGCAGCGTGCCGCTGGAAATAACGTCGTGACGGTCAAGTCCGCGCGCAACAAGGTCACCGGCGCAATCTCGCTCACTCCGTTGACCACGGACCCAACCGGCGCGCTCGTACCGGCGAAAGAAGCACCCGCGCCGAATGTTCCCATGCTGGTGCTGTTGGTCTTCGTGCAGGTGCTTTATGTCTGCCTGATCTACGGACCCATCGCCGCCTATCTCATTGAGGCATTCCCAGCAAAGATCCGCTACACCTCGCTGTCGTTGCCGTATCACATAGGCAACGGCGTCTTCGGAGGTCTGCTCCCGCTCATCGGACTCTCGAGTGTGGCCGCCACGGGCAACATCTATGCGGGACTGTATTACCCAATGATTGTTGCGGGCGTCACCTTGATCGTCGGAATGATTTTTCTCAAGGAGACCCAGGGCAATCGCATCTGGTCCGAAACCGGCACCGCACCAGCAGCTGCCGATTAACGGTCACAGCTATCCGCACCGGCCTTTCGCAAACGAACGAAGGGCCGGTGCCCTCTCCTAATCTGCCGGATTCCCGCTGACGTTTGTTCCACTCCTCGGAATGCGATATCCTCCATCCGCTTCTCGCCCGCGGTTGAAAACCCGCGCCCGCGGAAGCCGGCTCGGAGGTTTCATTGATCTCTTTACGCAAGCGCTGCTCCTATTCGCTCGTCCTCTTCCTCATCGCCGCTCCATTTCTCATCTCGCAGACCCTGCCCGATCTCTCCGGCGCCTGGCACTGGCGCAGCATCGGCCCCCTCCGTGGTGGACGCACTCGCGCCGTCGCCGGTGTTCCCGCGCAGCCAAATGTCTTCTACATCGGCGCTGTAAACGGGGGCGTCTTTAAGACCAACGACTTCGGCCGCACCTGGGAACCCATCTTCGATCACGAAGACTCCGCCAGCATCGGCGCCATCGCCGTAGCGCCATCGGATCCCAACGTCGTTTATGTCGCCAGCGGCGAAGGCCTTCACCGCCCAGATTTATCGGTAGGGGATGGAATCTATCGCTCCGCCGACGGCGGCAAGACCTGGACCCACCTCGGTCTTCGCGACGCCCAGCAGATTCCGGCCATCGTCGTCCATCCCACCGATCCCAATCGCATCATCGTCGCTGCCGCCGGACATCCGTACGGCCCCAACCCCGAGCGCGGCATCTTGCGCTCCGCCGATGGCGGCAAGACCTTCCAGAAAGTTCTCGGCGATGACAATGTTGGCGCCTCCGACATCGCCGTCGATCCCAGCAATCCCGAAATCCTCTACGCCGGCCTCTACGAATCACGCGAAGGTCCATGGGAAAACGGTCAGTTCAACGGCACTCACGGCGGTCTCTACAAATCCACCGACGGCGGTGACACCTGGAAGCCACTCGCCGGAGGGCTTCCCGACGCGATCGTCCAAGCCGACATCACCATCTCGCGAAGCGATCCGAGTCGCCTCTACGCCTCTGTCGCCACAAAAACTGGCGTGCACATTTATGGATCGAAAGATGCTGGCGCAACCTGGAGCATTGTGACCGACGACACTCGGCCAGCCGGGCGCATCGGCGGCGGCGATCTTCCCGTCCCGCGCGTCGATCCCAAGAATCCCGACACGCTCTACATGACCAGCACCGTCACCTGGAAATCCACTGACGGCGGCAAATCCTGGAGCGGCTTCCGCGGCGCGCCCGGCGGTGACGATTACCAGAACATGTGGATCAATCCCGAGTATCCCAACATCATCTGCATCGTCAGCGATCAGGGCGCGATCGTCACCGTCAATTTCGGCCAGACCTGGAGTTCCTGGTACAACCAGTCCACCGCGCAGATGTACCACGTCAACACCGACAACGCTTTTCCCTACCGTGTCTGCGGCGGCCAGCAGGAGAGCGGTTCCGCCTGCGTTTCCAGCCGCGGCACCGACGGCTCCATCACCATGCGCGAATGGCATCCCGTCGCCGCTGAAGAATACGGCTACGTCGTCCCCGATCCCCTCGATCCCGACATCGTCTTCGGCGGCAAGCTCTCCCGCTACGATCGCCGCACTGGCCAGGCGCAGAACGTTTCGCCGAAACCTCTTCGCGGCCCCGATTTCCGCGTCCTCCGCACCGAGCCCATCGTCTTCGATCCGAAAGATCCGCACGTGATGTATTTCGCGGCCAACACTCTCTGGAAGACGACCGACGGTGGCAAGCACTGGACGCAGGTCAGCCCCGACCTGACCCGCAAGACCTTCGACGCTCCCAAGAACATCGGCATCTTCGCCGATCAACCCGCCGCCAAACCTAAGCAACGCGGCGTAATCTACGCCGTCGCTATTTCACCGCTTGATAGCAAGCGCATCTGGGCGGGCACCGATGACGGTCTTCTCCACGTCACCACCGACGCCGGCGCGCATTGGACCGACGTCACCGGTAACGCCCTTCAGCCCTTCGAAAAAGTATCCATTCTCGAAGCCAGTCACTTCGACGCGCAAACCGCCTACGCCGCCATCAACACGTTGCGTCTCGATGAAATGCATCCCAGGATTCTCCGCACGCACGATGGCGGCAAATCCTGGACCGAGATTCATAACGGCATCGCCGACGGCGCCCCCGTCGACGCGGTCCGCGAAGATCCCAAGCGCAAAGGTCTGCTCTTTGCCAGCACCGAAAGATCCGTCTACGTCTCCTTCGACGACGGCGATCACTGGCAATCTCTGCGCCTGAATCTTCCTGCCACTTCCATGCGCGATCTCGAAATCAAAGCGGACGACCTCATCGTTGCCACCCACGGCCGCGGCTTCTGGATCCTCGACAACATCTCCGCCCTGCGCGAGCTGAGCGAGAAAAACAGCGACGCTGTTCTCTTCCGTCCGCAAACTGCAACCCGCATTCGTTGGGACATGAACAGCGACACGCCGCTCCCGCCCGACGAGCCAATGGCCGACAATCCGCCCGACGGCGCGATCCTTGATTACATGCTTCCCGCTTCGACGAGCGGTCCCGTCACGCTCGAGGTCCGCGACGCCGGTGGCAAAACAATTCGCACCTTCTCCAGCAACGATCCCGTTCCACCCGTCGATCCGAAGCTCGAGATCCCTACCTACTGGGTTCGACCGCCACAAGTTCTCGCCGCCAATCCCGGCATGCATCGCTTCCTCTGGGACATGCACTTGGCACCGATCCCCGGCATCAAGACGGGCTACCCCATCGCCGCCGTGCCGCACAACACCGTGCCATCGCCAAGTTCGCCGTGGGCGCAGCCCGGAAACTATACCGTCGTGCTCACCGCCAACGGCCACAGCTACACGCAACCGCTCACTGTTCGCATGGATCCGCGCGTGAAGTCGCCTTCATCAGCGCTCGCCGAACAGTTCACCGCCTCCAAGCAGATGTATGACGACGCCCGCACGCTCTCGAAATCGGCGCATGAGGCCGACGCCCTGCGTGAACAGTTAGACGCTCTGCAAAAACAATCGGCGGCTGCCGGCGTAGACATCGATGCCTTCCGCCAAAAACTCGACGCCACCGCCTCCGCTCCGGCAACGTTCCCGCCTGCGCCCGGAATCCCCGAAACTCTCGAAGGAGTTCGCGGCGCCGCTCTGCGCATCATGTCGATGATGCAGGGCGCGGACGAAGCTCCGACTCAACCCATGGTTGCCACCGCTGCCGAAATCCACGGCATGGTGCCAAAAGCCTTGCAGAAATGGCACGACTTCGTTCAGCAGGAGCTGCCAAAATTCAATGACAATCTGAAACGCAACAACCTCCAACCATTGAACCCAGCCGAAAAAGCCGAGGCCGCAGAAGTCGACATGGAAGGCAACGAAGAATAACAACAGCTGAGCGACAGCCAATTCACTGCGCGCACTGTTCGCCACGCGGTCAGCCAACGTACCCGCTTGCACCACCCACGCT
>Ga0206868_10299_pt1 | contig 11157 bp, 11 predicted proteins | sample Alteio_BWOrgCont_38_FD_152901 | JGI IMG/M metagenome (GOLD analysis project Ga0206868, IMG submission 152901) | Enriched cells from forest soil in Barre Woods Harvard Forest LTER site, Petersham, Massachusetts, United States -... | ecosystem: Environmental > Terrestrial > Soil > Temperate forest >... | reverse complement strand
GTGGTCACCGCAGCGCAAAAGTTAGGACATGCAACCGATTTATTTATCATAGGAAAAGCGTGTGATGACATCGCTAAAGAAGCCTCACAATTGCCTGGTATTAATAAAATTTTAGTCGCGGATAGTGAGGTTTATGCGCATCAATTAGCAGAAAATACAGCGGCATTAGTTGCAAAAGTAGGGAAGGATTATGATTACATTTTAGGAGCGGCGACCACGTTTGGTAAGAATTTATTACCGCGCGTAGCGGCTTTATTAGATATTGATATGTTGAGTGATGTGACGGAAATTATTTCAAGCGATACTTTTTTGCGGCCTATTTATGCGGGCAATGTGATGGCGAGGGTGCAGACGGTTGATGTCATTAAACTGTTAACGATTCGTACGACTGCTTTTCCTGCTGTGAAATTAGATTCAAAGTTACAAACACCGATACAAAAAATAACTGAGGTCGTTGAAAATAAATTATCGCGTTTTGAGCATGAAGAACTCACGGTTTCCGCTCGTCCTGAATTAACTTCGGCACGTATTGTGGTTTCAGGTGGGCGCGGTTTAAAAAGTGCGGAAAATTTTAAATTAATTGAGGCGCTTGCGGATCAACTGGGGGCAGCCGTCGGTGCGTCACGCGCGGCAGTTGATGCGGGTTTTGCGCCTAATGATTATCAAGTCGGGCAAACCGGTAAAATAGTCGCGCCGGATTTATATATTGCGGTAGGGATTTCAGGTGCCATTCAACATGTGGCAGGCATGAAAGAAAGTAAAGTGGTGGTCGCCATTAATAGTGATGCAGAAGCCCCTATTTTTCAAATAGCAGATTATATTTTAGTGGGTGATTTATTTAAGCTTTTACCGGAAATGACGCAAGAGCTTGCTATACTATAATTATAAGAAGTAAGAGGGGAGTGAGATGGCATACGATGAGTATTATCGAAAACCAAAGCCTTTTGATCCTGATGCCGAAGATGATGGCTCATCGGGGGAGCAAGGCAGTGGTATTGAATTCCATGACTTTATTGGCTTGGGCGGAGAGTCGCGTGAAAAATTACCTCCTGAGGTGCAGGCGCGCAAGTTAAATGAGCATGAAGCCGCCAATAAAGACCATGTGGAAAAAGAAGCGGAAAAACTTAAAAATTACGAAGATTTAAAGAATGGTAAACGCTCTATATCAGAACATAGACAAGAACAAATGGCAAACAGAGAAGGGAATGTTTTGCCGCATCCTGCATTTGAAAATGATCCGCGTATGGCAGGTATTGATAGTAAAACGAGTCCTTTGCCGAGTGAAAATAATAACGAAGCGAATGAGAAAGATCAGAATGAATTAAAATTGCAATATCAATTGCAAAATCAACCTAAATATCAACCTGGAAATACTTATCAACCACCTAGGCTGACGAAATAAACTATGCAAACACTAGCAAATGCAATTATAGCGCAAGACATCAATGCCGTACGTGGGTATTTACGTTATGGCGGATTAGTGAATCAATTAGATGAATATGGTTTTACGCCTTTAATAGAAGGTGTGATTGCAGAGAATGTATCGATTGTACAGCTCTTATTAGAAAATAACGCGAATCCTAATCAGCAAGATACGACAGGCGGAACGCCACTTTACTGGGCCGTAGAAAAAAATAATATCGAATTAACTGAACTATTACTTGCTCATCACGCGAATCCCAATGCTTGCAATTTTGCAGGCCAGCCGGTTCTTTCTATTCCCACTTTGCGTCGTCAAAGAAATATGCGAAAAATATTAGTGGACGCAGGCGCAGATGAAGTTTTCGCACAAGATTATATTCATACTAAATTATTAGGCCACTTATTTGAATTAGTCGGTTTTGCATCGATTATTGATCCGCAAAATAAATATGTGGATGTGGATTTTGAAGGATTTTTCTTGGAAGTAACCTTAGGATTGGTGGCCGATGCATTGATGCAATTTCAAAACCACTTTGCGGCGCGTCAATTCCGTCGCTATGAAAATATCGCCAATTTTATTGTGAATGTGTTGCAACGTGGATTGATGCTCATTCAATATCAAAAATATTATGCCACGATTGATCAATATGCCGCTGAAATTGATCCTTTAGTTTCGCAGAGTCCAGTGCTAATTCCTGTGGGTTATGAAGGGCATGCGATTACGTTTATTAGTTATGAAGACATTTGGATTAAATGCGATCGGCGTGAAGACAGTCGATTATATGATAATGTGATGTTTTACCGCGTCAAAAATAGAAAGGCATTAACCAGAGCTTTCTTTAAGCATTTAATTTATGTGAAACAATCGAGTGAATTTATTAATCATGAATTGGATCAGTTATTAGATTTAGAACCTTTAACAGAATTAAAAGTAGAGGCGCAAATCAGTGGTAATTGTTCATGGGCGAATGTGGAAGCCGTGATTCCGGCTCTATTTTATTTAGTTTTTCGTCATTCCAGCGAGGCGAGTGCAGAAGATAGCAGCTATAAATCGCTCGCTTTAAATTATTTTCATCGTTGGCGTGAGTGGAATAAAGAGCGTGCTTTACAATATTGTATTCGTCGTTTTCAAGAGAGCGATCCCTTGCGTAAAGCATGTCAGGCAGAAATATTAGCGGCCATTTTATTTCAGCGCTTAAAGCCAGAAAATAGAAGTGATCAGGATGATATCGAATTAATACTGTCTCTATTGATTGGCTCACCGTATGAATATATTTTGAGAAATTATGTAAAAGTATTTTATTTTGAAAAACAGAGGGAAGACGGGAAAGCTTTTTTTAATTTATTAAAAAATCATGGGGTTAGATTTAATTAATATTACCTTAATATTCTTCTGCTAAGCTCCTCTATCATTATAAAAAATAGAAATAAAATATGATAGTGTCATTTCTTTACCGCGCAAATAAGCTTATTTTAAATACACTCACTTGGTGTATGCCTTTTATCGCGGGGTATAGTACGTTTACGGGCCTAGAACAATTGATAGCCACACAAATTGCTAACCCTTCTGAAAATGAAAATTACACGCTGGAAATAACGTTGAAGTATGCCTTAAGTAGCCTCTCTGCGCTGCTGGTTACAGGGACTTATTTGTATGCGTTGAAACAAAATAGGCGAACGAATATTTATACCATGGCTGATTGTATTTCAGAATTAAAAAACGAAATCAGTCTATTAGATAAACATCTAGAAGGCCTAAATAGGCAGCTACAGAAATATGCTAACCTGCAAAGTATTTTTAATAACGATTTATATTTCCAACATACTCAACATAATATTGCATTTTTTAAAAATGAGATTAAGTCACTTTCTAAGCTAGAACTCAATCTTGAAAAAAGAAAAAAATTCCATTCAATTAATTTAATGTTGTCATTAATAGAAGGATTCAATAAATCCAATTTAGTGTGCTTAACATTCAAATTAACCAATATGATTCTGAATGACGAGACATTAAGACAGCATGAAAAACATGCTTTATATACACTGATCTTTACGCCACTATTAACGCTTTTGTTTGGGAGTTACTATTTTTATGCTAGAAATAATCTCGCAAATCACTTAGATCGGATCTCGGAAATTGACCTATTGGTCAGTAACGTTCACAGAGATGCTTCCGAATTGCGTCTGTTTATTAATGACTTTGGGCAGGAACTCTCTCAATTTCAACGTTCTCCTTTGATGATGGATGATCATTTGTTTACGTTAATGAGTAATCTTCATTTTCCTATGGGAAATACGTCACTATCGTTAAAACAAGCGATTAATAAATATTGTAGTAAGCAAGATGAAAAAAACTTCGAGCGTATGTCATCTAATTTAACGGAATTAGCACTCAATCATCTCATGAACTCTCCCCTTGATCCGGATGATATAGCAGGGCAGGTACCCAGCGATCGCTTAATTTTTCATAATTTCTCAAGCACGATTAATAATGATTTTTCTGATTTGCTTATTCCTGAGTTGCCCTCTCAATCGTTTACACATCGTGCAATGAAAAAATGTGCTTTTATTTCTTTTAATGCGGCCTATGTATTAATGCAACTCATTATCAATACTTATGGGTTTTATTTTTTTATTCATGATAGCCTATCTTCAGTGGAAATAAATCCTATTATGATTGCGTTGTTATGTGGGACGCTTGCAACGATTTTTTATGGGTGGTTGCAATATGATTTTAATAAAATTCAAACTCGTTTTTCGCCATCATTTAATAAGTTAGAAGAGACGATGTCTTTACTTTCTAAGCAAGACGAATTATTAGAAAGGCAAATGGTGGATTTAGGCGGTAAAATTAAGAGGAGAAAGAAGGAAATAACCGTGGCTGCGGTTTCTCTATTTAAACAGGATACTTTTCCTAAACAAACTGTATCCACCAATGAAAGGCAAAGATTATTGCCATTAATTAATAACAGTCGATGATTATTTTATCTTGAATCCATTCAGGTAATTTCTTTTCTAAATTAAACGTGTTATCTAAAAGGCAAGCGGTATTTAAACTTTCTGACACCGATTTTCCTTCAGAGAGCATATCTAAAAAAGTAAATTCAGCATGCGTTAAAGGTATTAAAGAGAGGTCTGTTTGGCTGCGAATAATTAATAAATTAGCGCCACCGGCGTCGACATCTAATGTTTGGGCCGCATCTTTTTTGCATAAATCGACAATGCGAAGAATGGGATAATAAAATCGACGTAATTGACTGGCAGGATTCACACTAAAATGTAATTGATCATAGTTGTCTGGCGAAATATCCGCTAATTTCTTCCTATCAAAATCAGGATGATCGGGCGCAGAGTAAAGCGTGTGGCAAATCCATTCAAATTGCGCGACTTCAACTAAATAAATGAGATCATGCAACGGCTCAAATTCAGCTAAAAAGTCGCTAAAATAAGCGCCATATTCATGCAGATCACCGCTGCGTGAGGGATAGCGTTTAATATATTCTTGTGCCGTCAAACGAAAAAAATCTTGCCCCACTAATTTGACAATGAGGGGATAAATTTCTTGAAGCGTTTCAATTAAAGTGCTTTGAATATTATTTCGATAAATATTTAAATTATTTTTAGGCTGTACAGCAAGCGTCGTCGACGTTTGTTCATTAAAAAGGGCTTCTATAAATTCAAGCTGTAAGTTTTGAAGTGACATAGGATTCTCTTAATGTTTGTTCCGCGCGGTAGGCTTCAAGACATAATGTTTCCAATGAAGGTAAGTCTTTATCCCATTCAACAATAGTTGCTTTTGCACCCAATTGTTTGATGGCTTCTCGGTATAAATTCCACACTGCGGGAACCACTGAACGATTATGACTATCAATTAAAACTTCTTTATGATCAATGGTTGTGCTTGTAAAACCGGCTAAATGAATTTCTTGAACGAGTTTAGAAGGAATGCCTTTTAAATATTGTTGTGGATCAAAGCCTAAATTAGTGGCACTGATATAGATGTTATTAATGTCTAATAAGATGCCGCAGCCAGCGCGTTTTGCAACTTCACATAAGAATTCGGATTCGGGAATAGTCGAATGCTCGAACTTAACGTAATGGGAAATATTTTCTATTAAGATTTGGCGTTTTAAAAAATCTTGTACTTGTTGTATGCGCGAAACCACATGCATCAGGGTTTCTTCAGTATAGGGAAGGGGTAACAAATCATGTAAATAATGCCCATCAACGGAAGACCAAGATAAGTGATCAGAGACCAAACAAGGATCGACACGTTGAATTAAATCTTGAAGCTTTTTTAAGTAAGGCCAATTCAATTCATCAGATGAACCTATGGATAAACCGACGCCATGTAAGCTGATAGGATAATGATGGCGGATTTTTTCTAAGACGGCGAGGGGCTTTCCGCCTTCACCAAAATAATTTTCACTATGAACCTCGACCCAGGCGACGCTAGGATACTGTTCTAGAAATTCGGTGTAATGAGGGGCTCTTAAGCCAATACCGGTTAATTTTAGTAATGATTTCACACACGATCCTCCTGATCAGGTCAATTTTGGCCTAAATTTTCTAAAAAAGATAGACCTGTTGACAGAATGCCTAAAAGTAAAAGAACATAACGTAGGATGTTTCAAGTAGGATGCTTCAAGAAAATAACTCGGATTTGTTTTTCAGACGGAACTGCTCCTGCGATCTTCTGGCACATCCCTGTGCCAGAAGGTCTGCAAAACAAATCCGAGTTATTTTCTTGAAGCGCTATTTAATATAAGGATCATTATGGAATCTATTTTAGTGAGAAAAATTCCGCATGCGGCGGTGGTCACCTTGAGTCGAAAAAATCAAGGTAATTCTATTAATGAGGCTTTATTATCGGAATTAAATGATGTCCTTGATGATTACGAAAATGATATTGAATGCAAGGCCATTATTTTAGAAAGTAACAGTAATGTGTTTTGTGCGGGAATGGATTTTAAAGGGGTCTTTTCAGGGAAAAGTTTGCCATTGCATTGGATTAAACAATATAAAGAGACGCTGAAACGGTTTACTGAAATTCCTAAAGTCATGATTGCGAAAGTGGAAGGCAAAGTCATTGCGGGTGGTGCAGGGTTAGTGGCGGCTTGTGATTTAGTCTATGCTAATGAGTACGCTTCTTTTAGCTTACCGGAATGTTTATGGGGATTGCTGCCCGCGAATGTGTTGCCTTATTTGATTCGCCGTGTGGGATTTCAAAGCGCTTATTTTATGACAATTACGACGCAAGTGATTAATGCGACAGAGGCAAAAGGCATGCGTTTGATCGATGTGTTATGTCATGAACCGGATGTGGAAATTCAAACTTGTTTGGAAAAATTAGCTTTAATTGACCAACGTACTTTTTCAGAAATGAAAACGTATTTCAAAAAACTATGGTTGATTAATGAAAAAACGGAAGAATTAGCCGTGAATACGTTAGATCAGCTCATTCAAACGCCTTTATTTCAAGCGAATGCAAAGAACTTTTTAGAGCATAAAAAATTACCTTGGGAGAAAGGTAAGTAGAAATATCTTAAGTTTTTTAGATGCTTACTTTTTCAACCCAGGCGGCATAAGTTTTCATAAAATCACTTAAAAATTTCTTGGAATCTTCTTTGGCGATGTTGGAATCTGCATCAAATAATTTATCCACAAAACTAATATACGCTTCGGGTTGTTGCATACAGGGCATATTTAAAAACACAAAAGATTGTCGTAAATGTTGATTTGCACCAAAGCCACCAATGGCGCCCGGCGAAGAGCTGATAATTGCTGCGGGCTTGCCACTCCAAATACTTTTACCATAAGGCCTTGAGCCCACATCAATGGCATTTTTAAGCGGGGCAGGAACAGAGCGATTATATTCGGGAGTAACAAATAAGACCGCATCAAAATTTTTCATCTGATCTCGAAAAGCAGTCCATTCTTTATGTGGCTCGCCTTGATCATCCGGGTCTTGGTTGTAAAGGGGAAGTTGGCCGATTTCTACAATTTCCATGTTCAAAGAAGTGGGCGCGAGTTTCATGAGGGCAAGTGCTAATTTGCGATTCCAAGATTCCTTTCTAAGACTCCCAACAATGACGCCAACTTTTTTAGCCATGACTTTTCCTTAGTGATTTTCTTGATTTGTTCAGCATACTAGCATACTAGGGGATGAGAATATCCTCTTGTTTTTTAGAATGCAAGTCTAGGTTATACTATTACTTTGTGTGAAAAGTTAAAAGGAAAAAGCTTGAATATGACCCTATTTTTTTTCGGCTGCTTATTCAGCATTATTGGGTTCGGTTATTTTTCTTATGGCAGAAAAAATAATGGGTATTTTTTTATTTCTGGCATCATTTTATTTATCTTTCCTTATTTTGTGAGTAGTTTAGCGTGGTTAATTGGCTTGGGAATTTTTTTTGTTATTCTTCCTTTTTTACTGGGAAAATTAATGCCGCTGTAAAAGAGTTTGATTTTATCTGTGTTCTGTCTAATAGGTATGCATATTGGGTTTGTTATGATCGCGTTTATCTTGGCAAAAGGATGTTTTTGAGAGTTATTTTTTTAAAGAGCTATTTTTATTTTAAGAAAAATGAAACGTTTCATTAAAAGCGGCACGAGCAATAATTAATCGCATAATCTCATTCGTGCCTTCTAAAATTTGATGTACACGCAAATCTCTCACAAATCTTTCGATGGGATATTCACGGATATAACCATAACCGCCATAAAGTTGCAGGGCATCATTGCAAATATTAAAACACAAGTCAGTGGCTATTCTTTTGGCCATAGCACAATGCATGATGGCATCAGGATGTTTATTATCTAATGAACTGGCGGCGCGATAAGTCATGAGTTTGGCAGCATCAAAATCGGTAAGCATATCCGCATAGCGAAATTGTAAGGCTTCAAATTCGGAGAGTTTTTGTTTGAATTGAGTACGTTCTTGCATATATTGACGTGATAGTTTTAAGCAACTTTTTGCACCACCTAATGAACATGCCGCAATGTTGATGCGTCCGCCATTCAATGCTGAGAGGGCCATTTTAAAGCCTTCACCCTCGGCGCCGATTAAATTTTTGATAGGCACTTTGCACTGATCGAAAAAAACCATGGTCGTGGGTTGACTATGCCAGCCCATTTTTTTTTCTAATTTACCAAAATGAATACCGGGCGTATCCTTTTCGACGAGTAGACAACTGATTCCTGAAGTACTGTTATCACCAGTACGCACCATGCAAAGATAAATATCACTGACTGAGCCGCCTGAAATAAAAGCTTTCGCCCCATTTAAAATATAATAATCGCCCTGTTTAATGGCGGTTGTTTTTAATGCCCCGGCATCAGAACCGGCAGAAGGTTCAGTAAGACAATAGCTACTAAAATAGTCCATGGAAATTAATGAAGGTAGCCAACGATGACGTTGTTCATCATTGCCATAAGTGTCGATCATCCATGCCACCATGTTATGAATAGAAAGATACGCGGCAGTAGAGGGACAAGCGGTCGCTAATGCTTCAAAAATAATGGCGCTTTCTAAACGCGACAATTCACTGCCACCAATATCATTTTTTATGTATATGCCGCCCATACCGAGACTGGCTGCTTTTTGTAAAGTTTCTTTAGGAAAAATATAATGCTCATCCCATTCTGCTGCAAAGGGAGCCATTTCATTTTCTGCAAACGTTTCTGCCATTTCTTGAATAGCTAATTGATCCGCTGATAAAGTAAAGTCCATCTTTTTTTCCTAGCTATATTTAATGAGGAATATTTTCTAAATGAAATAAATCAGTTATTTTTTCACGTGCACGAATAAGATAAGTTTGATCATTATCGACTAAAACTTCGCAGGGCCTCGCACGTGAATTATAGTTTGAGCTCATACTAAATCCGTAAGCACCCGCGCAATCAATGGCAAGCAAATCGCCAGTTTGTACAATGAGCTCGCGATCTTTACCTAAGAAATCAGCCGATTCACAGACGGGCCCAGCAATGTCATATAATTTTGCCACGCCTTTATGTTTTTTGACAGGCAAAATAGATTGCCACGCATTGTAAAGTGCCGGTCTCAACAAATCATTCATGCCGGCATCGACAATAATAAAGTTTTTTTGTGCCGTGTGTTTTAGATATTCAATTTTAGTTAATAAAATTCCTGCATTTCCCACCATCGCGCGCCCGGGCTCAATAATAATTTCAATGGGATAACCCGCGCATTTTTGCTGTAATAATTCAGCATAAGCTTTAACTGGCGGTGGTTGTTCGTGACGGTAAGTAATGCCTAAACCACCACCGATATTTAAGTGTTTTAATAGGATGTGTTGCGATTTCAGCGTGTTATATAAATTTAATAAGTGATCAATCGCTAATGAAAAAGGCTCTAATTCTATGATTTGTGAACCAATATGACAGGCAAGTCCAATTAAATTTAAATGAGAAAAATTTTTAATTTGTTGACAGAGTGCGATGACATTATTGGTATCAATACCAAATTTGTTTTCTTTTAATCCTGTAGAAATATGCGCATGGGTTTTAGGATTGATATTGGGATTAATACGTAATGAGATATTAATATTTTTATTTTGTGCCAGGGCACATGCTTGTAAACGTTCTAATTCTGGCTCTGATTCCACGTTAAAACAATAAATGTTGGACTGAATGGCAGCTTCAATCTCAAGTTGTGTCTTGCCTACGCCAGAAAAAATAATTTTTTGAGGATCGCCACCGGCAGCGAGGACACGCTTTAATTCACCTAAAGAGACAATATCAAAACCCGCGTTTTGTTCCGCTAATAAGTTTAAAATAGCTAAATTTGAATTGGCCTTCACTGCGTAACAAATACGATGGGGCAGTGTATGAAAGGCGTCTGAAAATAAATGCCAATTTTTTAAAAGCTGTTGCTTAGAATAAACGTAGCAAGGCGTACCGTAATGTGCGCTAATACTTTCTAAACTCACTTTTTCAATAAACAGTTCATCATCAGAATAATGTAAACAGGTCATCGTTATTACCATGAAATATGATGGGTGACCATCCTATCTAATTTCATTTAAAAACGCACGTTAATCTGTTGCTAAATCGCAATGAGCTTTCAACCATTCATTGTAATCCGCAATATGCCCTAAAGAAGCATTTAAAAAGCGTTGAGCCGACAGAGAGAGCTTATGCGTCACCTCATTGGTGAAGCGTGCTTGCGTACAAATAATTTCATTGGGAGATTTGGCATGGTGTATCTTTTTAAGATGGTCGATACTGGTGGAAAAAATATCGTTTAAAATAGAAAGATTTTGTTCAATATAACGATGTTGAAGTGCTGACATTTGTTCATGTTGATGTGTGGGAAGCTGCTCGATTAATGCGGTAAATGTTTTCCAGTTTTCTTGAAATTCTTGGTAAGGCATGACAAACCTCCTTGGTATTATTTTGTGATGCGAATAAGTAGTATAACTGAATTTTGGGGCGAATGGTGGCAGGCGGTTAGGGGAAATGATAATGCCGATAAGAAATTCGTTGGACGGGGCATGACGTTGCCAGGGTTCCCATATAGTCCGCGGCCACGGAAAGAGGATATAACGTAACCGAATTTTCTTTATATTTTATTGTTTCTATTATACTTTTTTCTGAAACGTGGAACTGATTGAGGGGAAGATGTAAGCCAGTTCCTAAATTTTTAATAAAGGCTTCTTTACGTGTCCATAATCGGTAAAATGCTAAGGTTTTCTTGGCTATAGAAAGTGTTTG
>Ga0206868_10298_pt1 | contig 11187 bp, 11 predicted proteins | sample Alteio_BWOrgCont_38_FD_152901 | JGI IMG/M metagenome (GOLD analysis project Ga0206868, IMG submission 152901) | Enriched cells from forest soil in Barre Woods Harvard Forest LTER site, Petersham, Massachusetts, United States -... | ecosystem: Environmental > Terrestrial > Soil > Temperate forest >... | reverse complement strand
TTTCAAGAAGGTTTACTCTTTTTATTCAACGTCGGATATTTTGCAAATTATTGATCCTCAAGGAATGTATAAGACTGATACCAATCAAAAACGGCATTTTGAACTTTCTAAGCGAGAGTTTCCTGTGTCTGATAACTTACGGCAAGCGCAATTGAGAATTAACGGTTTTGGTATTATGCATATAGGTTTTACGTTAGAAAGATTCATTGAGCTGCTTCCTGATATTGTTAGTCATACAGAACAATGGGAAAGGGAAGAAAAGTCCATTGAAGGGCAAGAGCGTATTCTATATATTACTTTACCGGAAAAAAAGTCTTGTTTGTTTGCCTTACCTGTTGATCCAGATGTGGTTTGTTCTGTTTTTTCTAAATTAAAACGAACAAGCAACGGAAATGTGTAAATTTTATGTATCTAATGAATTTTCCAGCTTATTTTTGATATTACTAACCATCTGGATAATGTTTGGCATATGTTCATTGGTGTCATGTATTGCGGTATGCTTTATTTCTGCGCTTATGCAATCAATAATGTTGAGCAGGTATTCAATGTCGGTGAAAGTGTAAGAGTTGCCATGTTTGAGCATCATATCAAGATCGTTTTGCAGGTAGGTTAACTTTGCCACAACAGTATCAATGATCAATTCAGACCCTGGATTTTCTGCTTTGTATTCATGAATTAATTCTATGGCGTTTCTCGCTTTCATGCAGGATGTAAGTACTTTTTTAAAAGGGGTTGTTGGAAAGAGGGGGTCAAATATATGTATTGTTGATATATGATCTGCTTGTAGTGGTGCAAAGGCCAGAATTAAGTACATTACCCCAGCTCCATAATTTTTGACAAACAGCTTCATTTAGTTATTCCTCTCATTTTTTTTACCCCATTCTTACGAACGGGGACCCCGGTTTTTAGGATAAAAAGTGGGGATTACAAACGGGGACCCCATTTTTTTTGTGTCACAACTAGAGGGTGCAATAATATTGCCTCTTCATATATAGTTTCCCAAAAATATATTCTAATTGTCAATATTGCTTGTGCGAGGCGTGGTTTTTATGCGTTGTTTAGCAATTCTTGATTGATTTAATGGATTTGACCCAAACCTTTTGTAATAATTGCTTGATGTGTTGTAACAAGGCTGCGTTTGGTTAGTTTTTTGACATTCTTGTCCGTCTATGCCTATGATGGATCAAAATGTGAAATGTAGTTACGCACAAGTAAAAGAAGGAGTATATTTTGAAGCAGCAAACGAATTTTATACTATCATGCATGAGTAAACTTCTATGTATGACAGTTCTTCTTTCCCATCAATCATATCAAGCATCCTCGTTGCCTCAAGGTGGCCAAAATTTGTGGCATGTGACTGCCCAAATTGGTACAAATGTTGATGTGTTGTTAGGGTGTTGTATGAGTACAGGTACAAGCATTTTAGGATTGCAAAGTGATCTTGATGCATGTTGCGCGACGATAAACGCTAACATCAGCACATTATCGACTAACGTAGCAACTGATTTTAACGGCACATTCACGGCAATTGCCGCAATTCCGGCAACAAACTTTATGGGAACATATACTGCGATAGCAGGGTTGCAGTCTGATCTTGATGCGTGTTGCACGACAATAATCACTGATATCAACACATTGTCGACCAACGTAACAAATGGTTTTAACGGAACGAATGCGGCGATAGCAACATCGGAGACTGCAATCAACAATAATACCAACACAAATATCAATACATTGTCGACTAACATAACAACTGATTTTAAAGGGACATTCACTGCGATTGCAGCACTTTCAACCCTTATTACTACTGATTTTAATGGTACATTTACAGCCATTGCGGCAATAAATTGTTCTGGCGGAGGTGGCTCATGTGATTTATCCGGAACGTACACAGCGATTGCTGCACTTTCAGCATTAACTACACAAGATTTTAATAATACTATGACTGTGCTTACGGCTCAAGGGCTGTGCATGCCTATCACGGTTACGGGAGCGACTACTATATCAAGATCGGGATATTATTGTGTAGCTAATAATATTACCGGTTTAATTACCATTTTGGGCAGCAGTGTTGTATTGGATTTAAATAATCACATAGTAAGCAATATTGCGGTTGGATCTGTGGCAGTGCAGCCAGAAGGGGTTATTATAAAAAATGGGTATGTTGAGCCTTCAAGTGGTATAGGTATCAATATTCCTAATGGAGCTAGTGCTTTGCAAATATTAGATGTTGCCATATTGATGTCTGGTAGTACAACTATAGGAGTTAATGTGGTGCTTGTTACTACGGGATTCATTATAAATAATGTTAATGTTTTAGGACTGAATGATCCAGGTACTGGTACAGGATTTTTTATAAATCACTCTCGAGGGGAAATATTAAATTCAACATGTCAAGGATGCAGCATTGGTTTTCAAACTGATTTTGGATGCTCTAGTCTTACTTTGAATTCATGTCAAGCAACCCTCTGTGATACTAATGGCTTTACAATTGCTGGTACTGACATAATAGTTGAAAATTGTATATCCAGTCGTAATTCTAATAATGGTTTTTCGGTAGAATCTATAGTAGCGAATGATATTGTCTTTAAAAATTGTATTGCTACTGGAAACGTATTATCAGGTTTTTTGGTTAATCTTGATGATGCCTTTTGTTCATTTTTTGATTGTTTTGGTTTGCATAACATGACTAGTGGCTTTGATGTATCTATAGCGATAGAAGCAGGTCTTATTAAAAACTGTGTAGCACAGTACAACGGTGATTGTGGATTTAATGATAATAGTTCAAGTCTCTATCAATACGTTGCTAACAGCGCTGAGCATAATGGGACTTCTCCGGCAGATGGAATAACAGATACAAATTATTGTTTATCAGGAGTGGGGACAGCAATTACGCCTCCTGGACCACAGCCTTATTATCAATTTCCTCCAAATATTACCGGCACAGGTTTTGCGCCGACATATTGGAATAATATTACGTTGCAATAATATATATCTATAATTTTACTGTTCTGTGTTAAAAGTTCTAGGTTGTTGGGCTAAGCCGTTCTGATTACGTTGAGGTTGGCTTCTTCTTGCATTTATTAATTCTTCAGTAAGTTGGTAAAGTTTTACATTAATAGAGTCCCACTTGGAGATGCACTCTTTTTTGTCGCCGTTCCACCAGTTCTCATTTACTTGATCTAGCAGAAGCTTGGTTGTTCCGATATTATCATCTAATTGAGCAGAAATTTGTTGATTGTTATTTCCTAATGCATTTTTTTGATCTCCGAGATAGTATAATCTTTGTGTTAATTCTTCATATGTATTAAATAAAAGGAGATTTGTTCTTCGAAGCTCTTCTTTTTCTTTCAGAGTTTGATCGATTTCATATTGAATATATTGTGGTGATCGTATTGAAGAGGAAAATAATGGTGCGCTAGCCCAAAAAATATACCCAAAACATAGCATAAGCATTAATTTTATATGTTTCATGTGGTGCATTCCTTTTTATTTAATCTCAAAGTCTTTGTATTTACCATAAGTGTGGCATAAAAATGAATATTATTTCAATATTTAAATGACAAATTAATGCAGGTACGATTTTGTTTTTGAGTTTTAACGACAAAAAAAGAGGCTTTTCGTTATTGAAAAAGCCTCTTTTTTCTAAAAATTAATAATTAACATCTAAAAAGGGAGATCGTCTTGGAAAGGAGGTTCATCCTTAAAGTCGATTTCACCAGTTGCAGATTCTTCAGAGCGTGCAGGTTTAGCCACAGGAGCTTTTACTGCACCAGCTGGTTTTGCTCGTTTTTTAATTTCTTGGATCTGATTGTTCAATTCGCGTTCGATGTTTGCATCAAGAGTTGAAGTTGAGTTGTCTGATTCTGCTGCGGCATCCATTGAAGCAGAACTTTCAGCGCCAGAAGCCAAGAATACAACGCGATCAGCAACAATAGAATGTTTGCTTCTTTTTTGACCAGTTGCTTGATCATCCCAGGTGTCAAGTTTCAAGCGACCTTCTATAAGAACAGCTCTTCCTTTTGCTAAATATTGGCGGCAACTTTCTGCTTGTGCGCCCCAAACATCGATATCGATGTAACAAACTTCTTGTACATCTGAGCCTGTTTGTCTATTTTTGAATTGACGGTTGCTCGCAAGGCCTAAGCGACATACTGCCTGACCTGAAGTAAGTTGTTTATATTCTGGATCTCTGGTTAGATTTCCTACCATTACCACGCGGTTATAACTTGCCATGTTTTTGTCCTTTCAGGCGTCAGAAAAATCTTTAAAATTCATTATTCTATATTGACGAATACAGGAAAAAAGTAAACAACGAATTTTGTTTACGATCAAATTTTTTAAAAAATAATGTTTTTTGTTTGTTCAAGTTTCATTTAATTTCAAAATCTTTTTTGCGTTTGCCACGCGGGCCCAAAGTGAGGTTAGCGAAAACCTCCTTTGGAATCCTGTTCGCCGGGGAGATCCCCGGACCCCTTACGGCCTCAAACATTTTTCAGATCTCAACTTGCAAGCAAGTTTCGACTTCAACAACTTGGCCTATTTTTTAATGGCGTAAGTTTTATTTAAATCCTATTTCCGGAGTGCTTGTAGGAAAGCGTAAATTATTTTGCACGCATACACGCGCCTTCGACATGCTCATTGGGCTTCACATTCGTTCATCCCCATCGCCTCACTCGGCTTAATGGTATTTTAAAAACATTATTCTCATGTGAGTTTGAGCTAAAATTGTTATCAAAAAACTTGTCTAATCGTTCGTCGTGAGGGGAGCAGCTATGCTGCGTACTTGAACGATCAGTCCGAATAAATTTCAACTAAAGGTTTTGCACATACTTCATATAACCTCTAATTGTATCATGAAACTCTGTCATTTCTTTTTCATCAACCTTATTATTAAAAGCCGTCATTTTTTTATGACACTCGTTACTTTTATCAAGACACTCTTGCAACTCACGTTTATTCGCTGTAGCAAAAAAACTTTTGCGGTCATCTTCAAGTATTTCTCTGCTTTTGGTGAGCAGCATGCGTTGTAATTTGCTTATATCGTTAATGATGTCAATCAACTCCGGTTTTTTCTCAGCAGCAGAAAGTTGGAGTGCACATATATTTTCAATCATGTTTGAACATGCATCAAGCAGATCGCCACATGTATCACAGCAGTTTGTTTTTAGTGTGGCAACTGAAGGAGTTTTCTTTTTTTTGACGACAAATTGTTCACCACATATTTGCAGAGAAAAAAAAGCGAGTAGAACAAACAATATTTTTTGCATAAATATTTACTCCAGAGTTCTTGGAAGAGGTTTGCCGCCATTGGTTTGAAGTGCAAGACGAATACGTCTTTGTAGTTCAGATTCAGAAAGATTTGAATTAGGGTTTGATTCCGTTTGCTGCTGTGGGTTCAAAGCCAACAACTCTTCTCTAGAATATGCTCTCATTTGGGGCTGTGGTTGAAATGATTCATTCGTTCTGGGAATTTGGATTCCGCGCCTAATGCTGGCATGAAATCTCTCTACAATGTGGCCAAATGGGTCAGGTTGAGAATGAGCTGGAGCCTGATGCAAGTTTGCGTTTAATGTTTCTGTTGCGTTTTTCACTTTTTGTGCAAAATCAGCAATCTGTAGCTGTGTTGCATGAGGATTGTTTTCTTTAAACTGAGCGATGCGTGCGCCGGCCAGTGTTGCTAAAAGTTGTTTTTTATGTGGAGGATTATCAATGTGAGGCGACATGGTTGTCATTATTGGATTGACTGCAAAGTAGTTATCAATATTTCGCTGGTCCTCATTGTGAGATGATGCATGTAAAGAACTAGCTAATGAAAATATGCAGAAGAAAAATGTTTTTTTTATCATGTTTTTACTCACTGTCTTTATTGGCTTCATCGATGATTTCTTGAAGTTTCGGATTTGAAGATGATGGGGTATAGTTTGTGTTGGAGAAGTTGCTTAACATGTTTAGCATACCTATTTGAGCAAGTGACTTACTTTCTTCATCATTTAAATTAGAGTGTTCTTTTTTTAAAATGTCGGTTAGTTCTTGTGTTACTGTGGTGAAAAATACCTGAGGATTTTTACTAAGATTTTTCTGAACTTCAAGGAGAGCTTTACTTTCATCTGAAAGTGAAGACATGCGGTATTCATCCATCTTTTTCCGATAGTTAGGATTAGGTGTTCCATCAATAGAATATTGGAGCTCACCATCTATTTGGAACATCATCATGTGCGGCGTTCCATCATCTGTTTGATTAGGTAGAACTTTTCCTTGTGAATCCACAAACACAAGTGAAGGCGCTTGGCTTGCTTGCAGTTGCGCTGCGCATATCAAAGCGATTAATGAAAATATTTTTTTATTCATGTTTACTCCTGTGATTTTAAAAGTTTATTCATTAGTTCGAGGTAATGTGGTTCCACCGGCTGCTCTAATTGCTTTAAGTTGTTGTTGATATGCTGATCTTATCTTAGTTTCAAACGTATGGCTATAACCTGAACCGCGTTTTATAATCTGTTCTATTCTCTCTAACGGTAAATCCATATATTTATTTATTTCATCTATGTTTGCATGTATTTCTTGAAAAGATATGTTTGGATTGTTCGTTTTAAGCTGCTCTACATGATAAGCAAATATTTTTCCTCGTAAAATATGCGACAGGTTTGTTTTTAGTTGTGTTTGTTTTTTGCTTTCACTTGCATGAATAAAATTAACACTGAAAAATATAAGTGAAAAAATAATTATTTTCATACGTATTTTCTCCTGTTACTAAAAATTTTACTGTTTCAATTGCCGAACACCAATGATAACATATTGTGCTAGCGAACTAAACACTAAAATTATAACAATACCAAGCATGCAATAGTAAGTTTTTACTGGAACCCACTGAAAAAAATAGCAGGCAAATAACCAAATGATGAATCCCATTTGCACAACAGTAGTCGTTTTGCCAAGTAAAGTTGGTCTCATTTCGATGTGACCTTTAAGATAATAAAGTATAATGGCACCACCGATAAGAATTGATTCTTTGCACAGTACGAGCACAACAAACCATAAAGGAATACTAAATAGTGGTGATTTCACAAATGCAATAGTTGCAAAACAACTAAGAACCAATAGTTTATCAGCAATGGGATCCAGGCATGCGCCTAAAAATGTTTTTTCATTAAGCCAACGAGCCAGATTGCCATCAAGTACATCAGTAATTGCTGCGATACAGAATAATACAAAAGCGGTGCCCCACCATGATGCAACCATTGCACCAACGATAAAAGGTGTTAACCCCATGCGCACTAAGGTTAATAGTGTTGATAAGGTCATTTTTTTTTTCGTGATCAGGAAGTTTTTTTAAAAATGAAAATGAAAACTTTAATTTTGTCATGCACTTATCCCCAATTTTTGGAATAAATTAGGGGCCCCGTTCGATTATATTTGGATTATTTTATAATGCCACTGCCAAGACAATACTCGTGATCATAAAAAACTGCAAATTGTCCTGCGGCTAATCCTTGATCATCGGAGGCGAGTGTAACTGTTGCGGTGCCGTTTGGATGCAACAGAAGCATGCAATCATGCATGTTTTTACCGTGACGAATTTTAACTTTTAAGTGAGCTTTTTCCGGAGCGATCCCCGAAAGCCAATTACACTGTTCGACAGCAAATGTGTTGCGAATTTTATCAGGAGAATAATAAGAGCGAGAAAAATAAACGATATTTTTTTGTGTGTCTTTGGCAACAACGTACCAAGGGCCACCAGATAATCCAGAGCCTTGACGTTGTCCAATCGTGTGAAACCAAAAACCTTTATGTATTCCAAGTTTTGTGCCCGTCTCAAATTCAATCATATCACCAGGTTTTTCGCCTAAATAATGCTTAATGAAATCATTAAATTTAAGCTTGCCTAGAAAGCATATGCCTTGGCTGTCTTTGCGATCTTTGTTAGCAACATCAAATTTTTGCGCAAGCTCTCGTACCTGTGGTTTTGTCAGATGGCCAATGGGAAAAAGAGCGCGAGATAATTGCTTTTGGCTCAAGTGGGATAAAAAGTAGGTTTGATCTTTGATTTCATCTGGCGCCATCTTGAGATAAAATATATCATTTTCCTGTATAACTTGGGCATAATGTCCTGTAGCGACTTTTTCATAGCTAGCATCAAGATAATCAAGAAAAAAGCCGAACTTAATCTGCTTATTGCACAAAATATCCGGATTTGGTGTGCGACCAGCTTTGATTTCTGCAATGGTATAGGTTACTACATAATCCCAGTATTCTTTTTGTGCCGAGAGGATTTCTAAAGGTACGTTTGCTTGCTCACAAATTGCCCGTACGAATGACAAATCTTCTTCCCAGGGACATCCAGTAGATCCCAAATAGGAAAGTTCGTCCTCAAGCCAAATTTTGAGGTAAAAGGCAGTAACATCGTGACCTTGTTCTTTGAGTAAGCGTAAGGCAACGGTGCTATCAACGCCACCAGAAACAAGAACGGCTATCTTTTTTTTCATGTTTTTTCTTGGAAAAAGTGTAAAAAAGAGTACTTAAACAACTGTTTTTAGTATAGCAAACGGTCACTATAATAATAGAATAATTAGTGAAAAAGGTGTCGCGGTCACGCAAAAACAAGCAAAATAAAAAAATAATTGCAATTAGAAAACTTTTGAATATAGAATGAAAGTAATAAAGATAAAAATAACCCTCGAGCCTGGCGTGGATCTTTTCTGTGTCAGGCTCTCTCCCCTCTACGCTCTATCGAGCTTCGAGGGGCAGGCCCCTTTTTTAAAGGTATTTTTACGGCCGCTATTCGCAGCATCGTTAAAAATAATATTTCATTAAAAATCAGATTCTACTAAACTTATACATAATCATTTATATATCTCCCTTAAAGGCGAAATCCAAAAAATCATGAATATTATCGAACAGATCCAACATGCATTTACCAATTTTATAGCCACTACCTATGGTGTGGATGCACACATTGAAAACCAAGGTTTGTTTACGCTGAATGCCGATGAGCAAAAGCAGCAGTTTGGCCATATTAACTCTAATATTGCCATGATATTGGCAAAGCAGTTGAGTAAACCGCCACGTGAAATTGCACAACAAATTATTTCCGGTTTTAGCCATGATATGGTGCAAAAAATAGAAATGGCGGGGCCGGGATTTCTTAATTTTTTCCTCGTAGAGCAGGCCTTTAAAGATTTAGCGCATGATATGTTTTCTGGCCAAGAATCATTTTTTAAGTTGCATACAGATAAACCACGCAAAAAATTTAATCTAGAATTTGTAAGTGCTAATCCTACCGGTCCTCTTCATTTGGGCCATGGCAGGGGTGGTATTATTGGTGATGTGCTCGGGAATGTGCTGAACTTTATTGGGCATAATGCTACGCGCGAATTTTACATTAATGATGCGGGTGCTCAGATTGAGAAGTTGGGCACATCGCTTAAAATTCGTTGCGAACAACAGTTGGGCATGGATGTGCAGATGCCGGAAGAAGCTTATCATGGCGAATATATGATTGATTTGGCAAAGCAGTGTATTGCCGAGCATGGTAAACAAGTTTTAGAAAAACCCGATTCTTTTTTCCAGGATTATGGCAAGGCCCATCTTCTTGAGCGCATAAAAAATACACTCAAAAATTATGGTATTACCTTCGATGTATGGTTTTCGGAAAAAACAATGCATGTAGATGGTTCGATAGAAAATTCAATTGAGCATCTGAATAAAAGAGGGTTTTTATACGAAGCAGATGGTGCTTTGTGGTTTAAATCAACTGAATTTGGCGATGATAAAGATCGTGTGCTCAAAAAATCCGATGGACTAAAAACATACGTTGCCGCTGATATTGCGTACATGAAAAATAAAATTGAACGTGGTGCAGATACATTAATCATTGTTTTAGGCCATGATCATCATAGCTATGAAACACGTTTACAAGGATTGCTCAAGGCACTCAATCTAGGGCAGCAGAAGTTAGACATTATCTTTTATCAGTTGGTGAAAATGCGTGCGAGTGGTGAGTTGGTTAAAATGTCTAAACGCGCAGGCAACGTGGTGACGCTTGATGATGTCATAGAGGTGGTAGGCACTGATGTAGCTCGTTTCTTTTATTTAAATAGAAAAGCTGACGCACAACTTGAATTTGATCTTGATCTTGCGCTAAAAAAAACCGATGAAAATCCAGTTTTTTACGTGCAATATGCCTATGTAAGAACGGGCAGTATTTTGAACAAAACGGCCGAAGTTGATGAACTTGCCAACATTAATGCTGATGATGCACAGTATTTGGGTATTAATGAGCAATTGTTGCTTGCAAAAATTGCATCACTCAAATCATTGCTGGAATCTATTAGCACAAACTATCAAACGCATGTGCTTACTTATTATGTCCTTGAGCTTGCGCAGATGTTTCATGCATATTACGCCAAAAATCGCGTGATCGATGTAGAAAATATTAACCAAAGCCGTGGGCGTCTATTTTTGGTTAAGCTGGTGCGAAATACTATGCAAACCGTGTTAAAGTTGTTGGAAATCAGTCGACCGGAAAAGATGTGAAGAAAGCCAAGGTTTAGTTATTGCATACAAAAAGATCCGGTTAATTGTTAAACCAACCGGATCTTTGTCTACATCTTTATTCAACATTTTCTACCATGACCCAATCTGTTGGATTTTTTCTTATCCAATCAGTTAGAAAATTAAGCACAGAAGTTTTACCATTAGATTCTTCATTTTCTTTTTTTAATTCATTTGGGTCTACATCTTGCAGATCTTCTTCCAGTTCAACTAGTGTTGATACATGGAAGGTTTTTTCTAGGTTAATCTTTGCACCGGAATATACTAACATTTGTACGATATCAAGATCGTCAAGTTTTATTGCATATCCAAGAGCATATGAATCAATATTAGGGTCAGCTTTATAGTTTGACAATAATAACCCAATTGTAGTTTTAATCGAATCTATCTGGTCAAAAATAAGTTTGGCAAAATCTTCAGGTTGCATTTTTTGTCTAACAGAGTTGAGTAAAAATAAAAAATTTTTATAGCGGATCAAGGGAGAGATAAAATTGAGTGTTTTAAAATCTGAAGCCACTAATTCTTTACCAAAAATTTTTGGTGAACTTTGGAGTATGTTGATTAAGAACATCAATTTTAGGAGTGGTGTTTGTTCGCGACCACCATCTGAAGAGGTAGTATTCACGCTTTCAG
>Ga0206868_10252_pt2 | contig 11195 bp, 10 predicted proteins | sample Alteio_BWOrgCont_38_FD_152901 | JGI IMG/M metagenome (GOLD analysis project Ga0206868, IMG submission 152901) | Enriched cells from forest soil in Barre Woods Harvard Forest LTER site, Petersham, Massachusetts, United States -... | ecosystem: Environmental > Terrestrial > Soil > Temperate forest >... | reverse complement strand
TGATCGTGCCGATCTTTCAGATGTTCGCCACCTACGGCCTGCTGTCAATTATTCCCACCTCCATCTTCTTGGCGAGCGCGTGCAGCAGCGGGCCGGCCAGGGCCTGCTTGAAGTTGGTCAAGGTGAAGTGCGGCCACTCGACGCTCCACGATGCCTTGGAGTCGAACGAGGCGGACACGAGCCACAGCATCGGGGCCAAAAACAGAACCCCGAAGGCGAGCAGGAGCAGGCTCGCGACCGAGCGGCGCACCGTGGTGCGCCGGGCCTCTGGATTCGCCGCGGGACGATCGAGCTCGAAGGGCGTGTCGAGGGTCGCCACCACCTCAGCGGTCACCGCTTGGTCCTCACTGCCGATCACGAGGCGCCCCTTGAGGCCACGCGCACGTAGAGCACGCCGAAGATGGATGCGATGATCACCATGACGTTGCCGATGAGCGCCCCATAGGCCAGGTTGTTGAACTGGAAGGCCTGCTGGTAGGAGTACAGGGGCAAGATGTCGGTCGCGTTCCCCGGACCGCCCTGGGTCATTACGTAGATCAACGAGAAGTTCGCCAGCGAGAGCAACGCGACGATCAAGACCACTGCGGTGAACGTCGGGCGCAGCAGCGGCAGCACAACCATGCGAAAGCGCTGCCAGGACGAAGCGTTCTCCACGCTGGCCGCTTCGAGGATCTCGCTGGGGATGTTGCGCAGCGCCGCACCGATGACGAGCATCGCGAAGCCGGTCTGGGACCAGACGTTGGCGAGCGTGACGATCAAGAGCGGCTGGTTGGCGAGAAAGTCGGCCTGGGGGTGGCCCGTCAAGGTGCCGAACGCGCCGCTCGCCGTCGTCGAGGCGTACCAGGTCATGCCCGCCGAGATCGCCGGCATCATCCAGGCGATCACGACGATCCCGCCCACGAGCACCCGCACCCAGGCCTGGGCGCGCAGCAGCAGCGAGGAGAGCCAGTACCCCATAGCGACGACGCCAATGATCGAGCCCACCACGAAGAAGAGGGTGACCCACAACGAGCTCGTGAAGGTGGTATCAGAGGCCAGCCGCGTGAGGTTCTGGGTTCCGGTCCAGCCCCAGCGCACCGCCGTCGGGCCCACGAGGGTCAAGTTGGTGAAGCCCAGGTAGAACGCGTAGCCGATCGGGATGAGGAACAAGATGACGAGCAACCCAAGCGCCGGTGACAGCAGCAGCACGCTGCTCCACTGGAACCGGATCTTGTCCCGTCGCGTCTTCCAGAGCTCGGGTACGCTCCGACCAATGGCGGTGTCAGGGGGAGACACTGACACCGTCATTGGCTCGTCCGGAGTTCGGGCGCGTTCCAACCAGTGACGGTGTCAGGGGGAAGCTCTGACACCGTCACTGGTCTCCTTCCAAAGTGACCACATTCGCACTAACTTTGGAAATCACTTCAGCGTGGTGACTTCGCTCGGGCCGAGTTGGTTGGTGACGTAGTTCTTCAAGATCGTCATCGCCTGCTGGCCCGTCGTGGATGGATGCTGAACGATCGCACCGGTGGCTTCCATCATTCCTTGCGCCCACACCGCATAGTTGGCGCTCGACGGCACCTCGACGGACTTCTCGAGGACATTCGCCGTATCAGTGTCGTAAGGGTTCGAAAAGTTGACGTACGCCGGAACTGTCCAGTCAACCTTCGCTGGCGGAACAACGCCAGCCCAGTTGTCGGTGTCGATGAGGTTCGTCGTGTCCTCCGCCAACTTGATGAAGTCGAACGCGCCCTGTGGGTCTTTCGTCGCTGAAGAGATCGAGTAGCCCCAACCACCGGCTTGACCGCCCGACGTCCCCACCCCGCTGTAGTTCGGTAAATATGCGAGACCTATTACGCCTGACACGTTCGGCCAATAGGGTGCGCTGACGGTCTTTGACCAGTTGCCACCGAAAAAGTTCCCACCGAGCGCCATGGCGAGCGTGTCGTTGTGGAAGGTGACCGTCGGCACGTCGACCCCATCAGTGCTGAACAGCTGCGATTCTGGTGCCCCCAAACCGTCCGAGTAGGCGGTGTGATAGAAGTTGAGGGCTTCGAGGATTCCCGGGCTCGACACCACCATCTTCCCCGAGCTGGTCTGGATGGTCGGAGTGCTTGAGGCGACGATGAGGTTATTAATTCCCTGAAGAAGCCCGTCGGACCCCGCGCCCGTCCCGGCTTCCAGCCAGAGAGCCGACACCTTGGGGTAGACCTTCTTCACCGCTTTGGCGGCGGTCAGGATGTCCTGCCAAGTCTTCGGCTGCCAGGGGACGGCGATGCCAGCCTTCTTGAACATCGCCTCGTTGTAGTACAAGATGCTGTCGGTTTCGCCAGAGCTGACCGAGTAGATCTTGCCGCCGACGTTGCCCTCGTTTTGAATGGCCTTCGGGAACGTCGAGAACCACGATGTCGTGTCAAGGTACTTGCCTATTGGAAGCAGGTAGCCCGACGAGGCGTACTCGCCCACCTCGGAGGAGGGGAACTGTGCGACGTCCGGAGCCGTGGAAGGGGTGCGGTAGTCGAGCGAGAGCTTGTCGAGCAGCGAGTCCTCGCCCCCACCGATTGGCTGCAGCTGCAGCTGATACTTGGGATAGTCCTTGTTGAACTCCGTTTGGATGGTGTTCCACCATTTAGTGCCTAGGGTTGTGGTGTCAAAGAAGTTGTCGGACGTATAGGCCACCGTCACGATCGTCTTGGAGCTCGCGCTCGCCATCTGGACGCCCGCGACGGCCACGATAGCCATCGACAGCGTGCTGGCTGCCACGATCAACCTCACCAGTTTTGAATGCTTCATTACTCTCCTCTTGTTAGTGTTCATACGCTTTTCAATTCGTACTGTTGCGGGAGGGCCGCCTGAGCCGCGCTCTTCTTGCGATCGAGCAACGTCGACCGGGTCGTCGCGTCGAACAGGTAGAGGCGATCGCTGTTAAAGACCAGCTCCACGTGCTCGCCGTGCTGGGGCACCGGCGCGCGCGGCAGTCGGGCGCGCAGCTTTGCGCCACCCACCTCGACGGTCGCAAAGATCTCGGTGCCGGTGTGCTCGCAGATGTCCACGAGCCCCTTCACGACCGCCCCCTCGGAGCGCGACTCGCCCGCCAGGTGCAGGTCGTGGGGGCGAATGCCGATGATCACCGGGCCGCTCATGGCCGACGGATCGAGCCGGGCGACCAGGTCGGGTGACAGATCGGTGCGGGTGCCGAGGCACTCGACGACAACGCCGTCTGTAGACCGCTCGATCGAGCCCTCGATGATGTTCATCTTCGGCGAACCGATGAACTCGCCGATGAACACGGACTCGGGGTTGTCGAAGAGATCGTTAGGGCTGTCGACCTGGAGCAGCACCCCGTCCTTTAACACCGCCACCCGATCTCCCATCGTCAGGGCTTCGATTTGGTCGTGGGTGACATATACCGTGGTGGTCGAGTCGAGGCGGTTGTGGAGTCGAATCAGCTCGGCGCGCATCTGCACGCGCAAGGCGGCGTCCAAATTGGAGAGCGGCTCGTCCATCAAAAAGACTCGCGGCTCACGAATCAAGGCGCGCCCGAGCGCCACGCGCTGGCGCTGGCCACCCGACAGCGCTGCCGGCACCCGGTTGAGCAGGTCGCGGATGCCCAGCACCTCAGCGACCTCGGTGACGCGGCGATCGAGATCCTTGCGTGGCTCCTTGCGCACCTTGGGACCAAAGGCCAGGTTCTTGTACACCGTCATGTTGGGATAGAGGGCGTAGCTCTGAAAGACCATCGAGACGTCACGCTGACCGGTGGGCACGTCGGTCACGTCCACGTCGCCCATCCAGATGCGCCCGTGGCTCGGTCGCTCAAGTCCCGAGAGCATGCGCAGCGAGGTCGTCTTGCCACAGCCCGACGGGCCCACGAAGACGAGGAACTCGCCACCGCGAATCTCCAGGTTCAGATCGGACACGACTGGTTCGCCGTTGAACAGCTTCCAGACGTGCTCAAGGCGTATGTCGTTCAACGTCTTCCCCCAATACAAACTGCGCCGACTAGATGAACTGCAATGTCATGCCCACCACGGATCCTCGCCCAGCGATCATGCAGCTTGGCTACATTCCAACAAGTAGCCCACCCCACTCAAAACTCGCCCGCTTCGGCGCCGCCGCCACCACCGTAATACGGCCTGCTGACATTGTCAATAACTCATGTCAATTACTTTAGAGTCTGTCAATTGCCACGGAATGAAAGGGAGCACACCAGACATTGCTTGTGCCGCGGCCCCGCGGCGAGGAGTCCGGCCTACATCCGAACAGATAAAATTGGGGCACGCGCAGCAATGAATCTAAGAGTACCGATTGCCAACTGACGCCCCTGTTCAGTCGAACCGGAGAGATTGACCAATCGCAACCTGCCGGAGCGGTGCGGGTCGACTGCACGTGCTCGACAGGTCGACGTGCGCCCCTGTGCTGGACGATAGGTCGAATGCAAGCATGATCTCCAGCGCATGGTAGGCCAACGCGGCGTCAGTTCGGAACGCCTCACCTGATCGGATGCCGTGTGCCATATCTGCAAGTGCCACAGCGCGGCCGACGTCGAAACTATGCGTCGCTGCGACGTCGTACCAAGAGCCCCCGCCTGGAGGCGTCGGATCCCTCGACAAATCAGTCCACTCGCCCCGCCTCACTTGTGGCGTGCCCTCAAACGAGTCAGGATTCGGCACGCTCAAGGTGCCCTCGCTACCATAAATCTCCATATAGGGCAGGCGAGTCGCCCAGATGTCCCAGCTGGCCATCACCGTCGTCACCGAACCAGTCGCGAATTCGACCGTACCTGCAGCGTGCGTTGCTACGTCGATTCGCAGCGGCTCGCTTGGTGAGAGGGGATTCGGGCGCATGTCTGAAAAGCGTTTCGTAAGCGCGGAAACGCGAATCGCGGGTCCAAAGAGACTGATAAGGGTGGTGATCCAGTAGGGCCCAACATCCAACATGGGACCGGCTCCATCATTGTAAAAAAATTGGGCGTTCTTATGCCAGTATTCGTATCCCCGCGAGGTTACGAAAGCAGTGGCGGCAAAAGGCGCCCCGATCCATCCATCATCGATGATCTTTCGGCACGTCTGCAGTGGTCCCCCAAGGAAGGTAGCTGGGGCACAGCCGACGAATACTTCCGCGTCTCGTGCCGCATCGATGATGTGCTGCGCAGATGCCAAGGTAGTCGCAAGAGGCTTCTCGGTGAAGACATGCTTTCCGTGCGCAATCGCGTTCAGCGTGAGGTCTGCGTGGACTGCGGGCGGCGTCAGATTCAAGATCAACTCAACAGAGGGGTCATCAAGCAGATCATCGACCCCGCCCACCGAACGGATGCCGAATCGGGCAGCTTGCGCTTCGGCCCGACTTCGATCGAGATCGGCGCAAGCAACGAGGGCGATTTCCGGATGCCGCCGAGCACTAGTGAAGTAGTCATCGCTGACATCGCCGCAACCGACCACGCCGACACTTACCTGCCCTGGCTCTGGAAAAATCACGTCATCTCAAAGTTTCGACTGATCGTTAAACGTGTGAACTGCGAGAGTCGCCAGTCCACTCTGGAGCGACTGCAAGTCGGAGCCGACAACAAAGTACGAAGCGCCCAGTGCTTTGAGCGCGGTCCAACCTTCAATTCCGCCGCTGAATCCGCCGAACCGTACGGCGGCTTTCGCCGCAGCAGCCGCGATCTCACCAATTCGAGCAGCGACGCGTGAGTCGTCGATTCGCCCCGGAGCACCGAGATCGACCGATAGATCCGTCGGCCCGATGAACGCAAGGTCCAGACCCGCAGCGAAGATCGCTGCAAGAGGGTCGTCGGTCGTCGCACTCTCAATTTGTCCGATGATGAGGGGCGGATCAGACGATTCTGCGTCAAGGTAATCAGCGAGTGGATAGGCACCGTACCTGGCACTCGGTTGTGCGCCGCTGACACTGCGCTGTCCTCCGGGGGAGTAACGGCAGGCGGCGATCAGTTGGACCACCGCTGAAGTTGACCGTAACGATGACAACTGGACACCTGCGGCCCCGACCTCGAGAAGTTTGTTAATCAACGGTGCGTCAACCTCAGGGATCCGAACCAGCGCCGGGAGGCGCATTGAAAACGCGTGACGCACGAGCGCCGAGGCATCTTCGAAGCCAATCTGACTATGTTCCAAGTCGATCGCCACAAAATCAAATCCCGCGCTAGCGGCGAGATCGACGGACTCAAGCACGGGCAGCTTGATGAAGGTGCCAACTAACTGCGCACCGATGCGCACGTTCCTTCGGAACTCATAAACGCTGTCGAATGTACTTATTTCCGTCACTTTCGCGCTCAGTGAGACCGGCGTATGGCATAAAAGCATAATGTCCTGAGTAAGGGGAATCAACCGCTATTCGCGACGACCCATCGCTCGCATAAGGAAAGCGTCGCCTTCTGATAGCCGTAGGAAGTTTTCATCGTCGCAACATGTCGGGTAGTTCGCACGTCTTTATGAGTGTTCGACTGAATTTTCAGCTAATGAGGCGCGCACTTGCTCGACAACCCGCGCCGATGAAAGACCGTGCTTGTTCAACAAGTAGTCGTTCGACGCGGATTCGGACCAAGCATCGGTAAGGCCCATTCTCGTCACCCGCTTACAAACGTTTGAACTTGACATAATCTCGCTAACGAGTCCACCGAGTCCACCGATAATGCTGTGTTCTTCGATGGTGAAGATGGGCGCGTCTCCAGACACAGCTTCTCGCAATGCGAGTTCGTTTACCGGCTTTATGCTCGGCACATGGACGACAGCGACATTGATACCCATCGCTTGCAACTCGTCGGCAGCGTCAACGACTCGAGAGGTCTGCACGCCCGTTGACACGAGAATTGCATCGGTGCCCTCACGAAGTACGTGGACATCGCCCATGCGGAATGCGTACTCCCCAGAGAAAACATCGTCGACGGGATCCCGCGCGATCCTCAGATATACAGGGCCGCTGTGACTCGCCGCCCAACGGACAGCGGCGGCCATTTCCACCGCATCAGCGGGTGCGAGGACCGTCATACCAGGCATGGCCCTCATAATCGCCAGGTCCTCAATATCCTGATGCGTTTTGCCATTCCTGCCATTAAGAAGACCCGTGTACGACGCCGCCATGCGCACGGGCGCGCCCGTTTGCGCGAGCAACATCCGCACTGAGTCCAGCGCCCTATGAGTAAAAAACACGCCGAAGGAGGACAGCCACGGTCGAAACCCGAGCGTTGATAAGCCGAAAGCCATACCAACCATGTTTTGCTCAGCGATTCCAACCTCGAAGAATCTCTCCGGGTATGCCGCAGCGAACAGGTCCGCCTTCGTGGAGTTTGCAAGGTCCCCATCGAGCATCACTATCGTCGGGTCGGATGCGGCGAGACTTACGAGAGTCTCCCCCCAACTTTCGCGCTGGGCTTTCACGGCGCAACCTCTTCAAAGTTCTGTCCGAGCTCTCGAGCTGCCATTCGAAGCTCGTCGTGCGTGGCTACCCCGTTGTGCCATTTGTAAGCCCCTTCGGTGAAGGACACGCCCTTCCCCTTGGTAGTTCGAGCGAGAATTACGGCCGGCTGACCTGATCCACGGTTCCGCTTTACTTCATCGAATGACGCAAATATCTCAGCAAAATCGTGTCCGTCGATGCCGATTACATTCCACCCAAAGCCCGTGAAGACGGCGTTCAGGTCGACGCCCGCCCAGGGCTCCGATCTGTCAAATCGGTCACCTTTTTCCCGCGGCCACCCGAACTGCTGAAGACCATTGAGATCGACGATCGCTGTAAGGTTGTCGAGTCTGAATCGGCGCGCCGAGTAGATGGCTTCCCAGACCATCCCTTCCTCCATTTCGCCGTCACCCATCATGACCCAGGTGTGAAAATCCTTGCCAAGAAGTTTTGCGCCGAGAGCCATCCCTGCTCCTGCGGATAAACCCTGTCCGAGAGACCCCATCGACGCATCGACGCCAGGTGTCAAGTTCATATCCGGATGCCCCTGCAATCGAGACCCACCCTGGTCGAACGTGTTCAACTCCTCGAGCGGAAAGTATCCGCGCATTGCCAGAACCGAATACAGCCCGATCGCACAATGCCCCTTCGAGAGTATGAATCGATCTCGATTGGGCGCATCAGGCAATTTAGGATCGATATTTAGCTCGGAAAAAAATAGAGCTACCAGTAAGTCCATTGCCGACAAAGGTCCACCGACGTGGCCGACGGCGTTTTGGGTCACGGTCCTTATGACGTGCCAGCGTCCTTCGCGCGCAATTTCTTCGAGCTGCTTCGAACATAGGGTCGTATCTGGAAAACCCATTCAAACCTTCCAAAAGAGACTGGCAGACGCGGATGGCTGAAAAATCCGAATTCTTCGCAGGAGGCCGCAACGGCCCCTCCCCCTTTGCACGTCAGCCCTCCCATCCTGGCAGTATGTGCCTACGTTGTCAATTGCTAAGTCAATGTGACTAATGTACGGGGTGGATGTTCATGGGCCGAGAGCGGCATAACTTATTTCGTGTAGCCGCTGCGGACAAGAGGTGAAACGTGCTTACCGAAACTCCGTCCCCGACTACTCAGTTAAAATTGCTCGGAGCGACGAATTAGAGGAGCCCCTACTCCGAGGGATCCCATTGGCGCCAACTCTGCGACGAATGGAGCGATGATGTATGCGCAAAGTTGCGGCTCTTCAAGCCCAAACTCAGTGCGCGATTCTTAAATACAAGCCTTCTCGAGTCGTCTAGCGAGGGATCTCGATCGACGCTCCCCTCATGAGGATGAATAACTCCTTGAGTTGCGCGCGCGAAGGCGGCGCCTTGAAGTAATTGTCGCAGTGCAGCAAAAGCGCGAGCTGGGATATTTTGGCTGGTTGAATCCGTGATCATCGGAACCAAACCGAGTTGAGTCGCGCACGTGAGGCGCTCAGGTGTGACTAGCCCTGGACACTCCCTCGACAGAGGGTGGTCGAAAGCGAAGAGCGCTTGCAAAGACCGCAAGATCGGCCAATGCAAGCACTGCGATAACTACGGGAACGACGTGCACTCCGATCAGCGAAACCATGAGACTCTCAGCGCCGGGTCCAATGATCCCTCCCGCCATCATTAGGAGCAGCACGAGCGCGAGACCATTGTCATCGTGCGGACAAAGCCGGGTGTACCAGATAAAGGCCATCGGATAGACGTTTGCCAGAACGAGTCCTTCCGCCGAATATGCGTAGGGCGCCAGCGAAGAGGATGTGGCGACAGCGCAAAGGACGACGGTAATTCCAAGGCCTCCAAGAATGACAACTTCGTTCGATAAGCGACGAGGAAGAGAGCTTGCAAGGACACGCCCAAGGGCCATTCCACCCCAGAAGGCAGCGGTGACCAAGCTCCCGACCAATTCCGAGTAGCCAATGCGATGCAATTGCGTCGCCACCCATCCAGAAGTACCTTGTTCGGCGGCAACGTAGAGAATGAATGCGAAAATGAATGTCACCAATATTGGTCGACGCTGGGCCTTCGCAATGTTGGGCCGTCGCATGGACTCGGCGCTGAAGGGCGGAGCGTGCACGCCGCGGCTCAGGGTCGAGAGGAGAACCGCAAGTGCTCCGATGCCCGCAAAGAGAACGGGAAATCTGTTCGGATGCAGCGCGATAATGAGAATCGGACCGATTGACGCACCGGCTCCGTAACCAGCTATGGCAAGAGTGAATCGAGCAGTTCTACCGCTGGATTTCGTTCTCGCCAAATAGGTGCTCAGCGAGAGGTCGAGCCCGCCATATCCGAAGCCGATGATGAGAACACTCGCGACGAACGTGAGCCAACCGTGCGACAACGCTGCTGAAACTGACCCTGCCGCCATGAAAAGTAGGTTCGCCGCAATCACAAACTTTCCTGCCCACCGCTTAACCTCCAACCAGCCCGTCACTATTCCAAAGCACGACCCAACGAAATAAACGCTGAGAACCACGCCTGCTTCTGGCAGCGACACGTGAAACCTTTGGGAGAAGATCACCAGCAGGGGTCCGAACAGGGACGCGACGACGCCAACCAGAGCGAAGATGGTCGTCGCCATACCAAGCGCAAAGGGACGAAAGGAGACCTCGAAGAGCGGCGGCTCCGGAACGGCCGGGTTAATTTCCTTCGACACGCCGGCTACTCGAAAAAGCGAAGCTGAACTAGGTCCCGCTTCGAGAGCCTCCAAAATTCAGCAGCGGGGTTCATGTCGTCCTATCGCGCTCTCCACTGGGAAGTGTGACCGGACGAAGATACTGCCGTTGAACTTTCCTGTCTGACTTATAACGCTTCAGCGCTTCGAGGGTCGCCTTGTGTTCCGCCACTTCGGCGACGGGCACGTCCCACCACGACTCCGACGCGGGGGCAGGGACGGACGGATCTGTTTCCACGTGAATGACGGTTGTCTGAGCGTTGGCTCGAGCGGTCTTGAGCGCCTCGGCAAGTTCGCTCACTGTATGCACCTTCGAAACTGACACACCAAAACTTGCCGCATTTGCAGCGAGATCGATCGGGAGGAAATCGCCAGATAACTGTCCTGTGGAATCCCTGAGGCGGTATCGCGTACCAAAACGCTCGGCGCCTACTGATTCGGATAGAGCTCCAATCGATTGAAACCCGTGATTCTCAACGAGAACCACAATGATCTTGATGTTCTCCTGTATCGCGGTGGCTAGTTCGGAGTTCATCATGAGATATGAGCCGTCGCCCACCATGACGTAGACCTCACGTTCGGGGTCGGCGAGCTTGACTCCGAGCCCCGCTGCAATCTCGTAACCCATGCAAGAGAACGCGTACTCGACGTGGTAGCCCTTAGGATCGCGTGTTCGCCAAAGTTTCTGGAGATCACCAGGAAGACTTCCCGCTGCGCAGACAACGACATCATGGTCTTTGCTTGACGCCTCGACCGCGCCGATCACTTCGCTCTGGGCTGGAAGCGGTTCATTACCGAGGTGGTAGGCAATCTCGACGATGTCGTTCCAGTGCTTCGACTTCGCTCGATATTCTTCTTCATACTCGAGAGGCACGCGCCAACCAGTTAGACGGGCGCGCAAAGCGGTCAACGCTTCGCGCGCGTCCGCCACGATGGCAACACCTGAAAGCTTGCACGTATCCGGTGGCGCCACATTAATGTTGACGACCTTCACGTCAGGGTTCTGGAAGACCGAATGCGAGGCTGTAGTGAAATCGCTCCATCGCGTTCCAATACCGATGACGAGATCCGCACCCTCCGCCACCTCGTTCGCACTCGCAGCGCCG
>Ga0206868_10297_pt1 | contig 11204 bp, 2 predicted proteins | sample Alteio_BWOrgCont_38_FD_152901 | JGI IMG/M metagenome (GOLD analysis project Ga0206868, IMG submission 152901) | Enriched cells from forest soil in Barre Woods Harvard Forest LTER site, Petersham, Massachusetts, United States -... | ecosystem: Environmental > Terrestrial > Soil > Temperate forest >... | reverse complement strand
TTGATAGACAGACAGTAATTGTCTTCTTAACGGTTTATCAATGCGACAAGGCGGTATGGGCGCTAAGCGAGAAAGCGGCACAGGACTTTCTAAACTATAGAGCGTCTCTCTTTCACAGCCGTAATGAAATTGGGTTTGAAAACGTAAGCGGAGAACCGTATCAAGCACGCTCATCCATTTACCTGCAACTGCAGCGCTGATTTTATTGGCGCGTTGTAACGCTCTTGCGCGTGTCCAACTATGACCTACTGTGTGCCCCAGTCCATAATAGAGTGCTAAATGAGAAAGCGAACGCTGAAGCAAGCGATACAACTCTGGTTTGACTTCAAAAGAGAGTGCTGTGTCTTCTCGTTCTTGCAGCATATCCAATCCTGATCCAGGCTCTTTTTGTTCTTCTCGCTCTGCCTGTGCTTTTCTATTTTGTTGTTGTTCTTTTTGCACAGCCTGCGTACTAGAACTAAAATAACCTAAGTCATAGGGCATCTCGGCCAAAGCAAGGCGCTGCCTTGGATAGACCGGTGTCCACCAGGATCCTTGGTTTTGATCCATGATGGCAGTAAAAGCTTCTTGATAGGCCTGATACAATGCCTCACCATTTCTGCTGCCAGTTAAGAAGGAAACATCTCTCAGGGCATTCCGCAAAATCGCATCGTCACTGGTTTGATAGCGCGCAAGTTTTTGAGGCGTATTAATCAATGCACGGTTCATAATTGGCGTTAAGCCACCCATATCGACATCAAGCGAAAACCCTTTAGGTGTAGGACTGTATCCTTCTCTTAAGACAGGTACAGGACAAGGCACTTCACCTAAGCCAATCACTAATAAATGCAAGCATGCGCTTAATTCATGGAAGTAAGCATCCTGCCCTTGTTGTATCGCTCCTTCCGGCAAAAGAATCGCATATTCAAAATCAGAATAAGGACACATTTCACCACGGCCTAATGAGCCCATGGCTAAAAAAGCATAGTCGCAAGGTGGAACGCCTAGTAAATCTACCGCATGAGTGATTAATTTCTTAATCAGTCCGTTAAAAAAAACTGTGTTAATTTTTAATAATGTTTCGGTGGTAACGGCTGGGTCAGCTAACTTTTTTGTCAAATTAGTGCGATGCGTTTTGATATCGTGTCGATATTGAGATAAGGGTGGCATGTCAAATGCCTGAAAAGCGTGCGCACCCATGATTCTGCGTTGACGGTAATGGATTAATATACGTTGGATTTGTAGAGCTAAAATAGCTTGGCCTTGGTCTCTTTGATAGACTCTGGAAGTATGTTTTTCAAAGTGACAAAGCGCTGCTATCGCATATTGCATGGCTGTTGCGTAAGACTGTCTTATCTCAGACAATATATCCTCTTGTTGGAGTTTTGCAGCTTCTGATGCGCGAGAATGGCTTTGTCTGTTTAGTGCTAAGCTATCAGCGTGCAACAGGGCACGTTCACTGCGAGCAAATAAGATTAATGCGATGCCAGGATCATCGGGTTGCGCATTTTCTTCTAATAAAAGCCTTCTTTCTAACTCTTCTGCAATTCTCACACAATGATTTAATCGGTTAATATCAGAAACTGCATCATCAGCTACAGGCAATTAGCCCGAGCGATGCTGTATGAACGAATGAATAAGGCAGAGGATGCCAGAAAATTTTACCGACAAGCCGCTCAGCTCCATCCCGCTGATCTCACTGTTCACTCTTACCGTTTACGCTTTGAAGAATCACAACGTGTCTTGATGGAACAAAGCATCGCTGTATCAGAGCGCGCTGGCCAGCAATGGGTCACACAACTTCTGCTGTCACTCAAAGCACAACAGTGTGGCCCGGGTTATTATGCAGATGCTTATGCAGGGATCCCTCTTCTTTGGCGCCCTGCTTTTAAGGAAACACTTGAAGAATGGATACAACAAGAAGTAGCAAAACAGGGAGCTGCAAGACAAGTGGCAACAAAGCAAAAAACAGGAGAAGAAAGCAAAGAGAGGGAAGGCAGGGAAAGGGGAGCAAGTATGGAAGGAAGCGGAGAAGGAGAAGAAGAAAGAGAAGAACAGGCAAAAATAGGAAAGAGAGAGCTAGCTTTTTTAAGACAAATACAAGCCTATTTACCAGAGGACGCAAGAGATTTAGCACAAAATCCATTTTCTCCTTATTTTCACCAACAATTGGCACTTTATCCAGAGAGTGCCCGTGCCGTGGGTCTTCTTTCTGCAGAAGATTGGCTATTGATTAACACCCAAGGTAACGCGATCACGGAGCAAGAAAAGAAATGGTTACATTTAGGCGGGCAAGGCGTGCTCGTCGCATTGAAAGGAGCACTCAAATTAAAACAAAATAGTGTGCAGCGGAAAGAAGCCTTATTAAAAGCGCTTGAAACCGCTTGCACCCGCTATAAAAAATACTTACATACCACACTGGTTTCACCCGAAGAGCACATGCGCTCCTCTGTCCACTACGGCTTTCTACTCCACTGCGGGCTGCAATTATTGGCGGAAGTACACACAGAGTGCACCGTTCCTACTTTACAAGCCCAAGTCGAAACAGTTAACACCTGTCTTTCGGTGCTTGTTACTTTATTACTCAAAGAAAAAAGACATCCGAATGATTATTTAGAATATTACCGGCCTTTAAATGTTTACTTACGTCAATCGTTACGTACGCAACTCGTGCGTTATCAAGAAAAAGATCACCAACACTATGGCTTCCTGGAATCCGTGCTACAAACCCTGAATGCCTGCCCGGATGAAAGTGGAGAACGCGCGGCTTTAACCCTTGCCAGAAAGAAATGGGAAGAAAACTTGAGTGTATTGGCAGAGAGCCCATTAGACGATGTAGCAGAAGAAAAAGAGACAGGGTGGCTAGGAATAAGAAAAGGAATAAAAGGGATAACAAGAGGGGTGGGAGTACAAGGCGAAAAAAGAAGCGCCAAAGGCACTAAAAAAGAAGCCGCATTAGGAAATGCCAACCTTGAAGAAGAAGATGAAATCACACTCCTCATTCCTTCACTCAACCGAGGCCAACCTTTCCGCTTAGACCCAAGCATCGTAGAAGCGCTCTTAACTGTTGGACCTGATTATACGTTTAAGCCCAGCAATGTCGACAGTGGCAACCATAAAGTCCGACGCATCGAACACAAAGGTCGCGTCTTTTACATCAAAGCCGATCCTGAAATGCCAGGCATGACCTATTTAATGGATGAGTTACATCAACGGATGATTGGTCATGGGACGTGTTTTAGTACCATTGCGCGGCTCGATATTAAAATCAAAGGCGAAGAAGAACCAAGAGAATTAGAACCCTTAGCCTTGCAAATTTCAGAAGCAGTGCCCGGGGATACCTTGCATACCGTATTGCACCATGATCCGGAACGATTGAAGTATTTAGACCATCAACGATTTTGTGAACTGGCTTTTTTAGCGATGCTCACCAATCCTGAAGATGGTCTTCCGTCCAATTACATTGTAGTGCCACTCAATGAAACCATCTCTAAGCTGGCGTCTAGTGCGGTATCGAGTTCAACATCGAGTTCAGCATCAAGCGTAGCACCTCCCTCTTCTCCAAGCGGTGCCGCAAAAGCAAGTTCTTTGCAAGCCAGCCACATGCCAGCACCACTTTATACGTTAGTGAGCGTGGATCATGATCATGCGCTTTTCCCCGCGTATCTCTATGATGAAACGAACAAACCCGCGGGTTTTCGTCTACAACTTAAAACCATTTTATTTTGCTTTCCGCAGATGCAAGAACTCATCCATCCTAAAGCACGAGAAGCGATGTTAGCGATTGATGCTTTGACCTTACTGCGTCATTTTTTACAAGCGGCGCAACAAGAAAATAGACAATACACATCGCTTTTTGATGCCAGCATGTTACAGAAATGGCATGCACGGCGAAAAGGCGGAAGCACCACCATCCCCATCCCTCTTAAAACAGGCGATGCGATTCAGCTTTATAACAAGCTCTTACGTTTACAGAAATTCCTTCGACAATCCCTTGAGTCAAGCACGCCTCTCACCTTAATGGATTGTTTAGCGCACATAGAACCGCGTGTGGCGATGGATTACAGACAAGCGTTTAAAGACTATCCTGATCAGCCAGTCAGTGCGGTTGCTGAAGTGAAAGAGGGAGAAGAACAAGGAGAAAGAGAAAAAAGAGAGGAAAGAGAAGAAAAAAAAGACACTATTCCTCCCATACAAGCACGATTACAAAGTGTAGGGTTTTATCCTGTTAATACCAAAGGCGAATTAGTGACTCGCTCCAAAGCACAGCAAACTATTTTACTGGGGAGCACTTTACTTAAACAACCGGCTTATAAAGAGCTAGCTGATCTTAGGCCAGAAGAATCTTTAAGTGAATTAGATAAAATGGCTTATCAAGCGAGCACCTTAAAAGAAATTGCACAGCAATTACAATCACCTGATCGTGCAGAAGAAGGCATCAGAGCATTTGCACTCTTAGTCACCCCTGAACACAAAAGTGCACTCATTAATGGTGATGCCACACTTACACTTCCACCCTTAGCTTGGGAGGAATTATCAGTTTCTCATCAAAAAGAATTATTAATCCTGTTACAAAAAAACCTGCCGCAAGACGGAAGACAAGAAGCCCAATCCGCCACGATCTATAACTTTGGCTTGCAAAAGCTACAATTACGCGGCTGTGCACCACAGGCGTTGACGCTTAAAGCCTTCATGGGTATTTTAAAACAATGCCCTGATCTCATTGAGCTTGACTTAAGTAATCTTACTCACTTAGATGAAACCTGGATTTCAACCGTATTCAATACCCTACCTAATCTGCAGAAGTTAAAAGTTCAGCACTGTCCCAACTTACAAAATATGCTATTGAAAAAGCCACTGAATCATCTCAAAGAACTTAACTTAGAAGGAACACCGATTCGAAACATAGTCATTAACGCACCCACTCTTAAATATGTAAGGTTAAAACAATGTGCACACTTAAAAAGAGTTCAAACTGAAAGCAGACAACTGACGGTATTCGATATGCGGGATTGTCGGGAGTTAACGATGATGGGGTTGTTGGCCTTAGTACCAGAAGAAAACGTGGATGGATTGAACGAAGTGAAATGGAAGTGGCAGGGCAGTGGATTAAGCATGGAGCAGGAAAACATGATACCAGGCGAGAGGCAGGATAATGGTGCCTCTGTTGTTACGTCAGCGTCCGAAAGCAAAGATGCTGACTTTCGTACTGGTTCAGGCTGGCAGCCTCGATTTTTTATCAAAGCGCGTTCGGATGTAGCACATTTTCTACATCTGGTTGCAGCAGGCAAGCAAGATGAAGCCGAAGCCATGCTCGACGATGCCAGAAAATTCTATCGTCAAGCCACACAGCTCGACCCAATTGATCTCACCGTTCATTCCTACCGCTTACGATTTGAAGAAGCCCAACGCAGCTTGACAGAACAGCACCTCGCTATTTTGCACCGTTCTGGCCGCCAATGGGTTAACCAATTAGTGATGTCATTGCAAACACAAAACTATGGCAAAGATTCTTACATCGATATGTATGCCCAGTTGCCTTCGTTATGGCGTCCTATTTTTAAAGCCATACTGGCAGAAAAAATCCCTGCACTGTTAAAAGAGCTAGAAGGACGATTAGAAGAAGAGGATACTAAAGAGAGCGTTTTTTCTCCTTACTTACATGAACAATTGACATTGTATCCACAGGACGCCAATGCACTAAGATTCCTATCTACAGAAGATTGGCTATTTGTTGCTGCGCAAGGTGCAACCATCACAGAAAAAGAAAAGCACTGGTTGCACTTAGGTGGTCAAATTGTCTTAAGTGCACTGAAAAAAGAATTACAAATATCTAACCAGCAGCGAAGAGAAACTCTTTTAAAAGCGTTAGAGGCAGCTTGTCTTCAGTATAAAAAATACTTACATACAGCACTTTTCTCACCACAAGAAAATATTCGCTCGTCTGCCCACTGCAGCTTGATCTTGCATTGCGGCTTGCAATTACTGGCTGAAGTGCATAAAGAACACGTTGTACCCACTTTAAAAGTGCAAACAGCCACAGTCGAAGTCTGCCTTTCAACATTCGTCACATTATTATTAAAAGAAAAAAGGCATTCAAACGATTATTTGGAATATTACCGGCCTTTAAATGTGTACTTACGCCAGTGCTTACGTATCCAATTAATGCGTTACCAAGAAAAAAACAAAAAACACTATGCGTTCCTTAAATCGGTATTGCAAACACTAAATACCTGTCCGGATGAGAGCGACGAACGCTCAGCTTTAACATTTGCTAGAAAAAGATGGGAACAGCAATTGAGTTGTTTAGCAGAGGATAGGCTAGACGAAGCGCAAGAAGAAAAAAAAGCAGAAGGAACAAAAAGAAGGACAAAAAAAGAATTAAAAAACGGAGAAAAAGAGGATGAAGTGACGCTCCTGATTCCTTCATTTAATCGAGGCCAGCCTTTCCATTTGGATCCAGCCATCGTAGAAGCGCTCCTGACAGATGAGCCAGACTATACGTTTAAGCCCAGCAATGTCGAGAGTGGTAATCATAAAGTCCGACGGATTGAACACAAAGGCCATGTCTTTTATGTTAAAGCCGATCCTGAAATGCCTGGAATGACGTATTTAATTGATGAATTACATCAGAGTATGATTGGACATGGGACGTGCTTTAGTACCATTGCGCGGCTCGATATTAAAATAAAAGGAAAAAAGCAACGGAAAGAATTAGAACCTTTAGTTTTACAAATTTCAGAAGCCGTGCCAGGGGATACTTTACACACTGTATTACATCATGATCCCGAACGACTGAAGTACTTAGACTATCAAAAATTTTGTGAGCTAGCTTTTTTAGCAATGCTCACTAACCCTGAGGATGGTTCGCCATCCAATTATATTGTCATGCCACTCAACGAGGCAGCCTCTAATTTGGCATCGAGATCGGCCCCTCTCTCTCTTCCAGCTGGTGCTGTAGAGGCAAATCCTCTGCAAGCTGACTCTGATTCAGCACCGCTTTATACTTTAGTGAGCGTAGATCACGATCATGCGCTTTTCCCCGCCTATCTTTATGATGAAGCCAACAAACCGGCGAGTTACCGTTTACAGCTCAAAACCATTTTATTTTGTTTTCCGCAAATGCGCGACCTGATCCACCCTAAAGCGCGAGAAGTGATGTTAACGATTGATACCTTGACTTTGTTATATCATTTTTTACAAGCAGCACAACGAAAAAATAGGCAATATACGTCGCTTTTCGAGAAAAACATGATGGAAAAGTGGCATGCACGGAGAAAAGGCGGCAGCACGACCATTCCTATCCCCATCAAAACAGGCGATGCGATCCAGCTTTATAACAAGTTATTGCGTTTACAAAAATTCCTCGCACTAGATACACCGGTAACCTTGATGGATTGTTTAGCGCATTTAGAACCTCGTGTGGCAATGGATTATAGACGGGCATTTAAAGATCATCCAGATGGTCTAACGGATGCTTTTGCTGAAGGGAAACATATCCCTTCTATACAAGCACGACTACAAAGCGTAGGATTTTACCCAGGCGAACTTAAAACCACTTTACTGACCCGTACCCCCAGCAGTTTAATGTTAATGACCCAGATGATAACACCACCACTTGCTTATTGCGAGCTAGCGGATCTTAAGCTTGAAGAAAGCTTAAGTGAATTAGATAAAATGGCTTACCAAGCGAGTACACTGCGAGAAGTTGCACAGCAATTACAATCACCTAGTCGCGCAGAGGACGGCATAAGAGCATTTGCACTCTTAGTCACCCCTGAACACAAAAGCGCATTAATCAATGGTGATGAAACATTAGCACTCCCACCTTTAGCATGGGAAAAATTATCACTTCCTCATCAAAAAGAATTATTGAGCCTGTTACAAAAAAACCTGCCGCAAGACGGCAGACAAGAAGCACAATCTGCAACGATCTATAATTTTGGTTTACAAAAACTACAATTACGCAGCTGTGTACCACAAGCGTTGACGCTTAAAGTTTTCACGGGCATTTTAAAACAATGCCCTGATCTCGTTGAGCTTGACTTAAGTGATTTACCTCAATTAGATGAAACGTGGGTTTCGACACTATTGAATACTGTCTCCAATCTGCAAAAACTAACGTTGCAATGCTGCCCCAACCTAAAAAATATCCAACTTAAAAAGCTACTGAATCATCTCAAAGAGCTCAACTTAGAAGGGGCAGCTATTCAAAACGTGATAATTAACGCACCTGGTCTTAAATATCTAAGGTTAAAGCAGTGCATACGATTGAGAGCGATCCAAACTGAAAGCAGACAATTGACGGTATTTGATATGCGGGATTGTCGAGAGTTAACGATGATGGGATTGTTGAACTTAGTCCCGGAAGAAAACGTGGATGCGTTGAATGAGGTGGAATGGAGATGGCAAGGCAGTGGGGTGAGCATGGAACAGGAAAACGCGATAGCAGAAGGGAAGGAGGACGGTGCTGCGCCTCTTGCCATGCCAGTGCCCGAAAGCAAAGAAGCTGACTTTCGCGCCGATTCAGGCTGGCAGGCTCGATTTTTTATTAAAACACGTTCCGATGTAGCACACTTTCTGCATCTGGTTGGAGGCGGTAAGCAAGACGAAGCCGAAGCCATGCTCAAAGTGAACCCGAGCCTTGTCTTAGGGTATGGCAAGCTGACTGATAGCGCAGGTAGACAATTTAAGCGCATCACCGCGTTCCAATATGCATTATGGGCATTAGATGCGCACATGTGGGAAATGCTATTGAAGTATTTTAAAGAAGAACACACTCGATTAGCGTATGAGCAATTGGTAGAGCTAGATACCCAAGGCACAGAACATGGTAAGGAAATAAGCTGGGCACCCTTGATACGTGCATTAAAGACATACAATGATAACTATGAAAAGTGGAGTGTCGAGCAGTGCGAACAGCAGTTGACGCTAATAGGTCAAGAGCAGGATAAATTAGCAGAGCATGTCGTAAGTGAATACTGCCGGCCAGATAGACCTTTTGATCCGACCCCTCAGTTTGATGAAAATACACTGCCAAGAGGAAAAGGTGATAGAGAGTGCGAGTGGAGAAAGATCAAATTAAAATGGTGCTGGACAAGAGGACACAAGGGCATACAATATAGTACATATATAAATCCACATAGTGATCGACAGGCCCTTCTAGCATTAGACAAAACCCGCCATCAGCAGAAGGACAAGCTGAGACATCAATTAAAAGAGACAATCAATCTTCAAATACTAGGGAGGAAGCCCCAATAATAGGCCAGTGCCAATCCAGCGAAGCAACGGTTCACGTAACCGGGTGAACTGACACCAGGCGAGAATAAGATCGACTCTTAACGACGGAACGGTTTTGCCCACCAAGCGAACCATAGGAGTTGGTAGTGTTGCATTTTCTCGGAAGGCTAAACTTTCCTTGCGTTAAAGATGCTTTATCTTAAACTAAAGCAAAATAACGTCGTTTTACCACAACGCCTAACCTAATAAGAACAGCGGTGCTTTCTTGGCAGAAGTCCAAATTTTCCCGCAGCGCGGCAGTCACCTTTGTTCGAGGCAAGACAGCACATTTGTATTCACGCATTACTAAGTTTAGAAAGACAGTGATAAAACAAGTGCACCTTCAACTGCTTTAATAGTCCAGTGCACCTCAGTTTACATGTTGGATAGAGTTAACATTTTTTCCTTCAGATTATTTTTTCTGCTTTTTCGACTTTGTTTTTGGTTTTGATTTCTTCTTTGCGGTTGAAGCTGCAGACGATTTTTTTGCGGTCTTTGTTTTCTTAACAGACTTCTTTGCTTTTGGCATACTGTATTGCTCCTAAATGAATTTCCGTTGAATATTAAATGTTACATTCTCATTCTAATTCATAGGATGAGAAAAAGAAAATCATTTTTCAACCAAATCAAACGACTCAGATTTTTTCTCTCGGCTAAGCAAGTACGGCTTCATACACCGCTAATGCTTTTTTAAATTGCGCTATCACTTCTTTTTTTAATGTAGCAGGGGAGAGCACTTGTACTTCAGCGCCGTAGCGCAAAATGTCTAAAACCAATTCTCGATGATCGCTATAAGGAACCCAAAGCTCTACCGAGCCATCGGGGTTATGTTGCTGTTCTTGCAAAGGGTGCCACTCTGAACCGCGTATACGCATAGCGGCTCGCCCCGTAAAACGCAAGTGCGCAGTATGCGAGGGAACACCTGAAAAGATGCCATAACTCGACTCTAACTGTCGCACGAGTGTTTCTTCTTCTACATGCTGTGCGTTTTGCTCTGCTATCTCTAATACTTGAATACCCGCCACCCAAAATGTTCTTAAATTTTGTTTTACGTGGCACCATGCATCCAGATACCAGTTATTTCGATAATAAACGACGCGTTGCGGTGAAACAGTTCGTTCTGAATAATGGCCTTCAATATCTTGATATCGGATTGTCACAGCGATGCGCTCTAATACCGCTCGGCACAAAGGCAAAAAAATATCTGACTCAATGTATTGGTGCGCAATAGGAATGATGTTGATGCGTTTGGCAATATGGGCAGATGCTTTACCTGTTGATGCCAATAGCTTGTCTACGTGCTCTGCGAGTGAATTAAAATAGTCACTTAATAAACTGGGCTGTAACCGTTGCAGCATATGCCGAATAATTAATAAGGCTTGTAATTCATGGGTATTAAACCATAACCCGCTGATGGGTACGGCTTTTGTCGAGTCATAATAATACCCTTGGTATTCCTTAGAATAGGAAATGGGGTAATGATATTGTTCCCGTAATACCTTCATCAATCGCTTAAACGTCGAGAGAGAACATTCTAAATTAGCCAGCAATGTAGCGAGAGGCACAGGGTGGCGATGGCTGCGAAAAAGCCTATCTAATGCAAAAAGACGATGTAAACTTTCCATGCGGTTCCCTCGTTTTTTCGTTAGAAATGATTAATCAACTTGGAAAAAGTCATTTAATCGCGCTATGTATTTTCACAGCCTGTGATAAAATACCTGCCTACTATACAGCAAAAAGTAAAATTTCTTTTACGAAATTGGATAGAAAAACTGTAGGATAGCGGCTTGTTGCAACATACTCGTTACATTGTTCCGCTTGATTTTCTGTGCTACCTGCTGGTTTTCTCTACGCTTCAATATTAAGGCTGGCCTTGGCTATGTTTTGGTCGTGCCAGGTGGGCTTACTTTGACTTTCACCTAAAACTAACCAGTGAAAAGGCACAC
>Ga0206868_10296_pt1 | contig 11238 bp, 4 predicted proteins | sample Alteio_BWOrgCont_38_FD_152901 | JGI IMG/M metagenome (GOLD analysis project Ga0206868, IMG submission 152901) | Enriched cells from forest soil in Barre Woods Harvard Forest LTER site, Petersham, Massachusetts, United States -... | ecosystem: Environmental > Terrestrial > Soil > Temperate forest >... | reverse complement strand
TAAAAATATAGAAAGCCCTTTTACAGAATTATTTAGTTTGATGAAGCGATATGATTCATTGCCACAGGGTACGGTCACATTGGCCTATGATACAAAGGAGTTAAAGGCCATGCATCAGCATGTGAGCAATGCAAAAACAGTTCTCTCGCAAGGACTAGAAGATATATTTGCTCTCTTGAGCACGGAAAATGCTAGATCTAAGAAAGCACTACCTCCTTTCAGTGCAGTATGGGCATTTTTTGGTGTGATGATGAATTTAAATGATGCGTTGGATACGTTGCAGGCTGATACGGCTTATGTATTACGACGACGAAGAACAAGATAGATGGTGTGTTTAAGTTGGTATTTACACATAAAAATCTTTTAAACGAGTATTTTATATTCATCCGCAAAAAACTGACAAAATAAACAGCTATTGGATTGCTTTTTAATTTCTTTTTATTTCGTATAATCCACCGCATTTTTGAATTTTTCTTACTTATTCATGGCTATTCATTGATAAAAGGAGCTTGTATGTTTTTTCGTCATGTTAAACGAATGGTGACCCCAGCTAGAACATTGTTTTTTTCTAGTGGAGTAGCATCTTATTATGCAGCGACATCTTTTAATCGACCGATTGCAGTGTCACACCCTGAAGATAAAGCACAAGATGCGAAACAAGCAATTATTTTACAAAGGGAGCAATATTTAAATGCTTTCTTACAAGAGGTAGACATTATGATGCGCAAGGAAGCTAAGTTGCGTAATCGAAACAGACCGGTATCGCAGGTATTTTTTAGCTATGCTTGGGAACCACAGGGTTCTACCTCCCTAAAAGAACAACAGGATTTTTTAGAACGAATAGGTGTGCATTTGCAAACAGCAGGCCTCAGTGTGTGGTTAGATATTTGGAATATGAATGGTGCTATAGATCCGGCAATGCGCGATGGTATTAATGAAAGTCAATTTATTGTGTTGCTAGGTATGCCACGCTATAAAGAACGCGTGAGTGAACCAACAACTACTAATGTACGCAAGGAATTGAATTTAGCATTAAAGAAAATAGAAAGCGACAAAGACTGTTTGTTGCCTATTTTATGGAAAGGTGATTGGGGCAGTAGTCTCCCCAAAGAGATCCCAGAAGGTTATTTGGTCCGTGATTGGCGTAATTCCGAGCAATACGTTGAGAATCTTACTAGCTTATCGCCATTAGGATTGTTGCCTGCAGCTTTAGGATTAAATAAACAAGAAGAATACCACAAAGCTTGTCGAGAAGAGTATAAAAAGCGCTTAGAAACATTGACACTCCAATTAAAAGATTTAAAAGAGCCTAGTCCTGGTTTACCTAGTCCTCCTCCTGTCACGGGAATTGTTGAACTTAAAGATGGTGTTGTTGCTGAACAAGATTTGGAAGTGATAGGTGTGGATGCAGAAGGGCCTACTGGTCCAATAAAAGGAACAGTAAAGGTTGAAGGGAAAGCTGAATCTAAGGGGAATATGAGTTTTGTGGGTGTAAAAATGCGTCAGTGAAAATACATAAATCACATTACGCTCAGGCCAAACAAGCTTAAATTTGAAATAACAATTAATTGAGGAGAATGTATTTTGTTTTCAACAACTATTCGACGTGTAGTGAGAACAGGCAGTCGCTCGACCCGTTTACCAAAATCAAGTGTGAGAGTGAACCATCGTGCTTCGCAATCCACAAAAATTCCACCTATTTCAAGGAAAGCACTACCTTTGTTGGGAGCTTCCCTAGCAGGTACTGCATTGTTGGGTAGTTTTTCGTTGTTTACAGAAAATCGTGCATTAGCAGCATCACTTTCAAATTCCCTAGAAGAAAAGGAAAGTAGGAGTGTTGCAAATTCAAAAGAGAACAGAAAACAACATTCCTGGAACATGCCTTTAGCGATGACCTATTTTGTTGGTAGGAAAGAGCTGAGTGATATGATTGTAACACGCTTAGGACAAGCGATGCAGCATAGTAATGTTAACCATCCACCTATTGTTTTATCTGGAATGGGTGGTATTGGTAAAACACAGCTAGCTGTACACTGCTTGAAGAGAATGCAAACAATTTCTTCCACCCACTGTTTTTGGTTTGAAGCAGAATCACCTGATCGCTTAGATGCAACCTATCGTTCGTTTTATATAGAGATTATTAAAAAATCTTCAGAAAAAGCTGTCAACGTGCAAGTGCAGTCAGAGGTACATATTGAGGGTGAGATCACAGCGCAGGGGAATATTGATATTAGAGGTGTTAATTTGCATATAGAGCGTGCTGAGCTCACTCCAGACGATATTCGTAGCATAGTCAAAGGGTGGTTTGCAGATCATCCAGACTGTATTTTGGTTTACGATAATGTAAAAGACTATGCAAGCATCCAGAAATTTTTACCAACGTCGGGTGGACAGGTAATGGTTCTGACTCGTCGCGCTGAATGGCCAGCACATTTTACAATGTTTCCTTTAAATCCCCTCAAACGCGCTGAGAGTATCACGTTATTAACAGAATTTGGTCAAGTTCAAGGTGAGGATAAAAGTGTAGCTGAGTTAGCAAATAAGCTAGAAGATTTACCTTTGGCCCTGGCGCAAGCCGGTGCCTATATGCGATACAAGAAAAAAAGTACTGAAAACTACTTGCAGCTCTATAATAAATATCGAGCAAAAATGCTTGCGAATGGAACTATGCCAGCAGGAATTGCTCATTCACCTGTAATGGTTACCTGGGAAGTGAGTCTTAAAGAAATTGATCAACAGGATGCTTCTGGAATAACGCGTACTGTATTTACATTATGTGCATATGGTGCGCCAGAAGGGGCGTTAAGGAATTTGTTACAACATTATTTAGAAGAGAAAGGAATTCCTGAATCTGAACTGAAAGTCGATGAAGCGATAACGCAGCTTAGAAACTATTCTTTGCTTGAAGTGAGCGAAGATAGAAAGAAACTTGTAGTTCACCGTTTAGTTCAAGAAGTAACACGCATTCATCATGAAAATGAAAGAACCCCCCAACGAGACGATTTAATAGCGTGGTATACTCCTTGGCTTACGGTTACAGAAAAACAATTCGCTCTCCTGGATAGTGATAAGAAAAAAATGGATTACCTTACACAAGCGCTGGCTGTGATTGAGCATCAGGAGAGATTATTCTCGGAGAAAGAGAATAGCAAGAATTTAGCATTGGCCGAGTTAAAAAATCAAGCGGGTACTGTGTTATTTCATCACGGTTTTTATCACGCAGCGAAAGAGCAGCTTGAGTGTGTGCTTAAAATCCGAGAACGCTGTGAAGGATTAAAACATATTAACGTGGCTGAGGTGCTTAATGATCTTGCAATTTCGTATGGTGCTTTAGGGAATGCGAGAAAACAATGTGATCTCTTAGAGCGGGCATTGATGATTCATGAAGTGCATTATGGGAAAAACCACGTTGGTATTGCGAGAACGCTTAATCATTTAGGAATTGCCTATCGTTTGCTAGGTGATTATGTAAAGGCGCGTGATTGTTTGGAGCGTGCGTTGAAAATAAAGCAAGCACATTATGGAAAAGACCATGTTAAGGTTGCGATAACGCTTACTAATCTGGGCAGTGTTTATGGTTCGCTGGGTGATCATACAAAGAAGCGTGATGTATTAGAATGTGCGTTGAAAATAGAAGAAGCGTATTACGGAAAAGACCACGTCAATGTTGCGATAATGCTTAATAACTTAGGGAATGCCTATAATTCGTTGGGTGATTATGCAAAGGCGCGTGGTTGTTTGGAGCGTGCGTTGAAAACGATGGAAGCGCATTATGGAAAAGACCATGTCGAAGCAGCGAAGACACTTACTAACCTAGGGATTACGTATGGTTCGCTGGGCGATTATGCAAAGGAGCGTGATTTATTAAAGCGTGCATTGAAAATAAAGGAAATACATTATGGAAAAAATCACCTAGAGACTGCTGCGGCACTTGGTAGTATAGGGGATGCCTATAGTTTGCTGGGTGATTATGTAACAATGCGTGATATATTAGAGCGTGTGTTAAAAATTAAAGAAGCGCATTATGGAAAAGATCATGTTGCAGTGACTGATACGCTTAACAACCTGGGTTGTGCCTATGGTTCACTGGGCGATCATGTGAAGGAGCGAGATTATTTAGAGCGTTCGTTAAAAATAAGGGAAGCACATTATGGAAAAGACCATATCGAAGTGGCAGGAACGCTTAATAACTTAGGGAACGTCTACAATTTTCTGGGTGACCATGCAAAGGAGCGTAATTATTTAGAACGCGCGTTGAAAATAAAGGAAGCGCATTATGGAAAAAACCATGTCGATGTTGCAATGACACTTAATGATCTGGGCAGTGCTTATGGTTCGCTGGGTGAGTATGCAAGGGAACGCGATATATTAGAGCGTGCGTTGAAAATAACGGAAGCGCATTATGGAAAAAACCATGTTAAAGTTGCAATGATACTTCATAACTTGGGGAATACGTATGGCTCGTTAGATAATCATGCAAAGGAGCTTGATTTATTAGAGCGTGCGTTAAGCATAAAGGAAGCGCATTATGGGAAAGACCATGGAGAAGTAGCTAAAACACTTGTTAATCTGTGTATTGCTTACGATTCGCTTGGCGATTATACAAACGAACGTCGTTTATTAGAGCGTACGTTGAAAATTTTCATGAACTCTCCTGTTCATGGAAGAGAACATCCTTATACACAAATGGTAATAAATCAATTATCATTCATATCATTAGTGATCAAAACACCACAAACATTATTTACACCAAATAAGAAACCTCCTTCAATCGGTGCAGAATATGCTAATGACAGTAAGTTGGGTGTAAAACCGAATGGCCGGTGAGATGCTTGCTTTATTTATACAAAGCTAATGGGTGCTAATGTGAAAGAAGGTATGCACAAGATCATTGGGGAAGCTATAGATAGGGAAAATTTTAAAATAAATAACTAATAAAGGAGAATGTACTTTGTTTTCAACAATTCTTCGACGTGTGATGAGAACAAGTAGTCGCTCAGTTCATTTACCAAAATCGAATATGAGAATGAGTTATCGATCTTTATCATCAACAAAAATTCCGCCTGTTTCAAAAAAAGCACTGCCCTGGCTGAGTGTTTCGCTCGCTGGTACTGCGTTGCTAGGTGGTTTTTCATTGTTTAGGGAAAATCGTGTATTAACAGCATCACTTTTAAGTTCCTTAGAAGAAAAGGATAGTGACGTTGTAAATCTAAAAGAGAACAAACATAGCAAATCACATTCCTGGAATATGCCTTTAACTATGCCCTACTTTGTTGGCAGGCAAGAGTTAAGTGATTTGATTATAGAACGCTTAGAACAAGCGATGCAGGATAGCAATAGTAATCATCCACCTATTGTTTTATCAGGCATGGGTGGTATTGGTAAAACACAGCTGGCCATACATTGTTTGCACAGGATACAAACAGCTTCTGCTGTTAATTGCTTTCGGTTTGAAGCAGAAACACCGGATCGCTTAGATGCGGCTTATCGTTCATTTTATATGGAGATCGTTAGAAAACCTTCAGAAGAAATTGTAAAAAACGTCCAGGTAACCATGGAGGTTGGTGATGTTAAAGCTGGCCGTGACGCTATTATTGGTGGTGTAGTTATACAGCAGCCTGAGCTCACTCCAGACGATGTTCGTAGCATAGTCAAAGCATGGTTTACGAACCATCCAGACTGCATTTTGGTTTACGATAATGTGAAAGACTATGAAAGTATCCAGAAATTTTTACCAAAATCGGGTGGGCAGGTGATGATTCTTACCCGTCGCGCTGATTGGCCGGCTAATTTTACGGTGCACTGTTTAAGCGGACTTAAACGTGTTGATAGTGTTAAATTATTAATAGAACTTGGTCAAATTAAAGGTGAAGATAAAAGTGTAGCTGAGTTAGCAAATAAGTTAGAAGATTTGCCTTTGGCTTTAGCGCAAGCGGGTGCTTATATGCGATATAATAAAGAAACTGCCGAAAGCTATCTAAAGCTCTATAGCAAATATCGAGGAGAGATGCTTGCAGAAAGTACTATGCCTGCAGGAATTGCTCATGTACCTGTGATGGTTACTTGGGAAATGAGTCTTAAAGAAATTGATCAACAGGATGCTTCTGGAACAATACGCACTTTATTTACGCTATGCGCTTATGGAGCACCGGAAGGAACTTTAAAAATTTTGTTGCAACATTATTTAGAAGAAAAAAATGTGCCTGAGCCCGAGCTGAAAGTGAATGACGCTATACAGCGACTAAAAAACTATTCTTTGCTTGAGGTGAGTGAAGATGGAAAGAAACTTGTAGTCCATCGTTTAATTCAAGAAGTGACACGTATTCACCATGAAAATGAAAGAATGCTACGGCGAGACGATTTAATAACTTGGTATACTCCTTGGTTGGTCATTACGGAAAAGCAATTCGATTTTCTTGATAGTGATAAGGAAAGTATAGATTACCTCACACAAGCACTGACCGTGCTTAAGCATCAGGAGCGATTATTTCCCGAGGAAGAGAATAATAAGAATTTAATATTAGCAAATTTAAAGAAACGAGCGGGCGCTGTCCTGTTCTATCAAGGTTTTTATTACTCCGCAAAAGAGCAGTTTGAGTACGCTCTTAAGATTCAAAAGAACTGCAATGGGTTAGAACATATTAGCATAGCTGGAACACTTAATGATCTTGCTGTTTCGTATGGTAACTTAGGGAGTGTAAAGAAAGAGTGTGATCTCTTAGAACATGCATTGAGAATAATAGAAGCACATTATGGGAAAAATCATATTAAGTTAACTAAGGTACTTGGTAATTTAGGAAATGCCTATGCTGCATTAGGTAACTATACAATGGGGCGTGAATGTTTGGAGCGTACATTGAAGATCGAGGAAATGCATTATGGAAAAGACCATATTGAAGTGGCTACAACGCTTGTTAACCTTGGAGATGATTATGGTTTATCGGGTGATTATATAAAGATGCGGAATTATACAGAGCGTGGATTCAAAATAATGGAATCATATTATGGAGAAGAGCATGTCAACGTCGCTATAGCACTCTCTAGATTAGGTATTGCTTATGGTTTTCTGGGTGATCATAAGAAGGCATGTGAATATTTAGAGCGTGCATTGAAAATCGAGGAAACGCATTATGGAAAAGATCATATTAAGGTAGCTAAAACATTTAATGAACTAGGTATTGCCTATGATTCAGTGGGCGATCATAAAAAAGCACGTGAATATTTAGAAGATGCGTTGAAAATGAAGGAAGCGTATTATGGAAAAGATCATATTGAGGTAGCTAACCCGCTTATTAGCTTAGGTATTGTTTATCGTTCACTAGGGAATTATAAAAAAGGACGTGAATATTTAGAACATGCGTTGAAAATCGAGGAAGCACATTATGGAAAAGATCATGTTAAGGTAGCTAACACACTTATAAACTTAGGTATTATTTATCATTTGTTAGGTGATCATAAAAAAGTGCATGAATATTTAGAGTATGGGTTGAAAAATGAGGAAGCATATTATGGAAAAAATCATATTAAATTAGCTAAAACACTTACTAACTTAGGCGTTGTTTATGGTTCACTAGGCGATTATAAAAAAGCACGTGAATATTTAGAGCGTGCGTTGAAAATCGGGGAAGCCTATTATGGAAAAGATCATGTTAATGTAGATAAGACACTTATTAGCTTAGGTATTGTTTATGGTTCACTAGGCGATCATAAAAAAGCACGTGAATGTTTAGAGCATGCGTTAAAAATCGATGAAACGCATTATGGAAAAGATCATGTGAAGATAGCTAATACACTTATTAAGTTAGGTATTGCTTATGGAGCACTTGGAAAGGATAAAAGACAGCGTGAGGTATTAGAGCGTGCGCTGAAAATTTTTATGAACTCTCCTTATTATGGAAAGAATCACCCTGATACACAAGCTATAATCCGTCAATTATCATCAATGTCATTAGTTGCTCAAGCATTACAAAGATTATTTGCGCCAGCTAAAAAATATTATCCAATTAATGAAAAACCTGCTTATGAAGCTAAGCCAGATATAAAGCCTAACGGTCGATAAGATATTTGCCTTTATGAGAGCTAGTGGACGTAATTCAAAAAGACACAGGCAAATTTATAAATGAAAAATTAAAGTTGCCCAGGATATGGTTGCTACAGGCGAATAGGGAATAGCATACAGATTTTGTTAACTGTGGAAATATTTTTTGAATTTTTAAAAAAATAAATTTGTATTAGTATTTTATACGGGAGAATACATTTTGTTTTCAACAACTATTCGACGTGCAGTGAGAACAGGTGGTCGCTCGGTTCGTTCACCAAAATCAAGTGTGAGAATGAACTATAGCGCTTCGCAATCCACAAAAATTCCGCCCGTTTCAAAAAAAGCGCTGCCATGGCTAGGTATTTCGCTTGCTGGTACTGCGTTGCTAGGTGGTTTTTCGTTGTTTAGTGAAAATCGTGCACTAACAGCATCACTTTCAAGTTTCTTAGAAGAAAAGAATAGTGACGTTGTAAATACAAAAAAGGACAAAAATAGCAGATCACATTCCTGGAACGTGCCTTTAGCGATACCTTATTTTGTTGGTAGACAAGAACTGAGTGAGGTAATTGTAACGCACTTAGAACAAGCGATGCAGGATAGCAATAGTAATCATCCATCTATTGTTTTATCTGGCATGGGCGGTATTGGTAAAACACAGCTGGCTGTGCATTGCATAAAGAGAGCGCAAGCATCTTCTTCTATCAATTGCTTTTGGTTTGAGGCAGAAACACCGGATCGCTTAGATGCAGCCTATCGCTCGTTTTATATGGAGATCGCTAGACCAGAGGAAACTTTAAAAAATGTACAAGTAACTATGCAGGTTGGTGATGTTAAGGCTGGCGGCAGTGTTAGTATTAGCGGTATGCATCAGCCTGAGCTTACTCCAGACAATATCCGTAGCATAGTCAAAGCTTGGTTTGCAAAGCATCCAGACTGTGTTTTGGTTTACGATAATGTGAAAGATTACGAAAGTATCCAGAAATTTTTACCAATATCGAGTGGACAAGTAATGATCCTTACTCGTCGCGCTGAATGGCCAGCTAATTTCAGAGTACATAATTTGCGACTACTCGAGCGTGCTGAAAGCGTCACACTATTAACAGAACTTGGTCAAGTGAAAGGTGAAGATAAGAGTGTAGCTGAGTTAGCAAGGAAGTTAGGAGATTTACCTTTGGCCTTAACTCAAGCGGGTGCCTATATGCGATACAAGAGAAAAAGTGCTGAAAGCTACCTAGACCTTTATAATAAATATCGAGCAAAAATGCTTGCAGATGGTACGATGCCTGCAGGAATTGCTCATTCACCTGTAATGGCTACTTGGGAAATGAGTCTTGAAGAAATTGACAAACAAGATGCTTTTGGAACAACGCGTACTTTATTTACGTTGTGTGCATATGGAGCGCCAGAAGGGGTGTTAAGGAATTTGTTGCAGTGTTATTTAGAAAGGAAAGGGGTTCCTGAAGCTGAACTGAAAGTGGATGAAGCAATAACTCAATTAAGGAATTATTCGTTGCTTGAAGTAAGTGAAGATGGCAAGAAACTCATTGTTCATCGTTTAGTGCAAGAGGTGACTCGTATCCATCATGAAGCAGAAAGAATTCCACAGCGAGAAAACTTAATATCTTGGTATTCCCCTTGGTTGAGCATTACGGCAGAGCAATTCACTCTTCTTAATAATGATAAGGAAAGAACGGATTACCTTTCGCAAGCTCTGGCTGTCATTAAGCATCAGGAGCGATTATTTTCAGAAAAAGCAAATAGCGAGAATTTAGTGCTAGCACATTTAAGAGTACGTGCAGGTAGCTCGCTATTCTATCAAGGTTTTTATCATAAAGCAAAAGAGCAATTTGAACGTGCCTTGAAAATACAGGAAGCACATTATGGAAAAGATCATGTTGAGGTAGCAGGAATACTTAATAATTTAGGGAGTGCTTATGGCTTGCTGGGCGATCATGTAACGGAGTGTGATTATTTAAAGCGTGCGTTGAAAATTAAGGAATCGTATGGAAAAGACCATGTTGAGATGGCAGAAATACTGAATAATTTAGGGAACGCTTATGGCTCGCTGGGTGATCATATAACGAAGCGTGATTATTTAGAGCGTGCATTGAAAATCGAGGAAACCCATTACGGAAAAGACCATGTTGAGGTGGCAGTAACACTGAATAATTTAGGGAACGCTTATGGCTCGCTGGGTGATCATGTAACGGAGCGTGATTATTTAGAGCGTGCGTTGAAAATTAAGGAATCGTCTTATGGAAAAGACCATGTTGAGGTGGCAGGAATACTTAATAATTTAGGGAACGCTTATGGCTCACTGGGTGATCATGTAACGGAGCGTGATTATTTAGAGCGTGCATTGAAAATTAAGGAGTCATATTATGGAAAAGACCATGTTGAGGTGGCAGGAGTACTTAATAATTTAGGGAGCGCTTATGGTTCGCTGGGCAATCATTCAAAGAAGCGTGATTATTTGGAGCGTGCATTGAAAATCGAGGAAACCCATTATGGAAAAGACCATGTTGAGGTGGCAGTAACACTGAATAATTTAGGGAACGCTTATGGCTCGCTGGGTGATCATGTAACGGAGCGTGATTATTTAGAGCGTGCGTTGAAAATTTTTATGAATTCGCCAGGTTACGGGAGAGAGCACCCTTATACGCAAATTTTGATGCGTCAATTATCACCCATGCCTTCTGTTACTCAAACGCCACAAACATTATTTACACCGAATAAGCAATCCCCTAATAATGTAAAACCATTCAGGGATAATGAAGCCAAATTGAATATGAAACCTAATGGTTAATAAGATATTTGTTTTGCATACTGAGTTTGAGAGTGCTTTCATTCCAGGATTAATAAAGGAGAATGTATTTTGTTTTCAACAACTCTTCGACGTGTAGTAAGAACAGGTAGCCGCTCGGTTCGTTTATCAAAATCAACTGTAAAAATGAACTATAGAGCTCCACAATTCAAAAATATTCCGCCTGTTTCCAGAAAAGCACTGCCTTGGTTGGGTGTGTCGCTTGCTGGTACTGCATTGCTAGGTGGTTTTTCGTTGTTTAGAGAAAACCGTGCATTAACAGCACCGTTTGCAAGTTCCTTGGAAGAAAAGGACGGTCACGTTGTAAATCCAAAAGAAAACAAAAATAACAAACCACATGCCTGGAACGTGCCTTTAGCTATGCCCTATTTTG
>Ga0206868_10295_pt1 | contig 11273 bp, 10 predicted proteins | sample Alteio_BWOrgCont_38_FD_152901 | JGI IMG/M metagenome (GOLD analysis project Ga0206868, IMG submission 152901) | Enriched cells from forest soil in Barre Woods Harvard Forest LTER site, Petersham, Massachusetts, United States -... | ecosystem: Environmental > Terrestrial > Soil > Temperate forest >... | reverse complement strand
CGTATCCCCGGCCGATGTGGGAATCCTCATGGTTTGTCTGAAGCGATTTGGCGACGCGCAAAATGGCGCGAACAAAAGTGACTGCGAGCCTTGCGGCGTCGAGGAATGATTTAGGTCACGCCGCAGTGCAAAGTGATCTTTGCGATTTCCGCCGGCGCATTGATGCGGATGGGAAACATGTTGCCCACGCCATTTGAGACAACGAGCTGGCTGGTGCCATTCTGGTAATGCCCGGACCAGTAGCGAAAAAGCACCGGGCCGATGCCGAGATCTTTATCCAGCATCAATTGCCCTCCGTGCGTGTGCCCGGTCAGCGTTAACGGCAGGCCGACTTTAACAGCGGCATCAAACGTATGGGGATGGTGCGCCAGGAAAATCGGGAACGCATCCGGATGGCGCTGACACATCAGTCCGCGAACCTGTGTATCCGTCACGTGGTCGCGGTATTTCCCGATGCCCTCCATCCAGCGAATGCCGAGCATTTGGACCGGACAACCGCGAATGTTGACTGTCTCTGCTTCATCCAGCAGCAAGGGAACGCCGGACGCTTTGACGCGCCGCTCAAATTCCATTCCATTTTCGTATAGATCATGGTTCCCTTCGACCATCCAGACACCATAACGGCTTTGCATTTGTTTGATCAAAGACAGCGCTTCCGGAAGATCCGACAACTCATAATTGATCAAATCGCCGGTGAGCACGATGATATCCGCGCGCAAATCATTTGTAGCACTGACCAAATCGCGCAATATCCGTCCGTGTGTCCATTCTCCCACGTGCATGTCACTGATATGCGCGATGGTGAGACCGTCCAGCGCCTTGGGCAATGAAGGGATGGCAAGATCAAATCGCCGCAGGCGGAATTGGCTGAGCTGTCCGAGTGCAATGCCCGTCAATCCGAAGGTCAGCAATGGCGGGGCGGCCACTGCGCATGTCCCCAGAAATTGCCGACGCGTCAGTGAATTCGTCGATGACGGCGCGGGAGCCAGAGACGCCACGGGCCGGGCGCGAAAGCGTTGAAAGATTCGCACACACAAATATAAAAGGCCCAGCACTCCGAACGCAGCCAGCCCGAGGTTGCTCCAAATGACCGCCGTGGCCAGGGCGGCCTCCGGTGCATGGAGAGACATATCAATGGCGTTATATCCGAGCCTGCCGAGCAGTTCATTCGTGACCGCCGCGATTTGGGCGACAATAAAAAGACTGATCAGGACGCGCCAGAGCGTTTTTTTGACCAGGCAAAGCGCAACCACCCACCATGTCACGTCCAGCACGAGCATGAGGAGATTGGCCGCGATATGAAACCGATACATCCAGACTATAATAATTCACGGCGCACCTCGCGCCAATGGAAATGATTGTGACGTAACGGTGTCGCGAAAAAGACGGAACGGCTGATAAACGAGTTGATATCGCCGTGAAGCTTTTAAATCACTGGTTTAGAATGACTTACATTCCAATGCGTTGGAGTTCTTCCTGCAGGGCGATTTGAAATTCCTGCACATCCGCCGCCGACGGTTTGTAACCCTGTTGCGCGGGCACAACACCCAGCCGGCCCGTCTGGTCAAGGTACCAATCCGCTTTTTGGCCGTCGCTGAACGTGACTTTGCCGCTGACAATCGCGCCGGGACGTGCGATCTGGTCCACGCTCAAGGAAACGCCGCCGGCCTTGGGAGCGTCCGGCGCAGATTTTTTTTCTTCAACTGGTTTTTTGGTTTCCGGCGTCGCCGGTTTTTCGATCTTGGGCGGCTCGGGATCTTTGGGCGTGAGCTTGAGATCATCCACCAGGAAACGCGTTTCGATGTATGTCAGGCGGATGCCAAATTCCTGCGCGAGCCGGTTTTGCACTTCTGCCAGTTTCGCGCCCTGCAAAATCCAGGCTGTTACCCGCTGCCGTTGTTCGTCGTTCAGATTCATTCGATTCATTTTTCCATTTCAGGTGAAGGATTCAAGCTAAAGTGCATGGGAAAATCCGGCCTGCCGTCCCACCGCGTCATTGCACCGCCTCCCCGCTTCGTTTAATGTCATCGCCATGTCAGTTTGGATTCGATTTTTTTTTGCGCTATGGCTGGGCGTGACTCTCGCCGGCTGCACGCCCCCGGATCAGGACGAAGAGAAGGAGCCGCACTATGTCCTGGGCCAGAGTCGCATCAACGCCATGGATTACCAGGGCGCAGTCGAGGCCTTCGAAGAATCGCTCGAAGTGAACCCGCACTCAGCGGCGGCGCATTATCAATTGGCCATGCTCTACGAAAACCAGGAGGCCGACCCTGCCGCGGCCATTTATCATTATGAGCAATATCTAAAGTTCGACCCCACGGCGGAGAACGCCGACATCATCCGCCAGCACATCACGGCCTGTAAACAACAGTTGGCGTCGGACGTTCTGCCGTTGCCTAGCGCGCCCGTCGCCCAACAACAGTTGGAAAAGCTCATGGAACAAAACCGCCAGCTCCAGCAGCAGGTGGACACGCTCCAGGCCACGATCAAGCAATGGGGCGATTGGTACACGAACCAACAGGCCGCGAAGAACAATGCCATCGTTTCGCAAACGCCGGTTGTTCCCCAGCAACCCGTGACGCCCGTCCAACCGCAGCAACCGCTCGTCCAGCAGCCCGTCGCCGTCAATCCCACTTACCCGACGAGGCCGGAGAATCCGCCCGCTTCAGCCCATTCGCATACTGTTGAGCGTGGTGAAACGGCCATGGCCATCTGCCGCAAATATGGAATCCGCCTGAGCGATTTGGAAATTGCCAATCCCGAGATGAATCCCGGTCACATCCACGTCGGCCAGGTCTTGAATATCCCATGACGCAGCTTTACTGTGACGCGGCGCGCTCGTCCAATTGCCGCTCCAGATAAGTATCTTCCGGCGCCTCCAGCCATGCCGTGTACCAGAGATTGCCGAGCATTTGCCCGGCCTTCACCAACTGGCCCTGCAAAAACGGCAGCGCCTGCAGGCCTTTGTCGCCCTTGCCGCTAAGCTGGCCCTCCTTGTCCATTTCATAGAGCGGCTCCACATATTTGTTCTGCGCCACCAGGTAATTCACGACGTAATGAAAAAACGCATCGGAATCATCCGCATTGGGAATGCGCGCCGCCGGCTGGATTTGCGGGAGCAGCGCGCTTGGATTGATGCCCCCGGTTTTGCGGAAATAACCGCCGTCAATCCATGCGTGGAACGTCTTACGCGTGGTGTAGCCATTGGGATTGTTGTCCGGGTCCCAGCCGTTGAAATATTTGGACGTGTGCAAGGGCTGCGAGCCGTCGCCCACGTAATGGCCCAGCACGCCCATCACATAAACGATGTCCGCTTTGGCATTGGCGATTTCCTCAGCCGTGCCGCCATGCGTTTCAAACGCCTTGAGCGTGCTAAAATCGGATTTCAATTTCTCGTAATTTTCCGCGATGGCCCAGGGCAAAAATCCCGGCAACTCGCGCGTGTGGTCGGCGTCCGCATCCGGATCAATGGCCGGGAACCGGTCGGGATGTTCCGTGCGGGCGCGCGCCACGTCCGCGACAAAATCATAGCGCATCATCGGCAGCGTATCGGGCGTGAGACCGTAGAGCGGCAGGTCTTCCAAGTCTATAAAATGGTCCGGACCATTCAGGTGCTTGAGCGGCAGGTCGCCGATGTTGCGCCAGCGGTCTGGTTCGCCGGCGAGGAACTCAATCCGCTCTTTGGCCGCGGGCGTCAGTTGGAGGCCGAAGTCTGCGGGCAAGGAAGCCAGCGCCAGTTCATTGATCGTATGGTGGCCCTCGTAATCCCATGCAAAGACACTTTGCGTCCCGGAGGAGATCAACAGGACGGCGGTGACAACGGAAATAGTTGATGACTTCATGCGAATTCCCCGGCCCGAAGTCTAGGGCAGGGTCGAGCGGGCTGCCAAGCGCCAAGTTGGCGGGGCCTGATTTTTTGCCGCTTTACTCGGCTGCGCGGGCCGTTCATTTTGCAGCCGCAAATGAATCGCGAAACGCTGGACGTTTTTTTTGAGCGCGGGATTTTGGCGCTGCTGCTGGTCATCCTGGTTTTTTCTCCCCTGGCCATGGGCGCCGTCGGCGTTTGGGAATTTCTCGTCGTCCAGGGATTGGGGGTGGCCGTCCTTTTTTTGTGGGGACTCCGGATTATCTTTGCTAAAAAAGCCTCCTTCTTTTGGCCGCCCCTCTCCTGGGCGGTCCTCGCCTTTGCGCTCTACGCCATCGTCCGCTACTTCACGGCGGATATTGAATATGTCGCCCGGCTCGAGCTGATCCAAACCCTGCTCTACGCCTTTCTGTTTTTTGCCATCGTCAACAATTTCGCGTCCAAGGAATCCGCGCAAATCATCTCGTTCACCGTCATTTTTCTGGCCGCGGGGATTTCCTGCTACGCCATTTGGCAATTCATGACGCATTCGAACCGCGTCTGGAACCTCGTTTCCCCGTATGGCGGGCGCGCCACTGGCACCTACATTTCACCGAACAATTTTTCCTGTTACCTGGAAATGGCGCTGCCCCTGTCCGTGGCCTTTCTGATGGCCGCGCGCATCAAGCCGTTCACGCGCATTTTGTTGGGTTACGCGGCGCTCGCGATGGCCTTCGGACTCGTGTTTACCTTCTCGCGCGGCGGCTGGGTTGCAGCCGCAGTGGGCCTGCTTGCCGTTCTGGCACCGTTGATCTTTCACCGCAAACACTGGCTGCCCGCGCTGGCGCTGGTGCTGATCCTGCTCGCCGGCGGGACATTCTTCGTTTCAAAATATCTCTCCAAAACGCTCGGTTATATTACCCGGGTTGAGTCCGTGACTCACAGCGATTCTATAAACATGGAATTCCGCTCGGAAATGTGGGCCGCCGCGGAACAGATGTGGGAGGACCATTTTTGGTTCGGCGTCGGCCCGGCCCATTATGACTACCGTTTTCGCCAATACCGCCCGGAAACCGTCCAGGCGCGGCCCGACCGCGCGCACAATGATTATCTGAACCTGCTGGCGGATTGGGGAACCACTGGCGGCATCATTGTCGCCGCCGGCATCGTGCTTTTCCTGGCGTCGTTGGCCATCACCTGGAAAGTCGTCCGTCCCGGTGACGACGATCCGGGGCGCGGCATGAGCGACCGCTTCGCTTTTTTTCTCGGGGCATCGGCGGCGTTGCTGGCCCTGGCACTGCATTCCTTTGTGGATTTCAACCTGCACATTCCGGCCAACGCCATCCTGGGAGTCTGTCTTCTGGCCCTCCTGACCGGGCAATCCCGCATGGCCACAAACCGTTTTAAGATTGAGGCCAGGATGCCGGCCCGGATTCTCATCCTCGTCCTGCTGGCCGCCGGTATGGCCTATTTTAGTTGCCAGGGCTGTCGTCGCGCCCAGGCCTATGCCTGGCAATCGCGCGCGGCCAATCCCGATCTGTCGGTCTTGAAACGGGCCGACCTCTTGAGGAAAGCTTTTGCTTTCGAACCTTCGGATTTTGAGATCACTTATCAAATCGCGGAATTCTACCGCATCCAAAGCTTTCAAGGGATACAGGGCTATGAGTTGCAGGCCCAAACCGCCATGCAATGGTATTCCTGCGGCATGAAACTGGATCCGTTCGATGGTTATAACTATCTCGGCTATGGCATGTGCCTGGACTGGCTGGAACGCCATGATGAAGCGGCCCCTTACTTTAGCCGGGCCGAAGCGCTCGACCCCAACGGCTATTTCACCGTCGCCTACCTCGGCTGGCATTATGTTCAGGCAGGCGATTACGCGGCCGCCCGGGCATGCCTGCAACGCTCCCTCTGGCTGGAGTGGGATAACGATATTGCCCATTCGTATTGGGATATCGTTCAGGACAAGCTCACTCAAAACGCCTCCGGCCAGCCGCATTTGCTGCCCGGCTTTTAAGGATTTAGCTGTTGACATTCATGCGTTTGCATCTCATATTGAGGGAAGTTATTAGGATTTAAGTTGGAAAGGCCATTTATGAAAAAAATTCAACTTCTGGCTGTATTTGGTGTGGTGTTGGCCGTGGCCGGCGTCACCCGGGCTGAATCGAATGTCAGACCCGCTTCCATCACCGTGGTCGGTGTCCAGGGGGAAGCCCGCTATTCCATTGATGGTAAAGCCTGGCATCCCATGGTCATCGGAAAAATCCTGCACGCCGGCGCCGTGCTGGAAACAGCCAGCGGCTCATCGTGCGACCTCGTCCTGAGCGGAACACCGTTGCCCATTCCCGAAAACAGTTCTGCGCCTTTTAGCGACGCGATGCTTTCCATCGCTCCCGACCCGAATATCCGCGGCTACGTTTCCTATCGGCCGATGACTGAGCAAAACGTCGTCCGGATGTCGCAAAACACCATGCTCGCGGTGGATACCTTGACCGAAATCAACACCGGCGCGGACACCGTGGGAAATACCGAGTTGGATTTGCGCGCGGGTAAGATTTTCACCAGCGTTAAAAAGCTGTCCGCCAGTTCCCAATATATTATCAAACTCCCCAACGGCGTGGCCGGCATCCGGGGCATGTATGGCACTTTTTCCCCTGATGACATTGACGTAGGCGGTGGCACAGTGGTCGCGTCCATGACGGGGGCGGACGGCCTACCCCATGTAGTTGTCATTCATGGAGGCGAGGGATATAACACGCAGAATAACCAGGTCTTTACGCTTCCGCCGAATATTCTCGCGTATCTGAGCTATCTGAGTAACCAGTTGCAAACGATCTATCTCCAGATTCTTGCCTTGGAGCGCGATTTGACGTGCACTTTCATTTCCAACACGGAAGGCCACCAGCCCTTCCCTCCGCCCGGTGGCAATGGAAACAATAATAATAATAACAATGATGGTGGCGGGGTCAGCGTCTTGTCTGGGCAAACACATTAATTGCGTCTAAACACTAATTTCCAACCAGAGCAGCCTTGAGTTGCTCTGGTTTTTCGTTTAATTGGGCGGGGTGACATTCAAACCCGCCAGGCATGCGCCGGTCATTGTGGCCGTTTTGGTCATCGCCCTCGTTTGCGGGCTGCGGCTGGGGCAACTGGGTTTCTTCGAACGCCTAGAGCGCATGACTTACGACTTGCGTGTGAAAGCCGCTCTCCATTTTCCCGCGCCCGCCTCCACCAATCTCGCCTTCGTCGCCATCGAGGATTCCAGCCTCAAAGCCGTGCAGAATGGGCAGCTCGGTTTTCATTTTGGCCTGCTCTGGCCGCGCCAGGTTTATGGCCGGCTCGTCGATGAACTTTCTGCCGAGGGCGCAAAAGCCGTGGGCTTTGACGTCATGTTCGGCGAGCTGCGCCCCGATCATCCGCCCGTGCAAATGGCCGATGGCCGCCTCATTGAATCCGACAACTTCTTCGCGCTGCAAATGCGCCAGGCCGGCAATGTCCTGATGGCCGTCACCCCCGAAATTTCTCTGCCTCCGCTCTTCGCCACCAATGCCCTTGCCCTGGGTGACATTTCTACCGAAAAAGACCCGGACGGCGTCTTACGGCGCGTGAAGGCATTCCGCACCTACCGGCTTTGGCACCCTTACATCCAATATTTTGCCAATCCCACCAATTACGATCTGGACCTGGACCAGGCACAAATTTTACCGGGAAAAGTTGTTCTGCCGCAAAGCGGGACGACGAACGTGGTAGAGATTCCCATTGATGCCCAAACGAATTTTTCCACGGCGGATCTTTTGGGCGATCCGCTGCCGCCGGGCATCCCGCCAAAGGCGCGCGCCTTCACCGATAAAATTGTCTGGCACATGGGCATCGTCCTGGCCTCCATTGAACTCGGACTGGATTTGGACCAGGCCAAAATCGATTTGCCGGACGGTAAAATTATTTTGACCGGCACGAACGGCATTGAGCGCACCATTCCGGTGGATAAAGACGGCTATTTTTATGTGGATTGGCGGCTCACCGCCAACGACCCGCACCTGTTGCGCGCGCCCATTGAAGCCCTGCTGTGGCAGGACGACCAGCGCCTGCAAGGCCAAACCAATGGATTAAGCAATGCCTTTCGGAACAAGCTGGTAATCGTCGGCTCGGCGGCCCAGGGGAACAATCTCGCTGACCGCGGCGCGACACCGCTGGAAAATGACACGCTGCTCGTGGGCAAGCACTGGAACGTCGCCAATTCCATTATTACCAACCGGTTCATCCGGCAGACGTCTCTGCCACAGGACTTGGTATTGATTATACTTTTGGGCGCGTTGACGGCTTTTTTCAGCCTGCGTATCCCTCATGCAGCCGCCGCGAGCACCGCTGTTCTTGTGCTGATTGTGGTTTACGTGGCCGCAGCTTTTTACGCCTTCATCCAGTTTCGCTGGTGGCTGCCGCTGATTTTGCCTGTCGGCGGGGCCGTCCTGGTCGAACATCTGAGCCTCGTCACCTGGCGCGTCATCTTTGAAGAGGGAGAGAAACGGCGGGTGAAATCGGTTTTTTCCAAAATCGTTTCGCCGGACGTAGTCAGTGAGTTGTTACGCGCGGAGAAACTTTCATTGGGCGGCGCGCGGCGGGAAATAACGGCCTTCTTCGCGGACGTGCGCGGGTTCACGACGTTGACGGACGAGGTGCAGGCGGCGGCGGCGAAATTTGTGCGCGAACAACAAATGCCGGCGGCATCGGCAGGAGCCTATTTGGACGAATCTGCGCGCGAAACGCTCAAGACGATCAATACCTATCTGGCGCTGGTGGCGGACACGGTCATCTCCCACGGCGGCACGCTCGATAAATATATCGGCGATTGCGTGATGGCTTTTTGGGGCGCACCGGTGGCAAACCCGAAACATGCAACGGCCTGCGTGCGCGCTGCAATTGAAGCGCAACGCGGGTTGGACGAATTGAACCAGCAACGGCGCACGGAGAATGAAAAGCGGGAAACGGCGCGCGCCGCCGGGGAATTATCGCGGCCGCAACTGCCCATACTGGCGCTTGGCTGCGGTATCAACACGGGCGTGGTGGACGTGGGCCTGATGGGATCGGAAACACACCAGTATAATTACACGATTTTTGGGCGTGAGGTAAATTTGGCCAGCCGGCTGGAGAGCGTGTCCGGCAGCGCGCGCATTATTATCGGTGAAACCACCTACCGCCATTTGCTCCGCGACGATCCGGCGATCGCGGCCACGTGTATTGAGCAGCCGCCCGTCAAGGTCAAAGGCTTCATTGACGCGGTGAAAGTCTATGAAGTGCCCTGGCAGGTAAAATAATCTACCGCCTAAATCCCGTGGTAGGGACGCACCACACGCGTGTGCTGCTGCGCGTCCGAGCCATGCATACGATAACGATAATGTTGCCGGTTGTTGCTTTCTTTGTTGCCAAAATGTTGCCACTTTAGTTCCTGGTAATCAACGATGTAACCGATGTTGCCACTTTTCCCACTTCATATTGTTTCGACTACTTGTTCGCCTCCACCTGCTTCACCAGCGCGTTATATTTGGTCACGATATCGTTCCGGTTCGTCGCCAGTTCATCGTATTTTTGAACGAGGTCATTTCTCTGCGAAAGAAGGTTGCTGATCGTTACATTCTGCTTATCTATCCCGTCATCCGCCTCCTTCAGTTTTGATTCCAACGTTGCCACCGCCGCCTGGTATTGTCCGATCTCGTTCGTGAAGGTCGCATTATCAAACCGCAGTTGCTCAATCTGCTCGCTTTGCGAAAGCATCACCTGTTCATTCGTCGCCACCGTCCCTTTTAATTCCTTGATGCGCACATCCATGTCATTCACCTTTGCATTCAACGTCGCAATGGTGTTTGTGTCGCTCTGGATGGTCGCGTTACGGTCAAAGACCATTTGGTTCAGGTCTCCGATGGTCCGGCGCTGGATTGTTTGCGCATACCATTGCCATGCGCACAAACCGCACAGTGCCAGCCCCAAAATGATCAGCAGGTTTTGTTGGAAATTTTTCATGGGTTTGGATGGTCAGGTTCCGCGTTCACCGCGATGGCTATGTTCCGGATGCCCGCGTGCTTCACAAAATCCAGCACGAACATCACCGACCCGTGCGTCGCGTCCTCCGCCCCGGTGATATACACCGGCACATTCGTGTTCATGCTATAGCGGTTCGTCAGCATCGAGTACAAATCCGGCAGGGCCAGGGCCTTGTCATCCACCAGCACATCCCCGTCCTTGTTCACGTCCAGGTTCACGATGTCCGGCTTGGTCGTGGATGTCGCCAGCGTCGCCGTCGGCAGGTTCGCCTTCAGCGTCTGCACGATTTGCATCTGCAAACTCACCATCATGAACGACGCCAGCAAAAAGAACATGATGTCGATCAACGGGATGATCTCCAGGCGCGATTTCTTTTCCGGGATGGGCGTGCGGATTTTCATGGCGCGCCCCCCGCTTTGCTTTCCGTGATGAACGCCACGTTTTGTATCCCCGCCGCCCGCACCGCCTGGTAAACTTTCACCATGTCGCCGTGCAGCGTATCGCGGTCACCGCTGATATAAACGGGCAAATCCGGATCTACCCCAAACCGGTTGCTCAACACCATCCCCAGTTCCGCCAGCGAAATCTCTTTCTTCTGCAGCCAGACACTACCCGCCTTGTCCACAGCGATGTTCACCATGTTCGGCTTGTAATCCTGCTGCGCCTCCGTCGCCGACGGCAGCCGTACTTTGATGTTTTCTGTCTGGCTCATCTGCAAACTCACCATCATGAACGACGCCAGCAAAAAGAACATGATGTCGATCAATGGAATGATGACGATCCGCGAACGCCGGTTCGGAATCGGTGATGGGATTTTCATGGGCAAAATCTTAGTGCGTCGTCGCCTGCCCCGGCGATTCCGGCTTGTGCAGATGGACGGTGTCGCCCGTCTTTGCCCCGCCACCCGCCATCACCTCCACGTTCGTCGCTGCCGTTTCCAGATCGAACTGCAATTGCGCTACCCGCGCCGAAAAATAATTGAACGGTATCAGCGAAAAAATTGCGATGCCCAGCCCGCACGCCGTCGCGATCAACGCCTGCCCGATCCCGCCCGTTACGCCGGAGACCGATAACTCTGCGCTCCCGATGTGTAGAAACGCGCTCATCAACCCCGTCACCGTCCCCAGCAGCCCCAGCAACGGCGCCAGCGTGACCAGCGTGTCCATGACCATGAGAAAGCGCCCCGCGCGTTTCAGCTCGATGCCCGCCGCCAGTTGCAGCGCGCCCAGCAGCGAACCGTGCGAATGGCCGACATGTTCCAGTCCGTGGCGGATCACCCGCACCACCGGGTCTTCCGACCCTTCGGCGATCTTTGACGCCGTCGCCGTGTCTTTATTCTCCAGCGCGGCCAGGATTTGCAGCAGCTTTTGCGGATCGCGTCGCGCGCTTTCGC
>Ga0206868_10294_pt1 | contig 11344 bp, 11 predicted proteins | sample Alteio_BWOrgCont_38_FD_152901 | JGI IMG/M metagenome (GOLD analysis project Ga0206868, IMG submission 152901) | Enriched cells from forest soil in Barre Woods Harvard Forest LTER site, Petersham, Massachusetts, United States -... | ecosystem: Environmental > Terrestrial > Soil > Temperate forest >... | reverse complement strand
CAAAAAATAAGCAAGGTAAAGAAAAGATAGAAAATACAGCAAGAAAAATTTAAGATAGTGAACGTGTCAGCGAAAGAACAAAGAAAAAAATGAAGCTGTGTACATGAGCTTCACGTGAGTGACTTACGACAATAATACAATAACAGGAGCGTTTTTTACTATGCTATCTTCTGCGCCCAGCTTTGAAGTGCAATTTACCGTCAAAATTCCTGCCATTGAACCGCAAGCTCTGCAATTTGATCCGGACGTGGATACAGGTTCCGATAGAATGGAATTAGGCCGTGGTGGTTTTGGGATTGTCTATGCAGGACATTATCAAGGTAAGCCTGTTGCGATCAAGACCTTACATGTGACCACACCCAAAGTATTAAAGTCCTTGTATGAAGAAGCGGCCGTGATGTTTAGAACGGCTTCGCCTTATACGGTCAAATTACAGGGCATTTGTGCTGCACCTAAAGTCACTTCGTTAGTCATGGAACGGATGCTCGGTGGCTCGTTATTTCATTTATTGCAAGATGAAACAAAAGAACTGCCTTGGGCTTTACGTTACCGTTTAGCGTATGAAATTGCCGAAGGACTTTGGGCACTGCATGGGCAAGAAATTTTGCACCGTGATTTGAAAAGTTTAAATGTGCTCTTGGATGAAGAGCAACACGCCAAAGTCACTGACTTTGGGTTTTCCAAATTACGCGGCCAAGTGACATCGATGGCGGCCTCATCCCATAAACAATCACTCGGCACCTTAGCGTATAAATCACCGGAACTCATGGAAGCAGACAGTGATTCAGATGAGGAAGGCGAAGCGAAAAAAACGAGTCCTTATACCCCGTATTCAGACGTGTATGCGTATGGCATGATTCTATGGGAGCTCGCTACTCGACGTATTCCCTTTGAGGGCGTGAGCCAGAGAAAGATTGAAAAGAAAATAAGAAAAGGCCAGCAAGAAGCGATACCGGATGATTGTCCGCCTGAATTTGCGGCATTGATCAAAGCCTGCTGGGCAATGAAGCCAGGACAGAGACCGCGTACAGATAAACTGGTCGCTCAAATGAAAGTGCTTTATGAAACGGCCATAGCTGCAGAAATAGCTACAAAAGCGAAAGGAGCGGTGGGAGGAAGAGCAGGAGGCGAAGAAAAAGACGATGCCTTTACTGCGCCTTGGCACATTGATCCCCGTACCAAGCAAGCAGCAACGCAAATGCTTAAAGAACGGGCCCTCGATAAAGCCAATCCTAACCACAACCGACATGTCTTATTACCTGCCAATGAAAAAGATTTAGAAATTGTCGTCGCTTCTTATCAAAAAGCCCCTGTAGCAGGTTATACGCTTAAAAGTGTCAAGGTGATGTACAATCCTCTTTTAAACCAATCCTTTGACCGTGCTTTAGGTCTTTTGGGAGCCCGCCATCAAAACCCCACTTTTGAACCTGCTTGGCGTAAAGAGAAGGGTGAGGTTTTCGAATGGCGCAATACTACCCATCAAATCTTAGAAAAAATGGCAGCCCCTTATAAAGACCCCAATCATCCGCACCTTAACTTATTGCCCATGTGGCATGCGACGGATGCGGCCATTCTACCGAGTCTTTTTGAAACAGGGTTTGCGACTTTAGGCTTAGTCGATGCAGGGTACTTTGGTCGAGGTATTTACTCTGCTGGCGAAGCCCGTTATTCCTATGGTGTATATGGCAAAATGTACGAAGACAAAGGCAAAGAAGCAGCCCTCTTAATGAATTGGGTAGCGAGTTACTCTGCTTATCCTGTGATCGACGCGGATGGTACCAATCGTGAAATGCAAAGCTTAGAAGGGAAAGGAAACCATGCTAATCACGATGCACACTTTGTACCAGTACGCCCCAATAATCCTAAGAACCCTAAAGAAAGTGTGTTTTTTCCGTGCCAGCCTGGACAAGCGTATACGTATACCGAATTAGTCGTGTTTGATAAGGCGCATTGTCTACCACGGTATGTAGTCGAACTGCAATCCGATTTATTAAAGACCCCGCAAGAGATCATCGATGCCAAACTAAAGAGCGCAGCAGAGCAGGCGCAAAAAGCAAAAGCCAAGCAGCAAGCGGAAGCAGAAGAGAAAGCACTTTTAGCGCAACAAGCGGCAGAGCAAGCTCAAAAGCAATCCGAATTATTTTCAAAAGAGAGAGAAAAAGAAAGGATCAAAGCCGAAAAAATTGAAGCAGAGAAAGCCGCTGCCGTAAAACAAGCAGTGGAAGCAGCGAAGAAAGAAGCAGAGAAAGAAGCGGAAGCATTAGTTGCAAAAGCGCAACAAGAACAAAAAGCACAAGCGGAAAAACAAGCATTGCAACAAGCAAAAGAATTGCAATCGCTCAAAGAAAAATTAGCGCAAGCAGAAGCCGCTGCCGAAAAACAAAAAGCAGCGCAAGAGCAAGCGGAAAAAGACGCAGTGAAAAAACAAGCCCAACTTGCGGCTGAACTGCAAAAAGCCCAAGCTGCACAGCAATCACAACAGGCGCTACAAGCTGAAAAAGCGCAGAAAGAAGCGGCTAGACAAGCTCAAGTCGAAGCGGATTTAAAACAAGCCCAAAAACTGCAAGCAGAAGCCGCCGCGGAGAACCAAGCAAAGCTCAAGGCCAAAGCAGAACAGGCAGAGAAAACAAAAGCGGAGGAAGCTGAAAAGCGCCGTGTAGTAGAAGAAAGAAAAGACGATGAAGATAAAACAGAAGGTCGTGTTAAGACGTATTCCCCTATTTGGCAGCCTGCCTATGGCAAGTTCTGGAAACCGAAAGTGCAGACCCCACCACAAGTCGCCCAATTTTTACGATTAGTCGCCGAAGGCGAACAAGAGAAAGCGGAAGCGATGTTAAAAGCCAATCCTAACTTAATTCTCCAATCGGGTACGTTGACGGATTTATCTCAACGCACATTTGAACACATCACTGCATTCCAATATGCAATCTGGGCACGCGATTGGCACATGTGGACGATGCTATTAAAATATCTACCTGAAGAAGAAGCCGCGTTACAACTGCATGCATTAGAAACGAATGGGACAGAGCATGGGAAGCAATTTGATTTTGGCACATTGATAGGCGCATACCAAACATTAGACCAGCAGTGGCAAAATTGGAACCAGAACCAAAGAGACACGCATTGGGTAAAACAGATCGGTGGTGCACAGTTATTAGTACCAGCGCATGTTGCGAATGAATACAGTCGATCCGATAGGCCGTTCTACCCATTACCAGACTTTACGCAGGGAGGACTACCACGGGAGAGAGGACGACAGGGACAAGAGTGGTACGCCCAAGGGGCGTTAGGGCAGCGCTGGAGTTGGGCCCGGGGGATGAGGGCTTATGCGGGCGCAGTCCACTCCTCAGCTCCCGGCTTATCGCATATGATATTAGTGGAAGATCGAGAAGCAGTGCAGCAGCTCGTGACGACGCGCGAGCAGCAACTGCAGCTGCTGAAAACGGCACTATATCGCAACCGCCAAGGGCTGGTCGCTAAGGTGGCCTAAAAGCAACCCTCTCGCTAACCATTTTAGCTTATTTTTGATTGCGATAGCTCTGTCAACCAAGTGGAATAAAAAATGGCCGACTGGCAGAACCGATTTCGTCGCGCGACGCCACCACAGCGCCCACCTGGACAAATACTGCTGAACATGCGCTGGATTTCCAACATCTTCCTTCATTGCAGTTGCCTTGTCTAGGGCTCGACGGCAAGTCCTGGGATGGACTTCCACCGTCTTCTGTGGGTTTACCTGTTCATTGAGTTGCGTCAATGAAAACTTCATACCTAAAAAGTGAAAATGGCTTAACTCACCCATTTTCGTTTTCTGCGGAGAAAGCTTTAATTTTAACTGAGCTAATGTGTTTTTTAACGCTCTTTTTGCTTTGACAAATTGGTTTTTTGTTTTGCAAAGTATCAGGATATCATCCATGTATCTTGCATAATAAATCCCGTGGCGCTGCTCAAATAAACGGTCTAACGGCGAAAGATACAACGCACCAAAAAAAGGAGACAGACTACTGCGACACGGAATGCCTTGTTTTGGCAAGTCAATTGCACCATCCTTTTCTATTGGAATCGTGACAATGTCATCAAAATACTTTAACAAGCGTGGATCATGAAAGTGTTCACGCAGTTGTTTCAAAAGAACCTGACGATCGATAGAGGCGTAGTACGACTTGATGTCGGCTCGGATAACGTACCTAAAAGATCCTTTGCTAAATGCATTGACCGTCGCATCGATTGCGGTTTGCACGCCTCGACCTACACCTTCTACCAAATGATAACACAAAGGAGAAATGATTTTTGGAAAAGTGGGCTTAATAATTTGATGTATCAAAGCCAGAATCAGTCTATCTTCACAAGACCACAACGTAATAGGTTCCGTTGGAAAAGAATAGGTTTTCATGGGAGAAAAGACATGCTCACCTGCAATAAATTCTTCTATCCAGCGATTGATGGAAGTGTCCCAGTCAAACAAGAAGCGCCACCAGGGGGACACAGTTCGCCCCAGGCATGTTTTTTGGCCAGCCTTTCTTTTTTCCAACTTGAGGCAGAAGAACGCAAGGCGCTGAAATCCCAGCGTGGTTTTTCTTTTTTGTTATCTTTATGACGATTTTGCAGCATGAAACAGGCTCGCTTACAAAAACAGTTGTGGTAGTATAGCTATTTAATCAATGGAATGCGAGCGGTTTTTTTCGTTTTTTCTTGTTCTTTTTTATGTGGAAAAGAGGTCATAGATGTCTGCTAAAATTGGTCAAAAAAGATCTTATCTGCTATTTTAATAGCACTTACCCATGCAAAAATAATTTGAATAACACAGCCAACATGCCTGTCAATAAAAACCCAACCATCCAACTCAGTTGATTAAATTTGCCAGCGAGGCTTATTATTTCTTGCTTTAGTTCATTTCGAAGTTCTGTAATATCTTCTTTTGTAGCTAATTTCTCAGTCACTAAAGTGGATAAAACTTCAGCTTGAAGAGTGGCTTGTGCTTCAGCTTGTTCTTCGTTAAAGCCAGCGGCTTTTAACCGTTTAACATACGCGTGTGTATCAAATGCAGGGAGAGCCATGGTTTGCCTCATCTTTTTCATAAATAATTTCAATGCCTTATTTTAATTTCATTATAACACACGATCGTCAAAATACCAGTTGACCTCACTGGCAAATTGCCATTCTATCTAACGGCCTGTGTATATCACTTCTGTATAGTGTGGCCATCATCCCGTTGACTGAGCTGCTTCGATTTTCTGGCATTACACAGTTCATTGTCATGTGCCACGAAATATTTAAAGCTATTGTAAGAGAGCGGTTTCTCGAGTAACGGATTAATTAACTTTTGCACGCTACGGAGCGGAACCAGGCATTGGAGATACTGGCGAATTCGGTCACGGTGAGGTAATAATACGGTGCCTTTTTTATTTTTACTGCCAAGTGGTCTCCCTAGCTTGACCCCTTTGGCCTTGATCGCTGCTAGACCTTGTTTGGTACGTATAGAAATAAACTCGCGTTCACTCTCTGCAAAGTAGCTGTAGATGGCCAGCAATAGTTTTGACTGTGTGCCTGTTGTCGATAGTTCTGGCTGACGCACAAAAATAAGTTTGACCTCATGATCTGAAAGCTGCTGAATCAGGTTGAGTGTTTCTAGCATATTTCTTCCTAGCCGGCTGAGTTCTGCGACTAAAAGCTGGTCGCCTGGTTTTAGCCGTGCACGCAAGAGGTCTATCTTGCGGTCTTCTGGTGAGCGACGCGAAGACATTTCGGCGGTGATAAATTCGTCTACCAAGAGTTGTTGCTGATGTGCGTAATCTAACAACAAGTGTTTTTGCTTGTCAGCATCTTGCTGTTCAGTGCTGACCCGAATATAACCAATCGTCTTCATTGCAATAAAAGTCTCTTTTTCTGATTAATTTGCTTGTTATTTTATTACAGTAGCTAACCATTTTGATATCAATTTATCATTTGATCAAATGGCCGTTTTTATTGCAAAAATACCCACCGTCCTCCTCCTACCCCCTTCCCTGCCTCCCTTACTCATCTACTCACCTCCAAGAATAAGGCTTGATGGCTCTGGCTTTTCTGGCCATGCTGCGAGTGACCTCCTGCGTACGACGTTGTAGGCGGGAGGTCACTCGCAGCATGGCCAGAAAAATCTCTATAACTAGTTGATAAATAATAATTCTATAAAAGAGGTGGGGGCTACACAGAGTACCGGAGGTAGTCGCCTGGTCTCTTATCTACATAAAAATAACTAAGTGCTGTATTTTTATGTCGGACTATAGGTTTTTCTTGCAGCACTTTCTTGTTCTCGTTCGTTACGATCCTGTCTCATCCGCTGCATTCTCTCTTCCACTTCTTCTTGAGTCAGTGGCCTTTCTATAATGGGTTTCTCTCGAGGTGGCGGTTCCATACCCAGTTCCCTTCTTCGCTCAGCATCTCTCTCTTGACGCGCTTTTATCATTTTAGACATTCTTTCATCCATCTCTTCTTTTGTTAATGGCCTGTCAATAATTTGGTTGATTCTCGATGTGCTCATAATAAATTTCCTCAATTAGTTTTTTAGGTCATATTGTTTAACTTAATCTTGTCTATCCCATGCTAAGGATGACGAGTTCTATCATTAATCAAAGCCTCTCTTGCTTCTTTTTTTACTTCGTCGTTTGCTTGCCTTATATTAGAATCATAACTGTTCAAACATTCCTGATCACCTTTACAATTTTTTCTTATTTGAGTATCACAAACATCAAATCTTTTACGGAAAAATAGTGAAGTGGAGTACAGTTCTTCGGCCTCTTTCTCTCTACTTGCTAACTCCTCTTCTCTCTTTGCTAATGCCTGATCTCTTTTATCCAACTGCTTTTTAGTTTCCTCCAATTTTTCATTTTTCTCATTCAGTTCTTTATCCTTAATATTTAAACTTTCAACAGCTTCGTCCGCTTTTTTGCGCTGGTCACTCGCTTGGCCTTGTAGCATATATAGACCTACTCCGATGACCCCTGATGTTAACATTGCGCCAGTCACATTGATAGTTGCTGCGGTTTTTTGTCCATTGGCGGTGATTTTTGCAGCAGCTATCTGTCCGTCCGCAGTTGTTTTTGCTGCACGTATAGGCCCATAAGCTTGCCAAATTCCTTGCATTTCGTTAGGCGTAGTTTTTGGAGGTGATGCAACTGACTGCCTAGATTTCTCCTGAATAAATTTAAAATCTTCTTCAGGTATGCTCAATACCGGACTATCTAACGCTGTCTTTTCTTCAACAATTTTAGCAGATTCTGTAATAGGCTGATTTTCTCCTATTTTTAGCTCAGAACTTTCGTGAACGTTTTTCGATCCTGGATCATTTTCATTAGGATTTTCTGGGCTTTTCATGAAGCTTGTTGGATTTTCTTTAACAGTTGAAAAAAGATTTTTACGAAATAAAAACATGCTACTTGTTCTTTGCTTTGTTATAAGTGTCGAAATTCTACTATGCATAATGCCACCTCGTTTAAAGATAAAAAATTAGCTGTTTTAATTATGATAGAATTGCATGTAAAATACAATGCCATCCATCCTGTTCTAGACAACCATTCTGTTACCAAGCTATAAAACTAGTAATGATCCTATATGGTGTAACCCTGCTGTTTGTTAGCAGTAATCTACAGATAAATAATCTCTAGCTAGACTTCCTGCCCTCATGGATAAAATGGACGATATCTTCTGAAGACAACCCCATGTCTACTCCCTGCACGTCCAATGGAGATACATTAGTTTGTTCACGCATGACAACAAAAAACTGATCATCTTTCTTTATTTTTACCCTACCGTCGCTTGACGCTTTTCTTAATATAAGGTCAAAATTTTGTTTCGCTTTTGTGTAACTATATGTCATTGTCATCGTTCCACCTCTAAAATTGTTACACCTAAATTTTTTGCTGCTTCTATTAATCCGCTGTCTAATGATATTAAAGGCGGTAGGGTACGGAACGTGCGACCAGCCGCCACTTTCACTGTTTACGTAGTTTAATCAAGCGACTTCCTCTTCTTCTTGGTTATCAGTGGTATCTATGGACACCATTTTGTCTTGCATTTGATCAATTATGTCTGTAACAATCCCCAACCGTTTGGATAAATCCAATGGAAATAACCCATATGGATTGATGTGAGAGTGGAACAACACATTCAATGCGCGCTTATCTTCTTGTGTTAATACATTTTGCCACTCTGGCCTGGATAAAACTTTTTGAAAAGTGAAAATAGCAACAGGATAGCAGAAAAATAGCATACTGTTAAAATCAAAATTTTGGAGCCACGGTAGATGCTGTACCTGGGTAGTCACGAGCGAGGTGCGCTGGATTACTAGGATCGATTACTTTTTAGGGTTCTTATTTTCAGTTAATTCTATAGAGTTTTTTGAAGATTTCACTCCAGAAGGTTTTTTTGCGAATAAACTATGAGATGATAAAGGAGATTAGAGAGAGGAGAGGTAGGGGCTGTTTCAGGAGATTTCATGAGTAATTAAAATAAATTCCTGTATATTTTTTAGTGGGTTACTGGTAGAATCAACCTGCTTTTTGAAATGTACCTTCTTGGCAAGAGACTATTGCAATCAACTATCGAGAGAAAAAATATGGCAAATATTCATTCGGTGAAACCTGAAGATATCCTGCCGGATGGAATTGACAGCACAATACTCAATGGAAGAGTTGTCAGAAAAGGTTCAATCGCTGCGTTTTTAGCAAATCTGGAGATTTTAGAGAATCCCAATGCTACTGAGCAACAGAAACAGAATGCTATTGATACGATGAGAGACTTAGCACCAGCAGTTATTACGATAGGGTTACATAAGCATGTCATATTTAAAAATGAGCAAGTCGAGAAAATTCTTGTTGATGCAGAAAATAACTAAAATGAGGTAATGAATACTACCTATAAAATCGGAATGCGCTCGTGGTTTAAAGTTATAAGCAAAACCCTTGCGCAGCTTAGTAAATAGCCACCTTAAAATTCCGTAATGGTCAAACTAATGGGTTGAAAAGAAGTACATCTTTGTATGTAAAGCACGGATATAAAGTAAGTGCTAATTCTCCCACACCTACACACCCATTTTTATTCCAAGCATGATGCATTCCTTCTATTAACGGAGTATTATGCAAAGAAAAATTCAGCTACCCATCGTTATAAAAAATTGTAAGCCAAATTCTCTATTTTCTAAATCTCTATTGGACGATCTAATAATATCTATCTTTTTAATACATTTCTCATCAGGAAACTCAGCAATAGAGGCGAGATAAAAAACACAAAATTACGCTGAAAATTTGAAAACGCAGAATAGCTTTTTATTTTTCATGTTCTTGTTCCGCATATAAAACAACCCGGGGTTGTGCAATTGCACATTTGCCTCATAACCACCTTATTGAAAGTACAGTTACGCAAGCCCCATTTCGCTCAGCTATAAACTTCTCTAAATTTTACAAAACAAAAAGAGTAGCAAGATTAGGAAACAAAATCATTGTAACAATTTTTTTACATTATAATTAAGTAGAAAATACTGTGGACATTGTCAAAGTAGCTGATTTATACTGAATTATTATTTTTTGATCCAGTGATAGGAGGATCTCTCATGTTAGAACGCCCTGGGATTTTCATTCGTTACATCTGCGCCATCTCAGCCGCTTGGCACCATTTTGGCTAAATATAAAGCCATTATTGTTATCAAGCGGCATGACTCCAGTTGGCTCTATTTTTACGTTAACCTACACTTATTAGATAGAGTAACTCTGCTTTTGCTCAATGGATTCATGCTGATTTAGTTCAGTAAAGTAAAAGTGGAGTTGTTATGTCGTATTCATATGCGCTTTATGAAAATGCAAAGAACCAGTCTTCTGTTGTTTCGTATGATGAAAAAGGAAGAATGGTTTTAAGATTAGACGCGGGAACAGAATTTTTAACTAAGCGTGAAACTGAAATTTTCCAATACATATTACAAGGTTATTCCGCGAAAAAAATCGGGCAATTCTTGGGTATATCTTTCCGAACAGTAGAGTCATATATTAGTACGTTAAAGGTAAAATTTCGTTGTAGCAGAAAAAATGATCTTATAAGCATGTGCATACGGCTAGGAATTTTAAGATTTTGCTTTGAAATAAAATAACGCCTTATATACTACGTAAAATATACTCATGTATTTCATGCGCTAAAAAATGTTTTTAACGCTCATTAAACTTCTCCTTGTAAACACTAATTTTATTAGGTCTAAGGAGAAGTTAACATGTTCACGAGAAAACCGTATACACATTCATTATTTTTTAATCGTAATCTTAATAAAAAAACAACAAATAATCGATATTCAGATTATGTTATGGTACCCGGCTGTCCCAGATTTCCTACATTGCACCCAGGGGTAGATGACACTATAGATTACAACAAAGAAATGTCAATTGACCATAAGGCATTAATCCAGATGGGGGAGGCTACAATTGACACGCTTTTAAATGCGGATAAAAAAACTTGTCCAAAAGTGCTATTTCTTTCTACTGGCGAAGATAATACTATATATGAGCCCCACTTGTTAAGCAGCTATATAAAGAAAATTTGTGACGAAAAGCAATATCCTTTTGTATTGCATATCGCAGGGCATGGCGACCCTGAAAAAATTGGTTCAATTGATCCTGATTCCCGAATAGAAATAGACTTATTCGCAGATATGCTGGTTCAATTATTTCAAGGTATTAATCCTGATAAACCAATTCATGTTATATTTCATACCTGCAACAGTGCTTATGCTGATCTTAATGCAACTATGCCAAAAGAAATGATAAAAAATATAATTCAAAATGATACCTTAATAGGAAAATTTTCAAAAGCGATGAAAGAAAATGGATTCAATAATATTACCGTTACTGGTTACAGGGGATATTACTCGCACTTAGAAAGCCATACAGGGTCAGTAGTCACGGATGATCTTTCTAACTCTACAAAATGCACTGCCGAACATACAGCTGTTACTATTTGCCCAAAAGAGGGTGTAATTTTGCCGAAGAATGATAAACACTTATTTTTTGAAGTAAATATAGCCGGAAAAAATTATTATAATAAACTGAGGTAAAAATCAGGAGAAACGGGGTCTATATGACCCCGTTGACTTTATTGCTACTTCCAAATCTCAGCAGTAAAAGCTACTAGGAAGGGAGCCGCTGTCACCTGGGTCATCTAGCATACACAGTCTGTAAAGAGATATATAGGGGCACTTTAACTCAGATTGATTACTTTTGGCGGTTAATTTGCGAGATCAGTACTACTTTCTATAATAAAAAAATTATTGTAAAATGTTTTAATTGTAATTTGACTCAATTTTTTTAATAGGTTCAATTATATGAAAAAG
>Ga0206868_10292_pt1 | contig 11470 bp, 6 predicted proteins | sample Alteio_BWOrgCont_38_FD_152901 | JGI IMG/M metagenome (GOLD analysis project Ga0206868, IMG submission 152901) | Enriched cells from forest soil in Barre Woods Harvard Forest LTER site, Petersham, Massachusetts, United States -... | ecosystem: Environmental > Terrestrial > Soil > Temperate forest >... | reverse complement strand
TCAAGAACAGCTAGTTGCGCTAACAAAGGGATACTCATTATCTCTTGAGCCTCCAGCCGTCCATCCTCCAAACTGGAGTCGTTTTCTTGAGCTAGAACTAGCGCGGAATGCATTGGCAAGCGAGAATTCATTTCAGCGTGGCACGCAAAGTGGAGAATGGAGTATCGGCCCATCAGGTCCTTTACAGTGCCTTCCTTGGCGTCATGTCCTACTAAGTATTTGCCGCCGCCGACTATAGAACGGACTTCGTCTGCCTCAGCGCGTGCGTGAGGCAACGCCGGGTACGAAGTACCCAGACGCTCCCGATCAGGAGATTGATAGAGGTCGGATGACGGATCTGCTACTACAAGAAGGTGCATCGCAGCATCAGTATTTGGAATAGGCCAACTGAGCATGCTCAAAGAAATGGCGCTCGAAAAGGAAAAGCGCTCTAGCAGCCGCTGCCCATTGGAGTCCAGAAGAGAGGCAAAGGGTATGCCAAGTAATGGCCCGTCACTAACAATAACGATTCGATTCACTTGATTACCCAGCAGTCCTGTGCTCTCAATTGGTCGAATGAGTTGGGAGTACAAATCATGAGCAAGCATGCGCTCTTGTTTATCGGACGCTTCAATCGCTGCGAGATATCTACTAGTAAGTCGCCGCAGATCTTCATTCCTAATGTTTACTGTTACTGCAACGAGTTGCCCTCTAAGTAGACCGAACACCAGGATTCTATCTTGCAAACAGGCAAACTCTAAAAACAGCGAGTGCGGTGTTTTTCTGCTTAAGTCCGATAACACCTGACGTCGACTTGTGAGCGCACCAGCAACTCTCCTTACGTCCGGATATTTCACGAACATCAGATTCCGACACCGAATCAGTGCCTGGTCTGCAAGCTTCTTTGTTCGTTCCCGCTGATCCTTCTGTTTCTCGAAGTATTCTCTTAACTTACCCCTTGCTGCAAAAAGTCTGTGGGCAGCAGATCTGAAATCTCGATCAGCAATTCGAGCATTTAACTCGATTGTTGCGAGTTCCTTACTATCAACTGGCGTCATGTAGTGTGTTAGGTTGACACTGGTTAGTGCATGCTGCCACATGAGTCCTTGAGCTCGGCCCCGTTCACTCAATTCAAGCGCCATCCAGTCATCTCCACGTGATTCTTCCAGATCGGCCGCCGACTGGTACAAATCAGATATGCTTTCCTGAAATGAACCTACTTCACTTGGCTCATTGACCTGTCTGGTAAGCCCTTCTACCCGGGATATTGCACGACTAAATAACGCGGAAGCCATTCCTTTCTGGCCAAGAAGAATGCGATCAAGTGCCTCCTCCTTCTCCGATGTAGCGGTTACTAGGTCGTTGCCTAGTGCGAGACGAAGTTCTAATGCACTATGGTGATCCAGCAATGCACCTCGGAACTTCTGCTCCTGCCTACGAAGGTGTCCTCGAAGCATCAGACAGTCTGCCACATGCTCGCTATCACCTAGTTCCTTGTATATAGCAATCGACTTTTCGCAGCCTACTAGGGCCGCTTGATAGTTTCCGTCCGCAAAGTCAATGTCTGCCAGGACCCGGAGTAGCGAAGCCATTTGCGGCGTATTGCCCTTCTTCGTTTGGGTCACGGCTGACTCTAGTGTTGTTCTAGCGTCACGAATGTTTCCCAAATCCATGTAGACCTCGCTTTTACTAACAAGAAAGCTGACGGTAAAGTCATTGTCATTAGCTACGAGTGTAAGGGATAGACCTTGTTCAAAATAAGCAAGTGCTCGGCCGTACTGCCCAAGGGAGCCAAAAATATTGCCTAATCCCTGGAGAGCCACGGCCTTAGTTTGATAATCCTCCGTACCCTCAAGCATCTTGAGCGTCTTGTCATAAAACTCCAGAGCTTGGTCAAGATTGCCGACATGGTAAGCCACGTTTCCTAAGTCTTCTGTACATATAGGAATAGCCACCGTGAGCTTGGAGTTCTTAAACAAACTCATGGCTTGTGAGAAGCACTCAGCGGCTTGACTATATTGTGCTCGATCCGCGAATAGATTGCCTCTGTTAACCAGTGTGCGGGCCATACCTGGGTCGTCCTTCAACTTCATATATGCCCTATAAGCCACGCTGTAGTCGTCAAGGGCATGCCCAGTTTCACCTAGCCGCTCCTCCAGTAGTCCAAACCCTGTGGCGCATCCAGCCACGTAGCTAGGTTTGTTGTTTTGTACCGCAATCCTAAGCGCACGACGAAAGAACTCTCTGGCGCTATCATACTCTTCCAGCTTAAAACTCTCGTTTCCCAGGTTGATCAAAGTGGAAATCACCTGATCCTTTTTTTTGAGAATTGTGAAAGTACGTAAGGCTAGAAGGCCAAGACTTTTTGCTTTTTTACTATTTCCAAGGTTCTCCGAAACCACGGCAAGGTTACTCTGGCAGGATGCGACTTCAAATTCCCAGTCGAGGCTTTTTGCAATACCTAGCGCCCTGGTAAAGAGATCTTGAGCCTCGATGAGCTTGTTTACCCTAAATGCAACTCCCGCAGACTTCATAAGTGTGTGATACTTCTGCCGAAAAGAATCCTGCGACAACTTACCCAACGATTTTGCCGTCGTTGGCTGTGATGCCGACTCAATCCACCAACCTTTACTAGCAAGGTTCGCAAGGATGGACGATATCACACGATTGGCAGGGTCAACCTGGTGCAAGCCATCTAGCCACCAGGCACAAAGAGTTAGCTGTCCTACCGAAAGTAAGTACCTTGCGCTCGCCATCGCAGACCACGCAAAGTCGACCTTGCCCGATAATCGGGCCAATTCTCTAGCAATCTCTCTGTCCTTTGCCAAACTAATGACAGTAAATCTGGACTCAGGGGTTACCCCGTCATTAACTTCGATGCGGATTTCGGCTTCCGGTCTCTTTTTGAGCCAATCCCTAGTCCGCTTGCTCCAATACACGTGCACTGCCTTTTGACCAAGAATGTCCTGGAGCTCCTCGTTATTAGTAAGATCAGTTAAGGTAACAGGAAGGTTCTCGCTGGCACTTGCGATGGCGACTAGGAACTGAGACGGTGGGACTAGACCTGCGGGAAAGACAAGGGCGCCGCTTCGTCTCGCGGCTATTCGGGTATTCGACTCGAGGAGCGCCTGCATGTCTTTTTCTTGTTTCGATTGAACTCGTCGAATGATAACTTCCGATGTGTCTTTACTGATTTGCTCAATTCCGTTAAACTGCCTAATCACTAGTGAGCCATGTTTCGAGATAGTGAAATGGTCCCCCGCAAATACAACAGCATTAACACGAAGCTCTTTGCCTATCGAACCATGTGAATTTTGGGTAAAAACATGGCCAGCTATTTTCTTCGCGATTCCAACTGGCATACGCCTTTGCTCGGAACGGGCAACAGTTGCCGCAATTGTGAGTGTTAGAAGGACGATATTCTGTGAGTTCAATGCGGCTTCACCTCTCGACTCTCTTTTCCTTTATACTTGCGGACGGTGGATGATATTTGTGCGCTCAATCGGAATAGGTTGTATTCAAGGCCCGGATGAAGAAGTAGAAAAGCCAGGATGAGCATCCAGTCAAGCCAAAGTATGCCTTTCATTCTCGCCAAGAATACAGCAAAGCAGTAGGCCGCTATTGCTAAAAAGGCCGCTGACCAGGTTGCAGCTTGCCGGCCCTGCAAATCCTTTCCACTTCTTAAATATCTCCGACGAATATTGGCCACGAGTATTAGTGGCAGCGCAACGGATACAATGGAAGTCAGAATTTGTATTCGGTATTCGACGACATATATCGGTGAAAAGAGCCTTGTGTAGGTGCCGAGTGCGTGGAGGTAGACATCCGGAATCCCGGTGTCAGCGATAGGTCCAGAGTACATATTTGGAGCTGTAGACCCGATGATAAAAATAGATTTAGCAGGAGGAAGTAGATCTGTAGACCACTTGTCGATCGGACCAGTACCGTTCACCCGTATTGCTCTGGCTTGCAATCTATCTAAGGCGCTCGTATTTACGTAGTACCGACTTGAAGGGAAATTTTCCAATTGATTCCCTAATGTCTCCGCGACCTGTATTTCAGGGGCGTAGGGCTCTAAGTACCATGAAACTGATTCGGTGCTCTGCGTATTGTGCGCTGTTCTATACGCATTTGCCAGCGCTTGCGATAGGCTTGGAACTGAGATTACGTCGCCGATCTTAGATGACGCCGGCAATTGGATACTATCAAATAGCAAGATCTCACCGCTTTGTTCAAGCTTGGGTGCGAATGGATGCGTCACGAGATTTAGGAGTTTCGATTTCTCTGTAGTATCGGCATAGTTCCATCTGCCGAGCCAAGTGTTTGAGTCACTGTTCGATAACCCCCGCCCCACTGTTAAGAAGACGTGAATACCCTTGTTTCCAAGGGCCAATGCCTTTCTGACGACTTTGTCCTGGACATCAGGGTAACGGCCAGCACTGCCTGGAAGTGCCCCAAAGTCGATGTCAATTCCGATTGCGGAAGGGTCTTGTTGGGCTACCTCGTCTAGCAATCCGGCAAGTTTTGTCATGTTCACGCGTTCATCAACGCCTTCATCAAAATTGCTGCCAATATCAACGACAACTATGGGAAGGCGTTTAGTGGGAGCGGGCACCGCTCCCATCAGGACTTCATAGGACCAGGATTCCAGCTTCCGTCCGATGGTTGACTTTTCGGCCAACGCGTGAACAGCTAGAAGTCCCATCGCAATTGCGACGCTCCAAGCTGTCTCTTTTCTGACTTTCTCTTCAGTGTTTGTCATCAACAAGCTAGCCTTATTCAGGGGACAATAGGCATATAGCAAGGGGTTGCTCTGCTTTTTGCATCGGTGTTCGGACCGTCCTGCAACAACACCATATTACTCTATCGTGGCAAGAAGATTGTCTTCGAGCAGGTGTATGCTGAATCTATGAGCTTTTCCGTCTGTTGACTTCAAGCTTTCCCAGGAAGAAACGGATTGCTATTCTGAAGTTTTCGTACTGCCTGAATCCCTTTACTACGGAGGCAAACAGAGCAAGCCCGGTTTCCGCGTAACTTTCCCATGTCTGCCCAAACTTTGGGCAGACATGGAGCGAAACGAACACCTTTCGCGGCATAGAAGAGAAGTTTAGATTGAACGAGGCTTAGTTTGGGCAATTCCCCCACAGTCATATGGAAGCCGTCGAGACCTTGAGTTTGGGGACTCCGGCGAGTCGCGAAGGCGGTCACAGGTGTGAAGCCTTGGCAACTTCGCAGTTCTCACCCAAACCGCCGCTTTTCGTCCAGACTGTGGCAGGCCTTAGAGGACGAGCGGCATCGAGGCATCGCCAAGTAGTCACAGCACTCCGCATAGTCACCGGCCAATTATCTGCTTAGCATCAATCTTCTGCGGCGCCGTTAGTAGATTACTTATCTAATCGATTAACTCAACAATGTGCTCCGCCAGGGTGGCGGCGTATTTGCGGAGGTCGGGGATGGCGGTGGATTCCCATAACTGGCCTCGGCGGAGGACGCCTAGGACGTAGAGGCCGGGTTGGGGGTTGCCGTGCGCGTCCAACACATTCCCTGCCTCGTCGCAGGCTAGGCCCATGCCGGTGGCGTCCAGGGCGGCGGCTCCGGAGCTGACCAGGTCCTGCAGCAACTCGGATGGGATTTCGGCTACCCGCGTGGGCGAACCGGTGCAGTTGAACAGCAGGTCGAAGCGGAAACCGGTGCTGTGCGAGCCGTCGGTGGAGCGAATCGCCACCTCGATAACCGAACCCTCCGCCCGAACCGGGAGCAACGTGCCGGCGATGGTTTTTAACCTGCCTTCGCCGACGAGCCGCTCGATCTGAGCCCAAACGTCGGGCGCCACCCGGTGCCGGTGGACGTCCCAGTAGCTTCGCAGGTGGCGAAGGAACTGCCGCCGGTCGGCCTCGTGCAACGTTCTCCAATAGACAGAAACATTCGGACGGATCACGTCAAACACGGCGCGCCAGTCGGAACCCATCTCGGTAGCCAGCTTGGCGCACCGGCGAATCTCGCGGACGAGCTTGCGGAGCGAAGCGTTGGGCTTGGGAACCAGCTCGGCCGGCATCGGCGTCTCGACCACCTTGTGCGGCAACGGCAGAAGCCCATGCCGCGATATCAGTGTGTAGCAGCCATCAAAACCGCCGTTCTCCAAGGCCAAAACCACGTCGACGGCAGTCAGACCTGAACCGACGATGCCGATCATTCCGGCCGAACGAATAGCATCAGACGAAACGGGTCCCCAAGGATTCGCAACATAGGAAGCGTGCGCCTTAACCGAGTCGAACTGCGAACGCCTGGCGGGCGGAAAGTTGCCAAAAGCCAGGACCGCATCACGGGCGGTCAGGGTAGCGCCGGATCGAAGGCGGCAAATCCAGCCCTCGCCGACCTTGTCAAGGCCGACCGCCTCGTCCCGCACTACGGTCACGTTCCTCTGGGTCTCAAGGCGCTCCAGGATATGCGCCAGATAGCGTCCGTAAACCATCCGGGGCGCAAAAGACTGCGGCTTGAGGAAGACGCCGTTCGAACACGCCCACTCGATAAAGTCGGTGGGCTTGTCGACGAAGGCGCTCATGCCGGATGCAGGCACATTCAGCACATGCGCGGGGCAAGTCGTCTGAAACGCCATGCCGAACTTGCCTTCCGCAGACTTTTCGACCAGAAGGATCCTGATGTCTGGCCGAAGGACGGCGAGGTTGGCGGCCAGGACCGTCCCCGAGAACCCGGCTCCAACGATCAGGACATCGGCGTTCGAACTCATTAACGCAGCCTCCGGCGGATGACCTCGGCAAGTTCGCGAACGACCCGGTCGACCGTGAGATCTTCCGTATCGACGACAATGTCGGGGTTGTCCGGTTCTTCAAAGACGGACGTGATGCCCGTAAATTCGCGGATTTCTCCGGCGCGTGCCCGCTTGTAGAGGCCTTTCGGATCGCGCTGCTCGCATTGAGCGAGGCTTGCCCGGACATAGACCTCGATGTATTGGTCCCCGATGATCTGCCGAACCTTGCGGCGGTCTGAGTTCATTGGCGTGATAAACGAGCAGATCGTGATATGCCCAAGCGAAGCGAACAGCTTGGCCACATGCGCCGCCCGTCGAAGGTTCTCGGAGCGGTCTTCCGCACTGAAGCCGAGGTCGCTGTTCAGCCCCTCGCGCAGGTCGTCGCCGTCCAACCGGGCCGCATTCAGGCCCTCTTTTCGTAGCAACTCGATCAGAGCGTCGGAGATCGTGGACTTGCCGGCGCCGGAAAGACCGGTCAACCAAACCACCTGTCCGGTTTTTTGGCCCTGCTTCATTGCCTCGCTGCCCTGGCTTCGCGTGACCATGCCGGCCGCCATCACGTTGTTCGAAACCGGATCGATCAGCAGGAAGCCGCCCAAGGCTCGATTGTGCTCGTACGTATCGAGGAATACGGGCCGGCCGGTGGTGAGAGAGAGCCTGCCGATATCGTTCATCTGCAGGCAACGGACCTCGTCGCGGTGCAGGGTTTCGACGTCGAACCGGTACACGACCTCCTCCAGGATGGCGGAGACTTCCCTCGTCGTGTGCCGGAGCAGATATGGCTTGCCGACGATGGAGGGCTCCTCCGACATCCAGCAGGCGACGGCCTCCAGGCTTTGGGTTACCGCCGGCAGGTTCCTCGGCCGCACGAGCATATCGCCCCGCGTGACGTCGACTTCCCGGTCAAAAGTGACCAAGACGTTGGTTCCCGAAGCAACCTCCTGAACTTCCCCGTCGAGGTCGAAAAGCTGTTTCACCTTCACCGCTTGGCCCGACGGCAACACGAGCAGTTCGTCGCCGGAACGGAGCACGCCCGACTCCAGCCGGCCCATATATCCCCGAAAATTCTGATCGGGGCGGATCACGTACTGGATCGGAAGCCGCAGGTCGGAGGGCGTTCGCTTCCCTTCCGGCGTCAGGTCTTCGAGGCGCTCCAACACGCAGGGCCCCTTGTACCAAGGCATCAGTTCGCTTCGCCGTGCGACGTTTTCGCCCAGCAGCGCCGAGACCGGGATGAATTGAACGTTCGAAAGCGCCAAGCGCTGCCCATAGTCTCTAAAGCTGGCCTCAATTGATGCAAAAACCTCCTGGCTGTAGTCGACCAGGTCCATCTTATTAATGACCACGACTACTTGGGGCACCCGCAGCAATGAGGTGATGAAGGCGTGCCGCTTGGATTGCTCGGTCATGCCGTGGCGCGCGTCGATCAGGATCATCGAGGCATCGGCGGTCGATGCGCCCGTGATCATGTTCCGCGTGTACTGGGCGTGGCCGGGCGTATCGGCCACGATGAACCGCTTTTTGGCGGTCGAGAAGTACCGATAGGCGACGTCGATCGTGATTCCCTGCTCACGCTCGGCTTTTAAGCCGTCCGCCAGCAGCGCGAGGTTTACATCCGCCTCGCCGCGATGCTCGCTCGTGCGTTTCAGCGATTCGAATTGATCTTCGTAGACGGAGTCGGTATCGACCAGAAGGCGCCCGAGGAGCGTGCTCTTGCCGTCGTCGACGCTGCCGGCAGTCGAGATGCGAATGATCTCGGCGTCGGGCCGGTTGACGGTGGCCACGTTAGAAGTACCCCTTGGACTTTCGGTCCTCCATCGCGCTCTCCGACCTCTTGTCGTCCGCCCGCGAGCTTCGTTCGCTGGTCCGGGAGGCGATCAACTCCTCGATGACTTCCTCAATGCAGCTTGCGGTCGATACAACGGCGCCGGTACAGGTCGCATCGCCGATGGTTCTAAAGCGAACCCGTCGCGTCTCGATATGCTCGCCGTCGATCGGCATCAAGAATTCGGTATGGGCCAGCATCATTTCGTCTCGCACGACGACCGGCCGGTCGTGGCTGAAGTACAGATTCGGAATCGGCACATTTCTTGACTGGATGTACAGCCACACGTCGAGTTCGGTCCAGTTGCTGATCGGAAACACCCGGAAATGCTCGCCAACGTTCTTGCGGCCGTTATAGAGGTTCCAAAGCTCCGGCCGCTGGTGCTTCGGGTCCCATTGCCCGTGGGTGTTCCGATGGGAGAAGAACCTTTCTTTGGCTCGCGCCTTCTCCTCGTCTCGCCGGGCGCCGCCAAGGCATGCGTCCAGCTTCAACTCGGAAATAGCGCCCAACAGCGTTACGGTCTGCAAAACGTTCCGGCTTCGGTTTGGCCCCGCTTCCTCGCGAACCAATCCGGCGTCGATCGAATCCTGCACGTAGCGGACCACCAACTTGACGCCGTACTTCTGGGCGATCCAGTCGCGAAATTCGATGGTCTCCGGAAAGTTGTGCCCCGTATCGATGTGCAGCAACGGGAACGGGATCGGCGCGGGAGCAAATGCTCGGCTGGCCAGGTGCAGCAGCACGATCGAGTCCTTGCCTCCCGAGAACAGCAAAGCGGGCCGCTCAAATTGAGCAGCGGTTTCACGGATGACGAAGACAGCTTCCGCCTCCAGTTCGTTCAGTACAGCGCCCATGTGCGGAAATGACCTGTCGCGCTCAATTGTACGCTTGACGATGGCGCGCTCGGCGATTTAACAAACAAACAGTCAACCCGAAGAGTTTACTCTCCCATTTTTCCATCCAGGTGTTTACACTGGATATGCGTTTGCGCTCTCGCCCAGAAGGCGGTCTTCCGTTATATTGTTGGCACCCCCCTTGAGTCATGAGAACGGCCCAATCTGCTCAACCCGTATTTAGTTACACGGTTAAACCGGCTCAGCCCAAAGTCGACGGATTTCATGCGCTGCTCGACGATGCGCTGGAGCAGGTCGACCATCGGGTTTGTGTCGAGGTGCGATGGCTGGCCAATCTCGGGTTGGCGGTGGAAGCCGAGCGCCTCCTCATCGACTATCTGGTGTCGGATACCCGCCGATTCGAGGTCGAAGCCGAGCGCGAGGTTCTGACGGCCAAGAACCGCATCGACAACCTGCTCTTCGCCGTTTGGATCTGCCGCATCGTGGACTTTAATGTCCTCGGAACCTTTGCGGGCTGCATGGCTTGGGTCATGATGGGCTCGTGATGCCGATCATCTCGCTGTTTTCCGCAATCACCCTTCTTGCCTCCACGCCTGCGGGCATCGGGCAGGCGGGTCCCGATCCCGATTCCAAGGCGGCTTTGGAGGAGATCAAGGCGCAGACGCTGTCGCAATCGCCGGCCTACGCCTACGTTCAAGAGCTGAGCGACACCTTCGGTCCCCGGTTGACCGGCTCGGTCCAAGCCGCGAAGGCGTGCGAATGGGCCGAACAGAAGATGAAAGGGATCGGGCTGAAAAACGTTCATCTCGAACCGTGGCATCTCAGTCACGGATGGCAGCGCGGCCGGGCCTTCGCCCAGTTGACCGCACCTTTTCGCCTTGACCTGAACATTACGTCGTACGGTTGGGTCGGCTCGACCAAGGCAGGAGGCGTCGATGCGGACGTGGCCTTGGTGAACGACGACCAGCTCGGCGAGGAAATCAAGCGGCATGCCGCCTCGTGGCGCGGAAAGGTGCTGCTGTTGGCGCCGCTAGGGCCGACCCACAAGAACGGGATTCGAACCTACTCGGAGCTCGGCGGACTGTTGACGGCGGCGGCCAAAGCGCATGCGGTAGCGGTGATCTCTGCCGCCGGCCGGCCTGGCGTGATGCTCACCCACACCGGGCCGGCCCTGTTTTACGATTCGTACGTACCGATCCCGGTCGTCGACATCGCAGCCGAGCATCAGAAGATGCTGGTAAGGCTGTTGACGCAGAAAAAGACCGTTCGCATGAAGATCGACGTCGAGAACGAAGTTACCGCCGGGTCGGTGATGTCGCCGAACGTCGTGGGGGAGATCCCTGGATTCGAGCATCCGGAGGAAGTCGTGCTCCTATGCGCCCATATCGACTCTTGGGATCTTGCGACCGGAGCGGTCGACGACGGCGAAGGTGTGGCCGCCGTTCTCGGGGCGGCAAACGCGATTCTGGTCGAGCACGTCCGGCCGCGGCGAACGATCCGCTTCGTCTTGTTCACGGGCGAAGAAGAGGGTCTGCTCGGATCGCTTGCCTACGTCCGGACTCACAAGGCCGAGATGAAAAACGTCGTCGCTTCCTTCGCGATCGACTGGGGGGCCGGGCCGATAACGAAGATTCCGCTGGCGGGGCGTGAAGAGTTGGAGCCGGCCTACCGGCACTTCACCCAACTCGTCGCGGATCTTGGCGACATCCAAGTCGACCACACTTACCTGCTCTTCACCGACGCCTATTCCTTCACGCTCGCGGGCATCCCGGGCGTTGCGCTCCTGCAGAATTCGCCTGACTACTCGACGATCGGCCATAGTGCTGCCGATACCCTGGACAAAGTCGACAAGAAGAACCTGATCCAGAACACCGCATTCCTTGCCTGCATCTCCTTCTGGTCCGCCAACTACCCCAACCGCCTTAGCAAGCCTTGGACCCCCGCCGCCACGGAAGCAGCCCTCATCCGAGACAACCAGCGGACGATGCTCCAACTCTTCTCGCTATGGCCGTTTGTGGCGCCGCGGCGTTAGCCTGACTCTGC
>Ga0206868_10291_pt1 | contig 11498 bp, 16 predicted proteins | sample Alteio_BWOrgCont_38_FD_152901 | JGI IMG/M metagenome (GOLD analysis project Ga0206868, IMG submission 152901) | Enriched cells from forest soil in Barre Woods Harvard Forest LTER site, Petersham, Massachusetts, United States -... | ecosystem: Environmental > Terrestrial > Soil > Temperate forest >... | reverse complement strand
AACATGACGACTTTCCTGACTTCTGCTATTAGTGCGGTTCCGCACACCTATCTCGCAATCATTTTAAATTTGGCAGAAGTCAGGACTAGAAATCGCATTACGCTACAAACGAACCTTATCGATTACAATAGCAGTGGGCTGGCTAACGTCCTGAAACCGCACTAATTGGCAGAAGTCAGGAAAAGCCTGGGTTGCTTCCTGCCGCGCAAGCTCGCAGTCGCAATGACAAGGATAGGGGTTGAGCTATTACTAGGTTGCTTCGCTTTGCTCGCAATGACAAAGATAGGGGTGAGCTATTACTGTCACCCCTGACAAGGAAGCAGCGCTTCGCTTAACGCATATGGGGTTAACCCATCGTCGCCTTGTTTTTCAGAGTTATCGTAAGAAACCAACATTCGCCACCTCAGCAATTGATTGCAATTGCAGCGGTATCCCACTGAAGTGAATCGTTTTCTTTTCGCGTTTTCCATACTTAAGCCACTCCACCAATAACGCCAAACCGGCGCTATTGGAGGTAGTGACTTTGGATAAATCAATATGGATGACAGGGTATTTCGCTAAGAATAATAAACTCTGTTTCCATAATGTAGTTACCGTTTCAAAATTCAGTTCACCGGAGACGGTTAATCGACCGTTTTCATCTACGAGAGTGGCCATCGATTATCGCCGCTGCGTATTATGACGTTTAAGGTCTTGTAACAACTGATCCATGTTCCCACCTTGCGACAATTTTTGACGGAACTGTTCTTGAAAACTTTGCAACAAACTGACTCCCTCTACAGACATATCATACAACTTCCACTCAGAACCCGCCAAATGCAGACGATAACTAACTGCTACCGCTGGGCCATCTGAACGAACGATTTGACTTCTCACTGTTACCGCATTTTGACCCGCTATGTTGCCGCGTAGAGGGAAAAAACGTATCGTTTGGTCTGTATAGTCCGCCAAAGCAGATGCATAAGTGCGTACTAATAAATCTGTAAAGGCTGTTTTGAATTGAGCGCGTTGACTAGGAGATGCTTGATTCCAAGTTTGTGCGGGCAATACTCGCTGTGACATTTCGTCTAAATCTGCGTGTGGAATGACAATCTTGTAAGCGAGAGAATACACCAGCGCCGGATTACTTTTTAACGTTGTTTGATGCGCTTTCAAACTCGCAATCATTTGATCTGCCAATGCCTGTACCATACCAACAGGATCATTGCTATTAGCAAATGCCACTTGCATACCGCTTAATAACAATCCAAGTAAGATGAATAAGGTGGTGACTGTTTTTTTCATTCCTTTACTCCCTCTGTGCTTTTCTCGCCAGGATGGCCAATGCTAAATAAAAACTGTCCAATTAATTTTTCTAAAATCATAGCAGAATGTGTTTCTTGTATTTCACTACCATTCTTTAAAAACTCTTTGCTATACATAGGGGTAATAGCAATATAATTATCGCCCAATAAGCCCGCTGTCAAAATGCTAGCAGATGAATCGTTAGGAATATCGCTTACAGCGCTGCTTATTCTCATAGTTACAACGGCTCTGTACGACACAGGGTCTATTGTAATATCAGTGACTTCGCCTATTGTCACACCACCAATTTTAACAGACCCTCTTACCTTGAGTTGCCCTATATCATCGAATGCGGCTGTTATATTATAACCTTCTTGTTTAAAAAAAGTGGTTAACCCACTGACTTTAAAAGCGAGCGTAATTAATGCCAACAACGCTGCTAGTAAAAATAAACCCACAGTTGTTTCAATCACTCGTTGCGATAACATCACCACCCTCCAATCATCATCGCTGTTAATACAAAATCCAGACCCAAGACAGCCAATGAGGAATAGACCACCGTTCGTGTGGTGGCATTCGCAATGCCCGCTGATGTAGGTACTGCATCATACCCTTGATATAGTGCTATCCATGTTACCACTACACCAAATACTACGCTCTTATAAATACCATTTAATATATCTAAGCGAAAATCCACAGCCGATTGCATATTTGACCAAAAGGCACCCGCATCCATCCCTAACCATTTGACGCCGACTAAATAAGCACCGTAAATAGCAACCATATTAAAAATAATCGTCAATAAAGGCATTGAAATAAAGCCACCCCAGAAACGCGGTGCGATCACGCGTTGCAAAGGATCCACTGCCATCATTTCCATACTGGACAATTGATCTGTTGCTTTCATTAATCCAATTTCAGCAGCCAATGCTGACCCTGCTCGACCAGCAAATAATAATGCGGTGACCACTGGGCCTAATTCGCGTGCAACGCTCAGTGCAACCAATGGCCCTAGTTGTTGTGAAGCGCCGAATTTTGACAAAGTGTGATAGCCTTGCAGAGCAACCACCATCCCAATAAATAAAGCGGACACAATGATGATTAACAAAGAAAGTACGCCTTCAGCATAGATTTGCTGTACAACTAAGGAAAACCCTTTGCGAATATCGGGTACTCGAAAAATAGCACGGTACAATATAATGCCTGCCTTGCCGTATTGGCGAACCACTTCTAGACCAATACGTCCTAATGCTGCAACTTGATTAATCATGTCAAATCCTCACTCATCAAGTCGTGCGCGAGTGACTTTCCAGGGTAATGAAATGGCACGGGGCCATCTGGTAAGCCTTGTAAAAATTGTTGCAATGACGGTGATGGGTCATTGCGAATGGAATGCGCTGTGCCTTGACCGATAATGCGGCCATTTGAAATCACGTAGGCTTGATCTGAAATACTCAGGGTTTCTTGTACATCGTGGGAAACAATCACGGTAGTTAATTTTAAAGCATCATTCAATGTGCGAATTAATTTAACCAGCACGCCCATTGAAATAGGATCTTGTCCTGAAAAAGGTTCATCATACATAATCAAGTCGGGGTCTAAAGCAATTGCACGTGCCAATGCCACTCGCCGTGCCATCCCGCCGGATAATTCACTCGGCATCAAATCTCTTGCTCCCCGTAAACCAACCATTTCTAGTTTCATTAAAACGAGGCTGCGGATCATTGCGTTGGAGAGTGAGGTATGTTCTCGTAATGGAAAAGCCACGTTTTCAAAAACAGTGAGATGGGTAAATAAACCGCCTGTTTGGAACAACATTCCTATCCGCTTGCGTAGTTGATACAAGGCACGCCGATTCAAGCGAGGCACTTCTTGCCCTGCTACTTTGATACTACCCTTGGCTGGGATGAGCTGGCCCCCCATTAAGCGCAGTAACGTTGTTTTGCCAGTACCGCTAGGCCCCATAATGGCTGTCACTTTACCTTTCGGGATATCAAGATCGACATCATTAAAAATAACCCGCTGATTACGCAAGAAAGCCAATTTGTTAATTTCAACTATATTATCCATGGGGTTAGAGTATAACAAAATACTCTGCAGGGGCAACAACGCATATCAACGCGCAATTATTTTGGTAAACTGGTAGAATATCGGCACTTAAAAGAACTCAAAGGTATCTTAATAAAATGCAAGAAATCGAAAGTATATGTGCCCTAGGTCGTGCTGTCATTGATGCAGAAGCCAGTACGATTCAAGCGTTGCGCAGTCGTATCGACCATAATTTTGCCAATGCTTGCCTAAAACTGCTGGCTTGCGAAGGGCGTATTATCATTATGGGTATGGGGAAATCAGGCCATATCGGTAAAAAAATTGCAGCGACTTTCGCTAGCACAGGGAGCCCTGCTTTCTTTATCCATCCAGGCGAAGCTAAGCACGGTGATTTTGGTATGATCACACCTAAAGATGCTGTGCTCATGCTATCGAACTCGGGTGAAACTGAGGAAATTTTGGCGATCTTGCCTTTTATTAAACGACTCGGTCTTGTCCTCATTACACTGACAGGCAATCCTCAATCGACACTGGCCAAAGCGGCCATTGTGAATATCGATGTGAGTGTTGCCAAAGAAGCTTGCCCCTTAGGACTCGCACCAACTTCTAGTACTACCGCTGCCCTTGTGATGGGCGATGCATTGGCCATTTCTTTATTGGAAAAACGCGGATTCACAGCAGAAGATTTTGCAAAATCCCATCCAGGGGGTGCCTTAGGTAGAAAATTATTATTGCGCGTTGACGAATTAATGCATACTGGCAGCGACATCCCTAAAGTTAATTATGATGCGTTACTCAAAACAGCGCTCGTGGAAATGACGCAAAAAAAATTAGGTGTAACGACTATCGTGCAAGATGACAATCAATTAGCAGGTATTTTCACTGACGGTGATATACGTCGCGCATTTGATAATAAAGCAGACATTCACAGTACCTATATTCACCAAGTCATGACAAAAAAACCCAAAGTCATCTCCCCTGGTCTATTAGCTGCTGAAGCATTGCATATCATGGAAACGCATCGGATCACTTCGCTTGTTGTGATTAATGACGCTAACCACCCTATTGGTATTATTCACTTACACGATATTTTACGCGCTGGAGTTATGTGATGGACACTTTAATTGAAAAAGCAAAAAAAATCCGATTAGCTGCATTTGATGTGGATGGCGTGCTCACCGCAGGTGGTATGGCTTATGGTCAAGGTGGCATTGAATCGAAGCATTTTCATGCGCATGATGGTCAAGGAATGAAATACCTTCAGCAAACAGGTGTTGAAATCGCTATCATTACTGCTTGTCGATCTCCTATCATCAAACGTCGTATGGAAGACTTGGGAATCCTGCATGTTTATCAAGAGCAATCGGATAAACGAGTGGCTTATGAAGATTTAAAGCGAAAATTACAGTTAACTGACGAGCAAATTGCTTATACTGGTGATGATTTACCGGATCTCCCTATCCTAAGCCAAGCAGGACTTGCTATTACTGTTGCCAATGCACCTAAGATTATGCAGGAATACGTACACTGGACAACCAAAAATAAGGGCGGTAAAGGTGCTGTCCGTGAAATATGTGATTTCATTATGCAGGCGCAAAACACGTATCAAAATATTATTGACTCTTATTTGGTAAGGTAACGACGTGCTTTCTTTAAAAAATACAGCGTTGAGTTTGCTCGTTACCTTAACAGTGGGTTTAGGCGCATGGTCTATTTTTATTGCGACACACCCTAAAATAATTTCTGCCGGTGCAGCTAATCGCCCTGATGCATGGATGGAAAATGTAGTAGCAATTATTATCAATAAAGCAGGTAGTCCCGCTTTGAAAGTAGAAGCCCCTAAGATGGTTCACTATGCTGACCATGATACTACGCATATCGAAACACCACATATTACAATGTATAGACAATCACCGGAGCCTTGGTATATCAATTCAAATTATGCGACGGCCACACAAGGCTTAGACCAAATCTATTTTTGGGATAATGTTGTGATTCATCATATCAGTGACGTGGCCAATCCAACCACCACGATGACAACCACAACGCTTACGGTTTTTCCTGATAAACAAATTGCACAAACAAATGATCGTGTCACTGTGGTACAACCCGATACCACTATTCATGGTATCGGTATGCTCGCTAATTTGAATGATGGTACTGTTCAATTACTTTCACAGGCACGGGGGGAATATGTGCCGAGTGAAACCTAAGAAAATACGGGCTCGGGCACGCACACGGGCGCGTTCACGATTGGGCCTGTTGAACACGCTGAACAGTTACCTTTATTTTTTTCTACTTATTATTTTATCTACATCCACTTTTGCACTCCCTGAAGACCGTGACCGACCTTTTAACATCATTGCAGATTCTTCTTTGTTTAACTATAAAACAGGCATTGATACTTACGAAGGGCATGTGAAAGTCGATCAAGGTACTTCTCATCTCATTGCCGATCGTTTGGTGACGCGTAAAGACAAACAGCACAAAATGATTCTAGCCATTGCGACAGGCACCCAAAAACCCGCAGAATATACTACCATACCGAAAATAGGCGATTCTGTATTAAATGCCAAAGCAAGATTCATTAAATTTTATCCAACTACTTCTATTATTATCCTAGAGCAAAATGTGGTGGTCACTCAAAAAGAAAATAGTTTCCATGGGCCACTCATCATCTATAATATGAAAAACCAACTGGTTACTGCTCCCCCGTTTACCAACGGCCGGGCCACTATTGTTATTGAACCTGAACCATTGAAATGATGAATACATTACGCGTCAATCAAATTAGCAAACAATATAAATCACGAAGTGTCGTGAAAAATGTGTCGTTGCAAGTGGCTCGTGGTGAAATTGTAGGTTTGTTGGGGCCGAATGGTGCTGGTAAAACAACATCATTTTATATGATTGTCGGTTTAGTGCGTTGCACGCAAGGCAGCATTCTTTTGGATGACGAAAACATTACAAATTTGCCAGTGCATGTGCGCGCTCAATTAGGTATGGGGTATTTGCCTCAAGAAGCATCGATATTTAGAAAATTAAGTGTGGCTGATAATATCATGGCCATTTTAGAATTACGCGATAATCTCACTCAAGCACGACGCAATGATATATTGGATAAACTCTTACAAGAATTTAATATCGAATACATTCGTGATACGTTGGGCATCAGTTTATCTGGAGGGGAGCGACGCCGCGTTGAAATTGCTCGCGCACTTGCCACCGAACCCAAGTTCATTTTACTGGACGAACCTTTTGCTGGTATTGATCCGATTTCAGTGATTGATGTAAAACAAATTATTACGCATTTATGTCAACGCAATATAGGTGTGCTGATCACCGATCATAATGTGAGAGAAACATTGGATATTTGTCAGCGTGCTTATATCGTTAACCAGGGTGAAATTATCTGCGAAGGTACGCCTAAGACTATTTTGACGAATAAGCAGGTTCGGGCGGTGTATTTGGGGGATGATTTTAATTTATAATACTGTGTGACAGAGGGCCTAGCTCCGTAACAGCTCACCCTATCGCTGTCATTGCGACTGCGAGCTTGCGCGGCAGGAAGCAACCTAGGCTTTTCAACGCTGCTTCTGAGTCTCATGGTTCTAATCAGCTCTCAAAAGCCTGGGTTGCTTCTTGCCGCGCAAGCTCGCAGTCGCAATGACAAGGATAGGGGTTGAGCTATTACCTAACTCCCCGCGATCGTCATCTCTTCCAACAAAATAGATCCCGTCCGGATATTCCCCCGCAAATCAATATCATTCCCTACTTCAACCAAATTCCTATACATATCCCGTAAATTCCCAGCAATCGTCACTTCTTCCACCGGGTATTGAATTTCCCCATTTTCCACCCAAAACCCCGTTGCTCCACGTGAGTAATCCCCTGTCACAAGATTAATGCCCTGCCCCATTAACTCTGTTACCAACAATCCTGTTCCCATTGTTTTTAATAAAGTTGCTAAATCCTTCTTGCCTGTCGTGATAAATAAATTATGCGCACCATCTGCATTGCCTGTTGTTTGCAAGCCTAATTTTCTGGCAGCGTATACGCCTAAGCAATAGCTTTGCAAAATGCCCTTTTGAATGAATATATTGGGTCGCGTTGCAACGCCATCATCATCAAAAGGTGCGCTACCTAATCCTTTCGCTAAGTGCGGACGTTCATCCATTGAAATATGGGATGGGAAAATAGATTGACCCAACTGATCTAATAAAAAAGAAGTTTTACGATATAAATGGCTGCCGCTAATCGCTGTCATAAAATGACCTAATAACCCACGTGCTTCTTCTGCCGCAAAAACAATGGGCGCACGGCGAGTTTTTAAGGATTGCGCATTTAAGCGGCGTACAGTACGAAGTGCTGCTTCCTGAGCAATTTGAGTGGTTGATGCTAATAACTGCGGATCACAAGCGACCGTATAGCTATAGTCTCTCTGCATCTCTTCATTTTGAGCAGCAATCAACATGCAACTCATTTCATGACGAGTCACAGGAAAGATACCAATAAACCCCTCGGTATTGCCATAGGCATTCCATGCCTCTGTGGTTGAAATGCTCGCTCCATCAGAATGCGTAATCCGTTTATCATAAGCGAGTGCCGTTGCTTCACACTCTTTCGCTATTTCAATGGCCTGTTCCACTGTGAGTGACCATGGGTAAGCTAATTCTAACTGTGGATAATTAAAAGCGAGTAAATTTCTTTCAGCAATCCCTGAATACTGATCTTCGTCCGTGAAGCGAGCAATGCGACAGGCCGCTTGGATAGCTAAACGAATCGCTTCTGGTCTAAAATCAGAAAGACTGGAGGATCCCGAGCGCTTGCCAAAGTAAACCGTGATATCCACCACTTTATCTTGATGGTACTCTACTGATTCTACGTCACCCTGACGAGCTGTCACCGAAAAGCCTTTATTGACCCCTATATCAACCTCGGCACCCGAAGCGCCTTGCTGTGTTGCTTCGTTCAAAATATCAGCAGCAAACGTCTTTAACTGTGTTGCGCTATAACCTGCTTTAATCAACTCAATCATATTGTATTATCTCGTATTCATTTTAATAATTTTATAGTATCCTAATGGACTTAACATTAACATTGGAGAAAGGCAAACATGAAGAAATTTATCGCTTTATTAATTAGCGCTTCCGTTATTGCAGCGCCAGTTGCATTTGCAGCAGATCAGGCTGCAAGCTCAGATGCTGCTACGCAACAAATGGCAAGCGGAGACCAAGCAATGAATAGTGCTGCTAAACCTGCTGCTAAAAAGAGCCATCACAAATGTCATTGCAAAGGTTGCAAGCATAAACATTCTAAAACCCCTGCAGCAGCACCCGCTGAAACACCCGCTGCGCAGTAATAACCAACCCGTTTCACGGGGTGGGTTTTAAATGAATGATGATAGTGTGCCGTTAGGCGACAGTAAATCAAAACGTAAGCGCCAAATGATTGCTCTGCAAGAAATTGGTGAAAAATTGGTGGACTTGCCTTCGGCACAATTGTCAAAAATACCTTTAGACAGTACGCTCCTCGCCGCAATACTCGCTACACATTCACTTACCAGTCATGAAGCCAAGCGACGGCAACTTCAGTATATCGGTCGTTTGATGCGTGATGTGGAAGATATCGTCCCTATTCAAACAGCGCTCGATCATGTGACATTGAAGAGCCAACAAAGCAAAGCACAATTCCATCAAATAGAACGATGGCGGGATAGGCTGATCGCAGAAAATGATCAAGCACTGCAAGCCTTTTTGGTACAATTTCCAAATGCGGACAGACAACAGTTACGACAATTGATTAGAAATGCAAAGAAAAAAGAAGGATCTGATAAGGCATTGTTTAAGTACCTAAAAGCCTGTTTGTAACGGCGCTCACTCCCCTTTCTGTGGTCATTGCGAGCGAAGCGAAGCAAAGCAACCTAGGCTTTCCAACGTTGCTTGTAATAGCTCAACCCCTATCCTTGTCATTACGACTGCGAGCTTGCGCGGCAGGAAGCAACCCAGGCTTTTGAGAGCTGATTAGAATAATTCATGAAACTCGGAAGCAGCGTTGAAAAGCCTGGGTTGCTTCGCTTCGCTCGCAATGACAGCGATAGGGTGAGCTGTTACAAGCAACCTAGGCTTTCCAACGTTGCTTTTATTGTCATGGAAATTATTCTAATCAGCTCTCAAAAGCCTGGGTTGCTTCGCTTTGCTTGCAATGACCGGGGGTAGCTTGAGCTACACTACGTTTATAATCTCTTGCTAGGTTGAGCCCAGTAACCAGACTGTAATCCAAATAGCCGATAGTATACCTACTAGATCAACAAGAATACTCGCGGGAACAACGTGACGATATTCTCGAATACCTGCGGCGCCAAAATAAATGGAGATAATGTAAAAAGTAGATTCTGTTGTGCTCGCCACAATCACTGCCAAATGCGAAATAAAATCATTGCCACCATGCGTATGTAATAAATCGGCCACGACTGCTGTTGCTGCACTGCCCGAAAAAGGGCGCAGTAATATAAGAGGTACAATGTCTGACGGGATACCGACGTATTTTAAAATAGGAGATAACGCATGGTTCAGTAAATCAAAAGCGCCTGATGCACGTAGCATGCCGACAGCAACTAGCATGGCAATCATGTAAGGAAAAATACGTAAAAAAATGGATATACCCTCTTTTGCACCTGTGACAAACGTGTCATACACAGGGACTTTTTTAAAGTGCGCATAGACTGGAATGCCCACTAAAAAGGCGAGAGTCAGTATATTGCCGAGTTGTTCTGAAATAGAGGTAATATTCATACAGAGTTCTCCTCGTTTTTGATTTCAGCGTAACGGTATCGGCTTTTTCGTTCCATGATTTTTGAAATGACAATGGCGGTTATTACTGCACAGAAAGAACTTAATAAAAACGGCACAATGATATCGGTAGGATGTATTGCACCTGCTGCGGCTAATAATGCAATGGCAGTGACGGGTACTACTTGTAAATTACTGCTGTGTAATGTGATGAAAGTGCACATGGCATTGGTTGCTACGCCAGAGCGATTATTTAATTCGGCTAATTCTTGCATTGCACGTAATCCAAACGGTGTGGCAGCATTATTTAAACCAAACATATTAGCGGTGATATTGGCGGTCATAGAACCCATTGCAGGATGATCGGCAGGCACGTCAGGAAATAGTCTGACAAGTAATGGTTTTAATGCGCGAGATAACAACGCGAGCAACCCAGCTGCTTCTGCGATTTTCATCACACCTAACCATAACGACATGACGCCCGTTAGCCCAAAAGCAAGAGAAAATGCGAATTTAGCACTCTCAGTGACTGATAATACTACATCGGAAAGATGGCCCGTGAAGACCCCTGTGACGACTGCGATGAGCATCATAGAAAGCCAGATTTTATTCATGCGAACCCTCCGTTCTCAATTTTTTTCGTATAGTACCATTTTTTTTTTCGTAACCTTAACAGTAACAACTTACCTTGTCATTGCGAGCGAAGCGAAGCAACCCAGGCTTTTGAGAGCTGATTAAAATAATTCATGACTCGAAAGCAGCGTTGAAAAACCTGGGTTGCTTCGCTTCGCTCGCAATGACAAGGTGAGCCGCTCCGGGGAACCTAAGCTGTCGTCCCACCTACTGTCAATGAATCAACCTTAAGCGTTGGTTGTCCGACGCCTACGGGTACGCTTTGGCCATCTTTACCACATATTCCAATACCGGAATCCAGTTGCAAATCATTTCCTACCATAGAGATGCGGGTCATCACCTCGGGCCCATCGCCGATTAAAGTAGCACCCTTGACCGGTGATGTGATTTTACCATTTTCAATTAAATACGCTTCACTAGCAGAAAAAACAAATTTACCTGATGTAATATCTACCTGCCCGCCAGCAAAATTCACAGCGTAAATTCCTTTTTTAACAGAAGCAATAATTTCATCCGGCGTAGATTTTCCTGCCAACATATAGGTATTAGTCATGCGTGGCATAGGGATATGCGCATAAGATTCCCGTCGGCCATTGCCTGTCGATTGCATTCCCATTAAACGCGCATTGCGTTTATCTTGAAGATAATTACGCAAAACACCATTTTCAATCAGTACAGTACACTGGGTAGGTGTTCCTTCATCATCTATATTCAATGAACCGCGACGGTTGACTAATGTTC
>Ga0206868_10290_pt1 | contig 11517 bp, 4 predicted proteins | sample Alteio_BWOrgCont_38_FD_152901 | JGI IMG/M metagenome (GOLD analysis project Ga0206868, IMG submission 152901) | Enriched cells from forest soil in Barre Woods Harvard Forest LTER site, Petersham, Massachusetts, United States -... | ecosystem: Environmental > Terrestrial > Soil > Temperate forest >... | reverse complement strand
TTGGAAGGAGTGGAGCGGATGGTGGGACTTTTCATCAACACGCTTCCGGTTCGGCTGAAGGTGGAGAAGAGGCAGGCGGTAGGAGAGTGGTTGCGGGGCGTGCAGGAGCAGTTGGCGGAGTTGCGGGAGTACGAGTACACGCCTCTGGCCGAGATCCAGGGGTGGAGCGGAGTGAGGCGAGGAGAGGGACTGTTCGAGACGCTGGTGGTGTTTGAGAACTATCCGCTGGAGCGGGGCGTGAGCGAAGGGATGGAGGTGTTAGGGGTCGAGGGAGTGGGTGTGCGGGAGCAGACGAACTATCCGTTGACGCTGGTGGTGGGACCAGGGAAGCGGGTGTCGCTGCAGTTGTTGTATGAGCGGAGGCGATACGGGCAGGACCAGGTGAAGCGGTTGCTGGGGCAACTGGAGTGGGTGCTGGGTAGCATGGCGGCGGATGGGAAGAGGCGGGTGGGCGAGATCCGGGTGCTGACCGGTGAGGAGCAGGAGCAAGTGTTGGGGAAGTGGAACCGGACGGGGATGGAGTATCGGTGGGATGTGTGCGTAGACGAGTGGGTAAGGGAGCAGGGGGAGCGGTGGCCCGACGCGGTGGCGCTTTCGGATGGAGAGCTGCAGGTGAGCTACGGAGAGTTGGAGCGGCGAGGGAACCAGCTAGGACAGTTGCTGCGCGGGTATGGAGTGGAGGAAGAGGCGCGGGTGGTGGTGTATCAGCGTCGCGGAGTGGAACTGATGGTGAGCTGGCTGGCGGTGCTGAAGGCGGGTGGGGCGTATGTGGCAGTGGATGGAGAGATGAGCGAGGAGCGGTTGCGCTGGGTGATCGAGGACAGCGGAGCGGTTTGTGTGCTGACCAGCGTGGAGTTGCAGGAGCGGGCAGCAGCGGCAGCAGCGGAGAAGCAGGGCTGCAGAGTGTTGTGCGTGGATGAGGCGGAGACGATCGGGCGGATCAGGGCGCAGTCGGGGGAGCCAGTACCAGGAGGCAAGCGCCGGGACAGCCGGCAGCTTGCCTATCTGATCTATACGTCCGGATCGACAGGGAAGACGAAGGGGACCGGGATCAGCCATCGTGGGTTGATGAACCTGATGAGCTGGCATGAAAAGGTGTACCAGGTGAAGCGGGAGGATCGAGCCAGCCAGGTGGCGAGCACGGGTTTCGATGCCAGCTGCTGGGAGCTATGGCCGTATCTGGGAGCAGGAGCCAGCGTGCACGTGGTAGACGAGGGGAAGAGGAGAGATCCGGTTGGGTTGCAGGAGACCCTGGAGCGGATGGGATGCACGATCGGATTTGTGCCCACACCTCTGGCTGAAGAGATGCTGCGGCTGAGTTGGGAGCGGGGAAGGACGACGCTGCGGCTCATGGTGACGGGAGGCGACCGGTTGAGGCTGCGTCCAGGACGTGAGCTGGGATGGAAGCTGTACAACAACTACGGGCCGACAGAGACCACAGTGGTGGCGACGTGGGGTGAGGTAAAGGCGAGAGACGGAGGAAGTGGCAGCGATGAAGTCAGTGAGGTGCCGGATATTGGGCGGCCGATAGGGAACACGCGGGCATATGTGCTGGACGGTGAGGGAGAGCCGGTTCCCGTGGGGGTAGTGGGAGAGCTATATGTGGGAGGCGAGGGCCTGGCGCGCGGGTACTGGAGACAGGCAGGGCTGACTGCGGAGCGGTTCGTGCCGGACGGTTACAGCGGAGAGGCAGGGACGCGGCTGTATCGGACGGGAGACCAGGTGTACTGGGACAGCGCAGGAGTGCTGCGGTATGTGGGGCGCGGCGACGAGCAGGTAAAGCTGCGGGGCTACCGGATTGAGCTGGGAGAGATCGAGGCGGTGCTGAAGGAGCATGAGGGTGTAGCAGAAGCGGCGGTGGTGGTGCGGGAGCGAGGCGGAGAGAAGAGGCTGGCCGGGTACGTGGTGGCGCAGAGGAGAGGTGACGGAGCAGAAAGAAACGGCACTGAGAGAGATGAAGCAGCTCTAATTCAAGAGCTGCGCGGCTATCTGATCAGGAAGCTCCCGGAATACATGGTGCCGGGGGAATTGGTGGTGACCGATGAGATGCCGCTGACGGCCAGCGGCAAGATTGATCGGCAACGATTGCAGGGCAGAGCATCGGCGCAGGCCGAAGAGGACAGAGAACAGTATGTCGCGCCCCGGACAGCCGTGGAGGAAATGCTGGTCGGGATCTGGCAGCAGGTGCTCAGGCTAGAACGGGTAGGAATCGAAGACAACTTCTTCGACCGCGGCGGACACTCACTGCTGGCCATTCAGCTGACAACCAAGATCCAACGCGAGCTCGGCAGAAGATTTTCTCTCCCCATGCTTTACGAGAACCCAACAATCTCTCAACAAGCGGCATTGATTGAAGAGTTGAGTCCTGCTCCACGACATCCGGCTCTAGTGAGATTGCGGCCGGGGGGCTCCAAGCCACCTCTATTTTGTGTTCATCCGAAAAACGGCACGGTGTTCTGCTACTCATCGCTTGCTGCTCATCTCGGTGGTGATCGTCCTTTTTATGGTGTTCAGGCGCGCGGAGTAGATATGGAATGCGCGATTCACGACAGCATAGAAGAGATGGCGGCGTGGTATCTGGAAAGCATTTCTCAAGTTCAGCCACAAGGCCCATATTTCCTTGCCGGTTACTCAATGGGTGGACTGATAGCTTTCGAGATTGCTCAGCAACTCGTTCGTCAAGGCAGACAGGTTGGATTGCTGGCGCTCTTCGACGCAAGCGCATGTCTCGCCGAGGAGATTCTCTCACTCGACGCCTTCGATGCCATTGATGAAGTTGGATTTCTGATGCAGGAATTCGCCGATCATATTCCCATCACTCAAGAAGAACTAAAGCCGCTCGACTCAGATGAACGCCTTCTCCAAATCATGACCCGGGCAGAGCCCCTAGGGATATTTCCAAACATGGAATTTAACCACATAAAGCGCTACGTGGAGATTGCCCGAATTCACATGCGCGCATGCCTGCTCTACAAGCCACTGCCATACGCTGGGCGGATCGTGCTCTTCAAGACGGTTGGACGGGATGATTTCAAGACAAATCACGGGTGGGACGATGTTGCTTCATTCGGATTGGACGTGGTCCAAGTGCCGGGAACCCATCTGAACATGCTCGATCCGCCCAATGTCCAGATTTTAGTGGAACGTCTGCGGCGGTACCTTTCCGGCCAGTGACAAAGAGGTAGAAACAAGCTTCGAGAATCGTGTCTCGCATTCCACTTCACTCCCGACCAGAAAAGAGACCATCCATGAATTCAGATTTCAATCGCGACTGGTGGGATTTTTCCCTCCACCCTGACGCGTCCGGTAAAGGCGAGGCAACGCGGGGGGCGGAGTATGCCGCGCGCCTAGAAGGCCGGGACCTCAGTTACCAATCTTACCTCCAATTGAAGATGTTACTTTCCGCTCAGGATCCTTCTTCCTCTGTTCCAGACGAGCGCGTTTTCATTATTACGCACCAGCTAATAGAACTGGTTTTCAAACAGATGCTCTTTGATTTCGCGGTGGTAGCGCGAACTCTTCAGAACGTGCTGCAAATCGAAAAAACCAGCGAGCTTCAGCGGCGCCTGAAGGAAAGATCGTTCTGGAACGCGGCCTTGACGGCATCGTCTCGGTTGCAATTCAGCGCAGGAACCTTGCTACCGACAGTAATTCAGTACCTGGCGTCGAAGCTGGACACGGAGAACTACAACTTTAGTCAGGAGCAGTTCTTCCGTTTTCGCGACAATCTCGGCCACGCCAGCGGGATGCAGAGTTCGCAATTTCGCTTGATCCAGAGAGCCATGGGAAAGTCAGAGATGTTGTCGCTCCGTCTTTTCCCCAGCAAAGAACATACCAGCGAATTACCGAACTACAAGGACCAATGCCCTTTCAACAGCGTTGTGGACGATTCAGTGCTCGCCGGATACCGTCACGAGGCTTCACCACAGCTCGGCGGCGTGCTGGATGAAGTGGCGCGTGCTGATGATCTCAGCCATCAGGTTCTCGCCAGATATGCTGTGCTGCACAATGACGGCAACGCGCCTCCCGTTCGAATGATTGAGCGAAGTGAGATTGACAAGCTGATCAGCACGATGGGAAAGTTGATGGCGCATCCCAACGGCCTAAGTTCATATATGGGTGAGGCTCGGGGTTCGGTGCCGGAAGAAGCGATGCAAGTGTTTGCGGTCGATCTGGAGCGGGCCGTGCACCGCGAGAATGCACGTAGGCTTTCGTATCAGGCCGCGTGCATTGGGTCCATTTATCTCAGGCTCAAAGAGCCGAGCAGCGCTTTGGTCCGCGTACTCCATCAGCTGGCGCTGGCAGACGATATGCTGCACAGCGCGAGCCGTGGTTTCCTATTCACCCACCTTGCGATTGTCCGCGATCTGCTGGTAATGCCGAGGAAGCCGGAAGCCCCCAATGCAGCAAGCCTGCTGCGTGGAACAGGCGGAGGCGGCACATCCATTCTCGGCTTCATGTTCAAGCACCTTCTGCCATTATTTCCGGCTCTGGTTGCTTTCCGATCCAGCGAACCATCCATGTAGTGAGCGAAACGATGCGCCAGCATTTCGAACAGGGTAGAAATTCTATGCAAAACAAGTCGCAGGACGCACAGTCTAGCAAGCGGCTCTATTGGGTGACTTCAATCATCACGGTCGCCGCATTCATATTCTGGAAATTCTTCGATTTCACCAAACGTGGACAACTAGGTGAGCTGAATCCGTTCAATGAAGATCCATACGATGTTGTAGGGTCGTTTGCTTTTCAGGTGGTTTTGCTTGTTGCGCTCCTGACGTTTGCCCGCGCGCTCCGCTCCAGGCAATCACGGGCAGAACCTTGCAAAGATCGGCTGACTATACGAGGCAACAAAATTGTTCTTGTGACGATCGGAATTACGCTCCCAGCGTCATCTCCCGCACCTGCTCTAGCACCTGAGCGAAACTCACTCCCTTCCTCACCCGGCTCCGCAGCGCCAGCGTGTTCACCAGCAATCCAATCAACCCTTCCAACTCCCGCCTCGTCCGGTTCGCGATCGGCGTCCCCACCACAATGTCCTCTTCTCCGCTGTACCGTGCCAGCAACACCGCCAATCCCGCCAGCAGCACCATGAACAACGTGCTCTGCTTCTCCTGACCAAGCTTCCTTAGCCTCTCCTGCAAGCTCCTCGGCCACGCCCACGCCAGGTTCGCCCCGCGATAGCTCTGCACTGCAGGTCGCACCTGGTCGCTCGGCAACTCCAGCACTCCCGACGTTCCTCCCAGCTGCTCCTTCCAGTACTTCACTTGCTCTTCCAGACGCTCTCCCTGCAGCCACTCCCGCTGCCACACCGCATAATCGGCATACTGGATCGGCAAGACAGGAAGCTCCGCCCTGTGACCTTCCACTCCTGCTACGTACATCGCGCTCAGATCCCGCATCAGCACACCCATCGACCAGCCATCGCTGATAATGTGGTGCATCGCGATCAACAACACATGCTCCTGCTCTTCCAGACGCAGCACGGTTACCCGCAGCAGTGGCCCCTGTTCCAGCGAAAACGGACGCAAAGCCTCGGCTCCCACCAACTCCGCCGCTGCACGATCACGCTCCTGTTCGCCGACCGCGCTCAGATCGATCACCGGCAACTCCACCGCCCAAGAAGGCTCAATCACCTGCCGCGGCTTCCCTCCTTCGCTCACGAATCTCGTTCGCAACGACTCATGACGCTCCAACAAACCTTCAAAGCTGCGACTCAGAGTACCGATCCCCAAATGCCCTTCTACCCGCAGACAAATCCCCAGGGTGTAAACCGACCCGCTTGCACCAAGCTGATCGAGAAACCACAACTGCTGCTGAGCGAATGACAACGGAATCTCGGCAGACGCTTTGCGCCGACGAATGGATATGGAGGGAAAGGAAATCGCCCTCTTCGCCAAAAGACGAGTGAAGAGTTCTTCTCTGGCGGAGGCAGAGATTCCATGGTTCGGCAAGGTTGTCATATCGAGGATCCTGCTTCTTATGAGTCTTCTTCGAGCAGTTGCTGCACATCTTCCGGCGACATCGCATCAATTGCTTGACGCAACTCCGCAATGGCGACCACCTGATCGGGCGAAGTTTCGTGCTCGATCATCCAGTTCGCTAGACTCGCAACCGTTGGGGCCTTGAAGATAGCTTGGGGTGGAAGCTCCAGCGGAAAGACAGAATTCAAGTGGCCGATCACCTGCATCGCCAGCAATGAATGTCCACCGCGAAGAAAGAAATTGTCATGTATACCCACCGATGTCACGCCAAGAACTTCCTGCCAAATCCCGACAAGCACTTCTTGCAGCGGAGTCTGTGGAGCCACATAAGGAACAGCGAGCGATGATCGCGCAGCACTGAAGACATGCAGATTGCGCCGGTCGATCTTGCCGCTCGGCGTCAGCGGTAGTCTCTCCAATAGCAGATAAGCCGTGGGCAGCATGAACTCGGGCAAACTCTTCCTCAAAAAGGCATGTAGCTCTTCTTCGTCTGGCGCCGGTGTTTGCGCCGGAACGACACACGCCACCAGCCGAGGCTCTCCTGCGCTCCTCTCCACCAGCACCGTTGCCTGTCTGACTCCAAGATGCCTGCGCAAAACTTCTTCGATCTCACCAAGTTCTATACGAAAGCCGCGCAGTTTCACCTGATCGTCGCTGCGTCCGAGAAAATCGATGGAGCCATCATTCCGGTAGAGCGCCAGATCGCCTGTTCGATAGAGACGTTCCCCGCCCCGCGCGGCAAAAGGATCGGGCACAAACCGGTCAGCGGTCAGCTCGGGTCGCCTCCAGTATCCACGAGCCAGTCCGAACCCTGCTAGATAGAGCTCACCCGTCACACCCACCGGAACTGGCTGCATGAATTCATCGAGGAGATAGACGCGTGTGTTGCTAATCGGTCGCCCGATCGGTGGCTTGCGTCCCGGGAGAACTTCGCACCAAGTCGAGTACGTCGTATCTTCTGACGGTCCGTACAAGTTCAGCACCCGCGATACTCCCGCTTCGTGGAGTTCCGTGACGAGAGCTTCGGGCAACGGCTCGCCAGCCAAGTTGACAGTCACCAAACCGGACGGAAGTGAATTGCTGTGGAGTAACTCCTTCATCGCGCTGGGAACGGTATTGATCAGGCGAACGCTCTGTTGGATTCCCGACTCTCGAAGTGCCAACGCGTTCTCCACCAGAACAACCGTACCCCCCCAGCTGAGCGGGCCCCATAATTCGAAAGCAAACAAGTCAAAGCAGGCTGATGTCGATGCCAGAACCCCACTCAACTCTTCAGGAGTAAACGCGTTACGAACCCAGTGCAGGAACGCCGTGACGGAGCGGTGCTCCAGCATGACGCCCTTCGGCTGGCCGGTTGAACCGGACGTGTATATAAGGTAGGCGAGATTCCGGGCTGATGCCCAAATAACAGGATCCCCTGCACTCTCTCTCGCGATTATCTCCCCATGTTCCTCAAGGCAACACACCTTGATGTGCTGCTCACTAAGGTATTCGGAGCGCTTGGAATCGCAGATGAGCAGCTCCGCCCGGGAATCGGCGAGCATGTAGCGCAACCGCTCGTCGGGATAGGCGGGATCCAACGGGACGTACACGCCTCCTGCCTTGAGAATGGCGAGAAGGACAATCACCAACTCGGGGGTCCTATGCATACAAAGCGCCACGCGTGTCTCCGGTCGAACTCCAAGCTTGCGAAGGTGGCGGGCAAGCTGGTTGGCACGACCATTGAGTTCCCCGTAGCTGAGCTTCTGACCATTGCCGATCACTGCAATCTTCTGAGGAATGGTCTGTGCCTGTTGCTCCAAGAGCTGATGCATGCAGAGATCTTGTGGATAGGCAACCTGCGTTTGGTTCCATTCGATGAGCAGCTGATGGAGCTCCGCCTCAGTCAGCAATGAAATATGCTCGAGCGACCGATCAATTTCGGCGATAATAGCCCGCAACAGTATCAAGTAATGCGCTATGAACCGCTCGATTGTCTCTGCCTGGAGAAGGTCCGTATTATATTCAAACTCTCCGAGAAACTGTCCGTCCGCCTCTGCAATCGTGAGGGTCAGATCGAACTTGGCGGTGCGCGTCTCGAGAAGAAGTGGGTCTATCTTGATATTCCCAAAGCCACCCTCTTTACCGGCAGCATTCTGAAATACGAACATCACCTGGAACAGAGGACTGCGGCTCAAATCGCGCTCTGGCTGCAGGACTTCCACTAGCATCTCGAAGGGAAAATCCTGATGCGCGTATGCATCCAATGTGGTCTCACGAACGCGCTCCAGCAGTTGCCGGAGGCTTGGGCCACCTGAAAGATCCATTCGCAGAACCAGCGTATTTACAAAGAAGCCGATCAGAGCTTCCAGTTCGGTCCGCGTTCGATTGGCGACTGGCGTGCCGACCAGAATGTCCGTCTGTCGACTGTGGCGGTGGAGCAGTGCCGCAAAGCAAGCGAGCTGGGTCATGAACGGTGTAACGTTGAGGCGTCGACTCTGAATCGCCAATTCGCGCGACAACTCTGGAGGAATTTCGAATTTCCGGGTGCAGCCATTGAAGGTCTGCACCGGAGGACGGGGTAAATCCAGGGGCAACTCAAGGATGGGAAGGTCTCCCCGCAGTTGCGTTTTCCAATAACCGAGTTGCTCTTCGCGCGCAGCCCCTCGCAGCCACTCTCTCTGCCAAACCGCATAGTCTGCATATTGCATCGGAAGTGGCGGAATATCATCAACGTTTCCCTGCAACGCCAGCTCATATTGTGCCCCGATTTCGCTCATCATCACACCCAGAGACCACCGATCGCTGATGATGTGGTGCATGGTCAGCAGCACGACGTGCTCATCCTCTCCAAGAAAAAGGATCAGAATTCGGAACAACGGACCACGCGCTAGATCGAAGACTCTTGACGCTTCAGTGATAGCCAGATGAACAACCAGCTCATCCTGCGATTGCGAAACAAGAGAGAGATCCGCGACATCGATCGGGACGTCGGCTTCCAGCGCCACAACCTGCACCGGCTTGCCCTCCTCCGCGACGAAGGTCGTTCTTAATATTTCGTGGCGACCCACCATCGCTTCGATTGCGCGCTTCAACGCTGAGACAGACAATACACCGGTTAGTCGCAAGCCCAGCGCGATGTTGTAGACGGCACTATGGGGAGCCCACTGATCGAGGAACCAGAGCCGCTGCTGTGCGAACGACATCGGAAAGACAAATACTTCCTCACTGACAGATAGAACCTGATCGGTTGGATTCATATCGAAGCCTGCACCTGTTTCGAAAGGTCGGGGTTTATTTGGAGGAAACGCTTGCTTTGAGATTGGAGCGACGCATGCGATAGGCATCTCTGGGAAGCGGAGTCATCGCAGGTTGTCGGATAGGCACATTGCGCTGGCGAAGGTTGTCCACTGTGGCGGCAAGGAGAGCGATCGTTGGCGCCTCAAATACCTGCCGCAGAGAAAGATTGATGGAGAATTGTGCTGTGATCCTGACGTGAACCTGCGTCGCCAGCAGCGAGTGGCCGCCAAGAGCGAAGAAATTATCGTGGATACCAACGTTCTGCAGCCCCAACACTTTCTGCCAGATCTCAGCTACATACACCTGAGTAGGCGTCTGGGGCGGAACAAATTCAGCATGTAACTGCGGACGCAGATCGATTGGATCGGGCAAAGCGTTACGATCAAGCTTGCCGTTCGCGTTCAATGGAAAAGAATCGAGGAAAACGAAAGCTGCGGGAACCATGTACTCGGGCAGCCGGGTCGCCAGGTATGTACGCCATTGTTCGACCGCCTGTTCCGCGCCCGAGTCAGCGACCAGATAAGCCACGAGCTTTCGATCACCTTTCGCAGTGTCCCTGGCGATGACGAGGGCTTGGCGGACTTCGGGGTGCTGACGCAGGGCGGCCTCGATCTCGCCTGGTTCGATGCGGAATCCGCGGATCTTCACCTGATGATCCATCCGGCCCAGATATTCCAGGCTTCCGTCTTGCCTCAGCCGGGCCCGGTCCCCCGTCCGATACAGCCTCTGACCTCGTTTTTCTCCATACGGATCCGGCACGAACCGCTCCGCCGTCTGTGCCGCCCGGCCCTGATAACCTCGCCCGACCTGGACTCCTCCGATGTACAGCTCTCCTACCACCCCCCACGGCACCAGTTCCATCTCATCGTCCAGCACATACAGCTGCGTGTTGGCCACCGCTCGCCCGATCGGCACACTCTTATCTTCCCTCCCGCTCCCGCACCTCCAGTAGCTCGCATCTACCGTCGCTTCCGTCGGCCCGTACAGGTTATGCAACTCCACTCCCGGGAGCCGCTCCCGGAACCTCTCCACCTGCTCCACCCCCAGTGCCTCCCCGCTGCTGTACACCCGCCGCAGTGTCCTGCATCGCCCTTGCACCCCCTCATCTCCAAGAAACGCTTCCAGCATCGCTGGCACAAAATGCAAGGTCGTGATCTGCTCCTGTTCGATCTTCTCCACCAGATATCCGCTGTCCTTGTGCCCCTCCGCCCGTGCCAGCACCAGACATCCGCCCCTCAACAGCGGCCAGAAAAACTCCCATACCGACACATCAAAACCGTACGGAGTCTTTTGCAACACCCGATCCCGCTCACCCATCCCATACTCCTGATCCATCCACTCCATCCGGTTGATCACCCCTGCCTGCTCTACCATCACCCCCTTAGGCTCTCCCGTCGATCCCGACGTGTAGATCACATAGGCCAGGTCCGCCCCTATTCGCCTCTGTCTCCGTCGCTGCTGATACCCTGCCTGCTCTGCATCTGCCTTCACTTCCGTCCGTCGCCCGGCCACCTCCACCACGCGCACTGCTCCTGCCCTCTTTCCTCTCCCTTCTCTCTCTCCGCCTCCTTCCTGCCTCTCTCCCAACTCTCCCAGCACGGCTCGCATCCGCTCCCCCTGCCCCTGCTGCACCAGCACCACCCTCATCCCGCTGTTGCTCACCATGTACCTCACCCGCTCCTCCGGATGCCCTACCTCCAGCGGCACATACCCGCCCCCAGCCTCCACCACTCCCATCATCCCCACCACCATCTCCACCGATCGCTCCATCCACAACCCCACCCGCTCCTCTTCTCCCACTCCTATGCTCCGCAGATACCTACCCATCGCCTCCACTCTGGCTTCCAACTCCCCGTAGCTGATCTGCTCCTCTTCGTACACCACCGCCACCCGGTCAGGCGTCCGCCTCATCTGCTCCCGCAACAGCTCCCACAAATCCTCTTCCGCTCCATACTCCTCCTCCCGTCCTCGTCCCGCCTCCAGCACCTGCTCTCGCTCTGCCCCGCTCAGCAGCTCCAGCCTCCCCACTGGCTCTTCCACCCTCTCCACCGCTCCCTCCAGCACTCTCCGGTAGTGCCCCACCATCCGCCTCATCCCCTCTGCCTCGTACAGATCCGTGTTGTACTCCAGGTTCCCCACCAAACCTTCCCCCGTCTCTCGCAAGGACAGCGTCAGATCGAACTTCGCCGTCTGTCCCGCCACCTCCTCCCCATACTGGCTCAGCCGCACTCCCGGCCACTCCTGTCGCGCCACCGGC
>Ga0206868_10289_pt1 | contig 11542 bp, 9 predicted proteins | sample Alteio_BWOrgCont_38_FD_152901 | JGI IMG/M metagenome (GOLD analysis project Ga0206868, IMG submission 152901) | Enriched cells from forest soil in Barre Woods Harvard Forest LTER site, Petersham, Massachusetts, United States -... | ecosystem: Environmental > Terrestrial > Soil > Temperate forest >... | reverse complement strand
GATCTTCGCCTCAGGAAAGTCCTGCTCGAACTCGAGAATGTTGCGGATGTCGGCGCCGCGCCACGAATAAATCGACTGGTCCTCATCGCCGACGGCGCAAACATTGTGCTCCGTTCCCGCCAGCGCGCGCATGATCTCGTACTGCGGCCGGTTGGTGTCCTGGTACTCGTCAATCAGGATGTACTGGAAGCGCCGGTTATATTTCTCTCGCACTTCGCTCGACGACTTCAGCAGCTGATTGGTCTTCAGCAGCAGGTCGTCGAAATCGAGCGCGTTCGCCTTCGCCAACTCGCTCTCGTACACCTTGTAGATCTGCGCAATGCGCTCCATCTTCGGGTCGGCCGACTGCAGGTATACCTCCTGCGGATCGAGCAGATGGTTCTTCGAATGCGAAATGCGCGAGAGCACGTTGCGCACCGTCAACTGCTTGTCGTCGATGCCCAACCGCTTCATCGCCGACTTCACCAGCTGCTGCTGGTCGCTCTCGTCGTAGATGGCGAAGTCCTTCCGGTAGCCCTGACCGTTCACCTGCAGCGCCTCAATATCGCGCCGCAGCACCCGCACACAGAATGAGTGAAACGTGGAAATCACCGGCTTTGCGAGCGTCCGTCCGCCGACCAGATGTTCCACGCGCTCCTGCATCTCGGCGGCCGCCTTGTTGGTGAAGGTCATCGCCAGGATAGAGTCCGGCGCCACACCTGCGTGCTCGATCAGGTAGGCAATCCGGTAAGTAATGACGCGCGTTTTCCCACTCCCCGCGCCGGCGAGAATCAACACCGGCCCATGAACGGTTTCCACCGCCTCACGCTGCTGGGGATTGAGTTTTTCGAGGAACGACAACGGGATTTCCTTCGTTAGAGCCTAATCTTAATTGTAACGTGCGGAGAGCTACGCTCAGAGCTACACTCCAATGTTGATGAATTCGAGCAAAGCCATTCTGGTCACTGACGCCCGACAGAAGTCAATCTGGGGGAGGCAATGGTTTCGCGTCGTTCTTTCGATCGCTTGTATATTCACCGTAGTCATTATGGCGAACGCCATTCGACCTGTTGCGATTCTTCTGTCAATCCTTGCCGCGATCTTTAGCTTCCGGTCAATACCCTTTCGGCAGATCGCATCGCTGCTTTGCGCATTTTCCATCTGCTCGTTGTTTTCGCCGATCGAAGTCATGCCCCATATCACCTGCGCTCCCGGGATCAATGGTCATCATTTCCGAGTCGTCCCGCTGGCAATGGGACTACCGACGAAATTGGGCAAGGAGAGCGCGAGTCGCGGGGGGATTATTCTCGGAGGTGATTTGGTCAGTGGATTAGAACCAAAGCGCTTTCTGACCTGGTAAAAGATTGCACCATTTCAGTTAGGCTTTCCCTCGCCCTCATCCACTGCTTCCCCGCTAGCCACCGCCGCCGCATCCCGCTTCATCTTGCACTCGGGGCAAGGGCACCAATCGCGCAGATAATCCCACGAAAAAATCCCGTGCTCATGTCCGTCGTTCCACACGAAGCGGATGGCATATTTTCCGACGGTTTCCACGTGTGTTGGCCGTGCGAGGGCTTTGAACATCGGCAGCGCGCCTGCGATCGGCTTCAGCGGATCGCCCGGACGGCGCTTCTCTTTCGTGCGCTCCTCGTTGCAGAGAGCGCATGGGCAAGCGTCGCGCAGATAAGGGAAGGTGTACGTGCTGTGGTGGCCATCCTTCCATTCGATCTCCACGCCAGTGCCTTCGGTCTTGTGGACCTTCACCGATTTTGGGTCAGCCGTCATCATTTCAATTTAACCACAGTGGACGCAGAGGAACTCGGAGCATCACGGCACTAAATCGATGAGCGTCGATATGGGAAAGCAGTGTTCAAAGGCGTCGGAAATCCCCCCGCCCTCCCTAAACCTCCGCGTCCTCTGTGGTTAAATAAAGGTTTATGTCTGAAAAGAAGGTCCGCGCCCGGTTTGCGCCCTCGCCAACCGGGCAATTACATGTCGGCAATGCTCGCACCGCCCTCTTTAACTGGCTCTTTGCGCGTCAGCAGGGTGGCACCATGATTCTGCGCATCGAAGACACCGATCTCGAGCGCAGCGAGGCGCGTTACGAGCAGCAGTTGCTCGACGACCTGAAGTGGATGGGCATCGATTGGGACGAGGGTCCCGACGTCGGCGGCCCGTTTCCGCCGTACCGCCAGTCCGACAAGATCGACGTTTATCGCGAGCACGCCGAGCGCCTCGTCGTCGAGGGCAAGGCCTACCACTGTTTCTGCAAGCAAGAGGACCTCGACGCCTATCGCGAACTGGCGATGAAAGAGCATCGTCCGCCGATTTATCCCGGCACTTGTCGCGCGATCGATCCCGCGGAAGCCAAGCGCCGCAAGGATGCAGGCGAAGCCGCGGCGATCCGCCTGCGCATTCCCGAGCGGCCAATCCGTTTCCACGACATCGTCCACGGCGACGTTGAGTTCTCCAACGAAGTCGTCAGCGATCCGATCATCCTGCGCTCCAGCGGCGTGCCGGTTTACAACTACGTCGTCGTAGTCGACGACGCGGAGATGCAGATCACCCACGTCATCCGCGGCGACGATCATCTTTCGAACACGCCGAAACAGGTGGCGCTCTACGAAGCCCTCGGCTGGCCGGTGCCTGAATTCGCGCACCTTTCAACAATTCTCGGCCCCGATCGCGAACGCCTCTCGAAGCGCCACGGCGCAACTTCGATCGCCAGCTTCCGCGAGATGGGCGTCCTGCCCGAAGCCCTGGTGAATTACATCGCCCTACTGGGATGGGCGCCGACCGGCGGCACGCGCGAGATCTTCAAGCCCGAAGAGTTGGTGAAAGAATTCGATCTCAAGCGCGTCACGCCCTCGCCCGCGATCTTCGACTTCGAAAAGCTCTACTGGCTGAATCGCCATTACATCAAGGAAAGCGCGCCTTATCGCATCGCCATGCTAGCCCGCTGCTACTGGGACCGCATGATGATCGACAAGATCGCCCACCACGCCGCTCTTCCGAAGCTCGAGCAGAAGCACATCATGGCCTGGGGCGCGTCGGAGGAGGTGAACGATTGGCTGGGCAAGGTGACGGCGCTGCTCGTTCCGTCGGTGAACAAGCTCGACGAGCTGCCCGATCGCGGCAAGGTCATCTTCGACTTCGACGCCAAAACCGCCATCGCCGATCCGAACAACGCCGAGGTCCTAAACGCCGCGAAAACCAACGACGTCCTCACGGCCTTCACTTCGCGCATCACCAGCGAAGCCGGGCCGCTGACCGCCGAGCGCTTCAAAGCCATCGTGAATGAAGTAAAGACAGAGACCGGAGTGAAGGGCAAAGACCTCTTTCATCCCATTCGCGTCGCCGTGACCGGCACCCACTCCGGCCCCGAGTTCGACAAACTGGTGCCGCTCATCGAAGAAGGCAGCGCCCTGACGCTTCCGGTAAGAGTAAAGAGCGTGAAAGAGCGTGTGGCAGAATTCGCAGAAGCGCGAAAATAATGGGTGCCCCATCCTGAGCGCAGCGAAGGGTGGGGATTTGGGGCGGCGAGTCCCTACAGCACCGGCATCTTCACCACGATGGACTCTTTCGATCCCTTCGGGCTCACCGTCAATTTGTAAATCACGTCTTTGAACACCGGATGAGGCTTGTACGTGAACCACACCTCGTAGTCCCCGGCCTCCAGGCTGTCGGTCGAAAACTTCCCATGGCTGTTGGTCTTCGTTGCTGCGACAATGATGCGTCCCGCGAATACCTCAACATCGATATTCGGCAGCGGCTCGCCATCGGCCCTCTGCACCACGCCCGCAATGTGCTTTACCGGATGGTCAAGCTTGACCTGTTCCTGCGCGGCGCAGAACAGCGCAGCAAACACTGCCATCAGGATCGCAACTCGAATCAGCAGGCGCATCGCTATTTGTACTTCAGCACCAACTCCGGCTCCGCTTTTTCCGACGTCACATGCACGTGGTAAAGCTCGGAGATTCCGTTGTGGTGCACCTTGACGTTGTACTTCCCATCTTTCAAGTTCGGATAAGCAAACCGCCCCTGGTCATCAGTCTTGGCGTCGCCCATCACGTGCCCATTTTCGCGATGGATCACTTCCACCCGCACATTGGGGACGGGATCGCCGTGACGGTTCTGCACCACGCCCATCATCTGCGGTACGCGCATCTCGTTCACATGGACCGCAAGCTGTTCTTCAGCGAACGAGGACAACACGAAGCTGAGCAGGACAAGAAGCAGAGATGCCGTCTTACGATTCATGAGGGCTCCGGGATGAAGAATCAGTTCAACACATTTTGCAACGCTTCGCGCAAGTCTGCATGACGAAATTCGTAGCCGTATTCCAATAGCCGATTGGGCACCACCCGCACCGACGCCAGCGCCGTCTCCGCAGCCGTCTCGCTTCCCATGGCAATCCGCAAAGCCGCCGCAGGAACCGCAACCGCCGTCGGCCGATGCATCACCTTGCCCAATACTTTGGTGAACTCCGCGTTAGTCACCGGATTTGGCGCCGTAAGATTCACCGGCCCCGCGACCTTCGAATTCGTCAAAGCAAACAGGATGGCCCCGACAACGTCGTCGATGGCAATCCAGCTCCACCACTGTTTTCCGTCGCCGAGCTTGCCGCCGCCGCCGAGTTTAAAGATCGGCAGCATCTTAGCGAGTGCGCCACCATCCTTGCTCAGCACCACGCCGATCCGCGGATGCACCACGCGCACTCCAGCGTCTCGCGCGCTCTGCGCTGCCGCTTCCCATGCCACGCATATCTCTTTAAGAAAGCCAGTCCCGGGCGCGCTGTCCTCGGTCAAAATTTCGTCGCCGCGAATCCCGTAATAACCAATTGCCGACGCCGAGATCAGCACCCCCGGTTTCCCTGCACGCCGGAATGAAGCAGCCACGGCATCGCTGATCGTTTTCGTGCCTTCCACCCGGCTGTCGGAAATTTCTTTTTTCGCCTTCGGAGACCACCGCGTAGCCACGTTTTTGCCCGCGAGAGTCACCACGGCATCGGCATTCGCAAACACGGAAGCATCCAGCGTCTTCCCCGGCGTCCACCGCACTTCCCCAGGCTGCGGCTCACCACGGACCATCGCCGTAACCGTGTGCCCCTCGGCCCGCAGACGTTCGCTCAATGCCTTGCCGATCAGTCCGCTTGCCCCCGTGACAAATACATTCATCGCATTCCTCTACGGAGTAGATGTCGCTGCCGTGCGCGGCATCAATACATCATCGAACTGCTTTTGAATGCGACGAAACAGGTGGACGCGCGTCTTGCTCCCCGAGATCGCATGCGTCTTCCGTGGATAAACCTGCACATCGAACGGCACGCCGTTATTGATCAGCGCATACATGAACTGCATGCTGTTCTGGATGTGCACATTGTCGTCGCTCGTTCCATGTACGAGCAGCAGCTTGCCATGCAATTGCGTCGCGGCTTCATTCACCGAAGTGCGCTTGTAATCCGCCGCATGGTCTTTCGGCAGACCCATATAACGCTCGGTGTAGATGGAATCGTAGTTGTGCCAATCCGTCACCGGCGCCACGCTTACGCCGACTTTGAACAAATCCGAATGTTCGAGCGCCCAGGCCGTCATGGTGCCGCCGTAGCTCCATCCCCACCATCCCAGGCGGTCTGCATCCAGTTGCGGGAACTGCTGCAGCACCTGCTTCACTGCCGCCAACTGGTCTTGCATCGGCAGCTCGCACATGTGGCCTTTGATACCGGCAGCAAATTTTTCTCCGCGGTCCGACATTCCGCGGTTATCGACTTTCAAAATCGCATACCCGCGTTTCGCCATGTACTGGTCGAATAAATCCACGGTGTGCCATGCGTCCCAAATCGTCTGTACTCCCGGTCCGCCGTAAGGGTTGTTGATTAGCGGCACCTTGCCATTAGAAATCGCCGGACCCTCGGTCGGCAGCAGCAGCACACCATGCAGTACGGTTCCGTCGTCGGCCTTCACGTCCACAAACTGCGGTGGCAGCAGCGCGTATTCCTTCACATCGCGCGCGCTCCAGAACGCATTGCACTTTCCATCGAGTCCGCACACGCTCAACGTCGGAGGAGTGGTCAGCGAAGAATAATTGTCCACGTAATAATTCGACGAAGGCGCGAAGTCTGCATTGTGCACGCCGTGATCCTTCGAGATCCTGACGATTTCGCTCCCCTCAAGCTGCACCGAATACACCTGCCGCTGCCGCTGGTCTTCCTTCGTCGCGCTGAAATATACCCTGCCGTTCTTTTCGTCCACCGCGTCGATTGAGAGCACATCCCAGTCCCCCTGCGTTAGCTGGCGCTCCAGTTCCAGAGCCATGGGCGTCTTGTCTTTGTCCCGGCGCTCAACTATTTTCCCGAGAGAACGAGGGTAATCGGCCGTGTCGTACAGATAGATGTGCGTATGCCCGTCGCGCCAGCTTGTCCACAGTAGCCGCTGCCCGTGCTCGATGAAGCGGAAGTGATCGTTGATCTCGATCCAAGCATCGCTCTTTTCCGTCAGCACGATTTGCGAATGCCCGGTGTTCGCCTCGATAAAGTAGAGATCGAGCTTGTCCTGCGCGCGGTTTAGCACGAACGCATAGAGCAGCCCGTCGCGCACCCAGCCGAAGCGTGGAATGTACGCATCGTCAGTGCCGACGAGGTTCACCCACTTCGTCTTCCCGCCATCGGCGTTCACCACGCCCAGTTGCACCTGAGGATTCGGATCGCCCGGCTTCGGAAACTTCTCTTCATCGAGTGCGGCGTTCGTCGCAATGTAATCCGTGATGGGATAGGTCGGCACCGACTTCTCCAGCATCTGCAGGTACACAATCTCTTTCCCATTCGGCGACCAGAAATAATTGCTGCGCACGTCGAGCTCTTCCGCGTACACCCAATCCACTTCGCCGTTCAGGATGTCCGCATCTTCCTCACTCTTCGTAATCGCCTTGCCCTTGCCTTGCAGCGGCGTCACCCATAAATTGTGGTCGCGGACATACGCCAGCCGCTCGCCGTTCGGGCTGAACTTTGGATCGCCCACGCCGCCCTTGCCGAAGGCCACCATCACCGAGGTGTGCGTATCGAGGCTGTACAGCCACAGGCTGCCCATCGCGTCGAACAAAATATGCTTGGAATCGGGCGCCCAGTGATATGCGGCCACCGAGTAGCGCGCCCGGTTGTCCTTATTACGATCGTCGGATTTCTCCGCCGTAGGCGGTTTCATCTCCGAGAGTTTTTCCTGCGCCACCAGTACCGCGGGCTTCGCACCCGAGGTCACGTCCACGTAATAGAGCGCGCCGCTGTCGCCGGAGTCATCGCGCTGCACAAACGAAACCTTCGTTCCATCCGGACTCCATTCCACCGATTCCGGCGCGCGGCCCGTGATCCCGCCCTCGGCGTAGATCGCTTCGATGGTCAGATCTTTCGGTTTGGGCGCTTCCTGTGCGGCGGTGAAGGAAATCGGAACGAGTGTGAATAGCAATGCAGTGGCGAGCGAACGAGTTCTCAATTCTGGTTCTCCATGGTGAACGGCTAGTCTAATGCTTTGCGACGATTCCGAAAATGACATCGCCAGGAAGGATGCAACTCTACTTTTCCGTCAACCCACCGCGTTCTTCCGACGGCCGGTCGGGAACACCGCCTTCGAGCGCGCGGAATTTCCAGTAATCGCCGGCGGTCTCGCTCAAATCGCCCTGCGGCTTCTCGCCCTTGTACACCCGCGAAACCCCGCGCACCAGGCGCCGGTACGGCAACTCGCCTTTGTCGTCGTTGAGGAAAATCTCGCCGGTTTTATTGGTGCGGTAATACCAGCGCTTCAACAGCGCAAGATGCTCCATCCACTCGTACGCTGAGGCGGGCTTCTGCTCGGGAACGGCGGCGAGGATTTCCGACAGCCGTGCTTCCATGCTCTGTGGCGTCTTCACCTGTCCCACCTGCAACCGTGGTGTCACGTGAAATGGAACCGGATCGCAGATAAATCCGCCGCCGATCTTGAACAGCGCCACCGATTCCGGCTCCTGCGAAGGCTGCACCATCACGCCGTCGATGCGCTCGATGTTGCGCGTCAATTCCGACGCCTGCTGCACCACCGCCTTCACCTTTTCGATCTTCGTATGCAGCTCCGCGGCTCGCTCGAACTCCAAGGCCTCCGAAGCAGCGTTGCGTTCCGCTTCCAATTGCCGCAACAACGATCGTCCACCGGTTTCAAAGAACTCGCGCACCCGCAATGTCTCTTCGCTATAGCGCTCATCCGTGCAGCCCTTAAAGCAAGGCGCGAGGCACATCTTCATCTCGGAATAAATGCAGCCCGGAAAACTCGGGTCGGGATGCAGCTCCTCCACGCACCGCCGCAGCAGGAAGAAATCCAGCCCGTCATTACAAAACTTCTCGGCCGCCACGCGCGAAGCAAACGGCCCGTAATAAGCCGACTTCGATTTCAAGCTCTGAATACGCGTCGTAACCGCAACCCGCGGGTAATCATTTTCGAGAACCAGCCGCAGCAGCGGCGCAAACCGCAGCTTCAGCCGATCGGCATAATTCGACGGAAAAACTTCCCGCAGGGTGCGATAGAGACAGAATCCCGCCTCGAAGTCCGAAGCCACCGGCGAATATTCGAGCGTCTGCACCCGATCGCGCAGGTTCAACCGCTTGGTTCGCTCCACCGGCGCCGACAGCAGCCGCAGCGTGCGCCGCCGCAGGTTCGAGGTCTTGCTGACATACGGTTCCGAACCTTCCGCCCCGCGTAGCAGAAACACCGCGGGCTTTGCCGGAACCGCCGCGAAGAACTCGCCATCATGCACCGGATCGAACTGGAGGGTATGCCTCAACACAATGCGAGTTTACTGCGAACACCGGCCACGAAGGCACGGAGAAAAATCACCTTCGTGAACTTAGTGTCCTTCGTGTTTAAGGATTTTGTTTTTCCAGGGGTTATCGCCAGCTCGCGCTCTTATACTTCATCCGGAAATCCTCGCCCTGCACGCTCACTATCCTGCACATCTCATGCAGGCGCGAGCGCATGCGCTCCCCAATGCGGTCGCCAAGCGTCTCCTCGCGTGCTGCACGTTCCGCTGCGTAATTGCTGCGCCGCGGAGGCTCCTCGCCATTCGAACCGCCGGGCGGCAGGTCGCGATAGTTCGTCGTAATGATCGTCGTACGCTTGTCGTTGTAGCGCGTGTTCAGGATATGGCTCACCGTGTCCCAAACCCACTCCGTCGGCTTCACGGCTCCGAGTTCATCGAGCACCAGCACCTCGGCGTCGAACACCGGACGCAGCACATCCAGCTCGGTAATCGGCACCGAATTGTTGTACGAATTCTGGATCTCTTTTAGCAGCTCGCGATAGTCATAAAACAGGCACGGCACACCCTTCGCCACCATCAACTCGCGGATGATCCCGACCGCCAAGTGCGTCTTGCCGACACCAACCGTTCCAATCAGCAGCAGCCCCGCGCGTTCCACTGGATACTTTTCGACAAACTGCGAAGCCGCCAAATGCGCCGAAGCCAGCGACTGAAACGGCCCTTCATGCTCGAAGTTCGAGAGCTCGCAATGCTTGTATCGCTCGGGGATCGAAGCATGCTGCTGCAGCCGCTCATTACGCAGCCGCTGCTGGCAGTCGCAACGCACCGCCTTGGGCCCTTTTTCGCTCGCGACGGATTTCCATCCCGTATCGCGGCAGATCTCGCACTTCACCGTGCTCTCAATCATTCGGCACACTTGCGGGTAAAACGGCGCTTCAGTGCCGTGTCACAGCCGCCCCATTTTTCTCGGGCTTCAGCCCCTGCTACTACTTTCCTCTGCCGCCACCCATCGTGCAAGCCGAACCGGACTCCACCCTGTGCACAAGTGCGGTTCCCTGTGGACGCCTGAGGAAAACCGGGAATGAAGGTTGTACCATTCTCTCCGTGATCGAGCATCTCCACGCCTATATCCGCACCCACGCCCTCTTCACCCCGGGTGATCGCGTAGGTGTAGCCGTATCCGGAGGCGCGGACAGCGTCGCTCTCCTGCGCGCTCTGCTCGATCTCCGCAGTGAACTCGGGATTGTCTTAAGCGTGGTCCATCTGCATCACCGCATCCGCGGCGCAGAAGCCGATGCCGATGCTCAGTTTGTGAGCGAGCTAGCTAAGAAGTTCGACCTCCCACTCCACCTCTACCACGCCGACGTACCCCGGCATAGCAAGAACGAGAAGCTGAGTCTTGAATCCGCCGCCCGCAATCTTCGCTACGCCTTTTTCCAGCGTTTACTCGGAGAAAACACCTGCGACAAAATCGCCACCGCCCACACCTTGGACGACCAAGCGGAAACCGTGCTGCTCCGCATCCTGCGCGGAACTGGCACCCGCGGCCTGGCCGCCATCCCACCCCTGCGCGACGCCTCGCCCGACCTCGCCGCGCGCATTGTTCGCCCGCTACTAAGCACCCGGCGCGCCCAGATCGAAGAATTTCTGCGCAACCTCAACCAGCCGTGGCGCGAAGATGCAAGCAATCAAGATCCCAAGCACCTGCGCAATCGCATTCGCCACGAACTGCTACCGCTGTTGGAAGCGGAATACAATCCCGCGCTCCGCCAATCCCTCGTCAATCTAGCCGAAATCGCCCGCGCCGAAGAAGAGCATTGGGACACCGAGTTAGCCGACCTGCAACCGCTAGTCGCCAACCCCGCAGCGATTGACCGCCCAAACTTCCTGAAGCTCCCGCTGGCTCTTCAGCGCCGTCTGCTAGTCAACCTGGCCGACCGCCTCGATCTCCCCATCGCCTTCGGCGACGTCGAACGGATGCTCCACATCGCCGCCAATCCCGGCGCCGAGCACGAATTCGAAGGTGGATGGCGCGTCGCGTCGACCCGTCAGCATTTGCAAATCGAGCCACTCCAGCCCAAAGCAGTAAATCCCGACTACAGCCTTGATCTCCCTCTCCCGGGCGCGATCGCCGTTCCACCCGCGCTGACCCTGAAGACCACTCTTCTGCAAGCTCCCGAGTCCTCGCGCTATAATTCGGCCACTCTGTTGGCATACGACCTTCTGGAGCTTCCACTGCGTGTCCGCAACTGGCAGCCCGGGGAACGTTTCTGGCCTGCCGGCAGCAAGCAAGCGGAAAAGCTGAAGCGGCTTTTTCAGGAGCGCCACATTCCGGCAGAAGCTCGCAGCTCCTGGCCGGTCGTGCTCAGTGGCGATCAAATCGTCTGGGTGCGGGGCTTTCCTGTCGCTTCCGGATTTCAAGCGCACAGCACCGCCGTCCTCATCGAGGCGCTGCCCGTCGACAACCGCGAATCGAGGAACGAGTGAGCAGAGAAGAAGGACTTCCCACAAATCTCAAGGTGGTGGTCACCGCCGAACAGATCGAGCGTCGCGTCGCCGAGCTCGCCCGCCAAATCTCCGACGACTATGCCGGCAAGCGCATCTTCGTCATCGGCGTCCTCGAAAACGCCTTTATCTTCATGTCCGATCTCATCCGCCAGCTCGAGCTCCCGGTCGTCTGCCAGTTCGTCCTCTCCGACGTCCGCGAGATCGAAGCCGGCAACGCGCCCGCGCGCGAAATCTTCTTCTTCCCCGAGGTCGAGGTTGCCGGCGAGCACGTCCTGCT
>Ga0206868_10288_pt1 | contig 11547 bp, 9 predicted proteins | sample Alteio_BWOrgCont_38_FD_152901 | JGI IMG/M metagenome (GOLD analysis project Ga0206868, IMG submission 152901) | Enriched cells from forest soil in Barre Woods Harvard Forest LTER site, Petersham, Massachusetts, United States -... | ecosystem: Environmental > Terrestrial > Soil > Temperate forest >... | reverse complement strand
ATCCCTCAGCCTGACGGTCATGGCTCAGATTAGGATCGCTGCGCCTTTCAACAAATCTGCGACTTGCTCTTTTTCTAATTCCATCCATCTTCCGCGACGCAAGAAGCGAGGTAAATGAATAGAACCAAATCGAATGCGGATTAAACGGCTGACTTTCACACCTTGTGATTCCCATAATTTGCGTACAACACGATTCCGGCCTTCTTTAACAAGCACATGATACCAATGATTAGATCCTTCACCGCCCGCATCAGTGATCACATCAAAATGTGCAGGCACACCTTCTAAGGGCACACCTTCTTTTAAGTTTTTTAACATAGCAGGGCTTACCTGGCCCTGTACTCTCACTGCATATTCACGCTCAATTTCCTTAGAAGGATGCATTAAGCGATGTGCCAGTTCGCCATCATTTGTTAATAATAAAACCCCAGAAGTATTAAAATCCAAACGACCTACTGAAATCCATCGACCATGACGTAGCAGAGGCAAACGATCAAAAACAGTGGGTCTCTGTTGAGGATCATTGCGCGAACAAATTTCACCTTCTGGTTTATGATAGAGTAATACACGGGTTTTTTGATTAGCGCTTTTAATCAAGGCAACATCACGTCCATCGACACGGACTTTAGCTTGTGTGGTGATGCGATCACCGAGTTTCGCTATTTCGCCATTCACGTGAATGCGACCTTCCCGTAGCCAAATTTCAATTTGCCTGCGAGATGCCAGTCCGGCATTGGCTAATACTTTCTGGATTTTTTCAGTCATTCGCTGTCGCAAGTTCAGAGAGGTTTTCTGTGACGATTTCCGTATCTTGGCTCGTCAATTCGAGTTGTACTTGTAGTTTTGCTTCTTGGCTCGCGAAGTCTTTTAATTCACTTAATGTGGGCAATTGTTCCAAGCTTTTTAAATTAAAATAATCTAGAAAGTTTTTCGTGGTGCCATAGAGTGCCGGTTTGCCTGGGACATCACGATAACCTATCACGCGTATCCATTCACGTTCCATCAACGTTTTAAAATGATGCGAGCTGGCGCTGACGCCGCGTATTTCTTCTACTTCAGCACGCGTGATGGGTTGACGGTAAGCAATCAGTGCGAGCGTTTCTAAAAAAGCGCGAGAATAGCGAGGTGCACGCTCTTCCCATAACCTAGATACCCACGTGCTTAAAGCAATCCTCGCTTGAAATTGGAAGCCACTGGCCACTTCACGCAATTCAATACCGCTATCACCGTATTTTTCTTGCAGAGTAGCAAGCGCTGTTCTGATTGCATGTGTTTCAGGCTGCTCACTTTCTTCGAATAATTTTTGTAAATTGGCAACGGTCAAAGGCCGACCCGCAACCATTAACGCAGCCTCGATAATTTGGATAAGCAATTCGGGGGTAACATTATTCATAGTATTAACCTGTTGCGACGATGGCTTTGAGGTGAATAGGCCCAAAGGGTATCGATTGAACAAATTCGATGATATTATCTTTGAGTAATTCTAGCATGGCTAAGAAGGTGACGACTACACCTAATCGCCCTTCAGTAGGGGTAAATAAACTGGAAAATGTCACAAATTCACTTTGTTGCAAGGCGGATAGGATAATTGTCATTCGCTCGCGCACAGACAAGGTCTCCAGTTGAATGTGGTGGCTTGCAGTGAGTTCTGCGCGACGCAAGACATCCGCTAGTGCCAGTACTAATTCTTGTAAAGAGACAGAAGGTTGCGGTTTTTCAAAGACCCAATCATTTGTGCTGACGGTGGCAGCGAATGTGTCGCGCCCATGGCGTGGAATTTGATCGATGTCCTCAGCGGCTTTTTTGAAGCGTTCATATTCTTGCAAACGGCGTATCAATTCAGCGCGTGGATCTTCCTCTGTGCCTTCTGCATTTTCAGGGCGAGGTAATAACATACGCGACTTTATTTCTGCTAGAATAGCGGCCATGACTAAATATTCAGCAGCTAGCTCCAGCGATATGGTCTTCATTAAATCGACATATTCCATGTATTGTCGAGTGACTTCAGCAATAGGAATATTCAGAATATCGATATTTTGTTTTTTGATGAGATACAGCAGCAAGTCTAGTGGCCCTTCAAATGCCTCTAAAAATACCTCCATGGCATCCGGTGGGATGTAGAGGTCTTTAGGCAAAGTGACAAAGGCTTGGCCGCCTACCATGGCGATAGGGGTAACGGTTGCCTCTGTTGATGGTGGTGTTTGGCTGGTATCATTCATGCGGGTATTTTACCGGATATGAGGGTTGTGTGTTAAGTGATTTATAACAATATTGTACAAGCAGTGACTATTTTGCAGCGTGGTGGCCTTGTGGGCATGCCGACTGAAACTGTTTATGGGTTAGGAGCCGATGCAAAAAACCCTGCTGCGCTGCATAAAATCTTTCAAGCCAAGCAGCGACCAATCGATCACCCTTTGATTGTGCACTTAGCTGACTTATCACAGCTAAGTGAGTGGGTAAGCACCGTATCGCCTTTGGCTCAACGTCTTGCGGAAGCCTTTTGGCCAGGGCCTTTGACCTTGATTTTGCCTAAAGCAGCGGGTGTCTTAGATTTAGTGACAGGGGGGCAATCTTCTATTGGGGTTCGGATCCCTTCCCATCCCATTGCGCAAAACCTTTTAAAGCAATTTGGTAGCGGTATTGCTGCACCCTCAGCCAACCGTTTTGGGCGTATTAGTCCAACAACCGCGGAGGCTGTAAGAGAAGAGTTAGGTGATGCGGTGGATGTGATTTTGGATGGCGGGGTGTGTGAAGTGGGATTGGAGTCCACTATTGTCGATGTAACGAGCGATACCCCTCGTCTATTACGACCGGGCAAAATCACGCCCGAACAAATCGAACTCATATTACAACGACCCTTGTCTACACAAAAAGAAAACGTGCCACGTGTTTCGGGATCACTGGAAACGCATTATGCGCCGTGTACGCTGACTCAACTAATAACAACAACGGAAATCCCTCTTTTCTTAAAAAACCTCACGCCAACTGATTTACCATTGGCTTTAATCACGCGATCGTTAGTTGCAGCGATTCATCAAGATATTATCTGTGTTGTGATGTCAGAGGATCCTGCAGTCTACGCGCATGATTTGTATCATACTTTGCGCGCATTGGATAACAAACAATTGAAGCGTATTGTGGTTGAAGACGTGCCGGGAAACGTAGAGTGGTTAGCTATACGCGATCGGTTGTTGAGAGCGTGTAGCAATCGAGCCGCGATCATCAGGGTGCTAGAAGAAAGTGTCGGTTTGAGAAAAGAGATGGCAACGTGGGATCGTGAATTTGGTCAGGATGGATTAGATGACAATACATAAGCGCGGTGCTAATACATTATAAAAAAGGTTTGGTAACTTCAGTGTTCACCCCAAGTTTTAGCGTTGTAAGATATGTTCACATTATTGTCCCTGCGCTAATGAAAACCCTACGTTGCCATCAAACGTATAAAGATTTTCAGTTTTAATCACATCCAATCCAAGTTGATCAAACTGATTTAACAATTCAATGATGTGTTGATGTGTAATAGGCTTGAGATTTTTTAAATCGGTAGAGGCTTGGAAGCGGCAGCTGCAATGGTTGGCGTAAGGTGAGTCAATCATGCAGTTGGGCCATATTTTTAAGCCGCGGCTTGTGATCACAATCAATTGCAATTCTTTGCTGATCTTCTCTAGTTTTTTACCTAATTCATCTGGCGTATAGTGTGGGTTATCAATAAAAATATCAACACCGACTAATTCTTTTTTGCTCATGGTTTTTTTGCGGTCGCCATAGCATTCAATTTTAGCACGTACATTATGTGCATATTGAACTGGCTTAAAGTGTGTTGGTTTTTGGCCTAAACGTGCAATGACAGCGTCTGCAAATTCATCCGTATTGGCTTTTTTCTTGCTGTGTTCTGTTGAATAGATATCGGCGGTATGGATACCTTCTTCTAGTGTTCTTAACCAGGCATTCTCAATGAGTGTTGCCGTTTCAGGTTGGTTAATATGTACTAGCATTTGAATGGCCGCATTCAGTAAGCCAGAAGGATTTGCGATTTTTTTGCCGGCAATGTCAGGTGCAGAACCATGAATGGCTTCAAACATGGCAACGTGATTGCCGACGTTGGCTGATCCTGCTAATCCCACAGAACCTGCAATTTGTGCTGCTACGTCTGAAATAATATCGCCATATAAATTCGCTGTTACGATAACATCAAAGCGTTCTGGCTCATCGGCTACTAATGCAGTGCCAATATCAATAATAAAATGTTCTGTTTTGATTTCAGGGTATTCTTTTGCAATTTCGTCAAAGACTTTATGAAAAATCCCATCTGTCATTTTCATAATGTTATCTTTCGTTAAGCACGTTACTTTTTTACGATTAAATTTACGCGCGTACTCAAATGCATAATGGACGATTCGCTCACAGCCTGGGCGTGTCACTAATTTTAGGCATTGATAGACTTCGTCTGTTTGCTGATGTTCAATCCCTGAATAAGTGCCTTCTTCATTTTCACGTACGATCACTAAATCCATTTTAGGATGATTTGTTTGAATAAAAGGCGTATAGGCAGTGCAAGGGCGCACATTAGCAAATAATCCAAGCGTCTTACGTAATGTCACGTTTAAACTTTTATACCCACCGCCTTGAGGTGTCGTAATAGGGCCTTTTAATAGCACTTTTGTTCTTTTTAATGATTCCCATGCATTGTCAGGAATGCCCGAAGAAAATCCTTTTAGATACAATTTTTCACCCACTTCAATAATTTCTGGCGCAATAGCTGCATGGGCGGCTGTTAAAATTTTCATGGTCGCTGCCATGATTTCAGGGCCTATGCCATCACCATAGGCAATTGTAATAGGTGTGTTCATTGTCATAATGATTTCCTTTTTTTAATGAGCTTGTTCAAGATGTGCATTAGGAACAATTTCTGCAATGATTCTTTCCATGCGCATGGAGCGTGAACCTTTCACTAGAATAGTCACATCTTTTGTTAAATAAGGTTGGAGTGCAGTGACTAATTGTTGGTATTCTGTGAAATGTTGGGCAGGTTGACCAAAGTCGGCTGTGGCTGCAGCGGACAAATCGCCCAATGTAAACAGATGATCGATGCCTGCAGCACGGATTTTTTCACCAGCGAGCTGGTGTAATTGTTTTGCGTTAGAGCCTAATTCTTTCATATCACCTAGTACCGCAATTTTCGTGCCACTGAATGCAGCCAAAGTCGTAATGGCCGCTTGTAATGAAAAAGGATTTGCATTGTAAGCGTCATGAATGATGCGAGTGCCGCTGGCTAAAGTATATTCTTGCATGCGACCGGGCGCAGGTTCGACTTGTTCTAACCCTTGTCTGATCGTTGGCAAATCAATATCAAGTGCAAGCGTTGCAGCTGTCGCTGCCAAGGCATTCATGACGTTATGTATACCCAGTAAAGGTAGGGTAACAGTGATATGACCTTTAGGTGTTTGTAGTTGAATAGTTTGATTGTCGCCTACGGTCGCAGTGACATCACACTGATTGTTTAAACCAAAACTAAAATAAGTACGGTTGCCAATCAAGCTGCGCCAATAAGCAAAATGTGCATCATCCGCATTGAGGATGGCTATTCCTGTTTCTGCTAGCCCTAAAAAGATTTCACCTTTTGCTCTGGCAACACCTGCTACATCTTGTACGCCTTCTAAATGAGCTTCTGCAGCATTATTAATGACGGCGATGTGAGGCTTCGCTAAGCGTGTTAGATAAGCAATTTCACCAAAATGGTTCATGCCCATTTCGAGCACTGCATAGCGCTGGTGTTCATCTAAGCGCAATAAATTGAGCGGTAAGCCGATATGGTTGTTGAAGTTGCCTTCGGTAGCAAGCACTTGAGCCGGATTATGATGACAGGCTGCGCGTAAGATAGAGGCTATCATATTTTTTAAGGTTGTTTTGCCATTGCTGCCTGTTACACCGATAATGGGGAGGTGAAAACGTTCACGCCAATGGAGGCTGAGTTTGCCTAAGGCTTCTAATGTGTCGGGTACGCTGATTTGTGGGAGTGATGCAGCTGTTACTGTATGATCAACCAAAGCGGCACTTGCGCCTTTCTTCGCAGCTTCAGCAACAAATGCATGTCCATTCAGTTGCTCGCCTTTGATGGCTATAAATAAATTGCCGGGGAGCAGGGTGCGTGTATCAATACTAACGCCATTAAAATTGACAGAAGTGCTGACAGGAGGGCAGCCCAAAATTTGGGCTAATTCCGTGAGGGGCATTTTGATCATGATGCGTGCCTGCTTTAAGTTGAGTGTGGATCGTAGCCAATTTTAGCATATAATTCGTGGCAATATGAAACATCCTCTCATACAAAAAATACTTTACCAAGATCCTTTATCGATCTTCGCCTATTTTTGCCAACAAGAAGGCGCATTGTTGCTGGATAGTGCGCGAGGTGGACGGTATAGCTTCATTGCGGTTGACCCGTTTCTCACATTGCAGAGTAAAAATGGGATGATTTATTTGAATGACCAGCTATCAAGGGGGGATCCCTTTGATGTGTTGGCCGACAATGTGGCGAAATTTCCCTTGAGTGTTCTACCGGATTTACCGCCTTTTCAGAGTGGTGTTGCGGGTTTTTTTTCCTATGATCTTTATCAGCATTTAGAAAAAATCAATAGTCAGCAAATCGATGATATGGATTTCCCTGATATGGCGATGGGGTTTTATGATGTGGTTATCGCATTTGATCATCTGTTAAAACAAGCTTGTATTTTTTCCAGTGGTTATCCTTTACAAAAACAATCAGCACGGTCTCTGCGTGCGACAGAAAGAATACATTGGTTGCAAAATCAATTGACTAAAATCTCTGCTGTATCAGCGCCGTCTACGATAATGCTTGATCAAAGCACCATTGAAACCCATTTCACTGCCCAAGGTTATCAAGATGCAGTAGGTCGAATTATCGATTATATTTTAGCGGGTGATATCTTTCAGGCTAATTTGACTCAGCGTTTTAACGCACGGTTGCCTGAGTCTCTTCATCCATTTGATTTGTATCGTCGTTTACGTTTACTGAATCCTGCGCCTTTTGCAGCTTATGTCAACTTGGGTGACACGGTACTTGCTTCTGCTTCGCCAGAGCGGTTTTTAAAATTAACACAAGGAAAAGTAGAGACACGGCCAATCAAAGGGACGAGGCCACGCGGCAAGACAAAAGAAGAAGATATGCAATTCGCAGCAGAGTTAATGAATAGCGCAAAAGATCGGGCAGAAAATGTGATGATTGTTGATTTGCTGCGAAATGATTTATCGCGCGTATGCGAATATCATAGTGTAGAAGTCCCGCAATTATGTGGTTTAGAAAGTTATGCAGCAGTACATCATTTGGTTTCTGTGGTGACAGGTAAATTACAGGATAAGCAGCAAGCCATCGATTTATTGCGCGCGATTTTTCCTGGCGGTTCTATTACGGGCGCACCCAAAATTCGTGCCATGGAAATTATTGCGGCGCTTGAGCCAACACGTCGTGGGCCTTATTGTGGTAGCATCGGTTACATTGGATTTAATGGTGATATGGATAGCTCCATTGTCATTCGCACTTATGTCATTAAAAATAATAATATTACTTTTCAAGCGGGGGGTGCTGTTGTTGCTGACTCGAATCCGTTGGCTGAATATCATGAATCTTTAGTGAAAGCGAATGCGTTATATAAGGCGTTGACTGGCCATGATCTTATTAATTGATCATTATGATTCATTTGTTTATAACTTGGCTCGTTATGTGGGTGAATTAGACTTTGCGCATTGTGTTAAGCGTCATGATCACATTTCATTGCAGGAAATAGCAGTCCTAAACCCCTCGCATATTATCCTTTCTCCGGGGCCCTGTGCGCCTGAGCAAGCGGGAATTTCTATGGATATTGTTCGGCATTTTGGCCAGCGTATTCCCATTTTAGGCGTGTGTCTAGGGCACCAAGTGATTGCGCAAGCCTATGGTGGTACTATCCTGCGTGCACAGTATCCTACGCACGGCAAAGCGTCATGGGTGACGCATGATGGAAAAGAATTATTTAAAGGGTTACCGAATCCGATGCAGGCGGGGCGATATCATTCATTGATTGTGAGTGAGGAAAATTTTCCGCGAGAATTGAGCGTGACTGCGCGTTGTGATAAAGGAGAAATCATGGGGTTGCGGCATCATCAATATCCGGTATTTGGTGTGCAATTTCATCCGGAGTCGATATTGACGCAGGGGGGGTATGGGCTTTTAAAGAATTTTTTGTGAACACGGTATTCAACGGCACTACAGTAAGTAGAAATGCAGTCTTGTTTCAGTAGAAAAGCGTCATCCAATTGAGTATGACATCAGCGTAAATGACGCTGATGTCATACTCACGTTAGGTTACCTATTATTGAATCGCGTATACCGTTGACTGCCAGGGTGTTCGGCTTTCCGTATGTTCGCAATCTCCTGTTGATGATGTTCGAAGAATTTTATACATTTTGCTACGCTCTGTGGATTATTGAGATCTAAGCGGAGAATGTTGAGATAAAAATCGTCGGTCAGTGTACGTCTACTACCATGTTTTTCGCCTGATCCACCTTTCCAATCTCGTTCTGTCAAGCGCTCCCTTGCAATTTGCTGTAAGATTACTACTTTTCTTTTAATTTCATCAAAGCTAGGTTGCTTGACTTCTGTTGGTTGCGAGTTTGTTTTTGCTTGAAATAGTCTTGCTGGGGACCAATTACGTGGCTTAGTTGCATCGGGATCTAATTCAATCATCATCTTGCCGATGCCGGTCGGAACGTGTACTATTTTACCACGTGGATTTCTCACACGCGTACCACCCGCCGTCTGATTTTGCTGTAGCGTCCAATAGGAAACGTTTTCTCCGCTGAGGCTCTCGTTCATCGCTTTATATAGTTTCTGGCAGTTCTGCTCTAGCGATGCTGCATCTTCTGCTGGCTGGGGAGTTACTTGTTTCAATGGCCTCCCTAGCAATGATGGCTTTACTGTTTCTGACGGCGTCTGTTCTCGTCGTAATTCTTGTGCTATCCCAGTCTTGAATTTCTGAAGTCTTGTTGTGGCTGTATTTAAGTTCTGTACATAGTCTGGTTTGCCTGGAATCATTGTACGAGACCATGATTCAATCTCTTGATAAAGTTCGTCAGTTGTCCTATCCCTTCGGCCCATGCTTGACCCAGTGCGTCCCATGGAATCTCTGTCAACTCTACGTTCGATTGCAATCGATACAAGCGTCTGCAATTGTGCCTCTATTTCGTCATCAGTTAAACGTTCCTTAGATAGCGCCGTGGGTTTCATACTGAATATACTCGCTGGCTCACGGGTGGGATCAAGTAGTATGATCATTTCCGCTATGCCACGAGGTACGCTGATTTCTTTTCCCTGGTTATTCAATACGTGTTTACCTCCCCATATACTTCTTTTCGTTCTCCAAAATTCCATATCTTCGCCCAATAAGATCGATTTCAGAGCATCGTGCATCTGCCGACGTCCCTCTTTTTCCTGTTTAAATTGTTCGCCCAAACGTTTTGCTGCGTTGTGCATTTCTTCAGTTATTTCTTCCCATACTTTAATCGAGCCGTCGATTTTGTCTGTAATAGCCGATCTTTCTGTTCTGGCTTTGCTCCTATACTCCTTTGCGTCTTCTAATGAAATACCTGGAATATTTAGCTTTCGCGCTAATTCATCTTGTATAGCTTTCACTTCCTGCTCAGCCTGTATTATTTGTTCCTCAAGAGCCTCTTTTTGTCTTGTTATCATGTCTTGTGTCATGTCAGAATGAAATTTTTCACTTTCTGGCTCGGGAGTTAGTCTGAGTAATTTATCTATTTCACTTCTTCTGTATGTGATAGCGTCATAAGCTCGGTTTGCCGTTGTCCGGAAACTGCTAAAATATTCCGTCATTCCTTCATTGAGCGATGTAGCCTGACTTCGTAATTTCTGCACAGCTTTAAAATCTAATGGTTGTTTTCTTAAAAATGCTTCATGTTCTTCTATTGTTTTTTTGTATTCTTCTATATCTTGTTTAATGGGATTTTCATGCGCTTCAATATCAGCGGTGGCGGCTTGCTCAAGAGTTTCTTCTAATTTATTATCACGCTGATACTCAAAGACTGTGGTGCGTTTCGCTTTTTCGATTTTTTTAGTGTCTTTATAATTTTTAATAAAATCGTGACTTTCTCCAAGTTGACTCATTAATTCTACAACACATAGAGAAATTTCTTCGGCTGATTTTTTCTGTAATGTCTCAATGAGAAATTTATCGTTATATAAATCTTCTTGTTTTATTTCTAAGCCTAATGTGTTGTTTAGTGCATTAGCAAGAGTTATCATTTTGGATTTTTGATTGAGAATTATGCTATTTCGATATTTTATAATTGAGTTCAGTAGAACTGTTCGTTCGAAAGCATCTAATATTCCTTGCCCTGCTTCGGCAGCTCTCTGTGCTGTATTCGATTTTTTTTCTTCGAGTAATGAAATATTTTCTTCATGCTTTTTAAGCTTTGCTATGATAGCTTGTCTTTTCAGACCCAATGCGTGAGACACCCTCAGTTGTTCTTCATTACGTTTCTGTTCTCCCCAGCCTTCTGTTATCATGTCCTGACCAAAAGATTCTGTAATTTCAAGAATGTTTGTTCGATGATCTCTGTCAAATTCTTCAACTTGGGCCATTATATTTAAGCCAAATGAGTTAGTTGTCGAAGGCTTCCATTCTTCTTTTGGTGGCGGTGGTGCACTGGGCATAGGAAAATCCTCTGCAAGATAGGAGACTGCAGCAGGTAAGTTGCCTGGTTCTATAGGAACTGCTGGCGTAAGATCTAAATCTCTTTGAGGAATAGTGATAGAGTTAAATTCCATTTGCCCGCCATCGATGTTGCAATACCTGACAACGTAACCATAGTTATTTGTTTGTTCCTGTTCTTCTGTAATGCTGTCTATGTAATCAAATTCTAGCCCTTGTGTGGCCATGTGGCTCACTAATTTTGCTATTTCTGCTGGCTTTATAACCCCAGTTACTCCGCTTAATTTAACAGATACATTTTTTCCATCTTTTTCATCCGGCAGTCTGACAATGTAAGCGTTGTTCTCTTGTTCGTTAGAAGGCTCATATGGCGGTGGTGGTGCATTGGATCCTTGTGAAGCGGCATCACTTCCAGGAGTTGTCGCTTCGTATGCCGGTGGTGTATCTTCTGCCGGTTTTTTTCGTGGATCCATATCATCCTCCTGTTTCAGAAAATAATAGATTTACTTTTCGTATATGTTTTTCTGTATTTCAATAAGCTGTTTGTGCTGCCTTTTTTGAGTATAGCTCATTATTTGAGAAATGGATGGCGTTAAGAAAATAGTAGGAATTTAGGGTATCTGGTTGAATGTTATTGTGAAAAATATAACTATTCGGCGGGATATCTGGGGGCATTTGTTGGATAAATGCTTAGAATACCTTCCTCCTGGTGGGCTGAGGAATCGACACTTTTTACGGCTGACGAGCCGCACTAACACTGTCAATCCCGCAAAAAACACGTCCTCTGTCCTGTTTAAGAAAACAGGTTTTTATTACGTGTTTT
>Ga0206868_10287_pt1 | contig 11558 bp, 6 predicted proteins | sample Alteio_BWOrgCont_38_FD_152901 | JGI IMG/M metagenome (GOLD analysis project Ga0206868, IMG submission 152901) | Enriched cells from forest soil in Barre Woods Harvard Forest LTER site, Petersham, Massachusetts, United States -... | ecosystem: Environmental > Terrestrial > Soil > Temperate forest >... | reverse complement strand
ACGGTAGACGACGATGAGCTGAAGTTGAAGCTGCCCTGGTTGAGTCCTACGCTGGGCTCGTTCTTTTGCGCGGCAATAAAGCTGGCGCCGAAGATGAGGGTGTGCTGTTTGAGCGTCTTGGTGAGATCGTCGCGGTAACTGTAGGTCGGATTCGAGTTCTGCCAGGGGAAGTAGCCGGTGCTTACGGCAAAGCCCCCGCCATAGGCTGAGCCTCCGCCAATCGAGATTGAAGGCAGAACATTGCCATAGCCGTTGTTGAAGAAGCCATCGCCGGTAAAGTTCTGCCGGCCGATGCCGGGGCTGATGTTGGTGAGGGTGATGTGGTCGGTAGTGTAATCAGCGACGAATTCATTGACCAGCGACGGAGAGGCAGAGTAGGTGAGGTTGACCACCATGTCGATGCCCGGACCGGCAAAGCTGTTTTGCACGGTGGGAAACGGGTTGCTTTGAAAGGTGGGCGTGGCGCTGGTCTGGGACCAGGAATCGTAGATGAAGCGGTAGAAGCTGCGCAGCTTCTCGTTGAAGGTGTGGTCGATCCTGAATAGCTCTTCGCGATTGGTGGTTAGTTGCGCCGGTGCGCTTCCGTAGGTGGACGAGGCACCAGAGCCAGAGGTTGCCGCGGGGATCAAAACGAGCAGCGCTTTTCCATTCGGATCGACGGGAACCTGATTGCTTGCGTAGTATGTGCCGGTATCGGGATCGACCGGACAATAGGGAAAGTCTGTTGTGTCCACTGCACTGCCGGCTGCCGGACACATGTCGGAGAAGTCTCCGGTGCGTTCCCCATCGGAAGGAACCGGTTGATTGAAGACCTGGCCCGGAACAAGCTCGCGGCGAAACTCCTGCGAGTAGAAAAAGAAGGTTTTCTTCCTGTCCGCGTTATAGATTTTGGGAATCATGACTGGGCCGCCAAGCGTGAATCCGAAGTCATGTTTCTTGTATTCCGGCACAGTGGTTTCGAAGTAGTTGCGCGCGTTGAAGGCGTCGTTGCGGAGAAACTCGAAGACATCGCCATGCAGGTGTTCGGTGCCGGATTTGGTCTGGGCCTGCACGGTTCCGGAGGAGTTACGGCCAAATTGTGCGCCGTAGTTCGACGTCAGCACCTCGGTCTCCGCGATGGCGTCGACGTTGGGGTAGACATTGAGGGTGGAGTTGCTGCCGTTGTCCATGATGCTGGCGCCATCCAGCTCCCAGTTGTTGTACTCCGTCCGTCCGCCGTTCATGCTATACGCTACACTGCCGGAAACACCAGTCTGGCCCTCGTCCTGTTGGGTCTGGTTGGAGACTCCCGGAGAAAGTGTTACCAACTGGGTAAAGTTGCGTCCGTTCAGCACGATCTGTGAGATCTGTTCGCCGGTGATGGTGAAGGAGATTTCGGGTGACTCGGTTTGGATGGTTCCCAAATCGGTGCCCGTGACGTTGACTTCAGCGGTTACATCGCCGACCGCCAGCTTGGCGTCTACGCGTTCTGAGCGAGAGACGCGCAGGATGATCGCGGATACCTCGAAGGTCTTGTAACCAGTTGCCGTCACCCGCATGTTGTAGGTGCCAGCTTCGAGGGCGGGCACAGAATATTCGCCGGCGGCATTGGTGACAACTTTGAAGACCGTCCCCTGGCCGGTGTTGGTCAAAGTCACCTGGGCATTGAGGACAGCTCCGCCGCTCTCATCGGTGACTGCGCCGTTGATCGCGCTCGATTGCTGCGCGAACGCTGCGCCCGGCACAAAAAGGCACAGAAACAGCAGCAGGATGCGACTGGTGTGCGACCGCCATGCTCCGAATACCTGACGGCTGCTCTTAGGTTGAGGGTTGCCGATCACGGAAGTTTGGGGCGATTTCGATGTCTGTCGACGTGAAGAGTACATGGGTGACAATGCCTCCTTGAACACGCATGGGTTGCTGATCTTGTTGAGCCAAGAGAATCTTCTGCCTGAAAAAACATCTTCCAGTAGCGAATTCTGTGATATTAAAACGTTTGAATATAATGTCAAGAGAAAGTTTCATTTTGAAAGAGATTTGTGAAAACGACCCCAGATGGAAGCTTCGTGCGATCGGTGACGGGGTTTATACAATCCGTTCAGCGGTGTTATCCGGGTAGGCCAGGGCAGGCGAACGTCTCTGTTTGCGACGACTCGCAGGGGCCCGGAAGCGTTTCAGTTGAAAGAAGTTTCCTCGATACACTGCTTTAAGAATGGTGCCAAAGTCTTGAAGATCCTTGCCGGATGCCAACTGTTGCTTCTCTTTTCGCTCATCGGAGGAACGCCTGCGCGCGCTGCCGCTCCGGCATACAGCATCGCACCTGTGCCGGAAGCGTCTTCGCCGGTTCCGACCTTGGAGGTTAGCTCTGCTCAGAACTCTGCCGACTCTCCGGGTGATCCTGCGGCGATCTTCCATGAAGGCAAACAAGCGCTAGAAAGCGGTCAATTGGCGCAGGCGGAGAAAGATTTTCGCAGGGTGATTGCTCTGGACCCGAAGTCGGGTGCGGCGCATGTCAATTTGGGCGTGATCTACATGCGTGAAAAGCATTGGGACGATGCCTTGGCGGAGTTGCGCAAAGCGGAAACGCTCTCCCCGCGCGAGGCTGGAATTCTTTTGAATATTGGACTCGTTTATTACCGGAAGAACGACTTCTCTTCAGCGATCGAGCCGTTTTCGGCGACCTTGCGGCAGGCACCGGATTCGCTTCAGGCAAGATATCTGCTAGGGCTCTGTTACTTTTTTACCAACAAATATGGCGAGGCCGTCGATACGCTCGCTCCGCTATGGGACAGGGAATCCTCCAAGCTGAACTACCTCTATGTCCTCAGCATCGCAGCCAGCAAGTCTTCGAATGCATCGCTGCAAAAACAGGCCTTCGACCAGATGCTGGCTGTCGGTCAGAATACCCCTGAGTTTCATCTATATCTAGGCAAAGCATGGCTGGCCGAGGGCGATACCGGCAAAGCTCTCGATGAGTTTAATGCTGCTACATCGGCGCGGCCGGATATGCCTATGGTGCACTATTTCCTGGGACGCACCTATCTTGAGCGCCACGTATATTCCCAGGCCGAGACGGAATTGCAGAGGGATGCGGCCATCGAGCCTGACTTTGCCTACGACTACGAAGATCTTGGCGCTCTGTATGTCCTGCTCAATCAACCGGAGAAGGCCGAGCCGTTTTTCCGCAAGGCAATCGAGCGCAACGATACGCTGGTGAACTCCTACTTCGGCCTCGCCAAGCTCTATCTGGATGGCGCGCGTTACAAGGAAGCGTTGGAGATGTTAGACCATGCGCGGGCGTTGGCTCCCACCAGTGCCAGCGTCCACTTCACCCGGGGTCAGGTTCTCAAGCATCTCGGGCAGTCCGCCAAGGCCGATCGGGAGTTTCAGACTTCGGCCAGACTTTTCAAATCATTCAACGACCGTCTGCAGCAGGATCATTCAGGAGACCGGTCGGCCGATGCGCAGGATGCAGCGCAGGAATAGATGCTGCGGCTTGTAGGGCGCGAACCGCGACTCATGCCTACTCGCCAACAGCAGATACGAATGTTTTAATCGCAATCATACGAGGTTGGGCCGTTTGTCGAAAGAAAAGCACATTAACGATCGCGTCAGAATGGTCGATGTTGCCCGCGCCAGTGGCTTCTCTACCTCTACAGTATCGATCGTCCTCAACGAAGCGGCGCTCTCCCGCTATGTTGCCGCCACCACCAAGGAGCACATTCGTGCGGTCGCGAGCAAGCTTGGGTATCGTCCAGACGCTTCTGCACGATCGCTGCGCAGCCGCCGCAGCCATACGATCGGCATCATGGTTTCGGATATTTCCGACCCCTTTTGCACGCTCATCCTGCAAGGCATCGAAAAGGCGCTGTATCCGACAAAATACCTGCCCATTATCATGCTTGCGCACAATCAGCGGGCTCAGTTCGGGCGTCATCTTGAGATGTTAATGGAGCGGCGCGTTGAGGGATTGATCCTTGTCGCCAACTGGCTTTTCGGCGAGTTCGACCAACTGGCCGATCTTGAAAAGAACAGGATTCCGACCGTTGCTGTGGGACGCGATCTTACTGCGTATCGTGTACGCTCAGTGCAGGTCGATAACGAGGCCGGTGGGTATGCTGCCGCGCAGCACTTGTATGAGCTTGGGCACCGGGAGATTGCGGTCCTGCGAGGGCCGTCGGAGCTGGCCGATAGCGATCGGCGCTGGCAGGGAATTCAGCGCTTCGCCGCCGAGGCTGGGATACAGATTCTGCCGGAGCGTATCCAGCAGCTTGAGGCGGTTGTTGAGCCGACATCGGGCTTTGCGGAGGGCTGTCAGCATACCGCGGCGATGATCGATAGCGGAGTTTCATTCACTGCGCTTCTTGCCTTCGACGATCTCACTGGGCTGGGTGCTATTCGCGCGTTGCGTCAGGCCGGGCGCCGCGTGCCCGAGGACTGTTCGGTGATCGGCTTCGACGATATACCTCACGCAATCGTGAATACGCCCGGCCTGACTACTATCCGGCAGCCGATGGAGCAAATGGGGAGTCTGGCTGCGCACTATGTGCTGGATTCACTCGACAATGCAAAATCGGCTGCGGAGACGCCCGAGTCGCCCACGCTCTCGGGCACGCTGCATCTCTTTCCTCCTGAGCTTGTCGTCCGGGAATCGACAGCGCGTTACCACTTGTAAGTTCAATTACTGTGCTGCCCTTGGGATTTTCTCTTGACAGTCCTTGAAATAGACGGTAATTCTCTATATTCAAACGTTTGAATAGTCCGATCAAGCAGTTGCTCAGATTAAATTTGCAGCCCGATTCAGAAAAGAGGTACTTGCCCGCATGTCGTCGAAAATGGCCACGTTGGCTCTCCTGTGTACTGTTAGCTCGCTCTGTTATGCTGCCGACCACGAGAATCTATCCCAACCGCTGCCGCTGCGCGAGGGATGGAGCCTTCAGTCCGGTTGCAAGATTCAGGCCCAGGGCGAGGCTATTTCGACTGCCAGCTTCGAGACGAAGGGATGGTATTCCGTCACAGTGCCGTCGACCGTGCTTGCCGCGCAGGTTGCAGCGGGAACATTTCCAGATCCGTACTATGGGGACAACTTGCGCAAAATCCCCGGGACGAGTTATCCGGTGGGGACAAACTTCTCAAATAGGCCCATGTCTGACGACAGCCCTTATCGCTGCAGTTGGTGGTACCGGAAGCAGTTTGTTATCCCCGCCGCAGACAAGGGGCGTACGCTTTGGTTGCGGTTCGGGGGCATCAACTATCGAGCCAATGTCTGGGTAAACGGCAAGCGCGTCGCGGATGCGACCCAGGTTGCGGGTGCTTACCGCACCTACGAATTCGACGTTACATCCGTGGCAATACCGGGCAAGAGCAACACGGTCGCAGTTGAAACGTTCGCGCCCACAGAGCGGGATCTCGGCATCAACTGGGTCGACTGGAGTCAGTGTCCGCCGGACAAAGACATGGGCCTATGGGGTGCAGTGGATCTAGTAACCAGCGGACCGGTCTCGGTTCGCTCGCCCTTGGTCGTAACGCACCTGACCGAGGACGATGGTGGCAGCGCCGACCTGACTGCTTATACTGAACTCCACAATTCATCCAATCAAGGGGCGAAAGGTACCGCAATCGCCATAGTTGCCGGCATTCGGGTGAAGCAAGAGGTCGAGCTGCAGCCGGGAGAGGATAAGACAGTCATCTTCGATCCACAACACTTTCCCGAGCTTCACGTGAAGCATCCAGAGCTCTGGTGGCCGTACCAGATGGGAACGCCGCATCTGGAAACCATGACGGCCATGTTTGAGGAGCAAGGCAAGATCTCAGATGAGCAGTCAGTTCGCTTCGGCATTCGGGAAGTAACGTCAGAATTGACAAACCAGGACTTTCGTCTTTTCAAAATAAACGGCAAGCCTATCTTGATACGCGGAGCTGGCTGGTCTCAGGACATGTTGCTGCGTCCGGAGCCGGAGCGGCTTGAGCAGCAATTTCGCCTGGTAAAGGACATGCATTTGAATACCATCCGCCTGGAAGGAAAGCTGGAGACCGAGCATTTCTTCCGCCTCGCAGACGAACAGGGAATTCTGGTCATGCTGGGCTGGTGCTGCTGCGATCAATGGGAGCATTGGGATAAATGGACGCAGGAAAATCACGCGATATCGACGGCGTCTCTGCGTTCGCAGATGCTGCGGCTGCGTCACCATGCCAGCAATCTCGTTTGGCTCAATGGGAGCGACAATCCTCCACCAGCGGATGTTGAAAAGGCATATCTCGATGTCGAGGCCGAGACACACTGGCCTAATCCTGTGCTTTCTTCCGCAACCCAAACGCCGACCACAGTCACAGGTAAGAGCGGCGTGAAGATGAGTGGACCATACGACTACGTTGCACCATCTTACTGGCTCACAGACACGAACAAATATGGCGGCGCCTATGGCTTCAATACCGAAACGAGCCCAGGGCCAGCCATACCTACGCTAGGTGGGCTGAAGAAATTCATCCCGGTAGGGAATTTCTGGCCTCCCGACGATGTATGGTCATTACACTATGGCGGAGAAGGGTTCAAGAAACTCACGGTCTACAACGAAGCGTTGGCAGCCAGCTATGGGCGGGCCAACGATCTTGAGGACTATCTGCGAGTTTCTCAGGCCATGGCGTATACTGGCGAGCGCGCCATGTTCGAGGCCTATGGACGCAATAAATATACATCCACGGGAGTTATCCAATGGATGTTGAATAATGCGTGGCCATCGATGATATGGCACTTATATGATTATTATCTCGATGCGGGCGGAGGATACTATGGGACCAAGAAAGCCTGCGAGCCGGTCCATGTGCAGTATTCCTACGACGACCACAGCGTCTACGTTGTCAATAGCGAGTATCGCGCGGCAGGAAAGCTTGAGGCCGAAGCGACTCTCTATGACCTGCACATGAAGCAGCTCTTCTCTCAACATGCAAGCATCGATTCCGCGCCCGATTCATCTCTCAAAGCCTTGACGATTCCATCAGAAGATTTTTCAAATGAATCCCCGGTGTACTTCGTGCAACTCCTCTTGAAAAACTCGAGTGGAGCAATCCTGTCGCGCAACTTCTATTGGGTTCCTTCAAAGCCGACAGCGTTTGATTGGAGCAAGACCGACTACACCCATACGCCAGCCTCAAGCCATGAGGATTTCACGGCGCTGCGTCAGCTTCCCAAAGCTGAGATCGAGTCGTCGTTGCAGGTTGAGAGCGACGGAACCTGGCGGGTGCGTTTACACAATCCTTCAAAGGCACTCGCTTTCCAGGTAGCCGTCGATACTGTGGACAAAAAAGGAATGAGCGTAAGTCCGGTAACCTGGTCGGATAACTACATCGAGCTCGTTCCTGGGGAAACGCGCGAGCTTTCCGCGACACCGCCTGCGGTCGCAGCAGAAGCTTCAGTCGTTGTGTCCGGATGGAACGTCGCTTCGACGACGCTGAGGCCGCACCCTCGGGAAACCGCAGCGTTGCAGGAGCCGAATCAGGCAAGATAAATAATTGTCACGATCGATTCAGCAATCGAAAGGAAAAGATGCCAGGATCAACTACGGAGGCAACGTCCGGCGCAACACTTAAACGAACCCTCAGGTTTCGCGATCTGGTTTTATATGGCATTATCCTGATTCAGCCAACGGCCCCGATGCCCAGCTTTGGTGTAATCTACGCCGAGGCGCGGGGACATGTTGTCACTGCAATTCTCTGCGCACTGGTGGCCATGCTCTTTACCTCGATCAGTTATGGCCGGATGGCTCGCGTGTATCCACAAGGCGGCTCCGCGTTCATGTATGTGGGGCGTGAGTTGCATCCATCGCTGGGGTACATCACCGGATGGTGCATGGCGATGGATTACATCCTGAACCCATTGATCTGCACTATCTGGTCCGCCAAGGCGGCACAGAATTTCCTGCCCGATGTGCCGTATGTTGCGTGGGCAATCTTCTTTGCCGCTCTCTTCACCATTCTCAACCTGCGCGGGGTAGAAACCTCCGCACGTATCAACGCGATGATGGCCGCGGCCCTGGGTGTGGTGATTCTCCTTGTTGTTGGCTCCATACTGCGCTATCTCTTCCTGCTGCCACATCAGCCCGGAGCGTTCTACACAACCCCGTTTTACGACCCTGCGACTTTTTCCTCCGGCTCGCTATTCCGAGGCACTTCCATCGCCATACTTACGTACATAGGCTTTGACGGCATATCCACCTTGACGGACGAGGCAAAAGATCCCGCGCGCACTGTGCCTCGCGCGATCGTCATGACCTGTCTGATCACTGGCGTCCTCGCTTCGATTGAGGTGTATCTTGCTCAATTGGTATGGCCGCGAGGAACGGCTTTTCCGGATCTGGACACGGCGTATGTGAGTGTCGCCGGGCGTGCGGGTGGAGTCTTCATGTTCGCGCTGGTCAACGCGTCTTTGCTGCTCGCAACTATTGGCTCGGGGATGGCTTCGCAGCTTGGCGCGGGGCGATTACTGCTTGCAATGGGGCAGGAGGGTTCGATTCCACGCCGATTCTTTGGCGTAGTTCATCCGAAGAATCGCATTCCGCGCAATAATATTCTGTTCATCGGTGTGATCTGCCTGATTGGCGCGCTCGTCTTCAGTTATCAATTGGGCACGGAACTGCTCAACTACGGGGCTCTGCTCGCGTTCATGGGCGTCAATGTGGCGGCGGCTTTGCGCGCATGGCGCACCGCGGGATTGAAGCAGTGGTGGCCCATTCTTTGTTCGCTTACGGGATTTGCGGTGTGTCTCTTTATCTGGCTCAACCTTGGCCATCTGGCCTGGGTCGCAGGCAGCCTATGGGCCGTCGTTGGCATCGGATGCTGGGTATTCTATGGCCGTGCAGCTTCGGCGGTGACGGGTTGACGCGCATTCATATCGCACCGTCGAAGAAAATCATCGAGTTTCGTATCTCTAGATTTTGTGTGTAAACAACGAAGCCACGGTCGTCATTGGTCTTGCTGAGGCGGCAATTCGTCTCAAAACTCGGACAGCTCATCACACTCATGTTGCACCTGATCAATTGGAAGCGAAACTGTAATCAGTTGATGCGGAGTGGAGTGCGATGCTTCTGGAGCTTCAGGACGATGTTAGGGAACATCAGAATACGACGATGGTATCGAATCACTCGGATGTTCGGGCCTCAGTAGTGATTGAGGCGGAATGGCCGCGTGTTCTCAATGCCATCACCGTTCCTGAATATCTGGATGTGTGGATCACCATGCCCGGAGTTGAAAGGCTGGAGTGCTGCGCAGAACGGGGAGCGTTGGGTAGTTTCCGAATCGATATTTTTGCCTCCGGCGCCTTGCAAACGGCCATCTATGGGTCGTGCATTCGTTCCAAACCTGATGAAGTCTCCTATCTTTGGGAGAGGAACCGCGCCGAAAGCATAGAGAAATCTCTGGTGAAGCTCCGCGTTCGAGGCGGCCCCAGGCGATGTTCACTTCAAGTGAAACATCGAGGTTTAGGGGATCAGGAAGAACGCGACTGGTATTCCATGATGTGGCAAGAATCTCTGAATAAATTACGCGTAGTCATGGAAAAACGAAGTTCAACCAATAAAAGTTGGGCATCGGTTTGATTTAGATGAGCCAATGATCGTTCTCTATATTCTTTAGAGCTTCTCAAGCGGAGCAAATCCTCGCTGCCCGAATGGCCAAATCCCTTATATAAATACTTCTGTTCCATCCTGCCAATTTCAGATATAAGAACACCTTAAGGGATTTGTGTGTAGATTTTTCCCGATCATTTGTCGAGGTCAAGATGCAGATCAAGAGATTGACGATTTTATTCGCCTGCTGTGTGCTCTATCTCCAATTTGCTCATCAGGCATGTGCGCAGGCTACTACTTCGCTGGGCGGGCGTGTCACTGACAGCAGCGGTGCAATTATCCCCGGAGCTGCCTTAAAGCTTGTTCTCGTCTCAACCGGTGCCACGCGCACCAATATCGCGAATGCCAGCGGCGAATTCCAGTTTTCTCAGTTGGCTCCCGGCCGTTACGACCTTACTGCTACGGCGCCCGGGTTTGCCCCAGCAGAGAAGACGGGTATGGATCTGCTGGTGAGTCAGCCGGCGACGGTGAATATGACTCTTACGATCGCCACCGTCAATCAGCAGGTCAACGTGACCAGCGACGTTCAACCGGTGCTGAACACGACCGATTCAACGATGGGAAACGCTTTTGACAGCCAGCAGGTGGCTTCGCTTCCGATCGAGGGCCGTAACGTTCCCGATCTTCTCAGCCTTCAGCCCGGTGTTACGTTCATGGGCAGAACAGATGACGCCGTTGGGACTCAGGGAGTTGGCAATAATTCCAGTGATTCTCGAAGCGGTGCAGTGAACGGGGGGCGCAGCGACCAGTCAAACATCACCCTGGATGGCGTCGACGTCAACGACATCAACAACGGCTTTGCATTTACCAGCGTGCTCCGCGTCACGCAGGATTCGGTGGCTGAATTCCGTGTGACCACGAGCAATCCCAATGCGGATGAAGGTCGTTCTTCCGGCGCGCAGGTCGCGCTGGTCACGCGCGGCGGTGGCAACGCTTTTCACGGCGCTGTCTACGAATATAACCGCAGTAATTTGTTTGAGGCGAACGACTTCTTCAACAAGACTCAACAACTTGCAGCGCAACTCCCAAATACTCCAACAAAGTTGATACGGAACGTCTACGGCGCCGCTGCCAGTGGCCCCATCAAGAGAGACAAGGCATTCTTTTTTGCGAACTACGAAGGACAGCGGGAGACAGAAGGCACGAGCGTCAATGCTGGAAATGTGCCGACAGCGTCGTTCCGGGCTGGCAATCTGCAGTACGACTATGTAAAGAACGGCAGTGATGCGGCCTACCTGCTCACCCCTGCCGATATTAAGGGCATGGACCCACAGGGAATCGGCGTCAACCCAGCAATATTGCAGATTTACAACACCTATCCTCAGCCGAACGATAAAACTCAAGGCGATGGACTGAATACCCAGGGATACCGTTTCCCTTACACGCTGCAACGGAGCTACAACACCTACATCGCGCGGCTTGACTGGAATGTCACATCGAATGGTAAGCACACGCTTTTCTGGAGGGGCAATCTCCAGAACGACAATGAGCCGACTACTCCGGCTTTTCCCGGCCAACCGCCTTCTTCATCGACCCTTACGAATAGCAAAGGATTTGCGGCTGGGTACACTACTTTGATCAGCAGCAACCTCGTCAACAATCTGCGTTATGGCTTTACCCGGCAGGGTGTGGACAATGCGGGCATTTCAGACCAGCCCCACGTCAGTCTGGCGGCTGTGGCCCAGCCCCAGTCCTTCTCGCGTTCGACCTCTGCGATCATCCCCATTCAAAACATCGTGGACGATGTTTCGTGGACCAAGCGTACACATAACTTTCAATTTGGCGTGAACTTGCGGTTGATCGATGACCGTCGTGTAAGCAATGCGAATTCGTTTCCAGACGGGCAGATGAATCAAGGCTGGCTTTCCAATGGATCTACTGTGGCAAACAGCGGCGGCCCATTCGATCCGCCGGTGTACGGTTTTCCAGCGGTAGATTTTGCGAATTATGGCAATGAAT
>Ga0206868_10285_pt1 | contig 11570 bp, 11 predicted proteins | sample Alteio_BWOrgCont_38_FD_152901 | JGI IMG/M metagenome (GOLD analysis project Ga0206868, IMG submission 152901) | Enriched cells from forest soil in Barre Woods Harvard Forest LTER site, Petersham, Massachusetts, United States -... | ecosystem: Environmental > Terrestrial > Soil > Temperate forest >... | reverse complement strand
TCTTCCATTACGCATAATATATGATACACTACGCCAGCACGTTGCAAGGTGTTGTCATCCGTTCGATTATCATGTTGGCCACCTGTAGCGTTTTTTTTACTTAAATAAGGTTACTTAGATATGGCAAAGCGTGAAAAAGGTACGGTTAAGTGGTTTGATAGCGGAAAAGGATTTGGTTTTATCGCAAGAGAGCATGGCGAAGATGTGTTTGTTCACTTCCGCGCTATTCGTGGTGACGGTTACCGCTCTTTAGAAGAAGGTCAGGTGGTTGAATTCACCGTGACACAAGGCCAAAAAGGCCCACAAGCGGAAGATGTTGCTGTCGCTGAATAGCTTCATTGTATGCCTTCCTCCCACCAGGGGGGAAGGTACCTCACGAAGTAGCGCTTGCTGTTTTTTCTGAGAGAGGATTTATTCAATAATGTCCTTTCAAGAGGATCCCCCCCATGGTTGAACAAGCAAAATCACTTCTCACAAAAATCAAACAAGAAAATCCGTTAATACTGAACTTAACAAACTCAGTCACGGTTGACTTTGTTGCTAATGGGTTGCTCAGCTTAGGTGCATCGCCTGTGATGAGCCATGCTGAAGAAGAAATGGAAGATCTCATTTCCATCGCGAGAGCGGTTGTCATTAATCTTGGCACCTTAGATGAACGTTTTATCAAGCTCTGCGCATTGGCTTGTAAAACAGCTAATCGATTGAGTATCCCTTTGATTTTAGACCCCGTCGGTGTGGGCGCCAGTCAGTATCGCACGAATACATCGTTGCAATTTATTACGGATTTCAATATTAGCATTGTACGTGGTAACGCAAGTGAAATGATGGCATTGGCAGGCAGTGCGGGCAAGACAAAAGGGGTCGATAGCACAGCAGACAGTACACAAGCCATTGCCAGCGCGCACTATTTGGCAAAAAATTACGGCGTCACTGTGGCGATCAGTGGTCAAACAGATGTTATCGTAGACCATCAGCAAACTGTGCAATTGGAACGAGGGTCACCGATGATGCCTAAAGTCACGGGTACCGGTTGTTTATTATCGGCAGTGGTCGGCGCGTTTCATGCGATAGAAGCGGATCGTTTCACAGCGGCTGCTGCGGCTACTTGGTTTTACGGCATTTGTGGTGAAACAGCCGCAGAAAATGCGGCGGGGCCGGGTTCTTTTCGTACTGCATTTTTAGATGCATTGTATACAGTAGTGCCATGAATACCATAAAAACGCCGCCGTGCATTGCCACGATTGCGGGCACAGATCCTTCCGGTGGAGCCGGCATTCAAGCGGATATGAAAGCTATTTCTGCAACGGGGGGTTATGCAGCTTCTATTATCACTGCGTTAGTCGCGCAAAATACACAAGGCGTGCAAGCCATTCAGTCTGTCCCCGTTGAATTTATTGCGCAACAAATCAATTCTGTTTTTAATGACTTAACGATTCGCGCAGTTAAAATCGGGATGTTGCATAGTCAAGAAGTGATTGCTACCGTTGCGCACGCATTAAAAAAATATCAACCGAATTGGATTGTATTAGATCCTGTGATGGTGGCTAAAAATGGTTGTGCGCTATTGGATCTGTCGACGATTGATTATTTGAAAAATACTTTATTTCCTCTTGTGACGTTAATGACGCCAAATTTATTTGAGGCGGAAAAAATACTAGGACGTGAGATTCCAGATGAAGATGCCATGGCGTTGGCCGCGACAGACTTAGGCAAGCAATTCAATATTAACGTGCTCATCAAAGGCGGGCATTTGAAGACGCCTTTTTTCGTCAGATGTGTTGTACGCAACATCCGAGCGCGCTCTTCACTGGTTTCAAGAGAAAAGAATTGATAGCCAAAACACGCATGGCACAGGATGTACCTTATCTGCAGCCATCGCTTCTTACCTTGCGCAAGGCTACACATTATCTGCAGCAATAGAAGCTGCTAAAACATATTTAACAAAAGCCATTGAAATGGGAAAAATGCAAACCATTGGCAAAGGACGCGGGCCGGTGGATCATTTTTATTTTTTGAGACCCCAATAACCCATTGATATATTAGAAACTCGATGCTTTTCTGAAATTTTTCACACTCTATGGTGTATAATTAACACATGCTTTCTATAATATTCTACGAGGAAAACCACAATGAAGAAATTTCTAACCTGTATTCTCGCTATCGCTATTAGTCTCTTAAGTTTTTCAGTTTTTGCTAATAACTATGCCATTATCGTTGACGCTGGAAGTACAGGCTCAAGACTGCATATTTTCCAATACACAGAATCCGCGATGCCAGTCATAACAGACGTTTTTTCGAATCATACCGAACCAGGATTATCTTCTTATAGTAATCAACCTGAGCAGGCAGCAAATACATTAAAAGAATCGCTTGATAAGGCGGTTGAATTTTTGAAAAAAAATGGTGTTGATAATATGAGCTCTGTAAAAATTAGTATATTAGCAACGGCAGGTATGCGGTTAGTGCCAGAAGATCAGCAGAAAGCAATTTATGATAATATCACGCAGTATATTAAGAATCACTACGCATTTTCAATAAGCGATATCAAAACAATTAGTGGTCAGATGGAAGGATTATATGGGTGGATGGATGTCAATTATTTATTAGGAAATTTTCAAAATAACAAACCTACTGTTGGCAGTATAGATATGGGTGGAGCATCAACGCAAATTGCTTTTGCTACACAAAATAGTGTTAATCCAGATGATAAAATCTCCGTGAATATCAATAATCAAAAATACAGTGTTTTCAGTGCAAGCTTTTTAGGGTTAGGCCAAGATCAAGCGCGTAATGCGATGGAAACATATGGTGCCGCTTCTGCTTGCTACCCGAAAAATGCTACTTTCGGGGGAACAAAAGTAGGCAATTTTAATATAGTAGGGTGTGATGATGCTTATATTAATGTTATTCAAAACCAACACATCGCTCAACAGATACCTCCAACTGCAGGGCAGCCGTCATTTTATGCCTATTCAGGTATCTATTTTACCTATCATTTCTTTCATGCGGATCAACAGCCAGCAGATGCAGATTCTATAAACCTTAAAATACACGATGTTTGTAGTGAATCGTGGGAAATCTTAAAAAACAGAAAATCCGACTATTCCTGAAAAATATCTGTCAACCTATTGTGCCAATGGTGTTTACTTTTTGAATTTAATCTATGATACCTACAAGCTGAGTGACTCGCAGTTAATTATTGCTAATCAAATTCATGGAACAGACATTGATTGGACTCTAGGCACCATGTTGTATAATTTGACGCAGCATTAATAATAATGGGGTCAGACTTTGTATCTTGCAGAATGAAGAGTATAATCCCCCTGTCTCAACTCGGACTGCCACAAAATGAGCCAAGCCAGCTAATATTATGTCTATTATCAATAAATTAAGACGTTATGTTGTGGGGGATCCCCTTAATCCGTTTAATCCTCATATCCTCCGACATGTTTCACTTATCGCTTTTTTGGCGTGGATTGGGCTGGGAGCGGATGGTTTGTCTTCTTCCTGTTACGGCCCGGAAGAGGCTTTTATCGCCTTGGGAGCACACACGCATTTGGCGATGTACATTGCGCTTGCGATGGCCATCACCGTCTTTATTATTTCGCTAGGCTATAACCAAGTGATTGAGCTTTTTCCGAGTGGCGGGGGCGGCTATAAAGTCGCTACACAACTATTAGGCCCTTACATAGGATTGATATCCGGTGCTGCGCTCATTGTCGATTATGTGCTGACAATTGCGGTTTCTACAGCGAGTGGCATGGATGCGATATTCAGTTTATTGCCTCATGCGGTTTTGCATCACAAATTATTCGCCGAAGCCATGGTTATTCTTTTTTTGCTAGGCTTGAATATGCGTGGTATGAAAGAATCCATCAAAATATTGTTACCCATTTTCGTCGGTTTTGTCATTATCCATTTTGGCTTAATTATTTACGGCATCGCTGCACATAGCAAAGGGTTGCTGAGCATTATTCCCGATACGATTAACGATACCCGAAATTCCGCTAGATTATTAGGCTGGATTCCCTTGCTCGCACTCACATTACACGCTTATTCATTAGGTAGCGGAACGTACACAGGTCTTGAAGCCGTGTCTAACAATGTGAATCGCCTCAGTGAACCACGTGTTACAACAGGTAAATGGACGATGTTTTACATGGCCATTTCTTTAAGCTTTATGGCGGCGGGAACGATGTTACTTTATTTACTCTGGCACGCCCATTCGGCACATGGCCAAACATTAAATGCCGTTGTATTTCATTCCATCTTGGGTGATTCTTGGTTAGGAAGAATCGTCTTGTTCATCACGCTTGCTTTAGAAGCGGGCTTATTATTTGTCGCGGCTAATACGGGATTTTTAGGCGGGCCGGGTGTATTGGCCAACATGGCACTCGATAATTGGGTTCCCAATCGTTTTCGTCATCTTTCTACGCGCTTAGTGATTCAAAACGGTCTCATCGTATTTGGTATTTCTGCGTTAGTCATTTTACTCTGGAGTCATGGCCGTGTAGCTTGGCTTGTGATTTTATATAGTATTAATGTGTTTGTGACATTTTCTTTGTCGTTACTAGGGTTATGTGTTTATTGGGCCAAGCATCGACGCAAAGCATCGCCTCATTGGCCTTGGCGACTCGCCTTTTCTCTCTTTGCTTTTGCAATTACCTCTAGCATTTTATCGGTCACCTTGTTTTCTAAATTTGAGTCAGGCGGCTGGGTCACTGTACTTATTACTTGTGCAGTCATTTCATTGTGCTTAATGATTAATAAGCACTACAAAACAGTTAATAAAAAATTAGCTGACTTAGATGCGCAGCTCAAACAACCGATCACTGAAAAAAATCTGCATCCTATCCATCCAGATCCACAGCAAGCAACGGCTGTGATTATGGTGGGTAAAAGCCAAGGCATAGGCATGCACACGTTATTATGTATTTTACGCATGTTTCCCCGCCATTTTAAAAATTTTATTTTCTTGAGTGTGGGTATTGTGGATGTCGAGAGTTTTACGGGCGGTACAGCACTTGAACAAATGCGAAATCAAGTGACGCATACCTTAGATTATTTTGTACAATATTGCCAACAATACGGTATTGCGGCAGAGAGTTATCACGCATTTGGCACGGACACGGTAGAAAAATTAACGGGATTGGCAGAAGTCGTCGGGAAAAAATACCCTAACTGTATTTTTTTCGCGAGTAAGTTAATCTTTGAACACGATAACTGGATTACCCGGATTTTACACAATGAAACACCGACCACGTTGCAAAGGCAATTGCATTTGCAGGGGAAGGAGTTGGTGATTTTGCCGATGAAGATTTAATGTGATTTCACCCCATCCCCCCGTCATTGCGACTGCGAGCTTGCGCGGCAGGAAGCAACCTAGGCTTTTGGGAGCTGATTAGAATAATTCATGACTCGAAAGCAGCGTTGAAAAGCCTAGGTTGCTTCGCCTCGCTCGCAATGACACGGTAGGATGAGCTTACTTCACATCTTTGTTACGTGTTTTGTACAGGGTGAAGCAAACATAGATGCGTGAATAGTTACTCCTGTTGTAATATAATACCCTTATTCTAAACACCACAACCACCTAAAATAAGGATACGCACGTGAAACCTGACACCACCGAACGCAAAGTGATTATTGAACAACACAAACGGTTTTCAAAATCAGCCCTTTGGCGTCTTCAGCGCGAATATTTTGATAAAGAAGGCATTAATGCGTGGGTGAATCAAGTACCGTTTTATATTACCAGCAACCCTTATATTGCCACTTGTTATGCCAAAATAGTATTCGCCTTTCTGCGTGACTGGACTCGGTTACATCCTGAAGCAAAAAATCACCCTTTTTATATCATGGAACTCGGCACAGGCTCGGGGCGTTTCAGTTATTATTTTATTAAAACATTACTTGAATTAATGGAAGGGTTAGAAATTCGCGATATTCAATTCTGTTACATCATGAGCGACTTCACTAAACATAATATTAAATACTGGGAAGAACATCACGCTTTAAAACCCTATATTGAAAAAGGTTTAATTGATTTCGCACTCTACGATATGGAAGCAGAACGCCCCTTGCATTTAGTGCGCAAAAATACATTATTATCACCCGAATTACTCGTCAATCCATTGACAGTATTTGCGAATTATATTTTCGACACCGTATCGCACGATGCCTTCACTGTGCATGAAAATAAATTATATGAATTATTATTTAGCTTACATACCGATGAGACGAACATGGATCATAATCGTCCGATAGACATGGAAAAAATTAGCGTTGATTACAATATCCATGAAATTAAAAGCGCCTATTACGGTGATCCACATTTAGACCCTATTCTTGATCTCTATAAAAAAGAATTACATTCGACGAGTTTCTTGATTCCAACAGGCTCCATTCACGCCATGAAATTTTTGAGAAAATTGGCGAGTGACAAGTTATTTGTTATCTCAACTGACAAAGGGTATGGCACTCTAAAACATTTAGATAATTTAGGCCATCCTTCTATTTCTTTCCATGGTAGTTTTTCTATGATGGTTAACTTCCACGCTGTGAGCGAATATTTTAAACATAGCGGCGGCGATGCTTTTTTACAAACACCGCGCAGAGGCATCAGAACATCTGTTTTTGCCAGTGGTTTTAAAATAAATGAGTTACCAGAAACGCGTGTTGCGATCGCTGACTACGTTGAGAAAATCAGTCCTTCAGATTATTTTACGTTGCACAGCCGCGTTCGTGATCATTTTAACGATTATAATTTAGAAACATTGGCTTCTCACATGGAATTCGCTTCTTGGGATCCTCATATTTATCTTAAAATTAGCAATAAAATTACTTCCCTTTTGCCCGAAGGTGACCCAGAAACATTAGCGTTCTTCGCCAAAAACATGCCACGTCTTGCCGCTAATTATTATCAAATGCCAAAGACTGAGTGTGTTCTATTCGAGATTGGCGTCTTTTTTCATGCCATTAAAGACTATGTGCAAGCATTGCATTATTACCAGCAAGCACATCCTTATGTGGGTGAACAATTTGGTTTGTTTTACAATATGGCGTTATGCGAACACCATGCTGGAAAACATGAAGATGCGTTAGTGCATTTCAAAAAAGCGGTTGAGCTAGATCCAGAATCGAAAGAAGCAGCGGAGTGGGTGACATTTACGGAGAAGGCGATGAATAAGTGATAGCGTGTTGAAAAATCGCCCGGAATAGGTAATTTCTCAATAAACCCGGCAACACGATCCTGGTTTATTCGATTAACCGTTGATCAATTGAATCCCGATGTCGCGCCGGTGTCATCCTAGCCAGGATGCCGCCCCACACTAGACAGAAGCAGTAACCTTATTCGGCATACTGGGTAGGATCCAGTCTTTTAGCAGCTCAGCGTGTGACTTTGTTAAGCCGCTAAAAAACTGGATCCTACCCAGCAACGCCTTCGGCCGCGATTGCTTCGATCAAGCACGGGGGGCGTTACTGGCTGGATGACGCTCTGCCACTGAAGCAAGACTGCATTTCTACTTAAGTCAGTGCCATTAGTGCATCGCGAGATCTCTTACCAGATTATTCCTTACAACAATTATCTCGACCTTAATATTTCCTTAAGGTTTCATAAGTATAATCCGATCAAGAAAAATACACGAAAAAAGAGATTTTACTTATGTTTCAACGAAATAAGGTATCTACCGCACTTGGCACGACGCAACAGGCTCTTTACGGTGCGGCCACTGGATACAGTGTTTACAACCTCTTTGCGAATGCACATGTGCATAAGCCAGACCTGGGTTTTTGTATTCCCCATACCGCTACTACCAACAGCAGCCATTTAACCCAAGGGTTTGGTGATGCCTGTGGCATCTTGCTTTTATTCATGGCATTGAACTATTTAGTAACGAGAACAGAAGAAAATAAGAAAGAAAATGACATCAAAGCACTTTCTTGTGCTATTCAAGGCATAGGGACGTTATTGATAGTCAATCTAGCAGGACAGGCCATTGCGCGTGCTGGCTTTGCCGTGGCTGCCTGGATTGATTTTGCTGGAGATGTCATCGCTTATTGCCAACAGTCTAAAAAGTCTCCCGCTGAGCAAAACGAACAATTGAAAATCATGGCCATGAAATTACTGGGCGCGGTCGGCATGACACTGCTGGCAGCCGCTTGCGTGATAGCCCCGATCACAGCGGCCGCTATCGGTACCGCAGGGACGGGATTATTTGTGGTCGCCCTGGGGTGTGCTGTATATGACATGATAATGGGTCAGCTGATGACACCACAGCATGTCACTTCGCCAAATTCTCATCTACGGAAATAAACAAGAACACGGGTCTGTGCTCCCCTTGCACCCTTGTCACCCCTATCCTTGTCATTGCGACAGCGATAGGGTGAGCTGTTACGAAGCAAGACTGCATTTAAATTGAATCGCTATTCACGCTATAATACTACCTGCCAATCACACTTTTTCGAGAAATACACATGACCGATCACACACCACTCACACTCCCTGATAACGCAGATAAGCTCTTACTACACTCTTGCTGTGCTCCCTGTTCAGGAGAAGTCATGCAACGTTTATCACAGGCAGGTATCACGTATACCATTTATTTTTATAACCCCAATATTCATCCCTTGAAAGAATATGAACTTCGCAAAAATGAAAATATTCGTTTCGCTGAAAAAAATAATGTTCCTTTTGTGGATGGCGATTACGATAAAGATGAATGGTTCCAACGTGCTAAAGGAATGGAATTTGAACCAGAACGTGGTATTCGCTGCACGATGTGTTTTGATATGCGTTTTGAACGTACTGCGTTATATGCTTATGAGCATGGGTTTAGTGTTTTTAGCAGTTCGCTGGGTATTTCACGATGGAAGGACATGGCGCAAATTAATGATGCGGGCACACGCGCCGCATCGCATTACCCCAACATGATATATTGGACATTCAATTGGCGCAAAAACGGTGGTTCACAACGCATGATTGAAATTTCCAAACAAGAACAATTTTACCAACAAGAATATTGCGGCTGTGTTTATTCATTACGTGATACGAATCGGTGGCGATTGCAAAATGACAGGCCACGAATTGAGATTGGAGTGAAGTATTATAGCAAGTAAGCTTTAGGGTCAGCTACACTGCCATTAAGTTAAGAATTTTGCTGCGTCACTTTCTCGACACTGTCACCCCGCAAAATATCCGCCAACGGATATAGACAAGAACGCTGTCATTGATGCGGGTATTTGTGCGGGGTCTGGTAGTAATGGCACTACCTTAAGTAAATGCAGTCTTGCTTCAGTGGCAGAGAGCGTCATCCAGTAACGCCCCCCGTGCTTGATCGAAGCAATTGCGGCTGAAGGCGTTACTGGGTAGGATCCAGTTTTTTAGCGGCTTAACAAAGTCACACGCTGAGCTGCTAAAAGACTGGATCCTACCCAGCATGCCGAATAAGGTTACTGTTTCTGTCTAGTGTGGGGCGGCATCCTGGCTAGGATGACGCTTTGCCACTGAAGCAAAACTGCATTTACTTAAGGTAGTGCCATTGGGGTCTGGTAGTTGACTCAATAAGAAAGCAAAAGCACAGGTCAAAATCGCTACCGGATCGTAATAGCTCAACCCCTATCCTTGTCATTGCGAGTGAAGCGAAGCAACCCAGGCTTTTGAGAGCTGATTAGAATAATTCATGCTCGGAAGCAGCGTTGAAAAGCCTAGATTGCTTCCTGCCGCGCAAGCTCGCAGTCGCAATGACAAAGATAGGGGTGAGCTATTACACTTAATGGCAGTGGGGTTGAGGCTATTACGCTTAACGCGTATGCCCTGGAGGAAGGTATTCTAAGCAATCGCTGCTAAAGACCGCATCTTTGCATTGGCATAGGAATCGGTTGATTCGATATGAATCTTCGCCGTTCCTAATGTGACACCCTGTGCATTTTTCACATTAGCTTGCCAAGTGCCAGTACAGCTAATGGATTTGCCATTAATTAAGCTATAGCCTAATGTGCGGTACGCTTGTGTGTGGAATTTTTTACCTTCGTAAGACAAGATATAACTGCTTTTATCACAACTGCTGTGGAGCGGCGGAGTCCAATCAATACGAATATGGCCGCTGCGGTTCTGAGGTTGTTCGACAACAACATAAGCATATAAACGCTGACCTTCTTGTTTTAAGCGTAAAGTGGCATGCATAGCATTGTGGTGCGGTGATTTAGATGGGGCGGTATTCACTACAGGCGTCGTCTTGGTGATTTGTTGTTCGAGTCTATCCACTGCATTTCCTGTATTCACTGTATTTTCTGCCAGCACGGGTGCTGCAGGACTGTTCTCTGGTGTTGAAGGAATTTCAATCGCTTCCGCATAAGCGTTCGCCACGGCTAAGGTAACGATGGCAGATACTAATAAAATACGATGAATCATGCGGTGTCTCCAGAAGCTGTTTTATTCCGTGTATTTTGCAATAAAAGGAAACATTATTCAACAATATATCCCGAAGGGCAAGGGATCCAATGAAGCAGCGAATTTCAAGAAATGCAGCTGACTTGCATCGATAGAACAAATAAGGCTAGTATAACGTCAGTCTGAGTGATTCACTTGAATAAGTTGTTGTCAATTATGGTTCAAAAAATAACAATAGGGATTTTAATAAGCGTTGCTTTTTTTTATAGCATGTTGCTCAATGCGGCGACGCTGCAGCCATCTGCACATCATCCTGTCACACAAAGCAAACCGATCCACCATCCTGTGCGACATCCCAAACAACCTATCAAACACACGAAACACAAACACCTTCCACGATCACATCCCCAACCTGTGCACACAGCAACCATCGCATCGCCATCCCCATCGCCGAGTTTCATTTCTCAAATTAGCGAGCGCATGGTGCGATTTGTTCATAGCACGATCTCCACGTTACGCTATACAGCCTATCAATTTGGCGGCACGCATTTTGATAGTTCAAAAGGCATTTATATTCTCGATTGTTCGGATTATGTCGACCACTTATTGGAAGTGGCGAATCCATCCGCGTATCACAGCTTAGTGCGCTCCACAGGTTCCGATAAACCCACGTCTGAACATTATTATCATTTCTTCACCGGCTTGACTTACAAACCACGGCATTATTGGAATAAAGTGGATAGTGTTAGCGAATTACGACCAGGCGATATTTTAGTTTTTCGTAATCAAAGTAATTCGCATACGGGTGTCAGCGGACATGTGATGGTTGTCATGAAAAAACCAACGCGTATTCAGAATGCGTTTCTCGTGCGTGTCGCTGACGCAGCTGCCTCTGGGCATAGCCAAGATACGCGTTTACCACATACTTCCGGCATTGGGATTGGCACGATGCAACTGAAAGTGAATCCCAGCACGGGACGCCCTTCTGCTTATGCGTGGAAATTGGGGTCGACGTTTGAGAAACATGTTAATTTTGCGATGGCGAGGCCAATGGGGCATTGAGTTTTGTATTTCCTCTCACACGTTAAAACGCCTGTCATCCCGCAAAAAACACGTCCATTATCCTATTTAAGAAAACAAGTCGTTGTTACATTTTCTAAGCTGTCATCCCGCAAAAAAC
>Ga0206868_10284_pt1 | contig 11648 bp, 10 predicted proteins | sample Alteio_BWOrgCont_38_FD_152901 | JGI IMG/M metagenome (GOLD analysis project Ga0206868, IMG submission 152901) | Enriched cells from forest soil in Barre Woods Harvard Forest LTER site, Petersham, Massachusetts, United States -... | ecosystem: Environmental > Terrestrial > Soil > Temperate forest >... | reverse complement strand
GCAGCCGCTAAAGGCTCAATAGTGAATCGACATCACCCATCACTTCGCGGACAATCTGCAGGCTGAAAGGAGTATGACAGGGCAGTGTTACTATTGATGCCCCGGATACCTACCGCCGAACTGCAGACTTGCAGGATCATCTTGCTGGAGTTCGATATAGTAGTTCGCATCCAACATCTCGCCGACATCAAGGGTGCAGGAAAGCTCCTTCCAGCTAAAACGCCCAGGTAGTGATCTTTGAGATCGAAGGTCTTGGCCGAGTCCGCTCAAGTCGATATTTGAGCACTAGCAAGCACCTTAACGCCACGAAGCGTCAGCCGAATCGATTCGCAATGTTACCGATGGTCCAATTCATGATTTCAATTGTTCACTCGTACAAAGCTATATCAGCGACCGATACGGGCCTGGTGTCGCCCCCAAAGTCCGTCGTATCCTTACTGACCGTGTCGCATGATAGTTGGTAAGGGGCTCCTGGCTCGATCTTTCGAACCGTACTTTGGGATAGATTCCAGCGTTGTCGTGTTCGCTTCGGGAGTCTCTAATTCTATTGAAACGCGGGCAAGCGAATTTGCGAGAGAACGTTCGCTCTTAGAGCAGTGGCTGGCTGACAAGGCAAGGCGATTTATCTATTTTGGTAGCTGCGGTGTCGCGGGGGCGGATAACGAACTCACGCCCTACATGAGGCACAAGAAACTCATGGAATCGCTGGTACTTTCTTCACCGGGCGGATTGGTTCTTCGTTTACCTCAGGTGGTCGGTCGGACGGAAAACACTCATACCTTAACCAACTACCTCCGAGATCGGATCTTGTCCGATGAACATTTCACCGTTTGGGCGCGTGCCGAGCGGAATCTAGTCGATATTGAGGACATAGTCGCCATCGGGGTCGCGCTAGTCGAAGAAATGAGCGATAACGCATGCAGGGTATCCATAGCGGCAAAAAAATCGTTGCTCATGCCTGAAATCGTGAAGATATTTGAGCGTACTTTGGGAAGGGTCGCTAACTATTCCGTCGTGGATAAAGGTACCACCTTGGACATTGATACTCGCGCGATCACTGATGTGAGCACCCGGCTTGGCATCGATCTGGGAGACGGGTATATCGAGAAGGTGATCAGAAAGTACTATGGCTTCCAGTAAGCTATTCCATGGCAGCAATGGTTTCAGGCACGACAGACGATGGGCTCAGCACACCCTTGAGCGGAAGCAAGATGGTCAACACCAATATTGATTTACCCGTAGACGTCTCAATCGTGGTACCGGTCTATGGTGGCAGTTCGGCCTTGGCAGAATTATGTCGCCGCGTGGCCACCACCATGCATTCGGCAGGACTCAGTCATGAGGTCATCTTGGTCGATGATCGTGGCCAGGAAGATGCGTGGGGCATTATCTGTTCGGTCGCCAATACTGATGCGCATGTTGTTGGATTGCGCCTAGGTCGGAATTTCGGGCAACATGCTGCAACCATCTGTGGCATTGCCCGCGCGCGGGGAGAGTGGATCGTCACGCTGGACGATGATCTTGAGCATCCTCCCGAGGCAATTCCTTCCCTGTTGGCCGCTGGTAATGAGGATTACCCTCTGGTTTACGGCGTATTCAAACAGCGCACTCATGCGGCCTATAGGAACTTGAGCTCGGAGCTGATGCGCTGGATGCTCAAACGTGCGTTCCCAGATCTCAATGAGAACTATTGCTCATTCCGAGCCATACACGCCCCACTCGCAAAGCAGCTCGATCGCTTCGGTTTGAACCGACCCTACATAGACGGAATGTTGTCATGGCTTACGGCGTCCGCTGCCACGGCAACCGTCCCCCACGAACAGCGTTCACATGGTGAAAGTACCTACACTCTGCGCAAGTTGGTCTCGCATGCTGTCAATATCTTCGTCACCTTCTCCTATTTGCCGCTGCGAATAGCTACCTTCGGTGGCGCGACACTTTCCTGCCTGAGCTTTCTCTATCTACTCTATGTCGTCATTGGCAAGTTAAGTGGCAGCATCACCAATCCTGGTTATGCCTCGATAATGTCCGTAGTTTTGTTCGCCTGCGGCATCCAGTTACTGATACTTGGCGTTGTGGGCGAGTACATTGGTCGATTGATGGGCGCGACCTTCCGACGTCCCGTATACATTGTTGCAAACGAGATCGGCGGGCAGGCGCATAAGCGGCCCAAACCGTCTCATGTCTCAACCCAGGGAGAGGGGTGAAATGCGTCGCGCGCCTTCACGCGCTTTCGCCATCGCCCCGCAACTTATCTCAATGCTTCCGGGATGGGCGGGGGAGGTTTTCCGCTTCCTGATCGGAGGAGTTCTAAACCTCATCGTTGGTTACGGTGGCTATCTTGTCCTATTGCACTGGCTGAACTATGAGTTGGCTTATGCTATTTCATACGTTGTCGCCGTAGCGGTTTCCTACCTGTTCAGCTCGCTGTTCGTATTCCGCCAGCCGCTACGACTGCGCGCCGCGCTACGTTATCCGCTAGTTTATCTCGTGCAATTCCTGCTAGGCCTCGCCCTGTTGAAACTGCTGATCGAAGCGCTGCACGTATCCGCTTGGCTGGCACCTCTGATCGTGAGCATCTTCACCATACCAATAACCTTCCTGTTGTCACGAATCATCGTACGAGCTGGTTGATCCGCGTTCAGCACACGGCAACAAAATATTCTTCGGTATCCGCTTGAATGCGGAAAGTTGAACATTGATCGCTTTATTGGTGAGGGATAATAAAATGCAGGACGACCGCGGAATAAAACGAATATTCACCCTTTCCTGGGCGTACACGCTTTTTCAGAATTTGGTTGGCGCCACTAAGGGCGCAAAGTGGGTCAGCGACCACTTCTGGCGAGTCCAGGACGGCCAGAAGGTCGTCGATATTGGCTGCGGTCCGGCCAATACCGTGCATATTCTTCCCGCGGGAGTAAGGTATGTCGGTTTTGATGTCAGCGAGAAGTATATCGGTCATGCTCGCGAAAAATTTTCCGGTGATCCGAATAAGATCTTTCTCGTAGGCGTGGCCGAGGACTTTGTAACCGATCTGCCCCCACAAATGCAGGGCGCGGATCTTGTGATCATGAATGGTCTATTGCATCACCTCGACGATGATGAGGCTCTGACCGCACTTAGGCTCGCGCGGGTGGCCTTGGCGCCCCATGGCCGACTTGTATGCCTTGAAGCATGCTTCCTGCTAAGTCAAGCCCCATTCGCACATTGGATGCTGAAGCAGGACCGCGGACAAAACGTGCGAAGTGAGCCGGAGTGGAAAGCCTTGATAGCCCAGGTTTTCGGGAAATTCGAGACCAATATTCTGACCGGACTGCTGCGCATTCCTTACACACAAATCGTCATTGAGGCGTGGCGTTAGAAGCCGCCGATTGAAATTTGCTGCATTTCAGGCGCATTTCTTGCCTGATCGATCCTTGAAGTGCCACCTAAGGTGAGTCGGGCGATAACGGTGGGAGATAGCTATGCCACCTCTGCACCTTAGGCGAGAAGACATTCAGCCGATTCTCGCTCAACAGTCGAGTAAGCTCCCGCCGTTTCTCCAAGGGCCAGCCACAAATCGGCAATTCCGGTACGCAGTTGGCTGGATGCACCGGGTCTTTGGCAAGATCGTTGATCTGATGTGCCATCTGGACATAATAAATCCACTCGTATGGCCGCAGCCCCCACGCATGAATTGAGAGTGGAATCTGCCCTAGGAGCAGAATTACGCATCCGGCCGCGGGCGCCGATGAACCAAGCGCCCGCCTCCACCCCGACAGTCGAGGCATCAATCGGGAAGAGCTGGCCCACAACAGCAACAGCGCAATGAGATGTCCGCCGTAAAGCAACAGGTAGCGCGGTTCATTTAGATAATTATTACCGTAGATAGTTACGCGGCCGAGTATGATCCCCGCCACCCATCCGTAGGAAAGTATCATCAGGCAGACGGCGACAAAGACAAGGCGGCTATATTCGGTACGGAAGGCTGCTCCCCAGAACCATAAGTGCGCTGTGAGCAATATCACAGCCATGACTACCTGAACCACCACCCATCCGTCCGCGCCGATGAAGCCGAATGGACTCTGGGTGTATACGGGCAGAGTCAACGGAAGTGTCGCCCACATCCACCATCCCTTTTGCACAAATCGATCGTGCAGCAGTCCCATATTGGACAGAATTGACATTGACGGCGTTCCGCCGACGACCGGGGCATAGGCATACCCGATCCGCACGACCACAGTGCAAACCCCGATTACGGCCAATATTTTCCATGTGGACCGGCGCCGCTGAGTACGATCACACAGCTGAGCCAGCAACAAGGCAAGGACCGTGGCTATCACGGCAATCAGAGCACTGTCATCGCTGCTGATGCACAAAAATAATGTTGCAATCGCCAGTCCGATATAACGCTGGCTTCGATGGGAGTGCCAAACAACCAGCATGAACAACAGGATGATCATGCTTGTGACGTTCTCGAGCGCAACCAACGGCCAGGTCCAACTACCTCCACCGCCATTCAGGGAAATGAGCACGGCACAAATAGAGGCCCACGCAAGATAACGAGTGACATCGCTACGATCCCCGTGCCGCTCCGCAACGATAATTCGATAATAAATGACCGCACAGACTGCTGCCGCGATTACTCCAAGGATGGAGCCAACCGCGAAATCAAGGTCGAAGTAACGCCATTCCAGTAGCATCTCTAGTTTGAACAATGGTTGCGCATGGTCGGAGCCATATCGCTTGATAAAAAAGTCACCGACGCTTAGGCCGCCGTCGATAGCCTTTCGCAGAAATACGTCGAGAAAATACCAATCGTCGTCTCTAACCACTGGAGATGCGACGCGCAGTACAAAGCAAAGCGTATTCAGCATGATCAGAGCGACGGCCAGCCACGCCAGGACACGAGCGAAATTCAGGTCGAGCCGAAACATCGCTAAGTGGTGATCGTTATGTTGTTTCAGAGACACTGGATTCACTACCCTGTATGGTTGCGCCCGCAGCTTTTGTTCAGTTACCTGATCAGAAGCTGCACATCTTTGCTACGCGAGGATGCGCCACCCGCTGTACGGCGATTACAGCATTGCGGATTCTCCGGCGTGTCGTGGAACGCGATCGCGATCGCGGGCCGGCATGGTACATGCTTATCGCTGATTGCGCTGCTCAAAGCCTTTTCGTTCAACTCAATGCAAGTAGTCTCTCTGTCCTGAGCACAAATCAGGGCATCTCGATCAGACAATCCATGACCTGCTTTGCTTGCGCTGCATCCAGCATCATTCCCCCGGATCCCAGCTTCGAGACGGCGTGAACGCTGATGCAGGTGCCGACGCCGGCCGCATATCCCGCCTCCAGGTCAGATGGCTTGTCGCCAACCAATACGGATCGTTTCAGGTCGATCCCCAGGTCGCGCTGAGCGGCAAGAATCATTCCCGGCCCTGGTTTCCTGCAATCGCAAGCACGCAGATAGTCACCGATGCCATCGGTCGGGTGATGCGGGCAATAGTACACGGCATCCAGCGGCACACCCTGTTCCACAAATACGCTGCGCATCCAGTCCATGTAGAGGTGGAAATCCTGCTCGCTGTAGTAACCTCGCGCGATCCCCGCCTGGTTCGTAACAACGACAATCAGATAGCCGCGTTGCCTTGCCGCGCGACAAAGATCGAAGATCCCATCGATGAATTCGGTGCGCTCGGGCGAGCAAACGTAGCCATGGTCGACATTGATCACTCCGTCCCGATCGAGAAAGAGTGCCTTGGGCATCGATGTCATGCTTGGCCTCCCCTGGCACCGAATTCGGCCTGCGCCCGCAGGTAATCCTGCGGAACGCCAATATCGATGAACGCCTCGGTGTCTGTATACGCAGCTACCGGCTCACGCGCCACCAACGGGACAAGGACTTCCGTCTCGAACGAGAAACTGGACAACGCGGGGAAATCCGCGAGAAGTTCGCGGTCCAATCGATAGACGCCAGCATTGATATAGCCAGGTCCTGCGTGCCCCTTTTCGACGAAACCGGCAACCTGCCCTTCTCGCTCAACACGCACAGCGCCGTAGCGCGATACATCTGGCACGCTGGCCAACGCTATCCCGAGACGTGCGCCGAGTGCACACACCTGCCTGTCGAATGCCGCGTAGTCGAGTGCAAGCCAGGTATCACCGTTGAGAACGAAAAATGCTTCACCCTGCAGTCGATGACTCGCCCGCACAATGGCGCCCCCTGTTCCCAATGGCTGCTCTTCCTGCGAATACTCCAGGCTCATGCCGCGCCAGTGCGTACCCAACGCAGCTGCCACCTTTTCACCCATGAAGCCGGTGGCAAGGATCGTCCGGCGTACACCTTGGTCAGCCAGCGAGTCCAGCAACCACGCCAGAAACGGACGGTTGCCGACGGGAGCCAGCGGTTTGGGCAGATCGCTTACGACGCTCTTGAGTCTCGTCCCAAAACCACCCGCCAGGATAATGGCTTCGTCAATGTTTGCCATTCGGAGTGGGTCTCTTTCTATCCGTCTGAAGTGTCTGCCAATGGTTACGCAGCCGGCGTGCTGCGGTCTGCGCTGGTGCTGGCAATTTCCTGAACCATCGCTTGAGGTACGGCTCGCGTTGCTGCTGCAATTCCAGTGCCCACCGGGTTCTGGCCAAGTATTGCTCGTGGAAAAAGGATGCCCGCGCGGATTCGGCAGCGGCTTGGTACATCAATCCCGACTCATCCAGCAGCGCCTTGTTTTCGGGCAGCGGATGATAAATGCGGTATTCAAAGTCCGGCGCAGCGTCAGTCGGCTGGAATTCCGCAATGAAAGCATAGTTTTTCCCGGGTACCGCGGAGACTCGAAATCCGTGGGGCTCAAAAATATGTATCAGGCCCTTTAGCCCATAGGAAACGATATGGCCACGATGCAATGGATCGAGATAGCCGGGATCCTGATTGAGGACCAGATCCGGCATGCCGGTGTTGAACAACCACAATGACCCTAGAGCACTTACCTTGGCCAGACCTCGCGCCAAACCGTTCAGCATGCGTGGAGTGAGGTGCTCTACCACTTCGACGCACACGCCAGCATCAAAAATATCCTGCAGGTCGCCGATTTCGCCCACATGATAGTTGGGGTGCTGGCTGCGCTCGTCGGGCGGAAACAATTCGACGCCGTGAAACATGTCCGCATGTCTCGGAAACTGTTTGGCGAGTTGGTCCAGCAGATAGCCTGGGCCGGTACCGATGTCCAGAAAACGTCGCACTGGGCGCCTTGTGTAGAAAATTGCCTCAGCGGAACGCACCAGCGATTCACCGCCGGAGCGGTCAGCGGCCGAGCGCAGCTCTTCGCGCCAATAACCTTCGTCGTAGAGCCGGGGACTCTTGCCGGCATCGATTTCATCCAGGGTAGGGCGGTCGATGTGCAATGAGCCGCATGTGCCACATTGCATATAGTCGTAGCCGTCGATCCTCTTGAAGAAAGACGATTCGCCTAGCGCGCATACCGGGCAAGTCATATCCATTTAGTCACTCCCTGGACAATCCATCATTAAAGCCGGCATCTACCGAGGCAGCCGAGAACCAGTTCGCAACTCGTCCGAAATACAGGTCAAGCCAGCTCAATACCCGGTCGTCATCACGACCGGTCCATCCATGGGCTTACCGGCCGCTCGGAGGGTCAAACATCTCACGCTCGATCAGACCGCAGATGAGATGACCGAGGAACTCATGTCCCTCCTGAACCTTCGGCGTTTCAGTAGTAGGCATCTGCAGGCAGATATCGCACAACTCGGCCATGGCCCCGCCGGTCTGTCCGGTAAAACCAATCACGCCGATGCCGCCATCACGTGCTGCGTGGATGGCACGCACAATATTTTTGGAATTGCCGGAGGTGGAGATGGCAAACAGCACATCACCCCTGCGGCCAAGCGCCTCTACCTGACGAGCGAAGACGTAGTCATAGCCATAGTCGTTGCCGATGGCTGTGAGGATGCTGGTATCCGTGGTCAGCGCAATGCCCGCCAGACCAGGACGGTCATAGTTGAAGCGGCTGACCAGTTCACCCGCCCAGTGCTGGGCGTCTGCAGCACTTCCACCGTTGCCGGCAAACAGCAGCTTGTTACCGCGCTTCAGGGCATCTACCGACAACGCTACCGCGCGCAGCGTCAGTTCGCGCAGCGCCACGTCGACCGACATGGTGTTGAGCAGTTTAATGGACTTGTCGAATTCGCTGTCCATGTACGACGTCAGGTGATGCGCCATGAGGTCGCTCCTTGTTGGGTAAAATGAAAATCCAAAATACTTCCACCGTTTTCAAGCAACGCACGGATCAGGCCGATGCGGTCTTCTGGACTGCAAAGAAACATCATGAAGCCGCCGCCGCCGGCACCTGACACCTTGGCGGCGCGCGCGCCATGAGCAAATGCCGTCCGTTCAACCTGCTCTATCAGTGAATTGCTGATGCTGGTGGCCGTCTTTTTCTTCGCCACCCAGCCGGCCTGGAGCGTAGACTCAAGCCCACGAAGGTCACCCTTGAGGATGCACTCCTTCATCTGAACCGCCTCCTGCCGCAACTGATGCATGGCGTCTATGGATGCCTGATTCTTGTCACCGACATTACGCGACTGCTGGTCAATGATATCTGCCGACGCGCGTGATACACCTGTGAAATACAGCACCAGCGAAGCCTCCAGTTCGGCCCACACCCAGTCCTTGATGCGCAACGGATTGACGATCACGCGATCATCCGCATAAAACTCCATGAAGTTGAAGCCGCCAAAGGTCGCTGCGTACTGGTCTTGCTTGCCTCCGGCCAGCTTCAAATCCTTGCGCTCGATGTCGTAGGCAAGATGGGCCACTTCATACTCGCCCAGCGGCAGCGAGAAATACTCCACGAACGCCTGTACCAGTGCCACAACCATTGCCGAGGACGAACCCAGTCCAGAACCCGGCGGCGCATCAGAAAAGGTCTTCACAATGAGCTCCGGACTCGCGCCGTCCAGAAAATCGCGCGATACCCGTGCATAAACGCCCTTGAGCAATTGCAGCGGGCCACTGCAATCAAGGGCGGCATCGCACGAATGGCTTTCTTTGTGGCCAACGTCAAGCGCGTGAAAGCAGGATTCCCCCCCTTCGCCAGGCCCGATGATCGCATATGCATAGCGGTCGATGGTGACGTTCATGACATGGCCGCCATAGACATCGCAATAAGGTGATACGTCAGTGCCACCACCGGCCAATCCAAGCCTAAGGGGTGCGCGAGCACGCACGATCATGACCTGTCCCCCGAGCCGGACACCTTTTTCAACGCATCAACCTCGGGCATGAATGCACGCCATTGTGCTTCCTCGGTGAAATGCGCACGGACGTACGCCTGGCCACCAGTGGAGGCCTTGCGCCATGCCCCATCATCGTCGAGATAGGTAAGCACATAACGAGAAAACGTTGCTGCATCGTCCGCCGTGGCGAGAAATTCATCGACCTGTCCGAGCCCCTGCGCACCGGCAGATGTCGTCACGCAGGGCACGCCGAAATACATCGCTTCTATCACCTTACCCTTCACGCCGGCACCGTAGCGCAGCGGCGCAACGACAACACGGGCGGCCGCGTAACGCACGGCCAGTTCCTCATCGGTGACGAACCCCGTGACGGTTACCCTGTCGCCATGCAGTGCCTTGACCGCATCGGACGGATTGGAGCCCACCAGATCGACACGGATATGCGGATACCGCTCGCGCACGAGCGGGAGCACATCCTGCACAAACCACGCCGCTGCGTCTGCATTCGGTGAGTGGGCAAAGCCGGCGACGAAGATGAGGTCATGGCGCACGGAAAGATTTTCGTCCGGATGCTGCGGAAATTCTTCATAGGCGTAGGGCGGCACGGTATAGGACCTGACCGTCGGCGCATGCTGGTCGAGCCATTCGCGCACATGCCGGGTCTCGCTTTCAGACGGGTAATACACCGCATCTACAAGCTTCCATATTTTCTGTTCAAGCTTTCTTTGCATCTCGCATGTTGCACGAAGCGCATTGTCCGACGGCTGCAGGCGCAGCTGATCTTCAAGGCGCAAATAGTGCACATCATGGCCGTAGTAAAGCAAAGGTGCCCGCGTGAACTTGCGTAGCGCGTCGATGAAACCAATGGAGATATGCGGGCGGCTCAACAGCACGCAATCCAGATCCATGCCGTGTTGCCGCACCCACTTCTCGAAACCCTTGTGATACTCGGCGCCGTAGATGACCTCGACACCGAACTGCTGCAATAACGGCGCGTACACGGGATCGTTGTGCAGGTTATCTGACCAGAATTTCACCGAGAAGCCGCGATGCACGAACATACGGATAAATTGCCACATCGTACGCGAACCCGCATCGCGGTCGGGTTGGGGAACGTAATGGTCGATGATGAGCAGTGTCTGTGCCGAACCAGTCCTGCCACGCGCACGAAACACGTTCTCGCCGTTGGAAAAGTGTTCGCGCTCCAGCACATCGTGCCAGCGTTCGAAAAAGTGTCGCTGATTCTCGACCTGGTAGGACTTGACGCCGGCATTCACGTCGGTGCCGTGTGAGATACCTTCGTGGTGAATTACTACCGAGCGCGGCTGGTAGTACACCTTCAAGCCGGCCTCGCGAACCTTGAAGGCAAGATCCGAGTCCTCGCAGTAGGCAGGCACATAACGTTCGTCGAAACGTCCCAGACGCTCGAACACCGCGGTGGAAATCAGTAACGAGGCACCGGAACAGTAGTCGGTCTCGCGCACATAGTTGTAGATGCTGCGCGAAGGATCGTCCATGCGCCCGTAGTTCCAGGCGCTACCGTCCTTCCACAGGATACCGCCGGCTTCCTGCAGACGACCGTCGGGATAGACCAGTTTGGAGCCAACCATGCCGCAATCCGGAAAACGGTCGAATATTTCCAGCATGGCGTCAAGCCAGCCGTCTGTAACTTCGGTATCGTTGTTTAGAAAATACAGATATCGCCCGCGGGCCAAGCCGGCGACCTGATTGCAAGATCTCAGAAAGCCGAGATTCTGCGGATTGACCACGAAACGCAGACCGGGCACATCCGCCAGCAGATGAATATCGGGATCGCCCGAAGCATCCTCGGCCACCAGCACTTCAAAAGGTACTTTAGGCGGGTGCGCGGCGATTGAACGCAAGCAAGCCAAAGTGATGTCGAGATTGCCATAGGCCGCTATCAAGATGCTGACCACTGGCTCGTGGTACGTCGGGAACGTCAATTCGGCAATGCTTTGCAAAGTCGATGCAGTCGGCTCCGACGGACGGGTGTCGGCAACCGTTCGCGGGGCGATATCCGAAGTCACGCCAGCTTGCGGCAATGGGGTGCCTGTTTCCCTGCCACGCGCCGAAGGCATCGTGCGCATCGCGTCCAGATCTCCCCGCAGCAACAATTTCATTGCACGCAATGGCCGGGTCAGTCTCCAGGAGCTCGAGCTCAATACCTGTTCATACTGATTGCGCAGCGTCGCGAGCTCTCTATTCAGCATTTCCACGCGCGCGCTGAGCTTCAACTGCTCTTTCTGCAATGAGGCCAGCAAGGTATTGCGGTCGGCCAATTCGCATTCCAGCGATTTTGCCCACGTGGCTACTCCTTCATGTTCCCGCTGCAGGGAGCCCAACATGGTGTTGCGACCTTTCAGCTCACGTTCCAGCGATTTCGCCCATGTGGCCAA
>Ga0206868_10283_pt1 | contig 11689 bp, 20 predicted proteins | sample Alteio_BWOrgCont_38_FD_152901 | JGI IMG/M metagenome (GOLD analysis project Ga0206868, IMG submission 152901) | Enriched cells from forest soil in Barre Woods Harvard Forest LTER site, Petersham, Massachusetts, United States -... | ecosystem: Environmental > Terrestrial > Soil > Temperate forest >... | reverse complement strand
TCTGGCGGCGGCCGACAATGCGACGGGCTGACTGGACGGGAATGCGCCGTTCGGATCGCTCGACGTAGACGATGAAGGCCACCAAACCGACCATCGCGACCAGCAGGAGCAGAACGGCGAGAACCGTGAAGGAGCCCCAGGCGTTGGTGCGAACCTTGTCGGCCAGATCGGCAATGCCGCGGGGCAGGCCGACGACAATGCCGGCGAAGATGAGCAGGCTCATGCCGTTGCCGATGCCGCGGTCCGTGATCTGTTCACCCAGCCACATGATAAAGGCGGTGCCGGTGGTGAGGGTGAGCACCGTAAGCGCAATGAAGCCCGGGCCGGAGATGGAGCCAATGACCATGCCCTGGCTATTGAGGCCGAAGGCGATGGCGATGGACTGGAATGCGGCCAGTACGACCGTCACGTAACGAGTCCATTGGGTGATCTTGCGGCGGCCCAGTTCACCCTCTTTTTGGAGGCGGGCCAGCGGTTCGTAGACCACGGTGAGCAACTGGAAGATGATCGACGCCGTGATGTAGGGCATGATGCCCAGCGCGAAGATAGTGAAACGGCGCAGGTTGCCGCCGGAGAACATATCCAGCAGGCCGAGGGCCGAGCCGCCCTGGGTGTGGAAGAAGTTTTCCAGGAGCTTGCTGTTGACACCCGGCGTGGGCAGAAACGCGCCCAGGCGGTAGATGGCCAGCATGCCAAAAGTGAAGAGAACGCGCTTGCGCAGGTCTGGAACGCGGAAGATATTGAGGAACTTTTCCAACATAACTGAGAGATCCACTCCACTCGCCCGGTGGGGGTCCGATTTAGGGCGACTTCTGAATCGGGACTACAGATTTATCCTACTCCTCCGAAAGCCGAAACGGGCCCGTATGGACCCGTTCGGAAGAGGAGAGATTACGCAGCCGCGACGGCTCCGGCAACGTTCGCTTTGCCGCCTGCCTTTTCGATCTTTTCCTGGGCCGATTTGGAGAACTTGTGGGCGGTGATGGTGATCGCCGCGGTCAGTTCACCATTGCCAAGGATCTTGATCAGCGCCTTCTTGCTGCTGGCCAGACCGAGCTTCTTATAGTCGTCCAGGGCGATTTCGGTGACATTCTTTTCAGCGGCGACAGCAGCGATGCGGGTCAGGTTGATGACCGTGTACTCGGTGCGGAAGATATTGGTGAATCCGCGCTTGGGAAGACGGCGATGCAGCGGCATCTGGCCGCCCTCAAAGCCGCGCATCAGGCTGGAGCCGGAGCGCGATCCCTGGCCCTTGTGGCCGCGGGTTGAAGTCTTGCCCATGCCCGAGCCCATACCGCGGCCGACACGCTTGCGCCCGATGTTTGCCTTCTTGGGGGCGCGCAGATTGGATAGATTCTTTGCCATGATTTTCCTCGCTCATGCGCCTTGTGGAGTGTATCCGCAAGACTCGCGTTGGTGCTAGTGTGAAGTGTGAAAAGACCGTACTGCACACTCCACACTTCGCACTTCACACTCGTACTTAGTCCAGGATGCGGACCAGGTGCGGGATGGTCTTGACCATGCCGCGCACCGACTCATTGTCGACGCGCTCGACGATCTGATTGAGGCGCGTGAAGCCGAGGCCGGTGACCACCCGCTTGTGCTTGAAGGGGGTCGAGATGGCCGAGCGGTAGTATTCGATGCGGATCTTCTTTGTTTCAGCAGCCATGATTAAAGCTCCTCTACCGTCTTGCCACGCATCAGGGCGACTTCAGCCTTGTCGCGCAGCTGGGTCAGCGCGTCGAAGGTGGCCTTGATCACGTTGTGCGGGTTGGCTGTGCCGAGCGACTTGGTCAGCACGTTTTGCACGCCGGCCGAGGTCATCACAGCGCGGACGGCGCCGCCGGCGATAACGCCCGTTCCTTCAGGAGCCGGCTTGAGCAGCACGTGGCCCGAACCATAACGGCCCAGCACCTGGTGCGGAATGGTGGTGGTGGTCAGGTTGATCTTGACCAGGTTCTTCTTGGCGGATTCGATTGCCTTGCGGATCGCCTGAGGAACTTCCTTGGCCTTGCCTGCGCCGTGACCAACAACTCCAGCGGTTGCATCGCCGACCACGACCAGAGCTGCAAAGGACATGTTCTTACCGCCCTTGACGACCTTGGTGACGCGGTTGATCGACACGACCTGATCGGTCAGCTTGAAGTGATTTGCGTCGAGTTTCTTTGTAAATGCCATTTGTTCTTCCGGCCTCCTCGGCCATTGATCTTCTTGTTACTTAGAAAGCCAGACCTTAGAAGTCGAGACCGGCTTCGCGCGCGGCATCGGCCAGCGCCTTGATACGTCCGTGGTAGAGGTAGCCACCGCGATCGAACACAACCTTCTTAACGCCCTTGGCGATGGCCTGCTCAGCCACCAGCTTGCCCACTTCCTTGGCTGCGGCAACATTGCCACCGGCATTAATCTTGCCGGCCAGGGTGGAGGCCGAGGCGATGGTCTCGCCCTTGAGATCGTCGACAACCTGGGCATAGATGTGGTTGAGCGAGCGGAAAACGTTCAAGCGCGGACGCTCGGCAGTGCCTGAGAGCTTCTGGCGAATGCGGAAGTGGACCCGGCTGCGAATCTGGTTTCGTTCTGTTTTGACAATCATCTTCGTTTCTTCCTATCAGCGGAGCGGCCCTGCCGCCCCGTTCGGTTAGCTGTTACTTAGAGCCCGACTTGCCGGCCTTCTTCTTGAGTTTCTCGCCGGTGTAGCGTACGCCCTTGTTCTTGTAGGGGTCCGGCTTGCGCAGGGACCGCATATCGGCAGCGACCTGGCCGACCTGCTGGCGGTCGATGCCGGCGATGGTCAGATGAGTCTGCTTGGGATCGATGGTGACTTCAATGCCCGTGGGCAAAGGAAACTCGATCGGGTGCGAATAGCCGAGGGTAAAGACGACCATGCCCTTGCCCTTGAGCTCAGCACGGTAGCCGATGCCGACGATGTCCAGGTCCTTGGTCCAGCCCTGGGTGACGCCATGCACGGCGTTGTAAACCAAAGCGCGGGTGAGGCCGTGGAAGGCTGCAGCCTTGTCGCTGTCGCGGTTCACGTTGAGAACGCCATCGGCCTTCTCAAGGGTGATGCCGGGCGCGATGAGCGCGGAGACTTTGCCTTTGGGGCCTTCGACGAGCACGGTGTTGCCTTCGACGGTATACTTCACGCCTGCGGGCAACGGAATCGGTTTCTTGCCAATACGCGACATTGCTTATTCCTTATGCGGCTTGCGAGTCCCTTAAGAAGCCTTTGCTCCCAAGTTCCACTGCAGCCATACTGCAAACTTCAACAACCGCCGGATGGAATACGCCGAAGGCGTCCGCCCGTACGGCAGGTGCCTACCAGACTTCGCAGAGGATCTCGCCGCCTACGCCTTCGCGGCGGGCCTGGCGACCGGTCATGACGCCCTTGGGGGTGGTCATGATGGAGATGCCGAGGCCGCCCTGGACGCGCTTGATCTCGTCGCGGCCGATGTAAACGCGGCAGCCGGGACGGGAGATGCGGGCCAGATCGCGGATGGCAGCTTCAGAGCCCGCGCCGTACTTGAGGTACACGCGCAGGATGGACTTGCCCTCTTCTTCCTGGGTCTTGTAGTTCGAGATGTATCCCTCTTCCTTGAGGATGCGGGCGATCTCGGCCTTCAACTTCGAGGCTGGAACATCCAGCTTCTGGTGGCGTGCGCGGATAGCGTTCCGGATGCGCGCCAGAAAATCTGCAACAGGGTCGGTCAGACTCATTCCTTCTCCTTCATCCCCCGTTCGCTCTACTTATCCAGTAGAGAACCTGCGGGGATGGTACTTCGTACCGCGGACTAAAAACACTTACTTCAACGTGCTGCTGGGCCGTCAGACCCAACGACTTTCACCGCTGCCGGCCAGGTCACCCGAAGGGCCCGCCCGACGCGGCAAGCGTCACCAGCTGGACTTGACGACACCAGGGATCTCTCCCCTGTGGGCCAGGCCGCGGAAGCACAGACGGCAGATGCCAAACTTGCGAAGGAACGCACGCGGACGTCCGCAGAGCTGGCAGCGGTTATGTTGGCGCGACTTGAACTTTGGCTTGCGCGCGTCTTTCACTCGTTTTGCAGTAGTTGCCATGTTTCCTCGTATTTCTTGCTTACAAACTTATCGTTACGCGCCCTGGCGGAACGGCACGCCGAACTGCCGAAGCAGTGCGCGTGCCGAATTGTCATCCTTGGCGGTGGTCACGATGGTGATGTTCATGCCCTTCATCTTCTCGACCTTGGAGTAATCGATCTCCGGGAAGATAAGCTGATCGCGGAGGCCGAGCGTGTAGTTGCCGCGGCCGTCAAAACTCTTGGTGGACACGCCGCGAAAATCGCGAACGCGGGGGAGCGCCGTCGAAATCAGGCGGTCGAGAAACTCGTACATCGCATCCGAGCGCAGCGTAACCATGGCGCCAATCGACATGCCGGCGCGCACCTTGAAGGCCGCGATCGACTTCTTGGCCTTGGTGGTGACGGGCTTCTGGCCGGTCACAGCCGCGAGGTCAGCTACCAGCGGATCGAGCAGCTTGGTGTTCTGCGTAGCTTCGCCGAGGCCCATGTTGACGACGATCTTTTCGATCTTCGGCACAGCCATGATGTTGTCCAGACCCAGCTCTTTTTGGAGCGCGGCGCGGATCTCGTCGTTGTACTTCACTTTCAGCCGTGCCGGTGCGTGTGGCGCGCGAGGACCCGTTTCCACTTCAACAGGGGCTGCCTTTTTCTGCTCCGACTTTCCTGGTTTCTTTTCTGCCATTTTCCTTCTGCTCTCTTTCTTCCGGTCTTCGGATTGGCTTCTCTTTCGAGGGACCGTATACCGTTACGGAAGGTGCTCCGTTGATTCAGTGAAACTACTTTGCTTTCGTCGGCAGCGCCGTGCCGCACTTCTTGCAGATGCGGGTCTTGGTGTCGCCTTCAACCTTGAAACCGACGCGGGTTGCCTTGCCGCAGTTGGAGCAGACCAACGCTACGTTCGAAACGTGCAGCGGGGACTCCTGCTCGGCGATGCCGCCCTTGGTGTTCTTGCCAGACTTAGAGCTGACCGTCTTCTTGACCACGCGAACGTGCTCGACGAGGACGCGATCCTTGTCCGGGAAGACGCGCAGAACACGCCCACGCTTGCCGGCGTCCGATCCGCTGAGAACCTGAACCGTATCGTTACGATGAATATTCAATCCTGCCATGATGTTCTTCTCTCACCTGCCGCGACTTTGGCTATGCCAGTTTGCGGCTTGAATTCTTTGTGCGGATGCCGGAGTTAGATAACTTCCGGCGCCAGCGAAACAATCTTCAGAAACTTCTTCTCACGCAGTTCGCGGGCAACTGGCCCGAAGACGCGCGTACCGACCGGCTCGCCAGCTTCGTTGATCAGCACCGCTGCATTCTCGTCGAAGCGGATGTAGGTTCCATCGCGGCGACGATATTCCTTGCGGGTGCGGACGATGACCGCCTTAACGACCTTGCCCTTCTTGACGGTTCCGTCCGGCGAAGATTCCTTCACCGCGGCGGTTACAACATCGCCAAGACCAGCCTTCTTACCGGAAGAACCACCCAGGGGAAGGATTACCTGCAACTTGCGCGCGCCGGAGTTATCGGCTACCGCAAGCATTGTTCTCATCTGTACTGCCATGTGCTTACTCCTTCTCCCGGTGCTCGATCGCTCTCAAGGGCGATTCGGTTCCGGATCAATCTTCGTGCGACTAGACGGCTTTAGGGGCCGCGTCCTCAATCTGGTTCAGCGACGAGCGCCGAACAATCTCTTCCAGAGCCCAGCGCTTCAGCTTGCTCAGCGGGCGGCTCTCGCGAATGCGAACCACATCGCCGACGCGCGCGGAGTTCTGCTCGTCATGGGCATAGAACTTCTTGTTGCTCTTGACGATGCGCTTGTACTTGGGGTGCGCCTTGCGCATCTCAACTTCAACGACGATCGTCTTCGACATCTTGGTCGAAACCACATTGCCAACCTTCTCGTTACGACGAGCCGGTGTCGAGGTCTGCCCTTTGGTTTCGGGAGTTGCTGCTGCCTGCGTAGTTTCAGTCGTGGCCGTCATAAGTTACTTGGCCTCCTTCTTGGTCTTCTTCTTGGCCTTTACCGGGGCGGCAGAGACAGCAACCGGTGCGGCGCCGTGGATGCCGAGCGCGCGCTCTTTAGCGATTGTCTTGATGCGGGCAATGTCCTTGCGCAGCTCGCGCAGCTTCTTCACGCCTTCGTTCTGCCCCAGCTTGGCCTGGAAGCGGATGCGGAAGAGCTGCTCGGAGGCCTTGACCTCTTCAACCTTCAGCTCGTCGTCGCTCCAGTTACGAATCTTTGTCAGTTCCATGTTCTTCTTCTCCGGGCGCTCACCGTGTGAGCTCCCAATTTCAATCTCTTACTGCGCTGCTTCTGCTTCAGCCGGAGCGTTCTTGATGATCGCCGGACGCTGCACGAAGCGGGTCTTCAAGGGCAGCTTGTTGGCTGCCAGGCGCATGGCTTCCTGCGCGATCTCCGGCGTAACGCCTTCCATCTCGAAGAGGATCTTGCCGGGACGAACAACTGCCGCCCAGTGATCCAGAGCACCCTTACCCGAGCCCATTCGAACTTCGGCCGGCTTCTTGGTGACCGGCTTGTCGGGGAAGAGACGCAGCCAGACCTTGCCGCCACGCTTGATGAAGCGCGTCATGGCGATACGGCTGGCTTCGATCTGGCGGTCGGTAATGTAGCCGCACTCCATGACCTTGAGCCCATATTCGCCAAACGAGAGAGTAGAGCCGCGCCACGCCTTGCCGCGCATCTTACCCTTCTGCTGTTTGCGAAACTTGACCTTCTTTGGCATCAACATAGCGAAATCCTCAAATGCTTACGTGCGAAAACAGTGATACAAATTTCGTTCTACAGCTGGAAAGCACCTGCACCAACCACTGCGGGCTGACGGCGCTTCTGCTCGTAAATGTCGCCGCGATAGATCCAGGTCTTGACGCCGATGATTCCGTAGGTGGTGTGCGCCTCGGAGAAACCGTAGTCGATGTCGGCGCGCAGCGTGTGCAGCGGCAGACGGCCCTGGAGATACCACTCGGAACGGGCGATTTCATTGCCGTTCAAGCGGCCCGAAACGCGAACCTTGATTCCCTTGCAGCCGAAGCGGAGAGCCGAGTCAACGCTCTTGCGCATAGCGCGGCGGAAACCGACACGCTTTTCAAGCTGGAGAGCTATGTTCTCGGAGACCAGCTGAGCATCGAGCTCAGGCTTGTTGACCTCGAGAATGTCGATAAAGACATCGCGGCCGGTACGCTTGGCGAGATCCGTCTTGAGCTTTTCGATCTCCGAACCCTTGCGGCCGATGACGATGCCCGGACGCGCGGTGCGGATAATGAAGCGCAGCTTGTTGCCTGGACGCTCGATCTCAACCGAGCTCACGCCCGCAGCCTTCAGCTTGTCCTTCAACTCTGCCTTGAGCTTGACGTCTTCAACCAGCAGCTTCGCGTAATCGCGGGTGGCGAACCAGCGCGAGCGCCATGGCTTGTTGACTCCGAGCCTAAATCCATAAGGATGGATTTTCTGTCCCATACTTTGCCTCTCAAATCCCTGTTACTGACTTCGGTTGCAAACTCAAAAAAAATCGGAAAACTACGCAGCCTTCACTTTGCTGGTAACCTTGCGCGTCGTCTTGGCGGCCGTCTTGCCTGCCGACTTCTTGGCGGGCTTGGTGGCTTTGGTCGCAGGCGCTTCAACCTTGGTAACCAGATTGCCGTCCACAGCGCGCTCGGCCACGGAAACGATAATGTGGGTCAGGCGGCGCTGGTAGCGGAAGGCCCGGCCCATAGGGGCAGGGCGGATACGCTTCATGCGCGGGCCTTCATTGGCAATGGCCGTCTTCACATACAGGTTGTCGACGTCCAGATCCAGACCGCGCTCGTCGGAAAGATACTTCGCGTTGTCCAGTGCCGAGGTCAGAACCTTGTGCACCACCGGAGCGATCCGCTTCTTGGTGAAGGCGAGGGTCTCCAGAGCTTTTTGAACGCCCTGGCCCTTGACCAGATTCAACACCAGACGCGCCTTCTGCGGTGACACGCGCTGGAACCTTGCTTCGGCGCGATACTCGGGTTGGCTTGCTTTTGTCTCGACTGCCATTGTTCTACCCTTTCAATCTCTCGGGGATTAACAATCCCCATTCCGGTACTTCTTTACCGGGGTCCCCGGTGAACGGTCTTGGCTCACTGGGGTGGTTACCGAGCCTTCGCGCCCGACTCAGCCGACTTCTGGGTGTGTCCCTTGAAGGTGCGGGTCGGCGAAAACTCACCAAACTTGTGCCCCACCATGTTCTCCGTCACGTAGACCGGGATGAACTTGCGGCCGTTATGCACGGCAACGGTGTGGCCGATAAACTCGGGGAAGATGGTCGAGCGCCGCGACCAGGTCTTGATGACCTTCTTGTCGTTGGCGGCATTCAGAACTTCCACCTTCTTGATCAGATGCTCGTCCACAAAGGGACCTTTTTTCGTCGAACGTGCCATAAAATCGTTGCTCCCTTTGCCTTATTTCGAGCGGCGGCTGACGATGAATGCATCGGTCCGCTTGTTGTTGCGTGTCTTGTAGCCACGTGTCGGCTGGCCCCACGGGGTTACCGGATGACGTCCGCCCGAGGTCTTGCCCTCGCCGCCGCCGTGCGGGTGATCCACCGGGTTCATGGACACGCCGCGGTTGGTGGGCCGTATGCCCTTCCAGCGGTTGCGTCCGGCCTTGCCGATCGATACATTCTCGTGGTCCGTGTTGCCCACTTGACCGATGGTGGCCATGCAATCGACCAGCACCCGGCGGGTTTCACCGGAAGGCAGCTTGAGCAGCGCGTAATCGCCTTCCTTGGCGACCAGCTGGGCCTGCGCGCCAGCGGAACGGGCCATCTGCGCGCCCTTGCCGGGACGCAGCTCGATGTTGTGAACCGTGGTGCCGGAGGGGATGTTCTTGAGCGGCAACGCATTGCCGATCAGAATGTCCGCTTCAGGACCGCTCATGATCTTCTGCCCGACCTTCAAACCGACCGGCTGAATGATGTAACGCTTCTCACCGTCCAGGTAGTGGATGAGAGCTATGCGCGAGGAACGATTGGGATCATATTCGATCGTCGCCACCGTGCCAGGGACACCGTACTTGTCGCGCTTGAAGTCGATGAGGCGAATCTGCTTCTTGTGTCCGCCACCGTGGTGACGCATGGTCAGGTCGCCCGAGTTGCGGCGGCCGCCGGTGCGCAGACGGGTCACCAGGAGCGGTTTGTGCGGCTCGTTGGTGGTGATGTCGTCATTGACCAGCGACGTCTTGAAGCGTAGCGTCGGCGTAATCGGTCTGTATGTCTTGATTGCCATCGTCAATTCCCTGCCTTCCAGGCTCTTGATCTTTTGGATCGAGGGCTGAGGCTTACATTTCTCCGGGGCTCGAACTCATCCCCGATAATTCCTGCGGCTTACTGAGAAAGCTAAGCGGCTAGTAGTTGCTCACGTACTCCGGCATCTTTTCGCCGGACTTCAGGCGCACATACGCCTTCTTCCAGTCCGGCTTGTATCCGGAAAACTTGCCCCGGCGGCGTTCTTTGCCGAGCACGTTGGCGGTGCGCACATTGAGCACCTTTACCTTGAAGAGCGCTTCGACGGCCTGCTTGACTTCAGTCTTGCTGGCGTTGGGAGCGACGTCGAATACCAGCGTCCCTTCGGTTTCCTTGGCAGCCAATCCCTTTTCAGTGATCAGGGGGCGGCGGATGATTTCATAGAGTGTCGGCATTATGCGACCTCCTTCTCGGCAGCGGCCGCAGCGAGCTTGCGCTTGGACACCGTCTTGATCAGCGACTCACCCAACTGCTCGATAGCCGCTCTGGATACAATCGCCCGCTCGTAGCGCAGCAGATCGTAAGGGTGGACTTCGTTGTTCAGAACCAGCTCAACGCGATCCAGATTGCGCACGCCGAGCACCAGGCCCTGGGTCAGCGTCTTGCCGCTTTCAACGATCAGCGTGGTGCGGGTGGCACCCAGCTTGTCGAGAGCCGCGCGATAGAGCTTGGTCTTGGCTCCGGCAATTTCAAGGGAGTCGACAATGGTCAGCTTGCCGTCGGCCAGCTTCGAAGCCAGAGCGGAGCGCAGGGCACCGAGCAGCTTCTTGCGCGGGAAGGCGTAATCGTAGCTGCGGGGCTGAGGTCCGTGGACCGTGCCACCGTGACGCCACAGAGGAGAACGCACCGAGCCGATACGCGCGCGGCCAGTTCCCTTCTGCTTCCAGAGCTTCTTGCCCGAACCTGCGACCAGCTTGCGGTTCTTGGTGGCGGCAGTACCCTGGCGCATTGCTGCGCGATAGTGCTTGACCGCTTCCCAGAGGAGAGCTTCGTTCACTTCGGTTGCGGCGAAGATCTCGTCCGCAAGCTCGATCGTGCCGACCTTGTCTCCGTTCAGATTGACTACATCCACGTTTGCCATCTTCTTCTTCTTTCCCCGCGCACAATGCGTGGGTCAAAACTCGTTTCAACTTCCGAATCTTCTCGCCTTGCCCGAAGGGCGTCCGCCCGCCAAGCCAGGACCTACTTGCCCAGGACCTACTTCTTCTTGCTGGGGGCGGCTTTCTTCGACGCCTTCAGCGGATCGAGTGTGCCGGCGCCTGCGAAGCCACGACGCTCGCGCGGCGGAGCCTTGGCCTTGGAGATCAGCACATAGCCATCGCGCGGGCCAGGTACTGCGCCCTCGACCATGATCAGGTTCTCTTCGAGATCGATGCCGCGAATGCGCAGGTTGCGCACCGTGACCTGATCGACGCCGAAGTGGCCGGGCATGCGCTGCCCCGGGAATACACGGGACGGGAAGCTGGATGCACCGATCGAACCCTGCACCTGGAACATATGTCCGTGCGACTTGGGACCACCGCCGAAACCGTGACGGCGAACGACGCCCGCAAAACCACGGCCCTTGGAGGTACCAATGACGTCGACAAACTTGTCATCAGAGAAGATGTCGACCAGGACGCGATCGCCGGCCTTGGCAACTTCTTCGCCTTCGGCAGGAATGAGCAGGCCGACTTCGCGAATTTCTTTGACCGGCGGCGCGTCGGCCTTGGCAAAATGACCCGCCAACGGCTTGGTGACGCGGTTGGCCTTCACGAACTCAACCAGGCCAATCTGTGCGGCTTCGTAGCCATCCTTGGCAGCGGTCTTGAGCTGCGTAATGACACAGGGACCGGCCTGCAGAACGGTGATGGGGTGAACGTCACCCTTCTCATCGAAGATCTGCGTCATGCCGATTTTTTTACCCAAAATTCCAGTAACTGACATAGTTTCCTTTCCTCATCATGCCCTTGGCGCAGGCACTGCCGGATTTCTTTTGCGCCGTGAGGCGCGGCTGCCTGGACGGCAGGTCCTACTTTTCGAAGGCCTTGATTTCAACGTCCACACCGGCGGGCAGATCGAGCTTCATCAGCGCGTCCACGGTCTGCTGGGTGGGTTCGAGGATGTCGATCAGGCGCTTGTGCGTCCGGATCTCAAAAGCCTCACGGGATTTCTTGTCGACGTGCGGGGAACGCAGCACGCAATACTTGTTCTTCACTGTCGGCAGCGGAATCGGGCCTGCGACTTGTGCTCCGGTGCGCTTCGCGGTTTCAACAATCTCGCCCGTCGAAGTATCCAGTACGCGGTAGTCGTATGCCTTCAGCCGAATTCGAATTCTCTGTCCTACCATGTGCTTCAATCTTTCCCGTGTAGGGAGCC
>Ga0206868_10263_pt1 | contig 11692 bp, 13 predicted proteins | sample Alteio_BWOrgCont_38_FD_152901 | JGI IMG/M metagenome (GOLD analysis project Ga0206868, IMG submission 152901) | Enriched cells from forest soil in Barre Woods Harvard Forest LTER site, Petersham, Massachusetts, United States -... | ecosystem: Environmental > Terrestrial > Soil > Temperate forest >... | reverse complement strand
GAGAAACACTTGCGTACGGCCGGTGCTGACACCGTGATCTCGCCTTACCTGTTTGCCGGATCGCGCATTGCGCAGACGTTTTTGCGGCCGGGTGTAATGAACTTTTTCGATGCGGCGCATGGGCATCTGGGGCTCGATTTCGAGATGGACGAGATTGCGGTGGCGAGCGGCTCGCGACTGGCAGAGAAGACGATTGCAACCTCCGGTATTCGCCAGGAGACTGGCGTGATCGTGCTGGCGATTCATCGGCGCGACGGCATGAGGTTTAACCCTGCGCCGGAAGACGTGATCCATGCGGGAGATTTCCTGATCGCGATGGGTGATCCGGAAAAGCTGCGACTCCTCGAGCAGGCGGCAACCGCCCCATGAAGATTGTTACTGCTGCGGAAATGCGTGAGATCGATCGCTTGACCTCCGAGCGCTTTGGCGTGCCATCGCTCAAACTGATGGAGAACGCCGGCATGGCGGTCGCGGAGTTTGTGCGCGAGCGTTATCCGCAGGCTTCGCGCATCGCGGTCATCTGCGGCAAGGGGAACAACGGCGGCGATGGATTCGTCGCGGCGCGCCACCTGCATCTTGCGGGCAAAGTGGTTGAGGTGCTGCTGCTCGCCAGCTCCGATGATCTGAAGGGCGATGCGGCGGAGATGTTCGACCGGCTGCCTGTTCCCACCGTCGAGGTGGTTGCCGAGGCGCAGTTGCAAGTCGAATTTGCGCGCAGCTTTGTACGTTCTGATCTTTTCCTCGATGCAGTGCTGGGCACGGGTTTCAAGCCTCCGGTATCTCCGCTGTATGCGGCGGCAATTCGTTTGCTCAATGCGGCCAAAGCGCCGATCGTTGCGATCGATGTACCGTCGGGGTCCGAAGCCGATGGGGTGAGTCCGCAGGCGGGCGACGATATAGTGCGCGCGGAGGCGGCGGTGACGTTCACTGCGCCGAAGCCGGTGAATGTGTTCGGTGACCTGGTACGCAAGACGACGGCGGTGGCGCCGATAGGCTCTCCGGAAGAGGCGATCAAGAGCAAGCTCGGGCTGCAGGTAATCACGGTTCCCGACTTTGCGAAGCTGCTGGCGGAGCGGCCGCTCGACAGCAATAAAGGGATGTACGGGCACGCGCTGATCTTCGCGGGCTCGTTCGGCAAGTCGGGTGCCGCGGCGATGGCGGGCATGGCTTGCCTGCGGTCGGGCGCGGGGCTGGCAACGATTGCGACGCCGAAGTCTGTACTTACGAGCGTCGCTGGTTATGCGCCGGAGTTGATGACCGAGCCGCTGGCGGAGACGGGAGCGGGAACGATTGCTCGTGCGGCGCTCGATCGCTGGGATGAACTTACAAACAAGATGACGGTGCTCGCAATTGGTCCAGGGCTTACGCAAAATTCGGAGACGGTCGAGTTCGTACGCGAGGCACTGCGGCGCACCTTGATCCCGACGGTGATCGATGCGGATGGGCTTAACGCGCTCGACGGTCATGCCGAGTTGCTGAAAGAGGCGAAGGCGGCGACGATCATCACGCCGCATCCGGGCGAGATGGCGCGGCTTTGCGGCACGAGTGTCAAAGCGGTGCAGGCGGACCGGATTGCCATTGCTCGCGAATTTGCGACGTCTCGTAACACGATTGTCGTATTGAAGGGGTACAAGACGGTGGTAGCCTCTCCTTCCGGGGAGACGTGGATCAACTGTACCGGCAACCCTGGCATGGCGACTGGAGGCACGGGAGATGTGCTGACGGGCATCACCGCTGGGCTACTGGCGCAATATCCGCAGGAGCCGCTGTTGTGCGCGATTGCGGCGGTTCATTTGCATGGATTGGCAGGGGATGCGGCGAAGGAGCACGTTGGCGAGATGTCGCTGATGGCCACCGACCTGATTCATTTACTGCCGGAGACTTTTAGGCGGGCGAAAAAGAGTTTGCAGAAACGGCTGGTTACCCTAAATTAAGATAAGAGATCGATGAGCACACGCGAATACCAGACGCACTCGGCGGAAGAGACCATCGCACTCGGGCGCACTCTTGCGGCCGAACTGGCGCCGCTGCGGCTGGTGCTGCTGCAAGGTGATCTCGGGACCGGCAAGACGACGCTGGTAAAGGGAATCGCCGAAGGGCTGAAAGCCGCCGACCAGCATGACGTCACGAGCCCTACGTTTACGCTCATCCACGAGTACACGGGGCCGGAGACGAAGGTCTATCACATCGATCTCTATCGGGTGGAGAAGCGGCGCGAACTGGACACCTTGGGAATCGATGAGCTACTCACCGACGAGCACAACCTGCTGCTGGTGGAGTGGGGCGAGAAGTTTGCCCAGATCGTTTCCGCCGCGGATGGACAGATCGCGATCACGCGAGTGAATGACCAAGAGCGCAAGGTGAAGGTCACGCACAAGTAATTTTCTACTTCCTCGATCCTTTGTTTTGTTTACGTTAGCGGGAAAATCCTGCCAAAATATTGATTCCGGGCGACTTAGATATCAAAATATAGATTCTAAAGGGGTTAGGGTGATGTTTGACCCTAACAGCAGATCCTTCGTCGCTACGCTCCTCTGGATGACAAGGGTGCTGGTATTGGTGCTGGGGTCTGCGTGGGCTGACCGCGATGCAAACAGCGGGTCCTTCGTCGCTACGCTCCTCTGGATGACAAGGGTGCTGGTATTGGTGCTGGGGTCTGCGTGGGCTGACCGCGGAGCGCTAACAGCGAAACTCTCTTTTTTCTTCCCCTATTTTTAGAATACCAAGTTGGAGGGGGTAAACCGGACACTTTTCCGGAATTTATATCTGCTGTGTTTCCGTGAGGTTCGCGGGAATTGCGGCGATTTTGTGACTTGACAGAATTTTTAGAGGAATTCGAAGAAGCGGGCGTGGCAGAGGTGGCAGGTCATGGCCGGGCCGGCGAACCACGCGAAGATACGTTGGCGCCACGTCCGCGGCGGGACGGGATCGGCGGCGAACTTCAGGCAGTGATAGCACAAGTGCATGGTTGTAAATGTACTGCGCGCGGACAGACGAAGAAATCCCAATAAACGGGCTGTTCGTAGCCCGAAATGGGACGTTAGAAGGCCATGATGTTGATGCCGGCGTCGACGAAGATGGTTTCGCCGGTGATGCCGCGAGCGCCGTTGCTGCACAGGAACGCTGCGGTGTCAGCGACTTCGCTGGCATCGATGTTGCGCTTTAGAGGAGCTTTTTCCGCGCCTTCTTTAAGGATCTCGCCGAAGCTGCCGATGCCGCGGGCGGCCAGGGTTTTGATCGGTCCGGCGGAGATGGCGTTGACGCGAATGTTGTTTGGTCCGAGATTGTAGGCGAGATAGCGCACGGTACATTCCAGCGCGGCCTTGGCAACGCCCATCACGTTGTAGTACGGGACGACGCGAGTTGATCCGTAGTAGGTGAGGGTGACGATGCTGCCACCTTCGGTCATGAGCGGCTGCGCGGCGCGCGATACCGCGATCAGCGAATAGCAGCTGACGTCGTGCGCGATGCGAAAGCCTTCACGACTGGTGTTGAGGAAACTGCCTTTCAGATCTTCGGCGGGAGCGTAGGCGACGCTGTGGATGAGGCTGTCGATCTTGCCGTATTTTTCCTTGAGCGTGGCGAAGAGCTGGTCGATCTCGGCGTCGTTGGAGACGTCGCACTGGAAGCCCTCGGCGTTGGGAAGGGAGTGGATCATGTCTTCGGCTTCCTGGCGCAGGCGCTCGTTCTGATAAGTGATGGCGAGCTTCATGCCGGATTCCTGCAGCTTTTGCGCGATGGCCCACGCGATGCTGCGCTTGTTGGCTACGCCGAAAACGACCGCAGTTTGACCTTCCAAGGTGTTCGACAAATTCGGTGCCCCCCAGAGAGATGCGTCGCGCGGGACGCAAAGGGAAAGGATATCAGAGGTGGCGGGGCTAGTCGCCAGCCGCGACTTCTGCCAGCTCGGCGACTGGCTCGCGCGTGGGGATCATTGCGGAGAAGGCGGCGATGGCGTAGAGCGCGCCGATGATGGCGATGCCGCGCGCTAATCCGAAGTGGTGCGCTACGTATCCGACGAGCAGCGCGGTGAAAATCTGCAGGCCCGTTCCGAAGAAGTAAAACGTGTTTTGCACGCGTCCCATGAAGTGCTTGGGGACGCGCTGCATCATGTCGGTGGTGATGGCGATGCCGCCCCAGCCGCGACCGGAGCCCATGAAGAAGAAAAGCGTAACCGAGAGCCAGAGAAAGTGCGATGCGCCCATGAAGAACGAGCAGATGGCGAGCGTCCCCATGCAGACGGCTACGGCGTGGCGCGCGCCGATGCGGGTGGTGACGCGCGCGGCGTAAGCAACGCTGACGAAGGCGCCGATGGCCCAGCCGAAGTTGAGCCATCCGTAGCCGACGGCGCCGGAATGCAGGATGCGGTCGCTGATCGGCGAGGTGGTGACGGCCTGGGTGAGCATGGCGGCGAGGAAGAGCGACCAGGCAATGCCCATCAGCACGACGGCGCGGTTCTTGCGAATGAAGGCGAAGCTCTCGCGCATCTCGTGGAAGTACTTGCGCATGGCGTCGCCGGCGAGATGCTCGGGCATGGCGAAGTTATCGACGGGCTTTACAACGTGCCGACCTTTGCGCACACCGAAGTAGCAAAGGAATGAGACGACGTAAGTTGCGAAGTCGATGAGCAGGACGCCGCCGAGGCCGATGTGGTTGTAGACGAAGCCGACGAAAGCGCCGGCGAGCAGCCATCCGCCCTGAACGCCGGCCATGAGCAGGGAGTTCGATGCGCCGAGCTGATCTTCGGCAGAGAGCTCCTGCAAGAGCGCGTTGATCGTCGGCCAGAACAGCCAGAACCCGATGGAGATCACGATGTTCATGGCGTATAGCTCCCACATATGGGAGTGGTGGAAGACGACGAGCAGGGCGACGGTGAGCACGACGAGGCCGCGGGCGGCGTCGAGCCACATGACGAGGTGACGGCGGTCTTCGCGATCGATGATGACGCCGGAAAATGGCATCAGGAGCATGGCGGGGATGGTTTGCAGGACGACGAGCAGGCTCAGCGACATCTCCGAGTGCGTCTTCTGGAGGATCGACCAGTTGAGCGCGGCGCCGTTCATGCCGCTGCCCATCATGGAGATCAGGTTGGCGAGGAAGACGAACCGCAGGCCGCGTTGTTGGAGCATGTCGCGCATGGATGGTTCTAGTTTAAGGGATTTTTTGATGTGGAGGCGTGGGAGGATGGGAGGGTTGGGATGCGCGGCGAAACAGCAGGTCCTTCGTCGCTTTGCTCCTCTGGATGACAAGAGAGGGCGATGGAGATCGAAGCGGCGCGGTTGGCTGACCGCGATGCAAACTGCAGGTCCCACGTCGCTGCGCTCCTCTGGATGACAAGGGGCGTTGTGGTGGTGAGGGCGGTGTCGTGGCTGGCGCACGGCGGAATGGGATCGGGCTATACTGCTTTTTCTGGAATGGAGGTCGTGTGCGGCTATTCCGCAAGAAAGAGAAGCAAGAGCATCGCATTATGCGCGAGGCGATGGAGCGCGGCGAGAAGCTGCAGCCGGAATATCATCGCGCGACGCCGGAGTGTCCGCACCCGGAACGCTGGAGCATGTATGACTCGATGACCGCCGAGTTCGAAGTGCTCGAGTTTTTGAAGTCGATCGTAACGACGACGAAGCCTGAGCTGATTGTGGAGACGGGAAGCTTCATGGGCGTGAGCACGCTGTGGCTGGCGCAGGGATTGAAGGAGAACGGGTTCGGCAAGGTCATCAGCTGCGAATGGGACGCGACGGTGTTTGCCAAGGCGAAAGAACGCGTGGAGAAAAGCGCGGTGAAGGAGTGGATCGAGCTGCGGAATGAGTCGTCGCTGGAGATGAATGTCCCGGGGCGGATCGATTTGCTTTTCAGCGATAGCGATATGCCGATCCGCGAACAGGAAGTGCGGCGCTATTTGCCGCAGATCAATCCGTATGGGCTGATCCTGATGCATGATGCGTCGTCGCATTTGAAGCAGGTGCGGGATGCGGCGCTGAAGCTGGAGAGGGAAGGATTGATTTCCGTTGTGTTGTTGCCTACGCCGCGGGGGTTGGTGGTGGCGCAGAAGCGCGAGGGGCGGAAGTAGTTTTTGTCCGGGGCGAACAGCAGGTCCCACGTCGCTGCGCTCCTCTGGATGACAAGAGAGGGCATCGAAGCGGCAAACTGGGCTGACCGCGATGCAAACAGCAGGTCCCACGTCGCTGCGCTCCTCTGGATGACAAGAGGCTTTGTGGTAGTGCGAGCCGTCAGGCGGCCGCGCACGGCGGAACGCAAGATCCTTCGACTACGAATCCGCATTGGTATGCGGATTCTTCGCTCAGGATGACAATTCCTAAATCTTATTGTTTGACTAGTTCACTGGAGAGCAAATTGGCTTTGTTCGCGAGGTTGTAGGCTCGCTCCAGGTCGCCGTCGGTCATCGCTTTGCGCGACTGGGCGATGTAGTTGCGAATCTGCGAAACCATCTGCTGCTCGTCGGCGTTCAGGGAACGGTGAAGGCTGGAGAGGTTGCCTTCGGCGGCGCCGAGCAGGTCGGAGGTCTGCTGCTTCTGGCGCTGGGCCTGGGCGCTGGTCATCGGCGCATTCAGGCTGGGATCGGGTGCGGGCTTGGCGGGCTCGGCAGTAGTTGTGGTGGTCGGAGCGGGTTCGGTTTCAGGTTCTGGCTGAACCACGACCTTCTTCGGTGGCTTGGTGTGTTTAGGTTTTTGCTTCGTTGGCGTGGGCGTCGGCTGAATCGGCGGTGCTGGGTTCGCCGTGGGCGGAGGCGTCGGCTCCGGTTGCGGGAGGTCGATTTTCGCATGATCGATCGACGGCGGAATCGCGGGCGGCGGGGAGGGCTTCTTTTTGCCGAACATGTCGCAGCCGTTGCCGAACAGCAAGAGGGCGAGCATGGCCGCGGCCAGAGATGTTTTGCCTAGTGTCATGATTCCGTACTACTAACTTTCACCGTCATGCGCCTGCGTGTCAACCCAAGTTGGCGGAGATGCGCGAATTGGCGTCTGCAATATCGTTTTGGTTCTCGTGCATTTGTTGTAGTGGGACCTGGAGACGGAAGATGGTGCCTTTGCCTGGTTCGGTCTCAAACTCCAGCGCGCCGTTATGCAGTTGCAGCACGCGATAGGTCATGGCGAGGCCGATTCCAGTGCCCGCCTTCTTCGTCGTGAAATAGAGATTGAAGATTTTGTCCTGAATTTCTTTCGGGATGCCGGCTCCCTGGTCGCGGATTTCGATGAGCGCTGCGCTTTCGGTGTTGCGGGCGGTGATCTTCAGCGTGCCGCCGTCGGGCATGGCTTGCACGCCGTTGATGACGATGTTGAGGATCGCCTGCTTGAATAGATCGGCGTCGATATATACGGGCAGGGAAGGCGTTACGGCGTTGAACTCGACCTTCACCTTGTGCCGTTCGGCTTCGGGGCCGGCGAGCAGCGCGACTTCCTCGGCAAGCTTGCGGAGATCGACCTCGGCGAGCTTGAGCTCGACGGGGCGGGTGAAATCGACCAGGGTCTGCACCACGCGATCGAGGCGGCGAATTTCGTTGCCGATGATGTCCATGTGGCGCTGGGCGTCGGGCGCAACTTCCTGCAATTTATTTTTCAGGATTTCGAGGTGCACGACGATGGCGTTGATGGGGTTCTTGACCTCGTGGGCGACGCCGGAGGTGAGGCGTCCGATGGCGGCGAGGCGGCGTGAGAGTTCGATTTCGTTTTCGATGCGGCGGACGGACTCGGCATCGCGAATGGTGATGAGCGCGCCAATGCGTTCACCGCGCTCAGCGATGAAGTCGAGCGCGAACTGGACGCGGCGGCCTTTTTCGATTTCGATTTCGCGCTGAGGAACGGGTTGATGGAGCGCGTAGGCGTCGAGGACGATGCGTCCGATCTTCGAGTTGTCGCTGAAGACCTCTTCGACGTGTCGGCCCAGCATTTCGCTGCGGGGTATGCCGACGAAGCGTTCGGCCGATGCGCTGACCAGCACCACGCGCCAGTCGCGGGTGAAGAGCATGAGGCCGTCCTGCAGGGTGCCCATGATCTGGTCGAGGTTTTCTTTTAAGGCGCTGAAGACTTCCTTGACGTCGCGGATCTCGCGGCCGAGGCGGTCGATCTTGGTGATGGCGCCATATTCATCGTTATGAATGTCTGCAACCGGCGGCATATCGCCGGCGTCCACGGTCATCTGGTCGAGGCGGCGTCCGATGGCCTCGAGTGGGCGCAGGGCGATGTTCGAGAGGACAGCGGCGAGCAAGAACGAAACGAGAATCGAGACGATGGAGAGCGTGAGCGCGCGGTTGAGTTGGGGGCGCAACTCGCTCTTGAGGAAGACGGTCGAGACGCCGATGCGGATGTCGCCGAAGGGTTGGCCTTCGCGCTGGATCGGCAGGTGAATGTCATAGACCTCGGGCTTGCCGTACACGACTTCGACCTGGCGCAGGAAACTGCCATCGCGCATGCGGGCGAAGTCTTCGCGAGGATGGACGACTTTATCGAGCAACGAGGCGTCGGTGTGGACGAGGACGCGGTCGTGGCGGTCGTAGATTCCGGCGTCGTAGATGATGAGCGAATATCCAACGATCGACTGCAGCAGCGTGTTCACGCCGGGATCGGTTTGCAGGCTGTCGGCAATGACGCCGCGGATTTTCTCGGTGTCGGCGGGATCGATGTCGGTGTTGCGCAGGTCGACGGCAACGGCATCGCGGGCGGCATCACGAATTTCGCGGGCCACGAAATCGCCGTTGGAATAGGCTTCGCGGATACGTTGCTGGACGAGTTGCGAGACGTAGAGGTACGACAGGGTCGCGACCAGGCCGAAGACCATGGCGCTTATGGCGACGACGAGTTTTGTCTTCAGGCGTATGCGACGCATTCAGACCCGGTCAACCCCTGGGTTGACGAATGGCGCAAGGATACCGGTTACTGGTGGCCCCATGATAGCAGCTTGTTTCAGGAATTCGCGGCTTCGGCGGCCGAGCTCATGGCGTGGTTCTGGCCGTATTCCTTCAGCTTGTTGTGCAGCGTCTTGAGGCTGATGCCAAGGATCTCGGCAGCGCGCGTCTTGTTGTTGTTGGTCGATTCCAGCGTCTTGAGGATCAGCAGACGCTCGGCTTCTTCGACGGTTGTACCGACTCCGAGACGAATGCCATTTGCTTCCTGCACCGGAGCCCGCGGGATGACCGCGCCGAAACCCGGCGGAAGGTGCTTGGGCTCGACGAGACGAGAATCGCAAACAATGACCGCACGCTCGAGGGTATTGCGCAGCTCGCGCACGTTGCCGGGCCAGGCGTGGTTCTGGAAGGCCTTGGCGACGTCGTCGTTGATGCCTGAGACGTTGCGTCCGTGCTTGTTGTTCATGTCCTGGAGCAAGTACTGCACGAGATCGGTGAGGTCTTCCTTGTGATCGCGCAGCGGCGGCATGTGGATGTTGAATACGTTGAGGCGGTAATAGAGATCGTTGCGCAATTGGCCGCTGGCGACAGCATCCTCGGGAACTTTATTGGTCGCTGCCAGAACGCGGACGTCGATGGCGGTTTCGAACTTGCTGCCGAGACGGCGAAGCTTGCGGTCTTCCAAAACGCGCAGCAGCTTGGCTTGCGTGGCGACTGGCATTTCGCCGATTTCGTCGAGCAGGAGCGTTCCGCCTTCAGCGAGTTCGAAGCAGCCGGTGCGGCGTTCGAGGGCGCCGGTGAAGGCACCTTTTTCGTGTCCAAAGATTTCGCTCTCGATCAGGCTCTCGGGAATCGCGGCGCAATTGATCGCGACGAAGGGCTTGCCCTTGCGCGGGCTGAGATCGTGGATGGTGCGCGCCACGATTTCCTTGCCGGTGCCGCTCTCGCCGGTGATTAGGACCGAAGCGGTGCTGGGAGCGACCATCTCGATGAGGCGGAAGATCTCCTGCATTTTTTTCGAGATGCCGACGAGCGAGCCGAGAACACCGGCATCGCGCAGCTTACGGCGCGTGACTTCGAGTTCGCGCTCGGTGCCGCGCTGGCGGGCGGCATTCAACAGCACGTTGCGCAGGCGAGCAGGATTGACGGGTTTTTCGATGAAATCGTAGGCGCCATTTTTCATGGCAGAAACGGCTACTTCCACACTGCCCTGGGCGGTGAGCAGCACGACCGCGATTTCTTCGGGCTGAGCGGCAATTTCCTGGAGCAGACCGAGGCCGTCCATGCGCGGCATTTTCAGATCGGTGACGACGATCGACGGCGACCAGCTAGACACTTTTTCCAAGCCTTCCACGCCGTCCTGCGCGGTTTCGGTGCGATAGCCCCAGGAGGCGATGAGCTCGGCAAGCCCAGTGCGTTCATTCTCTTCGTCTTCTACGATCAGGACTTTTTCCTGTGTCATCGCGGTGGCCAATCAGCTCCAAGGCAGGAGTCGTCTAGCGGCAGACGCTCGGGATTTTGATGCAGAGCAGCTGCTTCGGGTTGACCCAAGCAGGCCCGATAGGGGTTACGTTAGCACTTCTTGTGCTACACGGTGGAGAAAAGGCGCATCAGAATTTTGGAGAATTGATAGGCCCCGGAGGCGAAGATCCTGCTTCGTTCGTCAAACGGATAGATTCCATCGCGATGAGCGACCAACCTACTTGTAGGAGGAGAAATGGTAACGAGAACTTTGATGCTGGCGGGCGTGCTTTGCGCAGCAGCGACTTTTGCGACGGCGCAGACGACACCCGATGCCAACCCATCTCCGTCTGGAATGCAAAAGCCGCAAGCGGACAGTGCGAGCACAGCGCAACAACCTGCGGGCCCAGCAATTCCCGCGACGCTGGACAAATCGCTGGATTCGAAGAAGGTGAAGAGCGGTGACGAGATCGTCGCCAAGACGAGCGTCGGATTAACCAGCGCTGCCGGGGTGCAGATTCCCGAGGGGAGCAAGGTGATCGGCCGAATCGCGGATGCGAAGGCGAAATCGAAGGGTGATCCCGAATCGACACTCACCTTCTCCTTCGAAAAAATAATTCTTAAGAATGGGCAGGAGATTCCGTTCCATGCAGTGGCGCAAGCGATTGGAATGGGACAGAACCCGGCGGCGGCCGCGTTTCCTGAAAGTGGGGGGCCGAACTCGCAAACGGCGTCGAACGGGATGAAAGGCGGCGCCAGTCCCAGCGTGGGTTCCGGACCCGGATCGAGCGGCAGTTCGTCCACGGGAGCATCGTCGGCAACTCCGCAAGGCGTTGCGGTGCAGGACAATAGCGGCGGCCGGCTAAGCGCCAATGCGAGTGGAGTAGTGAACATCAAGGGACTCAGCCTGGAATCGCAAGCGAGCCAATCGATTGTCTCCTCCGACTCCAAATCGGTAAAACTCGACAGTGGCACACAAATGCTACTGCGGGTGATTTCCCAGTAACCTCCGGAAAATAAGCTACTTTGCCCCTCTGACCGGGTTGCGGTACAATTCTCCGCAGCACGGTTAGAGCGATTTTGCTCAGTGTTCTGCCGGCCCGCTCGTATACCTTGCAAGCTATCTCTGATTTACTGCAACTGCAAGAGTTCCGGAGGAATTGGAATGTCAATGGAAATTGAAGTGGCCCCCAGCCGCATCAAGAAGATCGTCGGGGCGCTGCTCATGGCGCTTGTCGTGTCTTCGGGAGCAGCCATCGCGCAACAGCAACCCGCATCTTCGTCTACAACAACAGAAGCCGCGCCGAAGTACGAATTCTTTGCCGGCTATTCGTGGTACGACCCCCGCGGATACTACGAAACCGATGACAA
>Ga0206868_10282_pt1 | contig 11717 bp, 11 predicted proteins | sample Alteio_BWOrgCont_38_FD_152901 | JGI IMG/M metagenome (GOLD analysis project Ga0206868, IMG submission 152901) | Enriched cells from forest soil in Barre Woods Harvard Forest LTER site, Petersham, Massachusetts, United States -... | ecosystem: Environmental > Terrestrial > Soil > Temperate forest >... | reverse complement strand
AAATAAATGGTAAAAATAGAATTAGACTTGTACACGTAAATCCTAAAAGAATAGTGATGCCAAATACAGTAACATGTCATGTGGTTACTGCTTTATGGTATGAAGGCAAGAGATATTTAAAACCAAGAATAGTTAAAAAACTTCATGATCGTTTAGGCGATAAATATTTTAATGAAATTCTAATACACATTGATAAGATGCCAGCATGGATGAGAAAGGTTTTTGTGCGTTATCAAGGGATGGACACAAACGATCCTGAGTTGCAGGAGAATCCTAATGAGTATTGGCAGGGGTAGGTTGAGAGGCGGCGGGTCAGGCTTGCCCACAAACCCGACCCACTCTCGCGCAAGGCGCGCGAAATTTAAAAAGCGGAGTTTATTTGTTGATAAATGAGTATTTTAAAATGAGTGCAACGCAACTATAATGCAAAATAGCAATTTCTAAAGGTGCCATGACGTGTTATGAAAAATAAGCCAGATATCTATTTAGCCTCTGCATCACCTAGAAGAAAAACATTGTTAACGCAGATAGGGATCACATTTCAGTGCTTGCCCATTCAAATATCTGAAGTAATTCATGCAGCAGAATCGCCAAAACAGTATGCAGATCGCTTAGCGCTTGCAAAAGCACAAGCGGGGTGGCAATCGGCAGAACGTAAAGAAATATGCCCTGTATTAGGAGCAGATACCGTAGTTGTTTTTAATGAAATGATATTAGGAAAGCCAGAAAATAAAGACGATGGTATTCGAATGTTGCAATTGCTTTCAGGAAATACGCATGAAGTGTTGACTTCAATTGCAATGGTACAAGATGAGCGCATAGCTGTTGCTTGTTCAATTAGCCGCGTGCAGTTTCGCGAAATTGCATTAGTTGAAGCAGAAGCATATTGGGATACAGAAGAATCTGTCGATAAAGCAGGGGGTTATGCTATTCAAGGAAAAGGCGCTGTTTTTATTAAAAAAATTGAAGGAAGTTATTCTGGCATTATGGGTTTGCCTTTGTATGAAACTGCGTTATTGCTTAAAGAATTCGAAGTATAAAATTTTAGGGACGCAGTCAGCGTTAACAATAACCAACGGCGGCGTCAATCGTATTATCCTTGTAACCTATTGAATTGAAATAATATATCAAATGTGGTTTTTAAGAATACCCTTATTTTAAGACCGTTATTCAATATTTAACCCGTTTCAAGGGCTATAATTGAACAGTGGGGTACATTGTCTCTATGAGTGGTTTAGGCACGCTTTTGATGATGGGCGTTGCCCAAAACCCGGTAGGGGTTGCCTACTATAACAATGGAGTACAACTATGACTTATAGAAGAGTGGAAGTTGTCTACATTTACAACGGCGCATTATACGTGCCGATGTATATGGTGACAATTGCTTAATGCAGCAGCGTACCCTGCCCCGAAAGGGGAAAAAGAATGATACGATGGGGGTGTTTATGAGCAAGATATTAGAAATTAGTCCATCTATGCTTTTTCAATATGCAAAGTCACCACATTGGATATGGTATGACATACATGGTGATCAATCTAAAAAAATCGCGTTGTCAGAGTTAACACTACGTTTAATTGAAGGTGGTGTGTTGCATGAAGAAGAATGTGTCAAAGACATGCAAAAAGTTGTCGTTGATAAAAATCTATCCGAGATGGAAGCAGAAAAACTAACACTAAAATACATGCAGAATGGAGAGGAGTTTATATATCAAGGCGTCATATCATACATTGATGGCGATGTGAGGCTCAAAGGACGCCCTGATTTTCTTAAAAAACTCCCCGGTTCCTCAACTTTCGGTGACTACTATTACATCCCAATAGAAATTAAAAACTCAACAAAATGCGATAAACCAGAATATAAAAAGCAATTGATGCTATACGCTCTTATTTTGGAAGGTATTCAAGGCCATAGACCAGTAGCCAGTGGATTTATAAACAAGAGCAAGCAAGAAGTACCGTGCGAATTAACGGATAAGCTCCTGAAAGACACTAACGAAACTATTGGCAATATCCTAAGTATTCTGCGAGGCGTTGAGCCGCCTTTAAAAATTACTAAAGCAGCACTAGATACGCCTTGGGCTGAAGTTTTGTTTGATAATGCAATTAATAAATCTGATATCTCCTTGCTTTATGATATTCGTTCTTCGGTTGTTAGCGGCTTGAATAGCGAAGGTATAGATACTTTAAATAAGATGGCTGAATGCGATGTTGAGTTACTGCCAAAAATAAAGGATGCAACCATAGATACATTACGCCGACTACACAAGCAAGCAAAGTCGCTTGCTAATAACGTAATAATTCCCATAGAAAAACCAGATATTCCTGACTCGAAAATAAAAATATATTTTGATATTGAGGGCGATCCATTATTAGGTGTGGAGTATCTCTTTGGTTTTTGGATTGTAAAGGAAGGAGAAGAATCGATATTTAAATATTTCTTGGCAGAAAAACCAGAGGATGAAGAAATGATGTGGAATGATTTTTTGACTTGGCTGAAAAATGGAAATATCGATAATTACAAGGTGTATCATTTTCACCATTATGAAAAGACGCAGCTAACTAAGCTCGCTAACAAATATGGAGGCAGTGAACAGCTAAATTATTTCGTGGATAATCTTGTTGATCTCTCACCACTCACAATTAATTCATACATATTCCCCTTATATTTTTATTCGATAAAAGATATTGCCAAACATTTAAAATTCGAATGGCGTAGCGCCAAAGCTGGGGGCGCGCAAAGTATTTTTTGGTATGAGGAATGGCTAGAAAAAAATGATAGAAAAATACTACAAGATATCATTAATTATAATGAGGATGACGTAAGAGCAACAGAGTTTTTACATAACTGGTTAAATAAACAAGCAAAATAAAAGGAGGAATTATGAGTGGCATAAATATTTATGTTGTTCCACGCGAAGATGGTTGGGCTGTAAAAAGAGAGGGAAATAAGCGAGCATCAAATGTTTGCGAAACAAAAAAAGAAGCTCAAAAGATTGGTACAGATTACGCAAAAAGTGAAAAATCAGAATTAGTTATTCTTAATAAGGATGGTAAAATTGGAACAAAAAATAGTTATGGCAATGATCCTTGCCCACCCAAAGATAAAAACAAATAACGTTTATTCTCACTTATTCGTATGAGAACTGAATAAGATATTAACTTGCAGCTTCCAGTCAAAATTAGGGGTTTCAAGTTGATATCCTGCTCCTGCTTTTATGGCGTGAGAAATATCATGATTCATATTCAAACATCGCTCGACCGTGATTTCATAAAGAAAGATAAATCACAAATTATTGATAAAATTTTAAAAAAATCCATTCTTGTAAGCTCTTTATTTCTTTATAATTCTTTATTTATCAATAAGTTAATTTTTAAATCTATGCTGGTTAGTAATAGCCAATAAATTGGTTGTAATCTGGTTGAAAAGCGTTATAATTAAGAAGGAGGTGATTACTATGGTCGCGTTAGCTGAAAGAGCAGAAATTTTTAATACGATTCCTAACCATGATTACTTAGGTCTTTTTGAGGCGGACACTCCTAAAAAAGTGGTGAATTTTTTAGATCTAACTACAAATGAAGTTTCTAAGGCTATGGGGGTATCTAAACAGTCTGTACGGTATGATGAAAAAATGCCGAAAGAGCTTCGTCAACGGTTAGAAGAAATCGCAATTGTATGTGAATTGGTTGCTGGTTATTTTAATGGTGATGTGCAGAAAACTGCGTTATGGTTCCGCGTTAATAATCCTGCTTTAGGGGGTATTTCCCCTCGAGACATGATTCGCTTTGGTCGATATCACAAATTAGAAAAATTTATTCAGAATGCTCTTGCAGGAAATGTTGCTTAAAGATGCCTCAGCAAAAACAAAATTTATTATATGTATTGGATGCTTTTTCACATCGAGATATTAAAAGATGGAAGGAGCAATCCCAAGCGATTTCAGCTTATTGCTGGGATCACTACAGCTATTTTGCTCATCACCGATCACTTATGGGTAATGAGCTGAAAACATCGTTAATTAATAATTGCATAGAATATGAATTTTCTAACTGGCATCGTGCTGTAGACTACAAATTTAGTAATGAGCCTCTGTCGGCAAGGGGTAGCATTTTAAATGAGGTAGGAGGTCGTTTTAATATTGGAGATATCGACCAAATCAAATTTCCAAAATTTGCAGGGCTATATTTTGCGGTAGATGTAATGACTGCATTAAGTGAGAAATTTGGCATAAACTCGGAAAATGCTGCTGATGGTTTAACACCTAATCAATTAAATCTTGCTGGTAATCTAACGATTGTTAAAGTAAAAGGCAAGTTAACGAATGTACTTAATTTATGTGATCCAGAAACGATAAGTGACTTTTTTAAACTCATTAAAAATATACATATACCTCTTAGTTTTATTGCAAGAGCAAAGAAGCTTGGCATATCGGCGATGATGCCTGTCCATAATACGCAAGAACTCTTAAATACATTTTTACGTGACGATTGGCGCGTCATGCCTATGCAATTTGACATACCAGCAAATCCGCAGATATTAGGCCAGCTTGTATTTGCAGCAGGGATTGAAGCGATTTTATATCCTTCAGTAAAAACCAAAAAAGAATGTTTGGTGGTATATCCAGAGAATTTTCGTCTATCTGATGCATATGTTGAGGTAGATGGTGATGTTCCAAGTAGATTAATTCATAGTCGAATTGATTCTGCTTCATATGCCAATTTTCTTTAGGAATTAGATTGGTGCTATAGCTATTCTCATGTTTTCGAGTGGAGGTAGTAGTTTTTAGAGTTTTTGGCTTAGTTTCAGGCTTCAAAAAATCACTGGGTTATAGGTATTTAGCTGGTTTGTTTAAACTTGTTATTCGCTAGTATAGGGTAGAGGCATATCTTTAACCCTAAAAGGATCGATTCAAGAATAAAAAATGATTAATGTTTGAACTGCCTGATGTTTCCAGATAGTTTGATTATAAGCAGTTATTCGAGAGTTCAGGAGCAGTTATTTTCATTTATATGAGTTACAATAAAAATATAGCCATTATGCAATGGATTTCATATGTAGATAATCGCTTCGGAAGAAAGCACAGTTATGCAGTAAACAGGAAGCTCAGCTCGTATAGCAAGGAGGCTACATTCATGGGAAATTGTATCTATTGTAATGAATCAGCGGGTTTCCTTCGTCGGAAGCATAAAGATTGTTACAGAAAAAATCAAGAAGGAGTCTGTCAAGTTACATCCTTAATCGATAAGTATATTCTTAGTGATGACCAACTTAGTTCCCTAGAGCAAGAGATTTCATCAATTAGTCCATCGCATTACCTTGCATCGCAACAAATAAAAAACATTCTTAGCTCTGTTTGGGAAAACACTGTTGATAAGGTACTTGACGATGGCGTTCTAACTAAGGAAGAGGAGGAAAAATTAGTTAGATTTAAAGAACATTTCAATCTAACCCAAGATGAGCTTAATAAACGTGAAGGCATTATACGTTTAACTAAAGCAGCTGTTTTGCGTGATATATTAGAAGGAAAAATTCCTAAGAGGGTTATAATTTCTGATCAAAATCCTTTTAATTTACAAAAAAATGAAACGTTAATTTGGGTGTTTTCTAGAACAGAATACTTAGAAGATAGGGTTGTAAAACAATATGCAGGACGTTCAACTGGTGTAAGTATAAGAATAGCAAAGGGCATTTATTACCGAACTAATGAGTTTAAAGGTTATCCTGTAATACACACAGAAAAACGTAGTATTGATATAGGTTCTTTAGGTATTACCAATAAGCACATTTATTTTGTTGGAAGCAGTAAGATTTTTAGAGTTAACCTTCAAAAAATAGTATCTTTCACCCCTTATGATGATGGAGTTGGTATACAAAAAGATAATGCAACAGCTAAGCCGCAAACGTTTATTACTGGCGATGGATGGTTTACTTATAATTTGTTATGTAATTTGCCACAATTATTTTAATAGACATACTATGCAGTTAATATAAAAGGAAAACGTATGAATTAATATATTGTACTAGGTATGTTATTGTTATTTGGATTTTTAGTAATCCAATATTTGGATCAAGTTAATAAGTATTTGTATGGTAGCAATACAATTTTAGAAAAAATGAAAGATCCTTTAAAGGAGATTAACAAGAACTTGAGATTTATAAATTCAAGAACATCTGATTTTGGTTTTTCTAATGATATAGGTGAAAAAATAAAGCATAAGCTGGATAATGAGTTTGATATTAAGTAAAAATTATATTACTAAAAAACGATAGTGCTTATCAATCATATAAAGATATTGCTTCAATAATCTGATACTTATTTACTACCCTTCCCAACATATGCCCCAGCAATCGTCTCACGACTATGCCCAGCTACTTCTGCAATTTCTTGACGAGCGATTGTATGGAGGTGTGGCTGGATTTCATCACTACTACCTTTGACGGGGCTTAATGTACCGGTAATTTCTTGATAAATTTCATTCAGCCTTTCGTGACGCAGACCATGACTGGTGATGCCATCTTTGCGGCTAATTCCAGCTTGATGGCAAACATAATAATAATGATTTTTCCATTGCCTGAAATTATAATTTTTTGGAACCATGGAACTATTAGGTTGCTCAAGAGATAATTTAGCACGCGTTAATACATCGCGTTGATAATCAGTTTGTATCGGTACTGTTCGATCGCGGCCGCCTTTCGTACCCCAATTTACCGCTAAGTAATTCCCTTTATCAGCCATATGTGGTTTTAGCAATGCAGCTTCTTTCATGCGTAATCCAAAGGCACGTTGTAGTTCTAATTGCAGTGCGACGAATTTATCTTGTTTCTGAATCGCTTCGAGTTTTTCAGTCAGTGTTTTTTTCTGTCCGCTCCATGTCTTATCCACCTGCGTGACTAAATGTCGTTCTACGCTCTTGGCATGTTTAACATAATGTTCTGATCCACGGATCATGCCCGTTTTTCCAATCCATTCAGAAAATGTGCGGAATATACTGATGCGGTTTTGAATAGACGAGGCGGACAAGCCTTTAGCTTCCCATGCATGGCCTAAGGCCGTCATATGTCGTTCTTTAAAACCCCGTACATCCGGTAATTTATAGCCGAGCGCGCGTAACTCTTTAAAACCTCGCTCTAATAGGTCACGGCGGGCTTCTTGCGTCGCAAAGCTGACTGCCTTGCCGCCAGTAGCGGCGGCTTTATTATGCGCTTTCAGTATTGCATTTAAAGTTGTTTTCCAATGCATCGGTTTCTCACTTTATTTAATTAACAGTGGTGCTCATTTTTTATTGGCGGTTACGTGAGTGTTATACTGACACTTAACGACAGCGTTTCCGTCATCTGCTAAGTCCTGAAAATCAGGTAGAGTGTTTGCTCTAGTCGGGTGTTGCATTTTTTTTCATGAAGTGAGCCTGCCGCTGCCACCGCGGAGTCTCCATGCCGTATAACGAACTTGCTGACGATGTTTAGAATAAAACACCATCCAGAACAAGCGGACGTACATTGCCCCATTTATACAGATAAAAAAATCAGACAGGGTCTGATAGAAAAGAGAGATCATGACAAGAAATCCATGCAATGATCCAACAAGGCTTTAATAAGCAAGGTTGGTAAGAGGAAAGTAGTTTTTTAGCTACTCAGGACATCAAGAGGTAAATACTCACAAAAAACACAGAGTATGCTGCGAAACTTTTTCAAGCCGGTCAGAGTTGCATCGCAGTGTGCTGACCTTACTCCATCGTTAAAGTCGGACGGAGCAGCGACTCATCTTATTAACGTACTAAAAAATTGCACCTAATGCAATGTCTAATCTTAATAAAATATACGTAAATGCAATGTCTAATCTTAATAAAATATACGTAATAGAATGGTTAGATTAACCAGTCAACTTTTCAGTCAGGGTGTCTTTCACAGTAGGATCTTGAGAGTTTGGTACATTGTATCAACGCGTTAGCAATGGTAAGTCGGCACTCTCTGTTGATTTCGCTGCGCTCATCCACAGAGAGTGCGCGCTTTTCACATTCACTTGTTCACACTTACCCACAGTGCTTGCTCTTTTGAGGGAGCAAGCACTATGGATAAGTGTTCATGATGCCTGTTTTATCCGTAACACCGTTACAACCCGCAACAATAGTACATTTTCATGTTACGCCACTGTGACTCGTTACTTTTGTATGAGTCACATTAACCTATCCGTCACACTTAAACCCGCATCAGAATGGATTTGTGACGTTGTTACGTTTAAAAGAGGGGAAGGCATTGCTAAATAGCGTGCAAAGGCATCGATGAATTGTGATTTTAAATAACCTTTGGCGGTAGTCATGCCAATGCGAATCGTATTGCTGATGATGCCGAATTCTTTTAATCGGCTGGCAATTTGACGTGGCTTGATGTGAAAGCCACGATTGTATGTTGCCCACATTTTTTCTTCATCTGTGCAAAGTGCTGTAATTAAATCGGCTGAAGTAATGCGATCAGTCTTTCTGTTCTCAAATATTTCTTGTATATCTGCCAGTAGCTCTATACTGATGCTGGGTGCTTCTTTACTGTCACCTGATAATTTTATTGCAGCAGTTTGTGCCCACTGAGGCCATTCTTTTCCTGCTATATCAGCGATGGCAAATAACGGTTCCCAATTGTCTTGTGCTCGGTCATTCAAGGCTTCTGGTAATATAGGCTGTGCGATGGCGATTTTGTTAGTATAGTCCATTGCAAAGCGAGCCAGTTTTTCAGTTAAGGTCTTAAAAAGCGTTGGCTCCGCATGACGAAGCCGTTCTGTTTTTTCATTGGCTAGCTTGCGTCGTAATTCTAGAGTGATAGCTCTATCCACCAAGGTATCTGACAATTGTCCAATGCCAGCCAACGCTTTTGCACCCCAGACAAAAAATAGCTTAGGTGTGTGATCATCACCCACGACCCGTACCGTATAGGCAGATTCTCTGGTGTGGCCGCAGTTGAGTAAACCACGCAATTCTTCATTTTCACGGATGAAGGTATCTACTTCGTCAATCAACAAAGTAGGTTGCCATGCATCAATGGAACGGAACAAAGCAGCCGGGGTGATATTCGAAGCAGCAAGCGGGCGGTTGACTAGTCGGCCTAACAAAAAGAGCAACTGGCTTTTGCCGCACCTTTTTTCAGGCGCAGTGATAACAGCGAGAGGCGCGATTTGGATTGCATCAATAAACCACGTCATGGCTATCCAAAGGGTAGCAGCATGGATTGTTTCTGGCTGGCAAACGATAAAACGCTTAATCGTGTTGGCCACTTCTGTCAGTAGTTCTGCCGGGTCAATAGGCTCGTGCCAGGGTTTTATCACGAGGAAAGGGGTTGTATTTTCTTTTTTGTTAAGAGTTCTATTGATTTTAATGATATTGTCGAGGGTTGCAGGGCGTATGTTTAATTCTTTGGCTTTAGCAATTCTGACTCGATCATAGTCAAACGGTGAGAGCGCTGCGAGTTCGACTAATATTGCCTGTTCAGTGTCGGGCGATGCTTCCGATGGAGAACACTGTTCTGCATTGTCTGTGATAGTGTTTTTATTGTATGACATGCGCTATCTCCTTAAGTCGCTTTGCGACTAAATTCGATACGAGATTGCACCCAGGCATCAATCTCTGCTTCAATCCAACCGACAGATCTGCCTCCACCTAAATCAATGGGGCGGGGAAATGTGCCTGCTGCAATGCGTGCATAGATGGTAGAGCGTGATAAGCCAGTGCGTGCTTGGACTTGATGTCGTCGAAGAAGGGTTACTTGTTGGATGTGTTCAGTCATTATTTGCCTCTATTGGAATGAAGATAGAGAAATCGTATAACCAGGTGGATGGCTATGGCGAGGCATTGAAAAAAAATAATTTTTTCCGGAAATATTATTTAATATTTTTTTCCGTTATTTCAAAAGCAGCGTAGGAGGCTAATAATTCAAGCGACCCTTCGTCTAATAAACTGATAGCAAGAGGCGCGGTAGTTTTGCGTATAGTCTCTTCGCCGTATTCGCCAGGAGGGTAGATCGCATTTGCCATAACGCGATTGGGAATGCTGACATTGGCCTCTTCTTGCCAAATCATAAGATCAAGATAAGGAAGGATAGCTAACTCATGCCAGCTATTTATGTTTAGCTTTTTGGGAGGTTGAATGCTACCCGTGAGATTGTATTTAGAGTCATATTTTTTGCGATTAGTTATCAGAAATTGCTTAAAATGATTAATTAAAACATCATCTGGTAAATCCCAGTTAATAGAAACAAGATTTTTTACGCAATTTCTATCAATGGTATTATAGAGAGGTTTCCCTAACCATTCTTCTCGCGGGTGCATTATTCGAATGCGACTGTTCCACCATTTTATTAAAAAGTCTTCTTTTTCTGATATCAACAAATTTAAGACAGCTAAAAACTCTTCACCTGTCACAGGGCGCACGCTTCGTGAATAACAAAGATTTTTGGGTTTCAATTCAGCTAATGACTTACACCTGAAATAAGAACGTAAAAGATCGTTATTCATGACGTCAACAATGGGATTTTGGCGAATTAATGTCATGACATCGCTAAAATCGAGCATGTCGCTCAGTGCTGTTGTATGATGTTCTGGATAGTTAAACCAAGTCGTTATTTCATAGGCGCTTTCACGGACGCTTAATTGCTCATACCAACCTGCCGCATCTAATTCTTTTGCTGCATCGTATTTTTTAAGCTGAAACCAATCCGGTAGCTCTGATACACTTTTTATCCGCTTTGCCATAACCATTTTTTCCTAAGCCACTTCCAAAGGCAGTACTGTTGCTCCCTTTGCTAATGTATCAAGATAATCCGCCCAATGCTGCATCATTTTTCTTCGTTCTGGTAAGTACTCCGCATAATTATACGCTGCTCTGATATTATTACGTTCCGCATGAGCGAGCTGTCGCTCAATTGCATCACGGTTCCAGCCTTGCTCATTCAAGATAGTGCAGGCCATAGAGCGGAACCCATGTCCTGTCATTTCATCAGAAGTATAACCTAGTCGGCGGAGCGCGCCTGTAATGGTGTTCTCTGACATAGGGCGTTTAGAGGTACGCACTCCGGGAAAGACATATTTGCCCTTGCCAGTTAGAGCATGTAATTCATGCAATATGGCAATAGCTTGCGTGCAAATGGGGATGATGTGTAAAGATCGCATCTTCATTTTAGATGCAGGGATGCGCCACTCAGCATTTTCAAAATCGAACTCAGACCATTCTGCTTTGCGTAATTCGCCTGGGCGGACAAAAAAAAGTGGAGCAAGGCGTAACGCGCATTTTGTAACAAAAAATCCTTCATACGAATGAATGGTACGTAATAGATCACCAATTGCTTTAGGGTCAGTGATGCTTGCATGATGGCGTTGTTGTACGGGCTTTAAAGCGCCCCGCAAATGAGGAGATGGATCATTCTCAGCATACCCTGCGGCGATAGCATAACGAAAGATTTGTCCGAAATTTTGGTGAATTCTATGGGTGGTTTCAATTGCTCCTCTATGTTCTATGCGTTGCAGCACACTTAATATTTCGGGTGCTGAGATTTTAGTAATAGGGCGTTTGCCAATCCAAGGAAACACATCTTTTTCCAGTCGTCGAATAATCCTGTCACCGTGACTTTCAACCCATTGCGCAGAATTTTTTTGATACCACTCTTGGGCAATCGCTTCGAAAGTATTTTTTGCTGCTAATCTTATGGCGCGTTTTTTAATCTGTTTCTCGGCGCCAGG
>Ga0206868_10281_pt1 | contig 11759 bp, 7 predicted proteins | sample Alteio_BWOrgCont_38_FD_152901 | JGI IMG/M metagenome (GOLD analysis project Ga0206868, IMG submission 152901) | Enriched cells from forest soil in Barre Woods Harvard Forest LTER site, Petersham, Massachusetts, United States -... | ecosystem: Environmental > Terrestrial > Soil > Temperate forest >... | reverse complement strand
AGAAGCCAAAACATTATCCGATGCTGAAGTGACGGACTTTATTTTTAACCCGGGATTTTCCACGAAAAAGGAAGTCAGTGATATTTCGGGAAGGGGGGTTGGGCTAAACGTTGTCAAAGAGAACATTATTAAGCTGAAAGGTCAGGTGACCATTGAAACGGTGTTAGATAAATTTACCTTATTTACATTACGCGTTCCTATTACATTATCCAGTGAACTTGGATTGCTTATTAAGAGCCATCAACAATTATTTCTTATACCCACGTCATCTATAGAAAGCGTACATTCTATGCATGTCAGTGAGATACTCAATGTGTCGGGTGGACAAGCAGTGATTTTGGATAGTAAAACCATTCCCTTGTATGCTTTGTCAACTATCCTCGAAGCAACAGAAAAGCCAGAGATCCCTTTTGAAAAAATATCAATCGTGGTTGTGAGCAAGAATAATGTAAATGTTGCTTTTTTAGTTGATGAGATTGTGGCTGAGCGTGAGATTGTTATAAAACGCCTTAGTGAATCATTGCAAGATACCTATTGTATTGAGGGGGGTACTTTATTAGATCGGAATCAAGTGGTTTTGGTTTTGAATCCTAATGATTTAATAGATGCGGCTTTACATCATTCTCCTGGGACATCCCAAGTTAGTTTTCACCCTGAAATGAAAATTAAAAAAGACAGACTTTCTATTTTAGTCGTTGATGATTCCATTACGACAAGAACATTAGAAAAAAATATTTTAGAAAATAAAAATTATGAGGTGACTGTGGCTGTTAATGGGAAAGAAGCTTGGGATATTTTGCAAAAAAAGAATTTTTCATTAATGATTACTGATATTGCAATGCCAGTGATGGATGGATTTACTTTAACAGAGCATGTGAAAAAGAGTGATCGATTGCACAAATTACCCGTCATTATTGTGACGTCTATGGATAGTCCTGCAGAAAAAGCACGCGGTCTGGAGGTCGGTGCGGATGCTTATTTAGTTAAAAATGAATTTGAATCTAGTGCGTTGCTCGAAATTGTTGAGCAGCTGGTTTAATGTTTATGTTAACTATTTTAATCGTTGAAGATTCTGAAACGGAAGCACTGATGTTAAAGCAAATTTTTCAATCAGCGAAAGATATGCGGGTTGTGGGTTTCGCTAAAAATGGAAAAGAAGCAGTGGAATTAACTGCTGCATTGCACCCTGATGTGATTACCATGGATATTCGAATGCCTATTATGGATGGTCTTCAAGCCATTAATCTGATTATGTCGCAAAATCCAACACCCATTGTCGTTATTAGTTCTACTTTAAACAATAAAGAAATGCAAACGACCTTTACTGCTTTACAAGCAGGGGCACTGACTGTGCTTGAAAAACCAGTCAATATTGTTTCGCCGGCATTCGAAACTGCAAAAAAGCATATCATTGATACCGTGCGGAGTATGGCTGAAATTAAAGTCATTAAACGTCGATTCTTAACTCGAAAAGCAAAGAAAAAGTCATTATTACCTGCTGTTCATACCAACGCTTATGAAGTGATAGCCATCGGTACTTCAGTAGGGGGGCCGCAGGCGCTTATTAAAGTGCTATCAGGGTTGCCAACGCATTTTTCTTTACCCATTGTTGTTGTTCAGCATATGACCGTGGGATTTATTAACGGTTTTGCGAAGTGGTTAAACGATAATACTTCCCTTAAAGTAAAAATTGCTGAAAATAGGGAGCTACTTCAAGGTGGGGTCGTTTATTTTGCACCAGATAAATGTCATTTAGCCGTGGATCGTGCACAAGGAAAATTAATTACTAGTCTTATTCATTCTGAAGCCGTTTCCGTTTTTTGTCCTTCAGTGACGGTGTTACTTAAGTCTGTCGCTAAAACATGTCATTCAAATGCGATTGGCATTCTACTCACAGGGATGGGCTACGATGGTGCAGAGGGATTATTAGCTATGAAAAAAGCGAATGCGCATACGCTTATTCAAGATCCTGAGAGTACGATTGTTTTTGGAATGGCAGGTGTCGCCCAATCCCTGGGAGCAGTCGATCGTGTGATAGAGTTAGATAGCATGGCTGAATATTTAATTAAAGCAGTGGATAAAAATAGCTTATAAAAACTCCACATTTAATGTGGAGTTTTTCTGTATTTATAGTATCTATATTATTTCCGACGTAATAAAAGCCCAAGGGTTGCACCTATTAAAAAGGCAATACCAAGCGATTGAAGAGGTTTGTTACTCACATAATCTCCAGCGGAAGTGCCGACTTTTGCTGTGGTTTCTTTCATATCCTCGAAGGAATTAGTAAGAATTTCGCCTGCTCTGCCTTTGAGGTCACGTGTGGCTGTAGAGAGTGCCGATTTAATTCGCTCAACGTCTTCATAAATATCATATTCAGATTGATTGTGATTTTTTAATGACTCTTTATTCATGTCTATCTCCTCCTTATTATGATAATAATATTATAACTTAATTTTATAGGATGAATCTTAAATAGGCTTTATTAAAAACTAGGGATTTCCCTTATAAATAGGAGAATTTATGTCAAACATTCAAGTGATTAATCCGGCTACAGAAGAAATCATTAATCAATATAAAATAATGTCGCAAGATGAAGTGAATACTATTATTAATCTGATGTACGATGAGCAGGAAAAATGGGCTAGAACCGCCTATTCAACAAGAATACATTGTTTAATGAACGCGGCAAATTTATTGCGTCAAGACAAAGAAAAATACGCGAAATTAATGACGCTGGAAATGGGAAAGCCCATTTCTCAATCGATATCTGAAATTGAAAAATGCGCTAAAGCTTTTGATTATTACGCAGAAATGGGCGAAAAATTTTTGGAACCTGAAATCATTGAAACGGAATTTCATAAAAGTTATCGATCGTTTCAACCGCTAGGGATTATTTTTGCGATCATGCCGTGGAATTTTCCTTTCTGGCAAGTAGTACGATTTGCAGTACCTAATTTAATGTTGGGTAATGCGGGATTATTAAAACATGCGCCCAATTCAATGGGGACGGCACTCGCTATTGAACAATTATTTTTACAAGCGGGATTTCCAAAAAATTTATTTCGCAGTTTAATTATTGATGTTGATTTAGCACCGGCGATTATTCATCATCCAAAAATTTCAGGCGTCACATTAACAGGTAGCAATAAAGCAGGGCAAAGTGTTGCCAAAGAAGCAGGAATGGCATTAAAAAAATTAGTCTTAGAATTGGGCGGTAGTGATCCCTATATTATTTTAGAAGATGCTGATATTGCACTAGCTGCTGAAAAATGTGTGCAATCCCGTCTTGGCATTAATGCAGGGCAATCGTGTATTGCTGCAAAACGATTAATTGTGGTCAATAAAATGAAAGATAATTTTATAAAAAATATTTTAGAAAATGCACGTCAGTATAAGATAGGAGATCCGCTTGACCCCAAAACTAACTTAGGCCCACTGGCAAGAAATGACTTACGTGAAAAATTACATGATCAAGTAGAACGTTCTATTGCAGCAGGAGCGCGTTGTATTTTGGGCGGCGAAATACCTGATAAAAAGGGTTATTTTTATCCTGCAACGATATTGACGGATGTCCCTGTGAACTCACCTGCTTTTCTAGAGGAAATATTTGGTCCTGTCATTTCAATCATTAATGCGGTTGATGAAGAAGAAGCCGTACAACTCGCTAATCAATCTCCATTTGGCTTAGGTGCAGCTATTTTTACACAGGATTTGCAAAGAGGTGAAAGGCTTGCAAGAGAGAAAATGCAAGCAGGCACTTGCGTAGTGAATACATTTGTCGCTTCTGATCCACGGTTGCCTTTTGGCGGAATAAAGCAATCAGGCTATGGTCGAGAATTATCTCGAGAAGGAATGCATGAATTTGCAAATATCAAAACAGTCGTTATCGCTTCTTGAGAATATCCCAGGTAATCATTATGATGTGATTATCAAAGGTCAAGCGCAAAGGAGTGCTTCACGATGACGATGAATATGAATATGACTCAAAAAATTATTCATTCCCACCTGATTGAAGGTGAAATGAAGTCCGGTGAAGAAATTGCGCTTAAAGTAGATCAGACACTTTGCCAGGATGCAACGGGTACCTTGGTGATGCTTGAACTTGAAGCGATGCAGCTTGATCGAGTTAAAACAGAATTATCGGTGCAATATGTTGATCATAATCTTATTCAAGAAGATTATAAAAATGCCGATGACCATCTTTTTTTACAAAGTGCAGCGCAACGTTTTGGGTTATGGTTTAGCCGTGCTGGGAATGGCGTCAGTCATCCACTGCATATGGAATATTTTGGTAAACCCGGGAAAGTGATGGTGGGTTCTGATAGCCATACTTGTGCAGGTGGTGCATTAGGCATGCTAAGCATTGGAACGGGCGGGTTAGAAGTGGCCATGGCCATGGCGGGCCATCCTTTTTTTGTGAAAATGCCTAAAGTCATGGGAATAAAATTGACGGGAAAAATGCCTGAATGGGTCAGTGCCAAAGATATTATTTTAGAAATGTTGCGTCGTTATAATGTAAAAGGGGGCGTAGGTTATGTCATTGAGTATTACGGTGAAGGGCTAAAACATTTAGATTTATGGGATAGGCATGTTATTGCTAATATGGGTGCAGAGTTGGGTGCAACGGGAACCTTATTTCCTTCAGATAAAGAAACGCTGCAATTTTTAAAGCAGCATGGGCGTGAACAGGATTGGATCGCATTATCTTCAGATAAACATGCAAAGTATGATAAAGAGGATGAGATTGATTTATCAAAACTGGAGCCGCTTATTGCTTTGCCTTCCAGTCCTGGCAATGTGAAGTCATTGCGTGAAGTAAAAGGACGTGATTTATATCAAGCCTATATTGGTTCTTCTGCTAATCCCGGTTATCGTGATTTTGCGATTGCAGCTGAGATGGTCAAAGATAAACAAGTTAGTCCAAATGTTTCATTTGATATTAATCCTGCCACACGAAATATGTTAGAAGAATTAGCTGAAAATGGTTTATTGGGAAATCTTATTCATTCTGGCGCACGCATACATCAAACGGGATGTAATGGTTGTATCGGCATGGGTCAAGCGCCGGCGACAGGTCGCAATAGTTTGCGTACTGTGCCAAGAAACTTTCCAGGTCGCTCAGGTACCGACGAAGATAGTGTGTATTTATGTAGCCCTGAAGTTGCCACGGCTTCTGCACTGAAAGGGGTCATCACCGATCCTAGAGATTTAGGTCTTTCTTATCCAAAGATAAAAAAAATAAAAAAAATAATGATGAATAAAGACATGATGCAATCACCCTTGTCACCTGCTGAATCAAAGCAAGTAAAATTAGTTAAAGGGCCGAATATTAAATCCATTCCAGAATTAAAGCCGATTTCAGACCATGTTAAATTAACCGTGTTATTGAAAATGGGAGATAATATTTCGACGGATGAAATTCTTCCTGCTGGCGCTCGTGTTTTACCTTTTCGTAGTAATATTCCTAAAATTAGTGAGTTTGCTTTTGATAGGATTGATGCGACTTATTCAAAACGTGCCAACGCATTGAAAGAGAATAATGAGCAGCACGCAGTGATTGGCGGAGAAAATTATGGTCAGGGTTCCAGTCGAGAACATGCGGCCCTTGCGCCAAGATATCTTGGATTACAGCTCGTCATTGCTAAAAGTTTTGCACGCATCCATTGGCAAAACTTAATTAACTTCGGCATTTTACCTTTAACTTTTGTTAATCCTGAAGATTACAAAAAAATTAATCAAGGCGATGTTGTCCTCATTAAAAATATTTTTGATTCGCTAAAATCCGGGAAACAACTGGAGGCCACTATTGAGGGTAAAGCAGATAAAATCATATTACAGCATCAATTATCTAAACGGCAAATTGAAGTATTAGAGGCAGGTGGATTGATTAATTGGGCTAAATTAAAGTAAGACGTTATACTTGCTATTCTTTGAAAATATTCTATAAGATGTAGAGCTTGCTACCTTAAAGTATTTGGAGAGCTACTTAATTTGTTAGGAGAAAAATAGTGAAATTTTTTACTCAATCGACATTGGCAGTTACTTTGCTATTATTAAGCTCAGTCGCTAGCGCCGCTAGCGCGGGCGCTGACGTAAGTGTTGCTCCCAATCAGAATACGAATGCCAGTACTAGTCCTAGTAAAACCGCTTACAAAGATGCTGCTGCTCCGTGTCCAACGCCTCCCTCATTGAAGGGTGGTTTTTATTTGGGTGCGCAAGCAGGTTATGATTTATATCGATTGCGAACTTCGGTGTCGTCAGGGGATTTAAACGGCTTAAACAGCACGACAGGTATAACGGGTTGGGAAGGGGGAGTATTTTTAGGTTACGGGCAATATCTAGATGAACATTATTATTTAGGCGCCGAGTTATTAACGAATTATAATGGTTCTGATCGAACGATTCAGTCGTATGAGGATACGCTAGGTTTAAGCGCACAAGTAAAAAATAAAGTAAAAGGGACTTGGGGGTTCGCTGTGATTCCTGGTTATAAGTTGAATGAAACCAGCTTGGGTTATTTTCGTTTAGGATATGACTGGACAAGGTTTGAATTTAACGCCGATGTCACTCCACCATTACTACTCGATTCTTCCGCCTATAAGAGTTATCGACAAGGCGGTTTTGATTTTGGGGTAGGTATTGAAACACTCGTGATTGGTCATTTTAGTGTTCGTACCGAATATAATCACGTTTGGTATAGTTCCATGAATATTCCTACGAAAGATAAAGTGATCACTGGTTCTATTTATCCCTCTGATAATCAATTTTCGCTGGGTGTTGTTTATCACACGGCTTAGTGAAAAAAGCTAAAGGGAAATAGCTTATGTGGATGGTGCGGATTGCACTTTCTCGACCTTATACTTTCATTGTGTTGGCACTTTTGCTGCTCATTTTAGGGCCGCTCGCTATTTCTCGCACGCCTAAAGATATTTTCCCGAATATTGATATCCCAGTCGTCAGCGTCGTATGGAGTTATGCTGGCTTACTACCAGAAGAGATGGCAGGCCGTATTACTAGTAATTATGAGCGTGCTCTCACCACCACAGTGAATGATATTGAACATATTGAATCGCAATCCTTGACGGGCGTGAGTGTGACGAAAATATTTTTTCATCCTTCCGTTAAAATTGCCATGGCATTAAGTCAAGTGACCGCTATTTCACAAACCATGTTAAGGGCTTTGCCTCCTGGGACGCTACCACCCCTTATTTTAAGCTATAACGCTTCAACAGTGCCTATTATTCAATTGGTTTTATCCAGCCACACATTAGCCGAGCAAGATTTGTTTGACTTAGGCAACAATTTTATTCGTACGCAGCTTGCTGTGGTGCAAGGCGCGGCTATTCCTTTTCCTTATTGTGGGAAGGTGCGTCAAGTTCAGGTAGACCTTAATCCACAAAACATGCAAGCCTATGGGGTGTCTGCACAAGATATCAATACAGCGATTGTTAATCAAAATCTCATTTTACCTGCAGGCACAGAAAAAATCGGGCTTTATGAATATTTCGTCAAACTAAATGGTAGTCCTGTTGAAGTGGCTGAATTAAACAATCTACCCATTAAAACAGAAAAAGGATCGATACTTTATATTCATGATGTTGCGCATGTTCGTGATGGCTTTCCTCCACAAACTAATATAGTGAATGTCGATGGCACACGCGCGGTATTAATGCCGATTCAGAAAACAGGCAATGCATCTACATTAGACATTATTAATCAAGTCAAAGCGATTATGCCTAAAGTGATTGAGAGTATGCCGGCTGCATTAAATATCAAAATATTTGGCGATCAATCTTTGTTTGTGCAATCCGCCATTAATGATGTCGTGCGTGAAGGCTTCATTGCCGCAATCTTGACAGGGCTTATGATTTTATTATTTGTAGGCAGTTGGCGTAGCACACTGATTATTACCGTCTCGATTCCACTTTCAATGCTAGCTTCTATTATTGTTTTATCCGCATTGGGCGAAACCATTAATATTATGACATTAGGGGGGCTCGCGCTTGCTGTGGGTATCTTGGTGGATGATGCCACAGTCGCGATAGAAAATATTAATTGGAACTTAGATCAAGGTAAGGCAGTTGAAACGGCTATTTTGGATGGGGCTGAGCAAATTGCAATTCCGGCACTTGTTTCTACTTTATGTATTTGTATCGTTTTCCTTCCCATCTTTTTCTTAAATAATGTAGCCCACTTTTTATTTATTCCATTAGCCGAAGCGGTCATTTTTGCAATGCTCGCTTCTTATATTTTATCGAGAACGTTAGTGGCTACATTGGCAAAATATATGCTTCATCAACGTCTTCCAGAAAAAAATCCAGATTCTGAAGAAATAAAAAATCATTCTTATTTTGAACGTATTTTACTTTCGTTTGAACAACATTTTCATAATCTTCGTATGAACTATCAGCGTTTACTTGAAGTCATTCTTGCCCAACAAAAAATATTTATTCTTGGCTTCTTAGGTTTTATTATCATTTCATTAATTATTTTATTTCCTTGGATTGGGGCGGATTTTTTTCCTAGCGTGGATGCGGGGCAAATTAAATTACATTTACACGCCTCTACGGGAACGCGTGTGGAAGAAACCGCGAATATTAGCCATCAAGTGGATGAATTAATACGACAGGTGATCCCTCAGGATGAAGTCGAAACTATTGTCGATAACATTGGGCTACCTATCAGTGGTATTAATTTATCTTATAGTAATTCCTATCCGGTTGGGCCAGGGGATGCCGATATTCTCATTTCACTCAAATCTCATCATCATGCGACGAGTGATTATGTGCGCCGATTACGAAAAATATTGCCGCAGAAATTTCCTGGGGTGACATTTTCATTTCTTCCCGCGGATATGGTGGGACAAATTCTAAATTTCGGTTTGCCTGCACCTATCAACTTACAAGTGATAGGATTAAAAGAAGAGGACAATAAACAATATGCGATGATGTTGTTAACTAAATTAAAACATATTCCTGGTATCGTTGATGCGCATATCCATCAATCATTTAATTATCCGCAATTAAATGTTGACGTCGATCGAAGTTTGGCAAAAGAATTAGGTTTCACGCAAGCAGACATTGCTAATAACTTATTAATTACGCTTTCGGGTAGCTTTCAAACAACACCGACTTTTTGGTTGAATACAAAAAATGGCGTGTCTTATTCCATTGTCACACAGATGCCTCAATATAAATTAAGTTCATTACAAGATTTAGAAAATATTCCCTTAACGAGTGTGGGAAAAAAATTACAAATTCTGGGGGCGGTCTCCACTATTCATCGTTCAATGAGTGCGGTAGTGGTATCGCACTATAACGTTCAGCCTGTCATCGATATTTTTGCTTCTGTACAAGATCGCGATTTGGCTGGCGTTGCACATGACATTAATCGATTAATAGCAGCAACAAAAAAAGCCGTTCCTAAAGGATCGAGTGTGGTGGCACGAGGTCAAATGGAAACGCAAGAAAGTTCTTTTCATGGATTATTTGGTGGACTGATATTTGCAATTATTTTAGTTTATTTATTAATAGTCGTTAATTTCCAATCGTGGGTAGACCCTTTTATTATTATCACGGCGTTACCGGCTAGTCTTGCAGGTATCGTGTGGATGTTATTCATCACCCATACGACCATTAGTGTGCCTGCTTTAACAGGCGCGATTATGTGTATGGGTGTAGGCACAGCAAATAGTATTCTTATCGTTAGTTTTGCAAGACGAAATATGAATCAAGGAAAAGACGCCATTGCTGCGGCATTAGATGCGGGGTTCACACGTTTACGTCCTGTATTAATGACGGCCCTTGCGATGATCATCGGGATGTTACCCATGGCTTTAGGATTTGGTGAAGGTGGAGAACAAAATGCGCCTTTGGGACGTGCTGTCATTGGTGGTTTAACCTTTGCAACAGTGGCTACTTTATTTTTTGTGCCAGCTATTTTTTGCTTAATTCACGGACGGCATCATGAACGAAACCTCTAATCTTACTTTTTCAAAAAATTTTCGCAGGCGTTTAACAATCGCTCTGTATGTGATGATTGCTATTGCCATCATTGGAATCATTTATCATATTGTTTCTTACTTAATTCTTAAATATTCAACAGAACAGCAAACTATTCTTGCTGTTGCCACTATGCATGCGACAAAAGATGCCAAGAATGAAGAAATTGTTTTGCCGGGGACGATACAGGCTTGGCATGATGCAACGATTTATGCGCGTACCAATGGTTATGTGGTCAAATGGATGGTTGATATTGGTGCGACAGTGAAGGCAGGCGATTTGCTTGCTGAAATTACAGCACCCGAAATTAATGCTGAATTAGAGCAAGCGAATGCGAATCTGAAAACTGCAGAGGCTAATAATGCTTTAGCGCAAAGCACGGCAGTGCGTTGGCTATATTTATTAAAATCAGATTCGGTTTCAAAACAAGAAACCGATGAAAAAGTCAGTGACGCACAAGCAAAAGCGGCACTCGTGGTCTCTGCACGCGCAAATCGTGATCGCTTGCAGGATCTTGTTAGTTTTCAACGGGTGGTCGCTCCTTTTGATGGGGTTATCATGTCTCGTACCACAGACATCGGTAGATTGATTAATGCGGGAAGCGGGACCGTTCCACTTTTTCGATTAACACAATCTAATCGTTTACGTGTGTATATTAGAGTGCCAGAATATTATTCCACAAGAATTAAGCCTAATTTAATGGCCAAATTATATTTTACAGAACATCCCGGGAAAATATATTCTGCGAAATTATTAGATACGGCTAAAGCCATTGATCACACAACGCGAACATTGCTCGTGCAATTTGAAATTGATAATAGCGATAATGAATTGTTAGCAGGTAGCTATACGCAAGTTCATTTAATCCTTCCTGCCAGCATGACGAGCGTCAATTTACCTGTAAACACATTAATCTTTCGCTCAAAAGGTCCACAAGTCGCAACGATTGATGGAGACAATACCGTGGTGCTTAAGTCCATTGTGATTGGCCGTGATTTTGGCGATGACATGGAAATTGTTTCTGGCATACAGCCAGGTGAAGCGATTGTTCTTAATCCACCTGATTCATTAACCTCAGGACAAAAAGTAAAAATAGTTGCTTCTGACAGCGCGACGGGAGATTTAAAAGCATGAAATCGCTTTTAATGATGATGATGATGAGTTTGTTTGCGTTATCTTCTTGCTCATTCGCTCCCACTTATCAAAGACCGGTGATGCCAAAGCCTGTAAAATATAAAGAATCGGGTCACTGGCTTTATGCAAAACCCGATGCGGCAGCATTAGATCGTGGGCCTTGGTGGGAAATGTATCGTGATCCTGTTTTAAATAAATTGGAAGATCAGGTTGTGTTGGCTAACCAAGATTTGCAAGCGGCACTCGCGCGCTATGAGCAAGCACGTGCTTCAGTCAATATTGCCGAAGCCGATTATTTTCCTACCGTAACTGGTGTTGGCAATGCCACGAAACAACGAGTGACTAAAAACGCCGCCAATCCTTTGACTAATAATTTGTTTAATGATTTTGTGGTGGGCATTAATTTAAATTATGAACTCGATGTTTGGGGACGCATACGTAATTCCGTCGCTGCTGCGAAAAGCACAGCACAAGCGAGTGCAGCAGATGTGGCTCTCATGAATCTTAGTTTACATGCTGAATTAGCCATTAATTATTTTAACTTACGTAGTAAAGAGGCAGCACAACGTATATTAGATGAAACGGTGATCGCCTATCAAAAAGCATTGTCTCTCACACGACAAC